>JAABUP010000792.1_pt1 | contig 68078 bp, 68 predicted proteins | sample 5559201 | NCBI WGS metagenome assembly JAABUP01 (sample SAMN10711887, study PRJNA513373) | rock metagenome | isolation source: Antarctica rocks | place: Antarctica
GGGTGTGAAAAGAGGGAGAGTGTTGAGCAGTGAATATTTATATCACAATCACTGTAGTAGCCCTTCAGCATCCCAATCAGCATCAGCACCAGCAAGTTGCTTTAGCTTGCCTCTGAGAAATGAGCAGACACTGAAGAGCCACAGATAGTCAATCCTGCAAAGCAATGAGCAAGAGTTGGCAATGGTATGCAGGCATACGCTGCTGCGCGCATGGCAGAGTCTGTGCTGTTAGGCTTGGATGGCAATGATGACATTTGGGAGTGTGCCTACGTTGAGTCCTCTGTCACCAAGCTACCTTACTTTGCCAGCAAGGTATGCTGATTGCAATGCAAAATTGGAAGCACTCTTTGAGGCCTACTTGTTGCATGCGTGAGAGTGACTGGTCAATATAGAGCCAAGCTTTTTGCACTGTGCTGACTGCTTGGCTTTGTGTCTTGGCATGGTGTTTTACAATTCTGTTGGCTTTTTGAGTCACGCTGCAATGTATGTCAACTGTATACTTGGTCATGCAGGTGAGGCTAGGTCCCAGTGGTGTAGAGGAGGTGCGTGGGCTTGGTGAATTAAACAGTGTTGAGCAGAAGGGTGTTGATGACCTGATCCCCATCCTGGAAGGCAACATCAACAAGGGTGTTGAGTTTGCCAAGACACCTAAGAACGAGAAGTTGTAATTGGCTCGACAAATCTGACAATGGTCAAGCACACTGGGGCATGACTGCTTTTTTCTGATTGACCTTATGTGGGCATTCTTGCCAGTGTGGTCAAGGTGCTGTAAAGCTGAACGAATGACACGGCTGACTTATCATTTGTTGTGGACCTGGGTTGTCTCTCTCAGCTGTCTGCATGCTGACGTGGTGGTTGATTGTTGACTGCTGCGTCTGCTAAGTAATGACGGAGGGTGTTTTCGGAGTGCGTCGTGACACGCAGCATGGCAAGCTTGTTTAAGATTTGAAACCTCAGCATGCAGTACCTTTGACAGCGTTGCTGACAGCAGCTTCAAGCGTTGAAGCGAGATCTGCGCCTGACTGCTGGCACAGATTTGCATCCTTGTCGTCCTATACATATTCAGGACCGCAGCTGCTCCACCTACCCGTGCCATTGCAGCGGCAGCCAGCGCGATTGCAGCTCGAGCTCTGCAGTTCAAGTGCAGGACCAGCACCTTTCAAAGCGCATAGCAAGCTGCCTAGCCTCAGAACCGTCAGCTAGCAGTCGCTGAGCAGCGTGACAACTTCCGATACCATTGGCGGTGGTTGCAGCAGAACAAGCTTGCAACGCTCACGAGCCTGCTTTGAACGCGGATACTTTTCGGCATGTTTTATTCGCACGAGCTGCTAGGCAGGAAGTCTCCGCTTGGAGCAGTCTGGTGCGGCTCTTCGTTTACTCCATCTGCGCTTCCAGCTACGCCGACTTGCACCGTCGACTGCAGGCAGCAGTGGCTGCACTCCGTGTAGGCAGCACTCTTTTACATCACCGCTGCTGCTGTGCAGGATCGCAGCTCACGGCAAGAAGCTCAATCGAAGCAAGGTCATGAATGTCAATGTCGTGCAGACATGGTGAGACGCTTTCAGGGTGCTGCAGCATCAGCTGCTGCTTCATATTGCAGTAGCTGCACAGGCTTGCTCATTTCCTCTGTGGGTCTGCAGTGAACAGCTCATCAATCCAGACATACCACAAGCTTTGAGACTGCAAGGGATCCTCATAGGTGCGGGTTGTTGCATGGTTCGAACAGTTTCAGCAGGCCTTTGCTGTTGGGCAGACTAGCTGACTGAAAGCAGGACGTACCGTTGGCATGAAGCATTAGCCACAGAGATGCAGGTCAACATTGACTGACTTCTGCTGACAATGTTTGTGCTGCAGGTGGCATTGTCATTGTGTTCAACAGACAACAGACCTACCTGCTAGGTGAGTCACGTCAGTTGAAGGTGTTACCAATATTGCCAAATCCTGCCATAGAAGGTATTAACTTGAGTGTATTCTGCATGCTCTCAACAGATGACTGCAATGACACTCTGGTAAGCAATGAGCTCGTAGTCTGAAGCAGGCTTGCTCATGCCATTTGTTGCTAGGCTGCTGCTGAGCTGCAACTACCGTCACATTCACCTTTCAGGCTATCTGGACTGCCTTGCCTTGTACTGCAGAGGAAGGTACGTGCTATGACCATTGATCGTCAAGCAGGCAACACAGTTCTGGAGAAGGGCAAACAACAAGCAAGGTGAGCATGATGCCGCAAAACTTGATACAGAACACGTGCACCAGTCGGCTGTGCAAAGCTGGAATGATGTGTTGATTGTCATGTGCTGTGAACAGGCAGGCCTGACCATAAAGTACAAAAACTGTGATAGCAGAACATGATGCTTTGTTGTCTACAGGCCAGATGCCATCACAGCGCCTGACCTGGACGCATTCTTTGGAGGGAGGCTAAACCTAGCTTTGATAAATCCCTTTGCTACCTCTGTTCACTTGGATGAAGCCCCAGTAAGCACAGCCTCTCTGTTTTGCTGCCACCCCTGATTCTGTACACAGCTGCCTCCAAGTCTGTGCTGAAGCTCACCTGCTTGCTTACATATGTTTCATCCCCCATGCCACTGCCCTCTCATTGTTATGTCAAGTTGTTGTCTACACTGTCTGGTTTGCCCCACCTGTGACTGCTCACTTGCCAAGTCACAACAGCAGCCAGACAGGGTTTCTTCTTTCACCCTTCCAGCAGCTGCTGCTGCACCCCTACCTCTTCCCCTGCTGACATGCCCTGCTTCCTGCCAAGCGCCACTTACATTCACACAGGCAATGATCACTTGCAGTTAGAGGATGACCTGTTTGTCATGCCAACAATCCCTGATAGCTTTGGAGATGACAGGGCAGACTTTGTCAGTGGTGAGCGCCAACAGCGCAACAACAGAGCCACCAGAGCACCGTTGCCTTTGGCCATGCCAGATCACAACCCCATCATGGCGCTCCCCACTGGGCTGGAGCTACAAGACACCATGCTTATGTAAGGCCCTGAGTCATCTGGTCAGGAAGGCCTGTGTGCCCAATGTAGTTCATACTTGACAAGCAGGAGTAAGGTGGCTGGGCTGCAGCATGTACAAGGAGTACGCTGCTAGGTGCTGTGCTAGGTGCTGTGCTGTGCTGTGCTGTGCTGTGCTGTGCTGTGCTGTGCTGGGCCGGGCCAGGCTGGGCCGGGCTATGGGTGAACATCATGTTGCGTTTGTGCCATGCAATTGCACGTGAAAGTATTTTCACACAGGCAGCAGACATACATTATCATCTCATGACAGACCACATCTGTGCTCTGCCAAGCCTTCCATGCCTACAATATGTACAGGGTTCACGATGTTGTAACACCTGCCAAGACATCCATGCAATCGCTTTGGACGGATTGTCACATTGCTTTGTCGTCAGGCTATTTTCTGTGCGTACACTTGAGCTTAATCTGGTGCCATTGAGCATCCACTGGGTGAGGATGGGTGTCTTGCCTTTGACCTGGAAGCAAGGGGGGAGGGGGTAGACACACATCCAAGGCAGGCATGTGTCATTTCACAAGCCTTTCAGGTTTGTTGATGGCCTGTGAGCGGTGTGCAGAGACCAGGAGGAGACCTTCATGATGCCTGAGCTGGGTATGGACATGTTTGACAGCCACATGCCACCTGTCCCTGATATGCCAGACATGGCACCTGGTCTTGGGATGCAGCCTGAGGCAGATGTCATGATGGAGCTTCCTCAGGATATGATGGAACTGCCCATGTCTGCTGAGCAACCAGAAGAGTTTGTGGCAGAACCAGGTACTGAACATATCCAAACAAGGCCTCATGTTGAAGGTGTATCACCAACTGGATACTGCCAGCTGGACATTGTGCCTGTTGAGCAGAAGACATTCATCTGTATGCACATTTGCATGTGCTGCAGAGCCTGTTGATGCCACCTGAGGAGTAACAAATGCTAGTTCTACCAGTTGTTGTCAGAGGAGACTGACAGTGATGGGCTTGGCATCAACCAGTCCAGCTCCTTGCCTATAGGAATGGTGTAGACAAAGAAAGTTGTGCCTTGCAGGTGTGAGGGAGGACCAAGACGGGCAACTAGGAGCAGAGCCTGCAGCTGTAGGTTCTCTAGAGGCTGTGGCAGAGGAGCAAGCAGCTGCTGAGGGTGCAGCCAGGCAGGCTAGGGTGAGTCTATGCGCCCAAAACCCCGCAATGGCCCTTTCAATCTTTTCTGATGGTGGCAATGAATGTGTGATGTGAGATGGTGCACTTCGTAGGCTCATAGTGCTTGTACGTGGCAGCTGCCATTCAGCTTGCTTGTTTCCTGTTGTCTTGAGATCTTGCTGATGCAGCTGTCTAGGCTCAGCTGTCAAGCCCACATTTCTTGCAAGGCACTGCTTGTTAACCCTAAACATATCATCATGTGCTTGACACCACTGCACATGCGTGGGCTGCGAGGCGCACGCTTGGCATGGCTGACTTTGCCCATTGACATATATATGCAGTATACTCTATTGTTGTTGAAACACAAATACCCAGCAGCAACAGTAAAATGGCATGGGTTGCTGATGTGCTGAACGTTTGATTTGACATATGGGCTGTTGTGCAGGCAAGGGGGAGAGGGCGTAAGAGGCCAACCCAGCTGGTCATTGATGACGCTGACGCAGTCCAGATCAAAGGCACTGTAAGTCAGTCGTGTGTGTAATGTAACATCAGCACTCTCAGGTTGCCTTCACTACTGTTTCAAGTTGTTGTTCAAGCCTGAGTTTACAGGTTGGCTGTTGTGGTTACAGCAATGCAGGGAGGCAATGCTACATCAGCAGTGCAGACACTCACCATCTGTGTATATCTGCGTGAACACACTACTTGTGCTGCATGCATGCACATGACGCAAACTGCACTCAACACATTGCCTACAGTTTGGCCACTGTGCTTTGGCACATGCCTCTCCCTATGCTCCCTGGCAAATCAGATCAACAGTACATGCATATGCCTGATGTGCTGTGCATTGCAGGTGTTCCGGGCATGGACTCAGGACACAGAGGAGCTCATTCAGGAGCGGCCTCAGAAGCTGATGCGCCTTGTGGTGGCTACCCACCACCCTGGCTGCAGGCCAGTTCCCCAGGCCACTGGGGCAGACATGCTGTCAGCTGCACCCTTGAGTGCTGGGTTTAGTCAGGGGGGCAAGTGGGGTGCTGAGCTGGAGGAGATGTTTGTGAACAGCATGCTTCCAGCAGATGCCGCAGGTTTGTGTCACCAAATAAGCTGCAGTGGCTTTCCGGGTGCATGCCAGCTGTAGTACCATCAGCTGTGCCAGTAGTGGTGTAACATGAAGTGTAACTGCAGACTCGAGTAGTTCTTCAGATCCCTCTGCACCATGTGTGCTATGAAAAAACATCTGGAAAACAAGATTAGGCTAGATGTGAATAGCTTGTAGTGCCTGAGCAAACTCACTGTGTGCTTTTGCTGTTTTGGGATCAAAGGACTGTACTCAGCTGCATGTCTTTCCTTTACATGAGTCAATCCAGACCATAGTGTTTGTGCGCACAGGCCACACAGCTGAGATTCAGCAGATGCCTGAGGCAGAAGACATGCAACCAGGCATGAACGAGGATGCAATGCCACCAGCGGATGCCATTGCAGCAGACATTGATATGCCTGACCATACAGCTAATGACATCTTCATGCTGGAGGAGGAAGTCGAGGTTGAGAGGTGAGGAGTTTGACTGCAGTCTGAAAAGCTACATCAGGTGCTCAGCAGGTGATGACATCTCCATAGCATACATTGAGCTACGCTTTGACAGGGAGCTCTGGTTTTGGCAGATGCCTTCACCTGGCATGTTGCTGCAAAAGTGCTACCTGCACTGCAGAGTAAATCAGAACGGTTATATACATTCTGGCTATGATTGCTGATGCATACCAGCTGTTCTTGTTGCATGGCTGATCTTACAGCCTTGGATGTAGTGTGCTCTTTGGTGGCATGAGTCAGTTCAATACCAGGCAACTGCCTGGGACTAGCACCAATCTGATTGGCTGTTGCCAATGACAACCCTGTTCTTGCAGGCTGCGTGCTGCTTTGGCGACACCAGGCAGCATGACAGAGCAAGACCATGCCAAGGCTGTGCAGTTGGGCCTTACCCCAGGCTCCAGCAACCCCCTAGGTAGCCTTGCCCCCACCCCCAACATCTCTCCCACTCACCCTGTCAACTATTTCCTCCCTGGCAAACCTGTTGGTGCCAGTGGCTGAAGGTTCATTACAGCATAGCTTATCATGCAATCCTGGTGTGCACGCTGCTGCTGCTGCTGCTGCTGCTGCTGCTGCTGCTGCTGCTGCTGCTGCTGCTGCTGCTGTGTGGCATGCGTGCCCATGATGTCTGCAGCTGTGGCACATGTTTGCATGATGTGCTGCTGCTGTGGACATTGTTGCTGATCCCTGAGTACTGCTGCATGGGCTGAGTGCAGAGCGCAGAGGACACAAGAGGCAGAAGAGGCCCTCAAGTGCGTTCAGACTAGAGTCTGATGCCAGACCTACAGAAGACAGGTCGGCACTGCACTCCGTTTGTGGTGAAATGTCTTTTCTGGCAGACTCGGCATATTTCACCTTGCCTCGCCTATTGCATTGCTGTTTTATGACTTCAGCAGGCTTTGCCAGAGTCCTGGTGTCCTCCAAGACTGCATGCAGCTTATGCTGGATGCAGGCTTATTGTCATTTGCAGTGAGTGCATGACTTTTGGCCATCCTTTCTGCTGCGCACAGAGGCTGAAGAACAACAGCGCTGCGATGGTCACAATGCAGCATTGTGTGACAACACGTCAGGTGTTGATGCACAGGTCCAGTCCTCACAGTCAGAGGCGTCTGTCCGATCTAATGATGGGCGTGGATGTGGGTGATGTGAATGTGGGGCTGGACGGTCAGCTTGATGACATGCTGCCCCCTGAGGCTGTAGACATGGATGTTCTGCCACCTGGAGAAGCTTCTGGACCCCGAGTGGGCACTGCAGGTCCGTGTTCTCCTGCAGTGCCTTTGCCTCACCATCCCTGATTTGTGGACTGCATCCCAATATTGCGGCGCTGCAGGTAGCCATTACACTCCACTGTACTGCATCACACTGTGCTACTTAATGTAGTGATTGCTAGTACTTGCTTATACCTTGCCACACATGCTTGACAGTTCAAAGCTTCACACAGCATTGCCTTCGTTAAGAGCATGCAGCAAATGGTATCGCACCAGTCAATTTGTGTCAATCAGAATACACAGCAATGCTTGCATGCTTTATGCAGATGAGTGCTTATGCAGGACTGACGCAGTTTCAGCTGATGGAGGACAGTGCTCCTACAACACAGACACAGAAGGCTGTCACAGATGCAGTCACGAGGAGCACACTCTCTATGATAGGGTACACTTCTTTGCCTCTTGAGAACATCTTGGCCTTGCAAAATCATGCATGACAGCACCTGTTATGGTTGCAATGTGTTCTCCTTGTAGCATAATGTGCACTCAAAATGCATTTCCATATGGTTTTGTAAACATGTGAAGCTTGCACACGCATCTTCAAATTGCATGTTGAAGCTATGTACGACATTGCTTGCCATCCCTGCTAGATGCATTTCTACGCTGCGACGCTTGCATGGGTGAAGCATCGACCCACTTTTGCAAACACAGACCTCGTTTTGCTGCAGAAGCATAGGAAGCTGAGGTATCTACTGCAGGGTTTTCATGGCGTTGTGTAGCCTGCTGCTGTTGTGTACAGGCTACTAAGAGACAGATTCACAGATCTAGAGGAGCAGGGTGCAGAGCAGCCTGCCCTAAGTCAATTTCAGATGACAGCTTCCCTTACCAGGTCCCAGGCAGCTAAGCTATTCTACCAGATCTGTGGTTAGTCACTCTTCCTCCTTCCCGGCTCATGTTGTGTTTTGAATGAGGAGCTTTACCCACAATTTGTTGGGCGTTGATCTGTCTGCCTTGCTGCACTTTGGTATTGATCTATAAGATTGCTTGCATGTGTGCCTTATATGTCCACCTTTATGCTTGGTTATGAAATGGACTATTGTGTGCCTTGATGGAGTGCATGCAAAGCATTGTCACTGGCGCCATGCCTGCACATGCTGACACCTATCCATTATTGTTCTGCAGTCACCCAAAGCAACAACTTCATCCAGGCAGTACAGGAAGAGCCTTTTGGTGACATTGTCATCAGCAGAGGGCCTTATCTCTGATTGCGCAACCTGAGCAGGGCTGCAGTTATCAGCAGCATCATGTCAGCGTGCTCACATGTGCACAGAACACGCCATGTCCTGTTGAGATTGCAAGAGGAGCTGTACAGAAGGCGTACCTGTTGGACAGGACATGTTGCAATTACAATCATTATGTCTTATCAGTGTGCAAAATGTCTCAGGGACATTTCTTCCCATGGTGTACGAGTGCTGCAATGAATGAAAAGCTGTGATCCCTGTCCTTTGCTTTGCTGACTGTGCCAGAACCCTAGCTACATGATGTCTGATATGATATAAGTATACATTCTTGCAGCATGCGCATTCCAAAGCATGCTTGTACTGTTTGGTGATTGTGCCTGGTCAAAAACAGCATGAGTCTGGTGTTCAGTGTGTAGATCCAGCAGATTGTTATATAAGAGCATGCAGACAGTTGCAGAGTCACAATACAAAGCTCTTTTCTGTGCCCACTATATGTCATTGGCATGCCAGCAAGGTGCACGTCTCAGCTGCCGTCCACCTGAACCCTAGAGATGTGATGCTTGTACTGCTTACATCCTAGTTGTACAATTCAGTGCATTGCATTACACAGGTCATGGCATGGAGATAACAGCACGTAGGCAAGCACCGCTATGCAACATGTCAAAGGCATCATTGATCTCATCTAGCTTGTAGTGGTGAGTGATGTACTCATCCACTCTGAACTCATTCTTCATGTAACGCTCAACCAAATTTGGCACGTCCACACGGGACTTGAAGCCACCAAATGCTGTTCCCTTCCACACACGACCTGCAGAAGGAGCACTTACAAGCTTACGCATTGCATGCTACATGCTGCCGTGAACCTGTACAAGTTCATGAATAATGTTCAGCGACTAATAGAGCACTACAGAGTACATGCATTGCATGCTACAGGCTGCCATGAGCCTGTGCATGATGCGACGAGTGTTGATGCAACCGATGAAGTGACTCACCAGTGACAAGTTGGAAAGGCCTTGTGGCAATCTCCTTGCCAGACCCAGCAACACCAATCACCACAGACTGTCCCCACCCCTTGTGTGTGCACTCCAGTGCTTGCCTCATCACATTCACATTCCCGATGCACTCAAATGAGTAGTCCACACCACCGACACCCTCCTCTGTTGTCATCTCCACTATGACCTCTGTGATAGGTTTGTCATGGTCCTTGGGGTTGATGCAGTGTGTGCAGCCCCACTCCTTAGCCCTCTTGAATTTGCCGGGGTCAGTGTCAACCCCAATGATCATCTTGGCTCCAACATCACGTAGGCCATCCACGCAGGCCAAGCCAACTGTTCCTAGACCGAAGACTGCTGATGTGCATCCCTTCTCGGCCTGCAAAAAAATGACATGCAAGTAATATCAGCGCGCTCTATATGCTATAGTTCATACAGCCTCTATTTTTGCCAACATGTATATGTGTTGAGTCTGTGTGCCTCACACCATGCATGCAACCAAGCAGCAAGCTCCGCAGTGCCCCGACAAAGCATAGGCGTCACACGTGTAGATGATCAAGCAGTCTAACTCTTTGTATGTTTTGCGAGCAGACTTTTGTGTCTCAGTCAGTAGGCTGCAACAGTACTTGCCAGCCCAAACTTCTCTGAAGGATGAGCTTGCACATTCGCAAAACTGTCATTGATGAACTGTGCTGATGAGCTGGATTTGACAAGCTGGTGGAGGTTGGTGTCATGTACACTTACTTTAGCTGTATTCATGACGGCACCCAAGCCAGTGGCAATGCCACAGCCCAAGAGGCAGACAGACTCAAGAGGAGCCTCCTTGTTGATCTTGGCCACACTGACTTCATGACACACCGTGAATTCTGAAAATGTTGATGTGCCCATCTACAACAAAGCCACAAGCATGCAGTTGTGAAGCAGTAGTGTAAGCAGCAGTTTTGACAATGGAAAGTTACTGCACAAGCTCTGTTGCCACTTGCAGCAGCAAAGTCCCAGCGCGCATGCTATGATAGCTTAGCTACCTGTAAGCACGTGCAGAACATGACAAGGTACAAGGCGTAAGCACAACTTACAAAGTGATAGATGGGTTTGCCCTCGTATGAGAAGCGAGGCTTGTTGTCTGATTGCATGACTCCTTTGCCGGTCCAGTTGCGCACTGCCCCACACAAGTTTGTCTTGCCACTGCGACACATCTTGCACTTCCCACAGAAGGCCTGCACACCACAGGTGCGCATCTGTCAAGACTCGAGCATCGGCCGGTGCTGGGCACCAGTAAATTGGCCCTTCTTGAGTACTGCACTGTACTTAAAGACTGTTGAAGGGGCCATGTGCGTACCTGGTAACATGGGATTACATGGTCGCCAGCCTTGACACTCTCGACACCCTCACCAACACTTTCTACCACACCAGAAGCTTCGTGTCCCAAAATGGCTGGGAACAGACCCTCTGGGTCTGCATTGTGCTCATGTCGTTACAGCAATGTAGTGGATCCTTTGATTTGCTGTACAAATGGTAAATGTCAGGGCATACCTTCGCCTGACAGAGTGAAAGCATCTGTGTGGCACAAGGCTGTAGAGTGAATCTGCAAAACAAGAACAAGCTCAGCCTGGTCTATTGTGGGGAAAGCATGACAAGAAGCAAAATTTCTATATTGCCTTGATGCGGACTTCCCCAGGACCAGGAGGATCGACTGTGACTGTCTTGACTTCCAAAGGTTTCTTGGCCTCCCAAGCAATGGCTGCCTTGCACTTAATCGGCTACAAGTAGACAGATGATTCGTTAGCATGTCGATGTCACTAGGGACGACATGAATATGGCATCTATCTAACAAGAAACACCATCTTTGCAAACAATGCAACGACACCAGCGCCAGCAGTCGGCGTCCAGTCAACAAGCATGCATGGCGAACTTAAGATACCTTTCCGGCTGTGTCGTTCGCCATTTCGCTGTCGCCGCTGACAGTGGTTGTCTCTACAGCTGCTGAATACGCTTGTACTCCAGTTGAAGTCGATCGACTGCGGTGAGCGATCAATGAGTATTTCCTCAGTAAAGGTCGAATAACACATGTCAACGTAATTCGCCAGTTGTGATGTAAAGTGCAGCATGCAAGCGAGGAGCTTTGTTAATACCGGTAGCGGACAGTACGCACAATAGTGGCTTGAAATGGGTGAAGCTTGCACTGTTACATCCGCAATTGCATACCCCTCCCGCTGCTCCTGCGGGCAGACGGTCGATTACCGGTGACAGTGCAGCAGGCGTGCCTTGGCTGAATCGTTGACAGTGGAACCTGTTCGCTCGCTCGTGTTGCGGCGAAAAACAACTAGCAAGCGATTGCAAAGTCTGTGCTACCAAAACGATTTCACGCAAATGCGCCTGAAAATTTCAAGCAACTGCAAAGACACAGTGTACCTGCTCGAACTGCTGAAGCCCGCCTGCCTGCTACGCTGGGCAAGGCTTGCACCTGTTGACGCATCGCCAGTCTTGCAGTATGCATTGTTTGTACGAGCGCATTCCCTCTACCGGTCAATTTGAGTGCCATCTGCGAAACGCGATTCAACAGCATCGCCTAGCTACACCCTCGACACCCAACTGCAGACTTCAGCGTGGCCAGTCTGAAATAAGCAGGCTATACTGCATGCGCAGACCTAAAGAAACGCTGCTCGATATCACTGCTCAAAAATCGCCATAAGCGTACGAGCTGGTATCATCCTCTCTCGTTGTTTAATGCGATGGATCGAGTGGAAGATGAACATTTTTGCTTGAACTTATAGGCTACAATTTGTAGCTTAGTGTCGACAAAACAGCCGCCTTTCGGTGAAGGGGTACGCAATGAAAGCTATAATTTACAAAACCTTTGGTCCTCCGGATGTTCTCAAGCTTGTTAACCACCCGCTGCCGCAAAGATCAGCTGGGGAAGTTTTGGTCAAGATCAGGTCCACGAGCGTCAATCCCGTGGATTACAAGATCAGAAGGGGCAGCATTCCTGTCATTTCAAAAAAAGAGAAGGTGCTGTTGGGGCGAGCGCATCAGAAGCTGCGTCACTGTCACTGACATGAAGTCATGCTGACTTGTAATTGCCTGCATACACAGATTTTGGGTGGAGATCTTGCAGGAGTGATTGAGTCTGCGGATGCTGACTCTCAGGTACATGCTCAGTGACCTGTTCTGCAAGTCCTGCAGGCACTTGACATACATCCAGTTTGTGCTGTAGATGACTAAGGGCGACAGGGTGTTTGGCCTGTCCCCAGACTTCACATTCACATCAAAATGGGGTATGTTACAGTGCACAGCTTGCATGCAAGTAGACGTTTTCTTTGCAGCTTGTGCTGCCCATCATGCTCTGATGTTGCTTTGTACAGTGTCGCAGCTGTTTATCCTGCTGCAGGCACTTATGCTGAGTATGCCACTATCAAGAGCAACCTGTTGGCACGCATACCTGACAACACATCGTTTGATGAAGCTGCATCATTGCCCCTGGTCTGCCTCACAGCAATGCAGGTGCTTGCTCAACCATTTTGGAGTGTGTCAAGAGCATTGCATGCTTTAATGGCATTTTGCTGTCTCACATTTGTGCCTGACCTTTTCTTACTGTTTCACTCGTTATATAAGCATGTACTTTATGTGCTCACTGTCTGTCGCTGGTCAAAGTGCAGTGCACTCTGACCTTTTAAACGGATGCATGCATGCTGCATCACTGCAACATGACGATGTGATGTCATGTCATGTCATGTGTGCTCCTGTAGGCTTTGGAGTCTGCTCAAGTAAAGGCCGGGCAGCGGGTGCTGATTCATGGAGGCAGTGGAGGAGTAGGCAGCGCTGCTGTGCAGATTGCAAAGGCCTGGGGAGCACATGTCACCAGCACCTGCAGTTCCAAGAACATGCAGCTTGTCAAGGTTCAATCACATTAACAAGCAGTGTATGTGATGTTTAGCTGTTCAGCAGCATACTAGCTGCGGAAGCATGTGCAGTGTTGCCGAGCCCAATGACTGGTGTATGCCAGTTTGCTCATAGATGCAAACTTGTCAGCAGGACAGAAGCATTTTTTAGCTGTTGCTGCAAGCTGCTCATTGTAGTTCTTGTATAGACTGTAACACACAACTGTGCAGGTACGCACACACGGGTTGACAACAGAGCATTGTGCTGCAGGAGTTAGGCGCCGATGAGGTAATTGACTACAAAGAGCAATCAGTAGACCAGGTGTTTCAGGACAACCCCTTTGATGCTGTGGTGGACCAGATTGGAGGTGGGTCTTCACCGGCAAACCCGCATCTCATCTGGAATTTGCTGCTGCTGCTGCTGTTGCTGCTGTTTGGATTGATATGGCCAGCATGTGCACATACCATAGCACTACACAATGCTACTCTGTCCCACATCTAAGATGAGACACTTGAAGCAACTACTCAGAGTATAATCCTATTAACCCTCTGACCTTAGCCATCTGTAGTCAGATCTCTTCATATAAATTACAGATACAACCCTGACATATTGCCTAGCTCCTGGGCAGTGTTCAGCCCAACGATAGCTGATCACAAGATGCAGGCCTCAGCAAGATGGGCAGAGCTTGCTATGCTGCATTGCAGGTGCAACCACAACACAGAGCTTGGCGGTTTTGAAGAAAAATGGGCACATTTCCTTTGTGTTAAATGAGAACCTGAACTATGCCAAGTTGACTGCAGGGTGAGCTTCTTCAACAGGCAAGCTTCCCAGGCAATCACGTTTACTATGATTGTGTGGCAGTTTGCAGTGTGCCATGTTATGACCCAGCTTGGTGGGGGACTTGCACTGTATCACAAATTGTGAACGATTGATGCAATCATGAGTGCCTGCATGGTTTCAAGGCATCTGTGTCTTTCCTAACTAGCTGCTTCAGCACAGAGATCCTGAATTATTGTATAGAGCAAGACAGTGGTGCTTCAACATACACAGAGGGACATTTTAGCCTCAGCTATTGCAGCAACTTGGACCCCCATTATATTTTGTAGCAGATTGAATACATATTGACCCCCCGATTCATGTTGACTTTGCTGTATGCCACCGGCTTATGATGTTTTGCATACCTGCAGACTAGCACTGGGCACGTTAGGGCTAGGTCCCAAATATCACCTGGGCTTTGTCAAGCCAGATGGACGCATGATGCAAGAAGTAGCCAGACTGCTGAGCGCAGGGAAACTAAAGGCTGTCATCGCTAAGACCTTTCCTTTGGAGGAAGCTGCGTACGTGACATGTCTGCTGTGGCCATCTGTTTCTGCAGTGTCTCTGCATGCTTGCATTTCAAATTCAAATCTTCCAGGAGCAGACACTGTTGTGGCTCTTTGTTACAGTACTCTGCAAAGGCTTCCTGCTTGTGGTATGGCAGTTGTTTGGTTGGTTGCATGCACATTGCCATGTAGCTGCTGCATTCTGCCTATATACATCTGCTGCTTACAGTCTGTTGTGTGTACTGCAGGGCTGCACATGAATACCTGGAGACAGGCCATCCCAGTGGAAAAGTAGTGATGACAGTATCCGCTTGAAATTTGCACCACTACCTCCACACAAGCTCCAATCTTCCCCCAATCTGAGGAGTGGGTCCATCAGTTGTCAAATACGCTGGAGATCCAGCTGATGCAGTAGAATGGATGCTACAGAGGTCTTTCTGAGGGACATTGCAGACAGCAGCTGATTGTTCTGCAATCGAAGAGTGCAGTCTCAGACACAACTCCTGGCCTCAATGGCATCAAATCAGTTGCGACCATCTGCCGGCACATAATGTAATGCTGCCCATTGTACATTTTTCCTGCAGCTCGTCTGAGTGAATTTGTTGCACTCATTCACTGGCTGCACTTTGTATAGCTATGTATATAACCTTTCTGTTGGACGATGTGGGTTGCAATCAAGCAACGTGTGTGACTTAGCCTGATGGCCTGGAAGCAAAGAGGCTGGACACTATGTCCAACAGAATAGAACAGTGCTCTGGTGAGCGTGCACCACATCACAGTGTTACAGTGGCTTCTCTGTTTATGCTGCAGTGATGATAGCATGCAGCTGTCATTAGTTTCTACAAATTCCAGGCGTGTTGTCTGGCAGCTCATGATTGTTGCTGCAGCCGTGCATCCAAGCCTGACTCCCACTTGCCTGGAAACTAAAGCTTAGGGGTGCTGTGCAAGTGTTGAAGGGTACGTTAAACGCTGAGAACAGACCTGTCACCCTGTGTGTTTGGCCCACACGTTATTGCTTCGCATGATGACTCAATGTTCAAGCAGGCTGAACAGTGAATGGTGCAACGACAAACACGGTGACAAGTACTCACACACTGAACACTCTCAAATGGTACAGCTGTAAAGTAATACGACCTCACGCAACATCGGGCAGGACACTTGGCTCAATCCATGTTGCAAGGCCATGAAGTAGATAGTGATGAATGAGTTGATAGCTTGTACACATGGTGTCATTGCACACTCAAACTACTCTCTCGCCTTCTGCCGTACAAGCTTATTTTGCATTTGCTTCCTCAGGCTTCAACAGCGCTTGACTGTCTGTGGCCAAAGCCATTGCGTTCAAGCCGTTATCAACATACACAAGGCTGCCAGTGATAGCAGATGCTAGGGGTGACAGCAAGAAGGCTGCTGCATTGCCCACCTCCCTGGCTTGTAGCTCCTTCTGGATGGGGGCATTCTCATAAGAATACCTACAAGCAGTTCAAATGCACGACATCACACAGCTGGCTGTGTACACACCTTCAGGTTGTCAACTGTCGACCTGCTTGCTCACAGCCCTTCACACAGCATATGATGAGCACAGGATCAATCAAGCAGTACCATGTAAGCTGTCAGGTCTACTGCTCACATAGGCTGACATCTTGGAAGCTGCGTGTGTGCATCATGTTCTTGTGTTTCAGTACAAAGGACTGCCAAGGTGCCATTCACAAAGCGTAAATTCAATCAAGCCATGTGAGTTGTGTTGGCGGCAAAGCCAAGCCACAGCTCACCTGATCATGTCTTCAATGAAGCCAATGGCCTTGGCGGCTCTGGACCCTAGAGGGCCGGCTGAGATGGTGTTCACACGCACCTTGAACTTCCTGCCGGCCTCATAGGCTAGCACTCGGGTGTCGGACTCCAGTGCTGCCTTGGCACTGCTCATGCCTCCACCGTACCCTGCATCATGACAGGAAGATGGTAAAGGCAAAAAACAGCCTGATAGGAAGCCTAGGAAATCTTCCTGTCACATGTCACCTAGGTGATCCTCCTATCATCTTCCTAGGTGACCGGAAGATGCCTATCACCTACAGGATGATGGTAAAGGCAAAGAGAGGCTTTTTGCAAGCCCCCTCCCTGTTACAAGTGTAGTGTCAGCGGGACATGCTTTCTGCCATGAGCTGACGCTGAGCTATAGTCTCATGAAGCACAGGCTAACCAACAGTCAGGCTTGAAAACACAGATCATGCCCCGCAGTATAAAACAGCTTGAAGGAGCCAGCGCATGTGGAGTTTGTGCATGATGCACATGATGCTAGGCGCTTGTGGCCATATACACTGTCAGCACGTGCTTGTCTGATAGCTGTTGAAAGTGGGTGTCGGCCAACCTGGAATGATTCGCTCTGAGGCAATGTATGTGAGGGAGATTGCAGCACCGCCCTCGTTCATCAAAGGACCAAAGCGTTGCACCATGGACACGTACGAGTAGGAAGATGCGCTCAAAGCTGCCAAGTAACCCTGGGATACACAGCGACACATCATGCGCAATTGACCGATTCAACACACAGTAATGCTGCAAAACATTCTGGTACATTCTGGTTTACGACTCAGGATTGCATCTGTGGTGTTGCTCAGAATGATAGTCTGCAAAAATATGGAAAGGTACATTTAGCAAGATGCAGCCACTGTCAAATTTGCAACCTGAAATAGCCACCGCAGCGTAGGGACTGCCGTGTACATGACACAGCCAGCAGCAACAATGTGACACTCACCCTGCGTGATGTTTCTAGCAATGGCTTGGTGACCTCAGGGCCATTGGCAAGGCTGTGCACCAGGATGTCAATTTTGCCAAAGTCCTCTTTGACATGCTCTGCAACCTCTGAGACTGTGAACCCCTTTCCAGCTGCTGCAGCATATCTTTTATTGTTTGCAACCTAAATCACACAACACAACATGTCATGGGCACATTTGGGGCGCACGTGGCGTTATGATCATGTCAAACTGATGCACAATGTTTGTTGGTAGCCTATAGCTTTCCCTATACACCTGCATGTCGCAGGAGCAAGCAATGGTCACCGGGCACAACAGATACGGCCAACACTCAGTGCCTGCTAGGTCACTTTGATTTTCAAGAATGCAGATGGCCTGCACGACAATGTATGTCAAATGTTGGGAGGTGCTCACATCTTCTGGCACATCTTCTGGTGTGTCGTAGACCGCATCCATGGGATATACATTGCTGAACTCCATCATACCACCATTTGATAGCTTTCTGTTGGCATCAAATTTGCCCCTTCTCAAACTGCTCTCAAAGATGGAGAGAGCAGGCACCTGAGAGTAAGGTAGTGAGTCAAGATGCAACGAGTACCCAATGCAGCATGCTTATGCATGCTGAAGCCACTGCTGTCTAACTGTTACAGGAAGTGCATTGCTCACCCAGACACCAAGTGAAATTTCTGCACCTGCTTCTGCCAAAGCTTTGGCAATTGCCCAGCCAAAGCCCTGCAATGTACGGTGGACAGTCACGGAACTATGAACAAGCGAAAGCAAGTTTCAGGCCAACTGAGCATGCCTGATCGTCTGCAACGCCAGCAATGAACGCCTTCTTTCCTGCAAAAGAATGTTCAGACGAATGAGTCGCTGTATCGTTGCTGGCAAACTTGATGCTTGCAGGTTCGCAACTCTGCGCTTACCAGTCAGGTTTATTGACAAACCAGATGGTGCAGGGCTGGCACCGTTGCCGCTTTCTGCTCTGGTGACCGCATTGTGACGCCTAGAGGTGCTCACATGCCTGTGCAATGCGCTCGAGCCTGCGATGTGTTGGCTCACACGCTGGGAACTGCTCAGGTGAGCAGCTTGTCTAGGTCGCATGCTGGAGCTTTTGCAAATCTGCGACGCGAGACATTGCGCGCGTGAGAAGGTCTGAGTGTTCATTGTGCAGGTAGGTTTAATGCGTGCGCAGGCTCGTTTTTGCTGATTGGCGTGCTTGACAGGCGACTTCTATATGCAACGGCGATCTACCTGCAGCAATAGCAATGGCAGATGTTCGGCTTGCGTCGCGACCGTCAGCGTCTCTCGTTACGAATCGAGCATGTGATGATGAGGGCGCCCTAGCTAGGGCTGAGCAAGAGACTGCACGTCAAATTAAAAGCAGCTCACACAGAAGCTTCACAGGTGTGGGTTTTCTAGGTGAAGCAGAGTAAATGTCTACATTTCAAAATGTAATCCACAACAAAGGTGAACTGTGTGCATATATACCTAAAGGCAACAACACCAATGTGAAGTCAATAAATATGCCTTTCCCATAGCAGGGAGGACCGGATCATACAGGCTAGCAGCCTTGACTCCATTGGTCAGCGTTTGACCAGATAGCAAGGCAAACTTTCTAGAGATGTTGGCATCCTCCAAAGCTGTAGAGCTGACTGGTGGATCTGCGTCAGAGCTGAGTTCTGCTTGGGGCACACTAGCAATGGCGCTGGCATCAAGGAACTGGTACAGAGTTTTCGAATTTAAAAGCGGTGTTCTCTCTGCGGGCTGTGAACATGTGCTGGAAAGCACAATGTATGGCTGGGGGCACACCAGTGCTGGCCTCAGCAACTGCTGTGTATGTGGAGGCTGGGGAGACACGCTGGCTAGCACAATAAATGGCAGGGGGCACACCAGCAGTGGCCTCGGCCGCTGCCTTGTCTGTGCCAGCATCAATTTCACCAGTGAGAACCTTGACCCAGCCTGCAACAATAGCACACTGCAAAGCTAAGAAGCAGCAGCTGCTTCATCATGAGCACATCCATAGACACCATGATACAGGACATGCAAACTTGACAATGCAGTAAAGGCAGTAAGTCTGGGTTCAACAGCCAAGCACTCCTTTCATGAGTTTATGCAGTATACCAGCATGCAATGAACTAACCATTCCTTTCAAGGCTTTGTACAGATTGCCAGCATGTGGTGAGCCAACCATGAAAAACACGCAAATGTAAACACGACTTACTTCCATGCACACTAGACTTGGCAAGATGTCCAATGTTCCAGCTGGTCCTTGGTTTGCCTGGGCTCTGTCTGTGACACTCCCAGTCTGCCTGGCCCTTTCTGAGAGGAGAGTTTGACCCACATGGAACAGGCGCAATGAGGGAACATGCCTTTGCTGCCCTTTGGTGCTGTAGCCATGCTCAACATCCTGAGTATGAGGTGCACCGGAGTCAATATTGACATGCTAGGTGGTTGATCGAGTGAGGACAGGCGCAGCAACTGGTGCTGGTGAGCTGGCTGTATGTTACAGCCTCAGCTTTGTCCAGATTACTCATCAGCTGCTGTGCTGAATGATGCAGAAGAGCTTGGCTGATGTCATAGCCTTGGCTTGTTTCAGCTTTCTGAGAAGCTGCTGTGCTTGATAATGCAGAAGAGCCCAGCCAATGTATGGCCTTGGCTGGTTCAGCTTCTTGAGGCGACTGCTGCATTGGGGGATGCACACAGTTGCTTTGTGAAAGCAGCCTGGGGTGATGCTCAGCGTTTGATTCCTGGCAGATGCAATGAGGTCTGCCTGCTGTGCAGCGTCCTCCCTCATGGAAATGTACTCAAGCCCGAGCATTGCTGCCAATGCCCAGCTTGGACTTCACAGCTGTGAAAAGCTGAAGTCTCTTTGATCCAGGGCTGAGAGGGTCTGTCTGACCTTTCACACCTGACCTGGCATTTGCCGTTTGCTGCTGAGCTTCTAAGTTTGCTGCCTCTACTTGGGTCTGGACAGGCTGCTGGCTGTGTGCAGCAGGCGCAGCTTTGCTGGTGCCATCAGCTGCATTGCTCCTGAAGCATGTGAGATCTGCAGGCTCACCTGTGCTGTCACTGTCAGTCTGCTGATGAAGCCTGGCTGGTGTCTGCTCCAGGGGCCGCTGGGGGGCAGCTGGGGCTTGTGCCTGCATGCTATGCAGCTGTGCTGTCTGAGGCCGCTTACCAAAGAGCCCTCTACAAGGATGCAGCCTGAAGGGTATCAAGCTGGCACAGCCACATCTGACAGGAGCGCTATCAGACCGTGCAGAGACGCCAGCAACTGCTGTGGGGGCTGCTTCTGGAGGGAGGTTCAGAGGCATGTCTGCTGCTGCCTGCTTCAGAGATGCAGATGCAGCAATAGCAGTGGCAGATGCACCATCACACAGCTGCAGAGAGCTACTGAATTCACTGCCGGCATGTGCAGTGATCTGCTGCACATATGCCAAAGGCTTGGCCAAAGCAGGCTCTGCTGCCTGTTTCTTGAACTTGAACATCTTAGGCTTCAAGCTGACAGCTGGAACAGCTGCCTTGATGCACTGCATCTGCTTGAGGAAGCCGTTCTGCTGAGGAGAAGACCTGAGCTGCTCTTGCTGTGAGAGAGCGTCTGAAAACTCAGTAGCAGGAATCACATCCTGCTGTTCTTCAGCAGCAGACAGGGTGTCTGGGTGCTCAGCTGCCCTGAACAGGTCAGCAGGCAGCTGCACAGCACTGACCCCTAAGAGAGATTTGGCAATTGGCCGCTGGCAGGTACTCAGCACAACACCTGCTTGCTCATCAGTCTGCCTGGCACGCTTGAAGAGGCTGCCAAAAGGGTTTATCTTCTTGTGAGCTGGCTTGGCTGAGTCAATCCTATGGTGGTCAGCCTTTGGTGTCTGACTGTGTCGTGCTTGCTGAGCAGAGGCTGGAAGCAATTGAGGAGCTGCACACACTTGCTGTTGACTGCTGTCTGAGCCTTGGTCTGTCCGCATATACCGGCCCAGCTTTGCAGCCGTCCTTAAGACACAGGCAGAAACGCGAGGACCTCTACCTTTTGGTTGCTGTCCGTCAACTTTTGGCACCTGCTGGAGCTGCCGTCCACAAAGAGTCTCATAGGCAAGCTGAGATCCAGCCTCTGCTGAAAGCTGTTGCATGCCAGCCTCGGCTTTCTGCTGGTCCAACACGCTGTCGCCAGGTTTGTAGGAAGCCAACCAATGGGTGTCAAGAAGAGCTGTTGCTGAGCAGCGTGTTTCTGGCTTCTCCCTCCAGCAAATCATCCACTTGATGACTCGTGCACCTTCAGGGCCAATAGCCTTGGCCATGATTGCTATCATCTCCTCCTCATCAAACCGCATAAAGCCCGGAAGGTGGCCTGTGATAAGCTCGTACAGGAGCATGCCAGCACTGTATATGTCTCCCGCAGAAGTGCCGCAGCTGTCCAGCGAGGCGCTGCTTCCCATTCTGTCATAGACGCTTTCACACACTCTTGATGCCACTCTGACATCAGCTTCATCAGGGTCAAGGTCTCCTGCAAAAATGACTGCTGACTTGACAACAGTTGCAGCAGCAATTCACTGCTTGTGCATGAACTTTTCTGAGACAGGCTGCTTCTGTGCATTACTTGACGAAGCACAGAACCAATCACAAGCATATGCGGGCATAACCAGCAGACTTGATATGGATTGTTGCTCAACAATGTGGTTTGCATGCTTCAGGGCATCAGAGTAGGCTAACACTATTGCAATATAACAGAATATGTAGCAATACATACACTATTGCTTGCAGTGTTCTGAAGTCACACCTGCGCTGCAGTCCATGAGTATCAAGTCCGGCAGGATGAGGAAACGCTCTGGCAGCAGCACTCCTAAGTAATGCTGTTTGGAGTGCAGAGCCTCTAGCAGCTGCATATTCCAACATGCACATCAGAAAGCAGTGGTTCAGGACTCAGGGCTGTCAGTGCTGTGTCTGTTTGAAGGCAAAAGGTATGACTTAAGTGAGGGCAAATGTGTGCGAGTTCAAGCCAATGGCAATGTGCATCCAACGTGCAAATGCATGCCCGCATTTTTCATCTGAAAACTTTAGTCCGTCTTTTGCTGACCATCAAATGCCAGAGGCCATTGCAGCTTCATCAATTACTCGCCCAAGGCTGAAGCATACTGCAATATGCAAGTACAGACCATGATGAACAACTCACGCAAGTGATCCACATGTGCACATTGGCTCACCTTCAGGAGCTTGAATGCCACCATGTGCAAGAACTCCTTGGGAGGGGCTTGATATCCGTCGCCACTACGACGCAGGTCAATGAAGTCACGCAGCCTCACAACTGGACCAGAAGGCAGCCTGCTACATACAGAAAGCTGAGTCAGGACTTTTGGCATGCTTTGGAAGACGTATAAGCAGGCATTATGAGCATGTGTCAGTAAGCTCATGTATGATGCTTGACACAGGGCTGATGTCTGGTGTTCATACGTCATCCCAATGAAAGCAAGCAAGACATTCACAAAAGCTCAGACCAGCCGTCAGTGGATGACAGCTGAATGGCATGTGCATTTAAATACCACAAAGACATAGAATGCAGTGAACAGGTGCGAATTTCGTACTGTGCGGCTTAACAACCATTACACAAAGAGCAAATGATCAGAATTGATGAAATCCAGGGGGGTGAGCGCCAGCAGAATGCAAACTGTGAGCCCACCTAAACATGCTGTAATGAACTTCTTGCTGCATACTGTAGTCCAGTTGCACCTCAGGCACGTGTGGGCTTGCAGCCATGCGGCGAATAAGGGTCGCATTGTGGTTGATCTGCTCGACATGTTTCTGAGCTACGTTGTTGTGCAGTTGCTGCAGCAACGGATCATCCTGACGCTGAATTTCAGCTGAACAGGTGACGCTGTCAGGGTAGAGGGGCACCACCTTGATCATGCACTGCTGCCACCCTAGCACGCCAAGGTCACGCCATGCTCTGCGCAACCACTCACATCAGCAACATGAGTGTCATGCTCGATGTCTGGCATATGTGCTGGCTAACACAGGTTTGGAAAGGCAAGGAAGATACAGTGATAGGTAGCTGTCACACGACCCGTGCTGAGGTAAGACTGGAGATAGATGAAGATAGACAATTTTAGACCTGCAACACGAATACATATGCATCCTAAACCCGTGAAGACTTCAGACATCGCACTCTAGCGCTCACACCACACTCTCACATACACACCACACACACACACACACACACACACGCACGCACACGCGCACAGCTACTATCAGGTATCCAGAACATCTTGCTGAAAAAATCTCACTCAAATGCAATGGCATGGCACTTATGTGAACAGTCAACAAATAGGACATCAGATCACCTGTGAGTGCTGCCAGATGCAGTAGTGCAGAGGGGAGCTGCAGATTTGTCCCAATATACAGATTCCGCACCAAGCATGCGAGACATCCTGAACCATGGCAGGGGTGTAGGGCCAGCAGCAGCTGGTCCTGAAGGGAAGCCTTCAGCAGATGACATGTCTGCAGACTGGTCCCAGAATGGTTGAGCTGCAGCCTCTGTGACAGTCAAACGCAATGCTGGGTCCACTTCCAACAGTGCTTTGACTAGGGAGATGTAGTCAGGGCTTGCATTTGACTGCATAAGCGCCACCCACTTCTGGTCATCTGTCTCAGCCTGCAGAAGCAGGCAATCATTAGGCAACAGCTATGGAGAATCATGATGTGGCTCTTGTCAGCTTGGGCTAGGGCCATACATATTACAGCTGCATGTAATGACATGATGTAAGGAAAACACATAGCAAATCACCAGGACAAAATAGAAGCGGTGCTCACAAGGTACCTGCCTCACATCTGCGTAGCCGACAAAATGGCGCATTACAGCAAAATGTAACGCACGCAACTTTTGGTCAAGTGCACAGCTGCCAACTGGCAATTTCTAAGACAGCAGACAACACACCTGCCATGCATTCTGCAGCTGCTGGACATGAGGCAGCCCGTCTTGCAGCTTTGCAGTTGCACCCAGCTTGTTGGACCAACAGTTCCATGCATCAGAGCCTGCTAGATTTGTGCCAGTTGCAGCAAAGTACAGCACCGCTCCTGCCGACCAAGACTCTGCTGCAGCTGCTTTGAAGCGGAATGGTTGCCCGTCCACCATCTGCTGCCTGAGACTAGAGATGACCTCTGGAGCCAAGTATTGTGGGTTGCCAGCAAATTGACCCGGAACTATGCTTGCGTAACCGCCTGCAGCAGCAGTGAATGCCCACTCTCATGAATTTTGAGGAGTGCAGCATTTTGATGTAGCCATGCATGCTGCAAAAGTGCTGCTGGCATATGAGAAGTCTACAATGCAGCGCAAGGCAAAAGTGTCAGGCAAACGCACATAAGTATGTAAAAGAAAGCAATCAAGAGCAAATGCAGACGAAGAGCTGAAAAGGAGGGCTGTACCGTGCATCAAGGAGCTGGATGTAAAATCTACTGCAACAGTGTTGGGGTTTTCACTCCTCCCACCTGTGCAAAGCACATGCCTAGGCTGTACATCCATCCAGGCAACATTTGCTTTGTGCATCCCAGACATTGCCTGCAGACAGACGTCATGTACCTTGAAGTTGGCTTACAACAGCTGTACGCTACAGCTGCAATTGGGCTAAGCTATCATTCAGCAAAATCTAGCCTACCTTGAGGAGTTGCATTGCCAGATTTTGCAACCAGCCTGTTGGTACTGCCTTCCCATGACACCTGCCAGCTGCCAGATTTGAGCCTGGTAACAGCCTGTGTATTATACAAGGGACTCAGCAACTAGACAAGCAGCGCTCAAATGGTCACAAGCAAATCGGACAGTCCTCACTGAATAGCTGTATAGGCCATGTTTGAGTGAACTATTGTTGGAAGCTCCGCTCGTACAACGTGAGGGACACTTGGCAATAGCAACAGTGTGTCTGACTCTGTCCTGATGTTGAGCTTCCAGAGTGAAGTGCCCGACAGGAGACTAACTCTGAGGGCCGCTTCGCGCGTCTCGCCCTTATGTCGTATCCAACACCTACGTTCCACGCTCGCTAGCTTCAGCGGACTACAAACAAGCGGAGGTAAGCAAATTTGAGTAAGCAAGTAAGCAACCTGGTCAGATTGTGACCTAGTCGCTCAGGGGAAGCAACCTGGTACAACTGCGTGCCAGGCACTATTGTAACTGTCTGACAAACAGCTGCATGCACCAGTGCAAAGGGGCTCTGCATTTCAGCGATAGCAAAGATGCAAGCTTGTACAAAGTGAAACAATTTCGATGACGTGGACGCAAAACTCACGTATCTACAGAGAGAGAGAGAGAGAGATTACAATGCTTTAGCCAGCCAGCAAGTCTGATCACTACAGAGCGTGGGAGTATTGCACAGGGATGCAAGCACAGCTCCTCAGATGATGAAGAAGAAGCTTCTTCCAGTTTGACTTTTCTTTGACAGACGCTAGCGCTGGGCCAGTCCGTTCAATCACTTTTCTGCCGCGACGCAGCGTTGCATCGATTGCGCTGTAGTTGTGGGAGAGCATTTGCTGTCCATGAGGTGACAGCAGCTCGGTAGGACTTCAAACTACTCAGGTAGGTGTCACAGTTCTGCTCTACTCGCGAAGGGGTTACTGTGCGAACGCCGTTTGCTAGGCGGTATGCACCACCATCTCTTGCCTCGTTTGCATCCTCTGACCGATCTAGAGAAAATAAGTGTGGGAGACTTTCGCTTCCAAGTTGAGTGATACTGCAGGTCTTGGATGGGGTTTGGAAGGTGGTGCGGGTGCTTGAGCAGCAAAAATGTACCACGCACTAAAGACTCAGAGGATGCGCAGCCACAACCACAAGCCCCCACAGAGGTACCAGCACCTAAGCCACTATTGTCAGAGGCTTCTGACATACAGGTCCTTGTGCCTATCTCCGCTGTCAGCACAAGCGCTGCAACAAGTGCAGAGGACGCCTTGTACACCTTCTTGCGAGCAGAGGAGGCGCAGCTTGTACTGCAGTATCTCGACACAGACGATTTCAAAGCTCTAAATGGCGTCGGCCGCGAGCTGCGACGAGTTTTGCATGCCAGAGTCACCCAACTAACCATGAGAGCTCCTTCCCATTGCATAGATCTTGTCAGGGGCAAATGGTTCTGGCTGACTACATTGACTTACAAGCCAGATGACATATACTTGAACCACGGTCAGCCAACTGAAGATCCCAATGCAGAGCCTTACAAGGACTGCAAAGTATGTCGCAATGACTGGGTGAACATCTTGGTGTTCTGGGCCCGGGGTTTCTCCTTTTTGAAGGAGTTGCACCTTTCAGGAGTGCAGCTGGAAGCAGCAGCTTTGGCAGACATTGCACAGCTAGGGTGGAAAGTGGAGATTCTAGACTTGAGCTGCAACCTGCTGGGGGCAGCCGGTGTTAAAGAAGTTGTCAAGGCCCCTTGGCGCGTGCATCTCAAGACGCTTGACCTCAGTCTCAACAACATTGATGCCACAGCTCTGGAGCATCTCAGCAGTGGCAATCTGCCTAATTTGACAAGCCTTAGTCTGGGCAAGGAACCCCTCACTGCAGCAGCTCTATCTCACCTGAGCAGAGGAAAGTGGTCCCAGATGTCAAACTTGCAGATTGAAAATGCGCATTTGAGTGGTGAAGCGTGTCAGCATCTACTGCAGGGCAACTGGCCCTCACTGAACACCCTCTCATTGGGGGTATGTGATTTGGAAGCATCTGATGTCATATCTTGCCAAGCCAGCCAGAAATGGCAGAAAATAGAAAGTCTAAATGTACACCAGTCTGTTTAGTTGCTTTCTGACACCGCCTGGTCTGTAGCCTGTTTCCTAACTTGGATCTCAGTATCATTGCAACATGCACATTGCATGCACTTGTGGAAAACTGCAAAATGTATGTACAGCTGAAGGAGGGTGAGCAAAAAAACGATTTGCTGTGACTGTACAGACATTAAGACAAGGTCACGTCCCTGTCAATGACTGGCTTTTGGCACCTTGTAAACACCGACTTCTGTCATGTTGTTGCGTGTCACTGACACTGGGGTCAGCAGATGCATGGCACATTCACAAATATTTGACGCACTGCACAATGAATGGCAGCATCAGTGGCGCAATGTGCATGGATCAACAAACGCGTTGAAGGCAAGTAATGGAGCGCAGTGTTACACAACAGCGGGGCTGGAACAAATCTTACATACAACGTGAGGACTTCAAGATCAGAGTACAGCACATCATAGAAGAATATGGAGGAGGAGGCACAGCATTGAAGGAGCTGGTGGGTAACTCCGATGACGCTAAAGCTGCGGAGTTTGTGGTATTCATCGACGGATCCCAGTATAGCCGCCCGGAACCTCCTTGGCAGAACATGGTGAGTGATCCTCAAAGCCTTCTGCAGAGATCCCTTACTTTGTCGCACTCGTGCGTGATTACTATGAGCTTTGTCAAACAGCAGTCAAATCTACGCAGGTCGCATGGCAAGGGCCTGCACTGGTGGTATGGAACAGTGCAAGGTTCAGTCGACAAGACTGGATCAATCTGACTGCTAAGGTTGGGAATAGCTCCAAGGCTGGCCACACCCATACCATTGGCAAGTTTGGCCTGGGGGCCCTCACAGCATACATCTTCACAGATGTGCCGCAAGTGCTCAGTGATGACCGGCTTCTCCTCTTGGACCCACACGCCCTGTACCTTCCTGAGCAACATCTCTCGATGCTTTGCAACTTTGTGGACCAGCTTGATTCAGACCATGTCAACCTGGCTGATGACGCTGCAAGCGTCATTGAGCCGTTCGTGTCATTCAACGCAAGCTGTCCAGTGGTGCCGGACTGGGAGGCAGAAGCACCTTACCCTGGCACTGTCTTCAGGTTTCCCTTGCGCGTTCCTGAGACAGCTTTGGCCAGTACCATCAGCAAGATCAGCATCAGCAAAGAAGACTGCATCAACACAATTGTTAATCCTTTTCTGCACACCACAGCTGAGCTTGTGCTGTTCACTCGCCACACAAAGAGTATCTCTGCTTATGTGAAGGAGTCACAAGGAGCCGACTCTATCCTTCTCCAGCAATGCGTTGCCAGCAGCGCAGCAGCCCCTGTGCTAGCTTCGGCCAACAGCAGCTTCAGCTACTGCACAGTCACAGTCAGCAATAAAACAGGCACAGACCACAGCAGCAGACAGACCTGGCTGCGTGTTGACAACCCAGCTGCAATGAGCTGCGGGGTGGCCATTCTGATTCACGACAGTGCTGCAGCTGCTGGGAGGCAGTACCTGCCAAGCATTGCTGGCAAGGTGTTCATCACACTGCCTCTGCCTCTAGGGAACACAGGGTTGCCTGTACACATCAATGGTGCCTTCAAGGTGCAGTCAGACAGACGCAATCTGTGGTCAGGCCAAGATGATGGAGGCAAGGTCAGTGTTCTGCATGTGTGCTTCTGCAGCTTTTGCACTGTTGGCTTTAACAAACTTCTGCCACGTTGCCTCGGCATCTCTGCAATGCAAAGTCCTCACACTATATGTCAGAGGAATAATTTATCTGAGTCTGTTGTAGGGTGCTCAGAATATTGCAATCCTTGAGGATGAGATTGCCCCAACGTGGGCAGCTGCAGTGGCTGCAATGACTGGCCATCCTGACTGCGTGGGTCTAGAGCAGCTCATCTATGTGTGAGTTGCCGAAGCCTCTCAGAGCCCATGCCTCAGTATGCTTGTGCAGAGTTTTGGCATCGATGTCTTCATTGAATGTAGCCAGTTCGCTTGATTGCACTGCTGCTTGCATTGAGCATGATGCGCTGAGTGCGCACTCACATTTGTGATGTCAAGCAATGACCACTTGCAATTGATTGTGCTACAAAAATTTATCCATTCAACATGTCTTCGATGTTTGGCAGTCATGACATGCAGCTTCTGCTTCTTGTCAGCTGCTGAGCTGTATGCATCACAGCTTCAGCAAGATTTGCCACATCTGATGCAGCAGTTGTCTTGCAGGCTGTGGCCAACAGCTGTCAACCTGAGTCCTGCACAGCTTCAGCCAGTTGCGGCATCAATAGTCAGATGTTTCATTGATAATGGGTATGCCGTCTTCTGGATACCTAGTGTGACCTCAGCAGCATACAGCGGTGGCGAGTGGGTGAATGCAACTCAAGCATGCTTTCTGTCAGCTGATGACAAAGCAGCCACTCCTTTGGTAGCAGATGTAGCTCGTAGGGCTGCGCTAAAGATTCCTGATCTTCCCAAGCACGCTTTAGAGGTACAGCCACAGCAGTGTTGCAATGAGCATGTCCGCATCCTTTGATGCATGCTGGCCTTCTATAGCAGACATCCTGAAATAATTGACCACCATCATGCATGGAGTCAGGCCATGCCTGTTTCAGTATGACGTCTACTGATTGCTTCAGCAGCATCTTAGATGCATGAAGGCCATCAGGCTATGCTGCTTACGGTGGTATCTCTGCTTCATAGAAAGAGACTGCCGGGCTTTCACATATGCGTCTTTGCTGCTTTGCTTTACGCAAAAATGTGTGTTGACCCCATGTGCTATTGCACAGGCAACTATGGAGGCTGTCAAAGCTGGTGACACCCAGATACACATGCTCAGCCCAGCTGTCCTGCGTGAGTCTCTCAGGAAGGCAGGCAAGGTAGTCAAGCCCTCAGAAGTTGCTGCCATCCTTGGGTACGTCATCTCGGATGAACACTTTGAGGACCTGCATGGTCTGTACCTTGCACACCTGCGCAGTGGTGATGTCACTCGCCTGTCCTGGCAAGGCAAGCAAGAAGGCCAGATGGGTGCTGAGAAGCTTTTCATCGCGTGTAACAAGCCCTCTTCAGGCCAGCTGGAGCTGATGAGCTTCAACAAAGCAGTTCTGCTGGAGCCTTCTGTGGCCTGGGAAAAGCTTGCCAGGTGTCCCCCATCTGACAGTGATTGTATCTGCTTATGGCTGAAAAGCTGTCAAATCTGCATTTGGATTTGCCCTCCAGCTTAGAGTAGGACCCTTAGGTTGTGCTGAGTTAGCAGCAAGACTTGTCAAGTGCGAGCTCAACAAGTAGTCTGCGTGTGTGCTCATGACTAACTTGACAACATTCAAAATACGAGTTTCTTGCTGCACAGGGCCAAGGCTAGCTCTGGTGCTCTCATCCTTGAGAGTGGGTTGCTGAATGCCCAAGCTCCCTCAGTAGCAGACATGGCAGCTACCCTCCCAGCTGCTTGGCAAGGAGGCATTTGCTACCACTTACATCAGATATCTGGCAAACAGCATCCCCCAATGACCTGGGTGCAACGCTTTTGGGACTTGGTTCAGTCTGTGTGGAAAACAGTGCCTGAAGAGCTGTTCGAGACTATGCTTGTGCCAGTCTCAAACAAGCGCCTGGCTTCACCAGCCTTCTGTCAAGCACATGCTGCCCTCAGCACTGTTCATCAGCAGCGCTGGTCACGCGACGTGCTTGACAGACTCGTCCTGCTGTGCATCACATCCGCGCAGGCAGATATGCTGAGCCCCATCAGCCCAGACAAAGAGCCCTTCACTTGTGCCCTTGAGGCAGCTGCCAGGCTTCAGCAGGTCCCATTGCAACAGCTCGTATGCCCTGAACAGATGGGACAGCCAGCATTCAGTGACCTGCGCAGATCCCTTGCAACCAATCTGCCAGCGCCGCCTAATCCGCCAGAGCCTGGCAATGCAATCTGGCGAGTTCTCAGTAGGTGCTGTGTCTTTGAAGCATCAGATGGCTCTACGACCCATCTATCCTTTCCAGTCCTGAGCAAGCTGCCCAATGCATCATGGGAGCAGCAACTGCCAAATATGCGGCACCTTCTGTGGTTCACACCAGTCAGATTCCATTCAGCATCCCCCACACATCAGAGCCTGGTCAACCACGCATGCCTCCCAACCCCAGACCTTTCAGACTTCCTCAATGCAGAGTTATTGCCCAGCCTACAGGCAGAAGAAGAGTACAACAGCAACCATGAGGCTTTACTCCTACACGCTCTAGATGACTTAGCCAATGACCCAGACTTTGCTCCCACCATGCCAACTTGCCTGCCCACACACGGCGTCTTGCAGGATGTCAGCAGGCTGGTAGACAGCAGCAGCTGGCTGTTGAGGACCCTCTTCAGCAGTCGGCACCCTCATCCAGACTACCAGCTGCTTCCAGCTCAGTATGCTACAACACAGCGACTCAGCGTCCTTAAAAAGGTTCAGCTAGCCCATGAGGAGTCACCAAATCCAAGTTTCTTCCTTGCTTGTGCAAGCCAGTTTGCAAAAGTCATGGATGCTTTGAACCGAGATGACCAACTCAGATGCTCTCTGGCTCTGGTCAAGCTACTGCAGGAGCAAGCTGATGCTTACTGCCAACATGCAGGCAGTGCCTGGTCCACAGTCAGATATACCTTGGCAGGCCTGCGCATCTTCCCAACAGCCGAGCTGCCACCTCCTTACAATGTGTATGCCTGGCATTGGCGTCCCTTCTGTTCCTTGCTTGAAAGTGAGGATCATGAATACTACCGGCTGGTGTCCACTGCGCTTCCAGTCATGTCAAACTCAGTGCTGGGGACTGAGCATCTGCGCAGTAAGCTGGGGCTTCCCACACACCCTTCAGTGCTGAGAGTCATTGATCATCTAATCAACATGGCAGGCTCAGAGGCAGCAGGGTGCTTGCGTCAGACAGGCGCCGCTACACAAGCACTTCGCCAGCAGCTGCTAGCTGACTTCCGAGCTGGCTACCACATCATCGTGAGTGCAGCAAGCCTGCGGCTCATCCAGCCTGCAGACTTGACAACTCTAAACAACATGTCACAACGCCTTGCCAGCAGTCAATGGCTGCTAGTGTCAGGGGGATTTTTTGTGAGTCCCCAGTCGGTGTACTTTGGACTACAACAGGACACTGGTGGAGGTAAACCCACTTTTTACAACTGCAAAGCTGTGCAATATTGCCATACAAACTCAGTGTTGTTCATATGCATAAGAGTCAGCTTCATAGCAGCTTTGCCGTGCATTCATGTCTGTAGTGTGGTGTATAAGCTGTATGCTGATTTCGATGTTTTTGTGACAGGTTCTGCACTACATAAATCTGTTGACTGTTGGGTACAATGTTGTACTGTCAAATATTCATAACTTAGAGGTCAACCCTAGAATTTGTGAGGCGCAACATAAGTCTGTCTGGAGGGAGCTGACTCGCATTGCATGCACCTTATGCCTGTTGGCTTAGCCTATTTGTTTTTTCTTGTTATTGTTTTCAACGGTAATTGCATCCACCATGTACATTGCATTTGCAGTCGAGTCAAACCTGCACGCTGACTTGACACCTGCATTCATAGCAGCTTAGCTGTCCAATGGCAAGCTGACAAAGCGTTGTGTTGCTGCAGCCTTTACTGTCCCGGCCATGGTGCTGCAAGCCCTGCAAGACCACCCATCTGTCAAACAGTGGCTTGTCAGTGTTGTTGGCATGCACGACCTGAGTGATGGTGATCCAGCAGTGCTGCACAGCATGGATGACACCATCAAGATGGCTCTCTTTTCACAGCATGTGGGCCCTGACTTTAACAATCAGGACGCCTACACAGACGCTCAAGTGATGTCCAGTGATGGGGTGCTGATCCATGTGCACAAGCACATTGTGGCCAAGGCTTGCCCATACCTGGCCATAGCCTCATCGCCAACATGGAATGCTGGAAATGAGCCGGTGAAGCTGGATGCCTCTCACGCCACAGCCACACTGTTCCTCAAATACTTTTACACAGGAGAGTTGTGCTGGCCTGAGGGACCAGATGCACCTTCACGCCATCAATGTGCGCTGGAGCTGCTACAGCTTGCTGACAAGTACAATGTGCCAGTCCTGTTGTGCGCAGCAGAAGTGGTTCTCAGTCAGGCGGTTGATGAGAATACCTGCTGTGAGCTGCTGGACATTGCTGACACCTATCATGCCGAGCAGCTGAAGGGCCTGTGCTTGCACCGTGTGAAGAAAGCGTATGGAATAGTGCGTGACACTGAGGAGTTCAGGGCACTCTCAGCTCCACTCAGGCAACTCGTGGAACAGGACATCTGAATCAAGTTTGCCCTGTGAGCTCTCTACCTTACAGAACTGCTTATGCGCTGAACCTGGAGCTGCTGCATAATTGTGCATGTATGTTCCTGACTCGAGGCAAGCAAGCAGATAAAGCATTATGTGGTGCATGACTAATCAGCAGAGCAGATTCAGCTGGATCCAGCACAAACTGCGTATCATGGTGCTGTCGCGTGCTGGCCTGCCACCGCCATTCTTCTTGTTGTGCTGAGGTACAGTGTTGCTTGCTTGCTGCAGGACTGCTTCAAGGCGCCTCATGCATACTGGCAGATGCCGCGCGCAAGCAAGTCTAGACAGTTACAAACCAGACAAAGGCACCCTTCCCGCTGGAGCCAAAGAATTCAGGTTGAGAGGTGAATGTGTCATGAAGATTTGCAGCCTCTTGATTGTCTTACCACATGTGACTATCTGCTGGGTCCATTTGCCGCAGCAGTTCTTCAGTGGCGACTGCAGTGATGCTTTGATCATGCTGGCTGCAATCTAAATTAGTCTTGGTACGCCTGACGTACTAGACAGTATCGTGAGATCGTGGAGATTGTATATGAAGATAATTTGCACATAGCTATAGCCAGTAGTGTACTCCGTTGTAGAACATGCAACTGTTGTGGGGTTATGGCATGTAGTGTGGAGCGCTGGTTTATTTACTTATGCATTCTTCAGCGTGATATTCAATGCAACTGCAAATGCATTCCTTGACCTTGTCAGGGTTGACAATGAACACATTAAGTAGCTGTGGACTTGCTTGCAATGCTGCACGCTCTGTCTAGACTGCAATTGGCAAACCAAAATATTGTGTAACTGCAATAGTAGACCAGCAAGGCATAGAAGGTAGCAAGAGCGTCGACAACACTACAGCACCACCACTCATGCGCAGATTACTCAGCAATTACTCAGACGCACAATCGTTGAGCATCAGCTCTTCCTGATCAGACGAGAAGGGGTGTTTGCTGCTGTTTCAAGTGGGGTTTGCCTTGTCACGATCCCATTGCAAGATTGCTCAAAGCAGGCCTGCGCATGCAGCAGCCGCAGGCCCCTCACAGGCAGGTGTGTGAGGCAGTACAATTCAACTAGCTATCAGAAGGTGCAGCAGCAGCACAGGATCGTAGAAGCTATGCGCAGTAGAACTCAAGCAAGAACAAGCTTATTTGTGTTTAGCACGGAATGCAGCTTTCATGAGGTGCTTGTTGCTGTGCTGTCCAAAGCAGCAGCAAATATTTGGTTGCGTGCCACTCTTGCAAGCCTTGCTGGCCAAGTTTTTGAGCAACAGCAATGCACATTGCCATTGTAAACATCTACAGCGCCAAAGGTTCCTGAATGATCACTCAGGTTGGGAGTAGTGAGCTCGGTCCATGTTAAGTTTCCTGATCATACAAAAAGCATGTGCACACCCAGTAAGGCAGGCAACAGTGACACTCGTCAGGTTGTGACTCTGACCGTTTCATCACTTTTTGGGTGCAAGGGCCGTCAGCAACAAGCTGATCTTAGGAAAGGCTCTGGGGAGCTCGTCCATGACGTGCTCTTGTTGCTCAGCTGTCAGCAGACCACCAGTAAGGCAGGCAACGGTGACGCTCGTCAGGTTGTGACTCTGACCATTCCATCAGTTTTTGTGTGCAAGGGTCGTCAGCAACAAGCTGATCTTAGGAAAGGCTCTGGGGAGCTCGTCCATGACCTGCTCTTGTTGCTCAGCTGTCAGCAGACCACCAGCGGTGTTGACAATGCTGATAAACTGTTTCAGAGGGTCTTGTATGTCAGGGTAGGTTCTGTAGAAATTCAGAGCGTGAGCTGCAAAGAGGTTCTGCTTTTCAGCTGCGGCTGAGCCAATGCGCATCCCGGTTGTCAGGTGGGCCACATGAAGGCCGTATGCCATGGTCACTAGCCTGCAAGCATAGTGCATATGTTCACACAGTTTCTGAACAGAAAGTGCATGTGTAATGGAGCCATCTTTCACCACATACCACAAACCTTCCAGAGACCATCATTGGCGGGCATTGCTCTTCACACTAATATGCTGATCTGTGCTTGCATGCAGGGTAAGCAACCAATGCAGAGTGAGTTTCAGGAGTGGCTGTGACAGTGTGGTATGTCATAGTCTGTATCAAAGACAACTTCAAGACTTAAAATGTGCAAATTATCTCCAAGACACAAATCACAGTTCATATGTTTACCACAACGCAACTTTCTGGCTTTTCAGTCAGCATGTCCTCACCTCAAGGCAGCTTCCTCCCTAAAACTCTCTTCCTGCTCCTCACCAGCAATGGCTCCCAGTCGCGCAATGTACTCACAGCAGGCCACTGCTTGTTGTGTGGGCTCAACCTCTACTGATCTATTGTTGATGCTGGATGCTTTGGCCAAGCTGTCCAGATCTGAGGCAATCTGAACTGATCTGCACTGGCGCATCTCTTAGCGCCAGAAATGATTGCTATGCTGCTAGGATGAACCCTGAGCTGCATTGGCAGGCAGGTGCCATTTGCTAACATTGCAACAAGTATATGCGGTGCTTACATGTAGTATGCCCTGGCTTGCATTTGTGCTGTGCAATGATGCAAGCCAGGGCATACTATACGCAGTTTTGCTGCTGTCCCTCAAGGCACATGCAGATTCTGCCTGAACTGAGCAGCACAGAACCGCCAAGTGATGCTTCAGGGTACCAATGCAATGTGTCTGAGGTCTGCTTTTGAAGATTGTTAATAAAACCAGGAGTCTCACCTATCTAGACCAGAAGACTCGCCAAAACAGGCAGCCGCTCTGAAAGCTGCAACACAGGCATCTGAAGGCTGAACTTCATGTGGGCCGTGAGGACCACTGGGACCAACAGCCACAGCTTCTGCAATTGCAGCCTCCAGTGTATGATGCACATTGTGCTGATCGCACATGTACTGAATGTAGCGTTTCTCTGTGAAGCTCCATTGCTCGAAGGAAGGGAGAGGCTTAGCTTGCTGCGGCTGAACTATGTTTAGCAAGCCTCTTGCCTGATGTCACAGATCGTTGTTGGAAAATGGCCAGCAAAAGGGCATGAGGTTGCAAGAGAGAAATGACTGGCGGTAGCTGAGACATGTTGACTTCAGCAACCTGACAATTACAGTGAGAGAAAGCGCAGGCGTGTTTGTTGGCCTTTGGTACTTAAAGCAGCAGCAACTGCAGCGGCAGCAGCAGAAGTGAAATCTGAAGAGAGCAACACTAGTTCACTCACCTGCAACTCCTCAAGCCGCCTAGCTAGCTGCTCGTAGAATGGCTTGCTATGATCGCTGAAAATGTCTGGTGAAAACGATTCAACCTCTAGGCCACCAAGGTCAGATGGTTCACCGCTTCCCCAATCCTTGACCTGCGTGATGCAAGTTGTCAACTGAGTACTCCATCAACATGAGCTTAGGCTTGTCTATTGGCTTCACCAAAATGCAGATGTTTACCTTGACATAGTCTAGTTTGCCTTTTGATGCTTGACCTTGGTCTATAGGTCTGGCTTTATTCGCTGACCCAGCAACCGCGTTCCGTGATGGCTTAGATCCTTTTTGCACAAGGTCCTGAACAGCCTGCAGTCACTATCACGTTTAGCAGAATGCCCTTTGGGGTGATCAGCTACGCCGTGTGCCCAACATTTTGCCGGCAAAAGCCACAACGCATGTAATGAGAATCTCGTGCAGGGAAGAGCGACGTTTGTCACATGTAGCAGGCACTTTCACCTGCTTAGAGTTGCGTGTTTTGCTGGCTTTAATGTTATGCTCACGCTTGGCCGACCCTTTTTGTTTTCGCTCCGATGACGGGCCAAACCCTTGAGCGGCACAAATTGGCGAAGCTTCCCTGCGAGCCCACGCAGTGTGCTGCTACACCGTCTCAAAAACAGCGAGCTATATTACTCGAGCAGACTGCACAAGGCGATCACTGAGGCAGCAATCACCTCACGCGATGGACTAGGGACAGGCGCTGATGGCGGCAGATTGTGGCTCGTATCTCCGCACTAAATTGCATAGCTTGCGGCTATGCGCTCTGCGAACGCTACATCTTCTGTAAGTTCCAACACAAGTCGCAATCGGTCTTTCGTCTTTATCCTGAATTTTTCCGGCGTATAGCAGGAATTACGGTGACTCTGCAGCACAGTCCAGCAAATTTGACTTGGACAGACTATTAATGACATTGTCAAACTGCCACAGTGATGCCGCAACAAGGCGTCTTCGTTGGATCTCGACGCTCGCAACAGACACAATGGAATCTTCACATGTATCACGTAGTTAAGCGAGGCGGTGCGTTGAACATACTGTTCTGCTGTTGCGTACAGTACTTCTATACTCGCCTGATCCTGGTTTGACACCGCCGTACTGGCTGAACCAAAGCTGACTTAGCGCTGTTGCAGGATGCAAAGTTTTCGAAGCTTCGCTACTGTGCGTTCATTGTCCGTGGCATCACTTACATCTCTCACACCCCTGCACTTGTAAACCTTTCTGGCATGCCTAGTCAACCTGCCAGCCTCACAGATTTCAGGAGAATCATTCCTGTCAAAATTGCACCAAAACGTTCTCCAGCAGCTTCACACACTCGAGGTACCTAGCTTGTTCCATTAAGTCACCTGAGTGAATCTGGCATGGCTGCAATAGTAATGAGCCTGGAGATGCTGCAGATACTTCAGTTGCTGACGAGGTGGTGTACCACATCAGTCACCAGTGCTGTGTCTCACCAATTCACAAGGAGGCTGACGCAGATCCACTCAGTGACAGGCTGAAAACAGATGTCAAGCAAAGTGACCTCCTCAAAAGCAGCGTCTTGACTTCAGAATCCAGACTACCTGGCATGCTGCAACTGCATGGCAGCACAAAGCGCACACGGCACTCTGATGTCCCAGACGCTCCACAGTTATTGTTAGAGCGTCATTCAGCTGAACAGCAGCAGCTTTTCAGGAGGCGCTACCATGGCATTGCTGCTGCCACTTCACCAGCAGTTAGTGCATGCTCTGATGTGCACAATATGCAGACTTTAGCTAGCGCAGATGCTCCAAAAGCATCAGCGTCTTCTGGGAAGGACAGCAGCCTTAGAGGCAGCTCTTCAGTTTCAAGTTTGGGATCTGACAACCCTGCAAGTGGCACATCTGGTAGTGTGACTTCTGCCACAAGTAACTCCGCTGTGAGTAGCACTTCTGCAGAAAGTGACAGTTCCGCCGCAGATGACGCATCCTCCACAAGTGTCACATCTGACAATAATGCGCTCATGGTGGCACTTTCTGCAAGTGACAGCTCTCCCAGTCCACCCCCAGCCAAGCGCAACAGACTAGCAGATGGTCAGCCAGACAAAGCTGCACCAGCAAACTATAGCTGGGCGGCTGATGCACTAGCAGCAATCACCCAAGCAGGCCCTGCTGGACAAGCTCCTGCTGCCAAGCATGCTAGTCCAATCAGACAGCGTGGCTGGTTTGCTGCACAGCATGTCTCCCTGCAGGCTGCTCCTGCACTGCAAGCATCTGCACATGATGTTTCAGCCAGGCCAAATAGCTCCCTCAAAAATCGTAGTAGGTCATCTGGAACGGCCCAAGCTTCGTCTGCCAGGCAGAGCAGATCTCCCGCTGCACACACAAGGTCTCCTGTAGGGAAGGGCAGGTCTTCCGCAAGACTTCAGTCCCCTGGGACATACAGCAGAAGGTCGCAAAGGCTTAGCAGATCTTCCAAACGCCGCAGCAAATCACGCAAAGGCTTTCATGATAGGCAGCGCAAATCCCCTGCAAGGCGCCATAGATCCCCTGAAAGACAGCGCAGATCTTCTAGCAGGTCTCCTGTAGGCGTTTTGTGGCAGCATAAGGTGTGGCAAGAGAGGGTGCGGGCACAGCTTCAAAGCCCAGACATGGCGGCTGGCGAGCAAAGATATGGGGGCTTGCATCTTGCCTTGCAGGCACAAAGACATGCCAGAGCAGGTGGCTCCCTTCATCTCGCTGCTGCAATGGGACTCACCGGTGCTAGTGCTCATGCTTGTGTTGTCAGTATACAGATTGTCAGGTCACAACTCATGTATGTTGGTGCTTAGTAGGGGAAGCCTTCAATCACTCAATTCAGCTTCATCCTGTACAAGCGACTATATGAGGGGCAATTAATCCAACCCCCACACCAAATTTCTGCAGCTTGGGATGACTGCTCACCTGCCGCCCACTGGCTTCACCACAAAATTTGATCGAATTTCTTGGCAGTTACTACAAGTACCTTTTCATTGCAAGTTTGCTTGTGCTTGCCTCCTTTGCTGCCACCTGTCAGCTGCATACAGGTCATGCCTACTCCATACCAGCAAGGCTGAACTCTGCAGGTGGTCAATACTCTTTGCCCTATTCACCATCACGGCTTTTCAACAGTGGGTTTCTGCCAGTCAGTGTTCAGGCATCAATTGCCGCAGCATCAGGCACCTTACCAGAGTACCCAGGGCTAGCCCCCAGGCATGAGTGCTCAGCAGCCCAGGGCCATGCACGAAGCCCTAGGGATCATTCCCCAATGCACAGAGCCACGCTTGCAAGCCCCAGGACTGTCGACCTGTCAGCCAGGACCGCTAGGGACAGCCCCAGGAGCTGTGATTTAGGCTCTGGCGGCAGTGTTGTATGGAACAGGGGCAGGCGGGACGATCTCAGTGATCCTGTTTCAGCCCCCAGAGGTGCTGTTTCAAGTCCCAGGGATGCTGCATCAGGCCCCAGAGGCGCTTTCTCCACTCCCAGAATGCTAGTGTCAGGCCCAAGAGGCTCTGCCAAATGGTCTGATGCACGGTCATCAAGCCCTAGGCCTGATGGCAGCAGGCACAGGCTCAGCAGATCAGAGCGCCAGTCCTCATCCAGGCGCTCTGCTCAGCAGTACAGCCTCAGGCCGACAAGGTCAAGGTCAGGGTCACCACCCAGGCACTCTGCAGAGCAACGCAGGGATACCCCAACCAGCCCAAGGTCAGACTGCTGGTCAATGCACTCTGCAGAGCAGCACCGGCACAGGCTGGGCAGCCCCAAGGCAGATTGCTTCTCAAGGCGGTCTGCAGAGCCGCCCGTGCCTAGGGCAGCTTGTGTGAAGCCAAGTGCATCCTCAAGGCGGTTGGCAGAGGATGATCTGTCATCAGCTGCGCAGTCTTCTGTATTGCGCCCAGCAGCAGCAACTACACTGCCACCTCCACCACCAATTCAGCCTCCAGTCAAGGCTGGCAGTCCCCGCCAGAGGTCCAGCCAAAAACCCCTCCCTAGTGTCGAAAGCCCCTCCCCACTGGCTTCACATGGCGGTGCAAAGGTAGGGCGCGCTAGCACAGGTGAGCTGTGTGCAGTGCCACCCCTGCAGAGTGCTGACTCATCTCCTGGTGCTGTGAGCCCAAGAGATCAGACTGCAAAGGACAGCCGCTCAGGCGCAAGAATCAAGCACAAAGGATCCAATCTGTCGAGACACGCTGGTCCCAAGAGCAGCACAGAGGCAAAAGTGAAGCACAAGACTGGCCTCTCATCAAGTAAAGCCACAGCAAGTGAGCGCAGCCGCCCAAGCAAAATGCCTAAGGCTGAAGTCAAGCAGGCTCAGCCAAGGGACAGCAGCCAGGGCTGGGACTCACCAGCTCTGCCTACAAGCTCATCAGATGCAGCTCATACTGCACCACCTCCAGGCACATCAGGTGCAGCTGCCGTTACTACTGCTGTTGCATCACTTCCAGGTGCCTCAGCTGCCGCAGCTGCACTGTCAGCCACACCAGATGCAGCTCATACAACACCCCCAGCAGCCACTTCAGCTGCACCTGCTCTTGCACCGCTGCCAGTTGCCACATTTCTGCTGCTTGCTCCACCGCAGTCAGGAAGTGTGCCCACAGATCCTAGGAAGAGGCCGCCAGCTGTCAAGTCACTGTTTGGCATTTACAATGCTGCTAGCCCAGTCAAAAAGGTGCTGCCCAGTCCGATGAATCCAGACAAGGCCTTCTTAGCTGGCGACAGCTGTCAAGCCACCTCTGACCCGCTCAAAGCATCTGCCACTGACCTCAAACCCGACAGCTCACAGCGTGCTCAGCATGGCTCCGCCCCTCACCCCTTGCAGCCCGCACAGCGTGCAAAGCATGGTCATGACCGCATAGGCTCACAGCATGAAGAGCCCAGCCCTGCTGCTTTTTCAACACCTGCAGTGGCCACATCTGCTCAGGTTTCAGCTGAGCCCTTGCACAGCAACCTGAGTCTGGCTGAGCCTTCAGACTCGACTCATGTCAGGACTCGCCTGCCTGAGCGCACCTCCTCTGCCACGTCACCCCTGGACCAGGTCAGACAGTCACAGCTACATGGCAGCACCCCTGGCTCTGAGACAGTCATCGCTGCTGTCAGTGAGCATGGTGCTGGTGGCTTGCCAAGTGCTATGGCAGCTGCCAAGCAGCCCGCTGGTGGGGACATCACAGAGCCGACCTGGGATGAAGCCATCAGGAACAGTGGTGCTTTACAGCTTGAGGCCAAAGTCTGGTACTACCTTGACCCCAAGGTGAGTAAGCTGCAGCCCTGTTGATTGCCCACATGCCATAGTCACACTTGCATGCGCATGGTTATAGTCCCTGGATCCTTCACACATGCAGGTGTATAGTGCCAGCAGCTGATTTGCAAGCTTTGCATATGGCATTGGCAGTCTGTGCTTACTATGGCAGTTTGATGGTTCCAGTGTGACAGTCATAGCTCAAGAATGTATGTGGTGGCCGCTGACCTGTTAAGCAGTTTCAGGCAGACTATTGGAAGCATATGTACATGTCCATACTCACAACTGTCAAAACATAGTATTTCAAGGCCAGTCTAGTGCCCGGCAAAATATGCTTGTAGCCTGAGCAAATGCATGTTCTTCATGCAGGGCAACACACAAGGGCCCTGCAGTCTTGAGCAGCTGATTTCTTGGCTGGATCTTCTGAAGTGTGAGAAGGACTACCAGAAGGAATATGAGGACTTCAAGGCAGTATCTGTCTGGATAGTGAGCAAATGACAAGCCCTTTAATGTGTGGTGTTGGTGTGCATGCACTTGTTGAATGTGATCACGCGCAACACAGGCAGGACATCATGGCCAGTTTCTGGCAGGTTCTCAGCTTGCTGATGAGCTATGCATGCTGTACCCTGTGACGAGGAACTTGTATGCAAAGGCCTGCTTTGCTGAATGATGTGGTAAAGTTTGCTCTGCAGCACAAATTTGTCTATATAGATCCACTGTTCTGACGCCTGTATGCAGGCTTGCTGAAGCTTATCTCTGTGATGCTGCAGGCTAACATGGCAGTGCGCATCCCCTTGACAGCTTTGATGCACCTGCACTCGGCTTCTGCCTGAACACATAATCTACCTGCATGTTACGCTTGTTTGTTCTGCTTTGCCTCATCCTGACAATCAAGAAAGCGTACCCAATTGCAATTGACTGGACACAGCCAAGCAAAGTTGTTTGTTTGTGGAGACTGAAAAATTTCTGAGGAGAATATTCGTAGCTTGCTGTAATGCTGTGCACACACACAACAGATGTTTGCTGCATCTACACATTACACCAGCACGATCATGCATGCAACAGAAACTTATGCTAGCAGTATGTATTGCGTGTGCAGTGAAATGCGCTTGCACACACATTCGATTGGATCTGCTGTTCAACATCTCAAAGGGATGAGGAAGAGCAGTAGTCCAAATCAATGCTTATATTGCTATTGCAAATGACCTATATGGAGATGCTGCACTTTGGCAATAATGTCCATGGGGTCGTGCAAAGCATGTCCTGGATTGAGGAACATCACAGCGACCCTTCACGTTCCTTTGGCATGGACAGATGTTTATATTGCCTAAGTTACTGCAGCTGCCTGCAGCTAGGTCAATACGAATGACAAAAGTTTACCCAATGTATGCAACAAATGGCCCAGCTTGGCATCATAGCCAAGCAGCCTCACCATGTGTAAAAGGAAAACACAAACAAACACACAAGACCCTACACCAAGGATACATCTCAACAATCGGCCCCAGTGCCGACTTGGCTGCGTGACAGAGCTGTAAAACAAATCAGAGTGACTGCGTAACCTGATGGCTGATGACAAAGCAGATTCACCATCCAGATACCAGATAGGCGCCATGTTGATCAAAGCCAAAGCACCAGACACAGCAAAAGAGTACACCAACAACTGCTCTATCATGTGAGGCCACTGCAGCGGAATCCAACTGGACTTTGGTACAAAATCTGAAACCTCTAATGCTTGCATGAGCTGACCGGATGTACCAACATACACAAGGTAATGCGGACAACTGAGCTCTTTCTTTGGACTGAGCTCTTGTCTGATGACCTTGCGATGCTCATTAGCCAGAGCAACTCTGCCAATGCGATCACCAATAGCATCAGAACCAATGTTTGGCCTTGACCCAACAGAGGTGTTGCTGCTGGCTGGCACCTGCTGAGGCCAGTGCTGCTGCAAAGCTGTTGCCAAGCCCGACTTGGCAGCATCTTTCGTTGGATGAGCAGCCAAATACGCAGAATTGACAGCAAGCTGATCTGGCAAATGAATTTCGCCATGCTGAGCATGAGCTCCAATGATACGCTGTGCATCCTGTGCAGCAGCTGTCCCGTGCACACTGTCTGCATCAGCGGCAACCTCAGCTTCTTGCACCTCCTGTTGGGATGATGACGCCAGTAAAACACTATAGGAAGTGTTATGATCCGCAAAGCCTTTGCCAGCAACCTGGGTCCCCTGTCCACCATCTTCTTCTTCTTGCTGACTCAGCAGCTTCCGGCCGATGGTGCTTGCCTGACCAGGCAACCAGCGGGCTTCCTCTGAGCTGCTGCTGGGGTGGAAGCACATTTTGAACATGTGATCCCCAGGGGACACCACTGGGGACATGCACACTGACCCAGAGGGACAAGCAGGGTTGGGGCCCCCTTGTCTGCTGCATGGGGGGCAAGCAGCTGCTGAGCGTGCATGCAGGCAGCTGCCAGAGAGACCTCTGCTGGCTTGCAGCTTGCGAGTGGCAAAGGCATTGGCCCTGCAAACATGTCGGCACTTTGGTCTCCTCTTCTTCTGTGTATTGGTTCTTCACCCACTATAAGCTGACCCTGCCAGAAGTGGGTCATGCGCATTTTCAAGGAACTGTTTGTGAGGAATCCCATCTTGACCAGCAGACGTGGTCAGATTTGCATTGGTGTGGCTGCTTGCACATGATAAGCTGCATCTGCGCTGTTCAGGGTACCAAAACTTAGCAAGCTGGCGCATCTTCAGGACGCACTCACCACTTCTTCAGCGACAGGCAAGCTAGTGCATATGAGGGCAATGCACATACCATTTTTCCAGTGACTCTTCTTCAGGGCCTCGCACAAAGCACAGATCATTGCCGCCGCACTGGTTCCAGAGCCCACCTGCAGAGCAGCTGCCAGCGTTCTGCTGCAGGCTCTGTGGCACACAGTAACCCTCATTGTGCATTGACCTGCACAGCAACTGTTGTAAGACAAAAACCAAGGTTCTCAAACCAGGGTACAGTGGTTTTCCACACTAGTGAGGAAGCACACCTTCTTGCAATATGCCAAGGAGCTGAGGCAAGCAGGGTTTAGAGTTGATGATGATTTGACAAGAACACAACAAGCGGAGAGAAGAAGTCTGAACCTGGACTTTCAGGGTCTCAAAGACAAAGGGTATCACCCATACTTCCGAGGCTCGCTTCTGAAGTTTTACAGTGGCAACAAGAGTCACACATGTGACAAGGGAAAAGCAGACAGAATCCCAGCAGCTGCCTGAGATACTAGCTGCCACAAATGAGTCCAATATATGCCTGTTGTAGACCCTTCAAGAGTTTTATTTGTTTCAACTTTACCAAAAGCTCGTGCAGTACAACTTCTTTATTGACATGCTGCTTCACATCATGACAGTAGTATTAGGTCTCTGATCATACGCAAAGTTAGACATCTATTTGTTGCACTTTTGTTTGCTTCATGCAAAATGACAATTTCCTGATGATGATCGTGCCTGTCTGCGTCACCTTTTGTCTGTTTCATTTTCTGATGAAAGACTGCAATTTAGTCAAATGGGCTAGCTGGCCCCAACGACTGTAAAATCCTTGATTGATTGATTGATTGATTGATTGGTAGCCAGGCATGCATCTCAGTACAAAAACAGTGTTAACACCAGATGGTGACCGACTGCTTTTTTGGTGATGATGGAAGCCAGCCATGCATATCAATATTCCACCTCAGTAATGAACCAGGCACTGGACGCTGTCAGAACAGGATTGTCTTTGAAGTGCAACTGCACAGGAAACATCACGTGACTGTGATGCTTCTATAGTACAAAACCTCTGCACTGGTTTAATCATGATGAAGGCAAGAAGCTTTCAGTGCAGCCAACCTGGGGCTGTGGCCGTGATCAGCACTGTCATGAAAGTTGCTGGTAGCTAAGCAGTCCAGCCAGGAGCGGGACGAGGTGACTGGACACTGATTCAGCATCCAGATGTTGTCACCAGCTTCTAACTGCCCTGACAAAGGGCCGCCTTCGTTGACAGCCCTGCAGCATACGACAAGTGCCCTTGCGGTGCCTCACGGTAGTACAGACAAGTTTGAGTTGTGTGCTGGCATAGAGACAAGAGGCACATGTTGCAATGATGAGCTACATTGCCATGCACCACTTTCTTTTGCTCCTAACAGCTGTCATGGTCTGCTAAACAAGCATAAAAGTTTTTTAATTAAGGTTTATTGAAGCCAAGTGCACAACAATCATGACATGGGGCTGATGTGAGTACACAGTGCCTGAGGGGCAGGTGTAGCCGCTCATGTGAGGAGCATGTAAACCATTATGATATCAGGCCCAAGAAACATGTATGGCAAGCAGTCAAAATGGAGCCTGACAAGCATTGTCTGACATCAGATCCCTAGCTATCTATGGGTCCAGAGCAGGAGTGAAAGCAACCTAAGGCAATCTTGTGTTCGACGTCACAACCCAAAGCAAAAAGCGGATCAAAAATCTCGCTGCCTGAAGGGTTCGAACCTTCGCGCGTTTCCGCATACACTTAGCAGGCATACCCCTTAACCACTCGGGCAAAGCAGCTGACGAGGTGACTGATGAGTAATAGACGCCAAACACCTAAATATAACTCAATAGATCCGCAACTTGTTGTGAGTACCCGACACTGCGACTCTCATGGCAGCACAGACAGGCAGCAAGCTTCACAGAAACGACTGGAGACACATTGATCTTTGCAAAGGCAATCAATGGCCAGCCTGCTACACACTGGAAATCAGACATGCGCTGTGGGCAGAGAAACTTGTGACAGCCCAGCAAACTTTGTAGTAGTGAAGGGTGTACCTGACGGCTGCCCCAGTACCCTTGGAGTACAAGGGAGTGAGCAGCTGTGGCAGCAGCAGCGCACACAACCAGCACAGAGCGCATAGCACTGCGTTGTGCCACACTCCAGCACACACCACCTGTACAGACAAGCCGTGTAGTTTGAGCAACAATCAAAGCGCAGGTAAGGTTGGCATGCTCTATACAGCGCTTTGATGTGCACTGTGAGTGAAGAGACATACAACCAACAAAAGCCTAATGCATATGTTGCTCATTTTGACTATCTGCACTATAGTCTCTAGTCCAGCTGTGCACACTCAGTTACACAGTTGAGGGAGGTGAAATCAATCCCAGCCTGCATGCGGTTGGCACTGGTGCTGGTGCCCAAAACTCCAAAACTGTGGTGGACTGAGTGCAAGTTTGCCAATCCTGGCACACCTTCCTAAACCCTTCCTCACTGTTATAAGGCAGCTGGGTACTTGCTGCAGTGGGTGCAGACGCAGCCAACATCATTCCCATCTTTATCAGGCATTACTGGTTTGTCAAACGTTTGGCATTATAGCTGCAAAAACCCATTGTAGCTTGCATGCAAAGACTTCAGTCTTATGCTGGCCCATCCTGGATAGGTCTGACGGTACATGTGTGCATGATTGCACTTGGACATCTGTGGATTATTGCTACACTAAACAGCCATGTAGTCTCAGAGAGGCTCAGTACATCTTGCAGTTGCTGAGATACTGGTAGAGCAGGAATGACTGGCTCAGCAAGCATGCTGCCAAAAGACAGACGCCTTGCTTCTGGGGCTGGGTTGTTTTGTTTTTTGGCCCATGCATCCATTGTAGCCATCACAAAGGAACCAAGGCATAGAGGAAGGGAGTGCTCTAAAGGTGAAGGGCGTACCCGAAGGGTGCGCCAGGGCCCGAGGGTGGCAAGGGCCCCAGAGTCCAGGGCCACATATGCCCCTGGCAGCAGCAACAGGGTGAAGGCGCCCACATGCTGCACCCCCACCCCCTCTGATGCAGCTGCCACTGCATGTCCAGCCTGTAGGGCAGATCACACACATTAGAGCAAACTTGGTATTGGCCTTGAAATCAAGATTTGATCAGGGCTTGATAGCCCTAGGTGCTGTAGCCCTCATCTGATCAAGGTGTGTTTGATGCAGACATGCAAGTAATGCAGATGGTGGATGGACTCAGCAAAGCAGTGAATGCCAGCATGATGCTGTTTCATTGCAGCCATGGTTTGCAGTCCAGTCGCAAGTAAGAGCAACGCACAAGATGTCACGTGGGAAGTGAAGTAAAGGCAGAGGCAATCAGCGCAGCAGTTTCCAGCAGTGCATCAAAAGGTGTTCAATGAAGTGACAGCCAATGGTGACATTCTCCCACTGAACAACTTTAGTACTACGTCCATCCACAAAGCTGCACATGCTTTACGCTGCACATTACGTCTGTTGCAGTTGAGTCCCCCAAAGTGCCATTGCAGGGTTTGTAGCATATAAACTAGGGGTTGACAAACATTCATTAGCTGTACAGGCTACTGTTTTTCGAGGAAAATATCCTCTTGTGCAAATGGCAATGCAGACACAAGTCGCCACAGGCTGCATGGACAGAGATCCCAGAACTGCACATACTACATACTTACCTCGTGAACAGCAATAGAGGCCGCAGTTGCTAGCCAGAGGTAGCCAGCATGACCCCAAGGTACTGTCAGGCCGGGGACTGCCAGCCCCATGGCAAACCCCTGACCCCCTGGGGCTGCTGCCAGGGGTACCCCTGACCCTGGGACTATTTCTGGCCCCATTGACATTGACTGCATCACATGAAAAGCTTGAATTCAGGCATGCGCATGGGAGCTTGTGTACAGGCATTGATGGACAGTCATGTTTGCGCATTGAAAATGTACATGTGTGCGCATAAAAAGTGTACATGTGGCGCAAGATTCCAGCAGTCATGAACTCAAATGGATTTTTGTGTAGCGTTTGTACTGCAGCTGCAGAAGTGGAAGTGGAAGTGCTGGCGTGAAAGTCATGGAATCATAGAGCAAGGCTGCATCACACCCTGAGGAATAGCAGACAGTACAGCAATTTGCAACACAGGCACAAGTAGCGATGCATATATTTTATATGAAAAAAGTGAAGATGCAAGCACAGACTGCTTTCCGATTGTCCATGTCATGCCGTCTGTCTGGTAGCCTAGATGCATGCATGTGAACACTGGCTGACACACTGGATAGTGGCACACCTCTCTGATCCAAGCGATGGCAAGCCATACTTCTTGGAGTAGCATGAAAACTACTGACATGCCCAACATTGCTGCAACTGCCACACCCATGCTGTACCATTGGCGCAATGCAGCATTATGCTGTCTGCCAAACTTGTAGAATATTCTGCACTTGTAGCAGGGAGTCAAGAAAGATCAGCTTGCACGGCATACGTCCTGTCCTACTGACTGCAGCCAGAAAGTGCACGCCTGCGTGAGAGTATGCTGATCTAATTAGGTCACCTGTTGCACTTGCTGGTCTGCACAGATACAGAGAAGACGCTGATGCCCAAGGTTGTGCAACCACAAAAGTACTTCAAAATTGCCGCTGTGGCGTGCAGCAAAAGCCAGGCTAAACAAATGCCGAAAAGGAAGGGCATGTTACACTACGCAGGCGCCCAGCAGTGTGCGTTGCTGCAGACATAGCCTGCCGCAGCCCTGTAAGGCTGACGAACAAGAGCAATCTTGCCGAGCACAGCAGCTGGTGCTTTAGATAGCGCAGATTTGGTAATGAAGCTTTGTGTGCCTATTGCCAAGCTAGGTCAGCAGCGCAGATGGAATGGCTGTAAGCGGTTCTGCTGATGTCCAACAGTCACGCAGTTCACAACTTCAGTTGCACTTTCAAAGCAATTCCGATTTGTCTCTGATCAAAGATGATCCATGAACTAATCCCAAAACGGGTAACGCCTGCACCTGCGGTTTGGGGGTTTGCAGTAATTGCTCACAGGAGCGCACGCCTGGACAAATGATGAAGGGTGCCAGCAGCGGTGGATAGCGCAAAAAGTGCCTGGTGGTGCGTGTTGTCTGCACACCAACAGCCCACCTGCTGGTCCTTGGTACGTGCAGCATCTCGGTGTAGTTGTTTGGCCCGAAAACTAGCCAGCCAAACATGGCTTCAATGCGTGCGTCCTCGCCTGTGTCACTGGGCAGGTTCGGGGCCGGTGGTGATGAGCTGTCCTCAAAATCGCCTAAGCCATGCATGACCTCAGACAAGGCAGCTTATTCCACTGCCACACCCTCGACCTTACGGGGGTGTAGCAGTGCAAACCTGCACTCACCCAGCCATTCACCAAGTCAGTATTCAATGCCTACGGTATGTCAGTAACCGTCATGAATTGAAAAGCCCCCAAAACCTGGCAGACCTGGAGTTGGGCGATTACTGTCTTTCCATCAAATTGGCATTTGCAGGGTCGCGTGTGGCAATCACCTCAGACGATGAAGACTCCAGATCACAGTGCTGTGGCCAGGCTCAAGCATGAGCTGCAGGATGAGCGCAAAAAGCTGCAGGTGCTGCCATACTTGCTGCAACCACCTGCCCGTGCTGCTAGCTTTTTGCCTTTCAGCAAAACTGCAGCACATGATACAACGGCATGGCAGGCTTTGACAAGGTCCAATCAGCAGTCAGTCGACAAGATGGCAGAGTACAAGGAGAGGTATAGGGGGCTAAGAGCGGCAATGGGTGACAAAGATAAGCAGCTGGATTTGGCTAAGCGCACCATTGAGCGCTTGTCAGGTCAATGCAATGCCATGGAGGCAAGCAATCCTACTCATTTCACCTGTTTTCCACATTGAACAGGCTTATCATATTGCAGATCTTGCCATATTGCCGTTTAACTTGAAAAGGCCAGAACAAGACTTTCAGTTTTGCATACTGTGTATCCTGATGTGTTGTATTGAGCGACATGTGTTGAGCATCAGCACAGTACAATAAGGGCTTTGCCTGCTGTATAGCTTTCATGACTCCACCTGGTGGTTGCTGTACCCTGTAGGGACCCTTCAAACTTGCTTTCGGTCAGCTTCTCTTTATTGCCTTGCATTTTGCATAGTCCGTGAACACTACTAGATCTGGTATTTCCCAAAGACGCAATGCATATTGCTCCTTGCATGTTGCTCCTTCCACAGAAAGCATCACTCTTCGTAAAAGTCTTATTCTGATATAGGCTGGTGTGGCAACAGACAAGGCGTATGCAAGGAAGCTGGAGGCCAAGCTGTCTGCAAGCAAGAGTATCTCAGACCTGCACGCCAGGTGCTCACAGTACAAGCTCAAGCTGCGTGAGCTAGCTCAGGAGCTAGAAGAGGCTGAGTCACGCACAGCCAGTGTTCAGGAGATTGCTGATGTCAGAGCTGATGAGGTATACATCTCTAACGCAAGTCCTGCACACAAACTGCACAAGAGCCATGTCATACATCAGGAGGTCATATGCCAATCAACTGTGCCACACAAAGCTTTGATCGAACCCCTGCAGAAGCATATCAGTGAGCTTCCAGGGCTTGCACAGTTGTCCCATGTGGTGGGTCCTGTAAAGCTGCTGCTTGCTGTGGCTTGCTTGACATGTTGTCTTATGTTTGACTACTCAAACATGTGTCTACACAAGCCTGAGTCATCACTTCCTGATGCACTCTGCCTGACGTTATGCATTCAAGGGGTGGCCCTTGCATGCATCATGCATCATGCTCAAAGTGGCGTTTCACCTGATCTCAGGACGTTGCGCCTTGTGGCCCAATCCATTACAAGCACTGGTCCAATGTTATTGAACGCGTGCCTTTCATGCTGTCTCAGAGCGTGCATGTTGAGAAATGATTTCCTGTTTTGACTAGCAAGTTTGTTTTGTTTCTGTAGGTGGGCACCCTGAGGCAGGCTCTGCAGATCAAGGCATCAGAGTTGTCCAAGCAGGCTGGAGCTGACATACACTCACGCCTCCTCTATGCTGTGGCCAAGGTCTGCTTCTCTTCTTGCATTTTCTATGCATTAGCTAACCAATTTGACTGACAGAAGCAGTTTCAGTATTGCTGTTGGATGTGTCAGACACAATTATCTACTGATGGTGTTCAATAAGGCTGCTGCTGCTGCTGCATTATGTGCCATGCCATGTATTGGCGGTCATCTGATGCCCCATTTATAGCCCAAACAATTGAGCTGTCGTATACGCAGCCCAAAAACTAGCGCCGATGCCCCCTCATAGGGTAGGGCCTTAGCCTTGGCAGGAATGTAACCTGCCGGCAACCATCGGGGTATGCCATGTACAATAGGCCAATCACGACCAAATCAGATACAGCCCAAATTTGTCTGTGGAGACAGCAAGATGGCAAGCATTGATTGCTGCATCTTGACCTTGCAGTGCTGACTGTACCTTGTGGGGTGATGTGTGCAGAGCAGGGAAGAGGGGGTGTCCCTTGCAGTGCAGCTGGCAGAGTGCAAGGAGCGTACTCGCCAAGCTGAGAACTCAGCAGATGATGCTCATGATGAGTCTCGAGCGCTGAGGGAGCAGCTGGACGAGGCTGAGTCACAACTGCAGCAGATGGAGCAGAAGCTGGTGGACACTGCTGCCAGCTGTCGAAGGTATATCCCAAGTCTTTGCTGTTGGTGCACAAGCTCTCTGAAAGCTGCAGAGACTCTCTTCACATGTCCAGAAGCTCCTGAGTACACTGTGCTGTTCAATATCATTCTGCGCGGCAAAGACATATGCTCACCGAGCAGATCTGAACACAGTCAGCTTATGACCTACGCAAGAGAGATACAGATACAGCACTTTCTGAGTGACTGTGCAACATGTCCCCTGCTGTTCTAGAGCTTTTCGCTTGTTCACATGGTCATGCTCGCACATGCGATGATGAGCAGCACAATCTTGCATGCATAGATCATGCTGCACTGTTGCATCAGCCCCCAGCCTCCAGCCGCCAGCCTCAATCAACAAACGCACCTGCCTTTGCACAGCGATGTCCCTTCTCACATGCATCAGCTCCCTGCTGTCAACTTACTTATAGGTTGCCAGGCTCAGGCTTCATGATGTCTCCCAAGGTGTTGACAACATGTACAACTGGGTGGTCATAGGCTGCTGTGCTGTGCAGGTTTGAGGGCAATGCAGAGGAGATCAGGAGAGAGGTGCACAGCATGCAGCAGCAGGTCAGGGTGCTGGCAGGCGAGAAGGAGGACTTGCACCACCAGTTGCACTCCGAGCAGCAACGCTCCCGCCAGCACCTTGCTCAGGTGATCACCTCTGATCATTCCTTTCAGGCTTGGGTTTTATACAGTGCCAAGTCGATCAGGTGGCAATCCAGGATGCAGCAGACTTGTGATGTTTCATTTCACAGCTTCCGGTTACAAGCATCGCTGTCCTGCTTGTGTGCTGCTTTAGTGCTGTGAAACTTGGCTTCTGCCATGAAGACCGCAAGGCATCTCTGCCCATGGCATAACCTGGCAGCAGAGTATATCTTGCTGTCCAGCAAAGGCCAATACCAGCGATTGCTGCGTCATGTGCTATCACCGCATGACATGTAAGCAGACATGAGCATCCAACAACCACATGCATTGAAGGGCATTGTTTGCTGTACAAAGTCCCAACAAAGCTGGCCTGTGATGTAAGCAACGAACCAAGTTTAAGTGAGCTGTTACAGGTGGCGACTTTGGAGCAGCAGGTGGCAAATTCGGAGAGGCAGAGACAGCAGGAAGCGGCTTCACTGTGCGGCTCGGCAGAGCACATGCAAAGGGAGATGCAAGGCCACTGCACTAATCTGCAGGCCCAGCTGGATGCCTTCCAGGTGCCTTTTACTGCTGCCTCCTGCCGCTGTCTTTTGTTGCTGCCTTTTACTGCTGCCTTTCAGGTGACTTCTACTGCTGCCTCTCACTGCTGCGTCTCCCTTTCCCCCGTCACTGCTGCCCTTCACATGCTTTTCAGGCTGTTCACTGCCTGCAATTACCCTGCATTGTGTCAGCGTCAATGGTGAGTATGGTGAGTCCTCACAAAGCAGCTATGGCCGCCTGAGGCGCAGCCATCACGCCTGCTGAAACGCACGCATCACGCCTGCAAACATCCTTACCCAGCTTCTGCCTGTGCTGCAATGCAGCTGAGCTAACCAGCAGGGGACCTGTCCATCTGCCAGCACCTTGCACAAGTCAATCAGCATCTCCTCACAGTCAAAGCCCTGCTGACAAACTGTCCGACTGTCCAAGGCTTGAGAGGTAGTCTGCGTCGTGACCAAGTTTTAACCTACCAGGTATGGGTGGTGCAGGAGATGATGGAGAGGGAGAGGCAGACTGCCAGCAGCAGCTTGGCCAGGGAATGCGCTAGGGCAAACGCAGCTGAGCAGGCTGCTGACTCATCATCGAGTCAGGCTGAGGCGCGCAGGCGCCAGCTGCAACATGATCTGGACAACGCACACTCTGAGGTGAGCACACTTTGAACAGCCTTCCACAGCAGTTAATGCATGCTCTGGTGTCTGGCATGCGCTGCAGCAGCTTGCGCAAGCTGGCAAACACAAACTCCTGTACACGGCAACCTTCACAGGACGCCGTGTGTGTCATGCAGCACAGGCATGTTGTGCAGCTTGACTTGAGGGTGCACTGACTGAGGCACAGACATCATGGTTTACTGGGAAGCCGCCACAAGAGGACAAAACGCAATTGGTGTGTGTATGGCGTTGCACATCAGGCGGCAGGATCTGCATCACTGCCTGTGCATCTCTGAGGTCTTGAGCCAGGCTGCAGTAAGCCCCCCGTGTCTTGTTTCTCCAAAATCTCTATACAGAGCACAAGTTGACAAGTGATGACCTGGTGCAGCAGCACAGCATGTGTGGTCATCACGTTGAATTACAACTGGTGCAGGTGCAAACACTGAATGATGTGAGCCAGAGGCTGCAAAGCAGCCTGGCGGACACCACTAAAGCCCATCAAGCTGAGAGGCTCAAGCGTGACAACTTGCACAAGCAGGTGATTCCTCTTTTGTGTCTGGCAACACTCCTGGCTCTTGCCAATGCCTCTATCAGGGTGTCATGAATCAGTTCTGCCAGACTCAAGCTGCAGCACTGCTTGATGTTGCAATGCCTGCAACAAAGCAAAGTTTGCTGACTTTACTACGTCGCGGATTTTGATTGGGCCCATTTTAAATCCGCAACAGAGTAAAGCTGCTGAGGAAGCTTCTTCCAGACTCATTGCTGACACTAGCATCAACTATACAGGAAGGTCAGACACATACAGCATCAGCAGTCGCAGTAATCAGGTGTGGGCCAACTTGGAAAAATGCTGTTTTCAGCAATCATCTTACCTTAAGCTGTCCCCAAACACTGCTATGTACGCAATTGATTGAAATTTTGATTTGATGGAAGCCCTAGCCGCAACTAACTGATTGGCTATAAACTCGGCTTTAGATGATAGCAGAGTGTGGTGTGCTCAATGATGCGAGGTGCTGAGTGCAGGTGCTGAGTCTGGAGGCCAGCCTGAGTGCAGTGCACAATGAGCGCAGCCAGAGTGACATGGGGCTGAAGAGCCGCATGCAGGAGCTGCTCTCTGAGCTGCAAAGCACCTTGCAGGTCTCACTTTGCAACAGCACCAACATCTGGTGCTGCTGCCTCTCTTGCAGCTGCTGGTTGAATAAGTCTACGATTTTGAGGCACAACCTGCAGACAAGCTTGACCGGTTTTTGCCATTCCAGAACTGCTGAGTCCCTAATGGATGCAGCTTGCGCTCTTCATGGCATATATCTGCGAATGTGTGAGGCACATTCTGATTTTGATGAATACATACCAAGTGGAGCACATGCAAAGTTTGGTTGCAAACAATGTAGGTGGTGCAACATTCAAACTCTGGTTGTGATATACACAGGAGCGTGGAGTGTACAAGGCCAAGTGGCAGCAGTTGCTGAGTCAGCACACGTCATCTCAGTCCACTGTTGAGCGTCTGCAGAGGGACCTGCAGCAGCTGCAGGCCTCCCATGCAGATCTGCAGCAAGTCAAGCGCTCACTGGAGAGCAGACTGCTTGGCCACCGCCCCACCACAGCTGACCACAGCCATGACAGGGGCAGTCAGGCTACTTCCAGCAGGCCTGCAAGACAGCCCCGTGCTGATGCATGGGCCGACTTTGCTGGGCAGAGTCACAGGGCTGCTTGGAGTAGCCCTGCTGGGGCTGTTGGCAACATGGCAGCCCGGAAGCCCTACCCTGAGGATTTGTCGACTGGCAGAACTGCAGCAGAGCAGAGTAGCAACTGGAGTGGCACCAGCGACTTGGATAGGGTGTTGGCAGAACACAGGGGTAGGCTTTCGCCTGGGCCTGGGCAAGCTTTTGAGCATAGCGAGCTGCCTCTGAGCACTGAGGAGGCTGACTCAGAGAGTCGATCTCAGCTGGATGGCTGTGTGAGCTCTGAGGAGATAATGGCTCGCTTGACCAAATCTCCGGCAGCTGCAAGGGGTGGCACAGGTGCAGCACAGTCTAGCATGTGACTTTGTCTTGGGTATCATGCAAAGAGCTGCCTCTGGCACTTCTCAGATTGTATGATCCGCCAGTCGTGTTGGATGCGCTGTGCGTGACATTTGCTCCGGTGCTGTGTGTATTGTCCACGCTTACCAAACCGCAGTGTGGCAACCATGCAGCAGCATCGCTCCAGGCATAGTCAGCAAAGTCTTTCAGTGTGTTTGTAAACAAACCACTGCTCACATCTGGATGAGTCTCAAATTGTTGTAACAATGTTAATGACCACCATCACCAAATCAACTGTCCGACTTCTGACAATGTGGCTCTGCAGGATCTGGGCAACATCATGCCCTTGCCCACCAAAGGCAGCATCCAGGTGACCTTGCCAGACAAAGTGTGGCTCAGCAGCCCTTCACAAGGGTATCTGATGGCTCTGGGTCAGGCCTGCAGTCTCCACCTTATGATGATGACCGTGACGACTTTGATGCCACTCTGCCAACTGACGAGCTCAAGTCTGCCTTGTTTGGACCAGCATCAAACATGAGACAGCAAGCACAGACGTCAAACCAAAGTGCAGAGACACCAAGAGTCACCTTTGGGCGGCCTCCTCATGTAGCAACTGCACCAGCAGCTTCTTCTGGGCAGCTTCAGCAGCAGGTGCTGCAGCAGCTGCAGTCCAGTGATGGTCAGCAGGCGCCAGGTGGTCCTGCCAGGTTTGGGTCTGCAGGAATTCCTTCTCACCATCAGCGAGCGTCTGAGCCGTTCTTAGGCTTCACAAAGTCGGATCAGGATGTGCCCCACCACGCACGCATGTGGAGCATTCCTGTGGCATCACCTAAGCTTACCAATGAGTTGAGCCTGACATACAGCAATCCTTTGGCAGAGCAGCCCAGTCTGGGGCAATTGTCCATGCAGCTGCCCTCAGCATCAGTCCAGTCTGCACACAGCAATGATCGTGCCAAGCAAGGGCAGTTTCAGGCCGCTGAGCAGCACACACAGCATGTGCTGAGCCTGACTGATCTTGCCAACATGGATCCCGCCAGTCTGTGACAGTCAAATATTGATACTGAGGATACTGTTTTGTTGAGTGGTAACTGGAAGCCTGCAAGTGTATGTAAGCAATACCAAGATGCCTGGAGCTGGCTTGTGTATATCAATGTGCTTTATGAAGTTGCAATATGAAGCCCTGCCAGACTGTGGACCTGGTCAGGAGTCAGCGAGCAGCTGTCAAGTTTCATGTAGCATTTCTTGCATTGGTGCGTCGTGATGTAAATTTTGGCGACTTCACAGCGGTGGCCTACTGGTCATTGGTGATACAGTGACAGCTGTTGAGCAAATTCAATTATAACATGAGTAAATGCATAGGAACAGCATGCACAGCATTGAGGCAAGGCTCACTCTATGTAGATGTACACAATAGCTGTAGGCAAGGTATGCATAATGTGTTTAGAGGAGAACCATATGGTAAGGTATGCATATCAATCACAGGAACAGATGACAAAGTTGTCAGCCTGCGCTGGACGCTCATCTGGTACATCGCGATGGATTATGGTTTAGCCTAGTAGCAAGCACGCATTCCTTCACAGCTTACAAACATCAGGTGGTCTCAGTGATGACTACAGTGAACTCGGTTAAAAATTCTCCACAACTGAAACATATGTACATCTTGCTGGTCTATCAGCATTTGCACTGATGACCGCTCAGCACCGATGCGGATTTTTTTGTTTGTACCAAGTCGCAAGCACTGTCTTGGTCTGCTGTTGACACAAAGATTTAGACTCACCAGGAAGCACATGGTACGCTGAGCAAAATCCACAGACAAAGGGACCAAAGCTGCAGGCACATCCGCATCTGCTAGGTGTACTGACAGGGTCCTCATTTTTTCAGGCAAATCGAAACACTGAGAAAGTTCAATGCAGCCACCTGCTGTCCATGCTCAGTGATGGTACATGGAGCTTCACCAGGGAATGTAGCCACAACGATTGGAGACTGGCATGAATGGCAAGCTTTCTCTGTATGTCGAGAGTGAGATGCATCAGTTCCGCAAGAGAGAATTACACTAAAAAAAGGCATTGCAGTAATCCCCAGGGTGGGCATGATGTCAGGACTGCAGGCACCAGGCGCAATGAGTTGCTACCATGAAAATGCAGCGCAGTACAGACACTCTCTGAAGGTATAGTGCTGTTGGCTATGCTGAAGTTCTGCAGGGTCTCACCAATATGCATGACTGTCAAGTGCTCACATCTGCCTCTGCCACTGTCGCACTCACATTTTTCAGATCTGCCATCTGCTCAAGCCCAATAAATTTGTCGTCAGGACAAATGTGACTAGTTCCATGCAGAACTTTGCATTTGGTTTCGGAGTGGCATCAAATCTTTGTCTCTGAGCTTCGAGGGGCATCGCAAGCTGCGCAAACAGCAACGCTCTTTATCTGTGTTGTACGGTACCTCATCCGAAGTAACTGTTCTTATCCTGCTGATCTCGGCTTCTGAAAGCCAGCAGTACTCGAATACCTCACAGGTCATACGACTCCCCAGAAAGTGGTTGAAGAGGCGATCGGCAAACGACGACGAAGCATGGGCCACAAGCCCTCGGCTAGACAAACTGACGCCCCAGAAGTCGTCGCAGCAAGCTTAACTGATTTTGCTGCCAGACTCACCCAGCATGGTGCGTTGCTTCGGAGGCTCCTCGCTCATGGCCGCATATGGACTAGGTGTTCACTGCTCCTGGCGTAGCCTTGACTTCACGCATCAAGACAACACTCTTAAATAATTGGCCTGCGGCATATGCAGGGGAAGCTTTCATGCAGATGTTTGACAATTCTGAACAGGAAGCCAGTAGGGCACCCAAACGTGCCAAGCTTGCAGCAGCAATCATTCCCACCAGCACACCCTCATCACCAAGACATGTGAGTGGCAGAGCCAAACTTTGAGTGACAAGGAACAGCAGGCTCAAGCGTTGCAACATTGCTCATATTTACATGCTTGGATGACAGGCGTGATGTGAAGGCTCAGACATGCTGCTTGCAGCACAATCTTGTGCAGCAATCTGCCTTGCAGCCAGCGCTGCTTCCTGTGCATGCTGTGTGCAGCAAATTGCACAGCCAACCAATTGTTATTGTAGGAGATTCACAAATTCTGTGACGCAAATTTCGTATCTGAGTGACAGCTCATGCTCTCATTGGCCTTGCAGGTCAGTCACAGCAGCAAGAACACGACGAGACTAGTCTCTGAGGGCGCCAACGATGTACTGGCAGACTTTTGGTCTGATGGCAAGCAGGGCAGGTGAGCATGACAGCACCTGTTGGCTATCAGCTGACATCAGTCCGGCTATGTTAGCAATGTCCAACATTTGGTATGTCGTGTTGCAAACTGGCAGGACGATCCTGGCTAGATTACATAGCTAAGTCTGCATGATCAGCATTTGTGGCAAGCGCGTCTAATCTGTTGCGGTTGAAAGCAATGACAAGCATGCACTGTGTGACGCAAAGCCTCAGGTAGTGTGCACAAACATCAATCATCACAGAACGTTATTTCCTTTGCCATTGAACCCATCATCAACAACGTTGCATCATAAGCCCTCAGCACACATCTTTTATCACAAGCTTTATCCTGCCGCTTGATAACATTCACGTTGAGCAACAACAGCAAAATCAATCGTACACAAAGCTCCATGGCTCTTTTCCTCCTGCAGTGAGAAGAGACCTCAAGATCACCTCAGCCCAGCAACGCCTACGCTGCTGCAACCCTCACCTGCTGATGCATCAGCCATGAAGGCAGAGCGTAAGAGATTCATGTCTGGAAAAGCCTCAGATGTACATCGTGCTGCTACACCTCAACAGCAGCCCAAGCGCCAACAGAAGCAGCAGTCTGCAGAGGTTGGCAGCAGTACAAAGCCTAGCAGAGGGGACTTCCTCACTATGCAGAGAGAAGTTCAGATGTTTGGTGAGACCCACTGCTTCTCATCACACCATGGCAAATGACCCATCTGAGGTGCATGTCAGTGCCCATTGACAAGGTCAGTTCACGAAGTTGGACTCAGAGGTACAGATGTGTTTGGAAAGCATTCATGTCTGTGCTTTGAGGGTGGAATGGGTTGTGCTGCTGTGAGCTGCAAACCTGATCTACAGTCTGTGAGCAAATGTGGCAAAGACGATTAGAGCTGCCTTGTAAATTGCAGCATGGTACTGTATTGCAAACCTGTCAAGGATGTGCAGCTGTGGCATCACTTACTGCAGGCAAAACAGGCAGAATGCACAGACCCCTTCTGTGAGCGCTGTTGAGTGGCTTGCCCCTGACAAACTATCCTGCTGCTTTCAGGTGCTGAGGCGCTGGACAGAAAGCAACGGAAACAGTTTGATGCCTGGCAGCTGCAGACTGTCAAGGCTGTGCCACAGAAATCAGGCCGAGTGTCGGCTGCCATTGGCAAAGGTACTTTCAAGCAATGCACGCCTTCACCTTGACTGCAGACAGACTGCAGAAAGAACGTGTTGTTGCAACATGTCACCACCGTGCATAAGCTGTATTTCAAACAGCAGCTTGAAGGCATCACAGCAGCAACAAAGACCCCCACCAGAGGTCAAGGGAGCGCCAGGCAGGCGAAGGGCAGCAATAAATGAAATGAAGCAGCAATGTATGTGTGTGTAGTGTAATGATGATGCTGATGGCACTCTGTTGTGTGGCAGGCATAGCCAAAAAGCAGGCTGAAAGGCAGCAGAAGGCAAGGGAAGAGGCCATTGCGTCTGGCATGCTGACTCTGAAAGGCAGTGGCAAGCAGAAGAGGCGCTCGGACGCTGACAAAGGCCTTGCTGAGGATGGTGGCCTTTTCAAAGGAGGCATGCTGCGTGTCAAGGGAGCAATGGGAAAGGACATGGAGAAGAAGAGGAAAAAGGGCTCTACTAGTCACAAAAGAGCTTTCAGCAGTGGCAAGATTGGGAATTTGGATGGCAATAGCCAGAAGGCATGGAATGTGGCAAAGACTCAAAACAAGAAGATGACAGGTCCGCGTAAGAAGAAGCAATGACATTGAGCAAATCAGAGCAACTGCCTCTTCATGTACACAGGTTGCTGAGCACGTGATCCTTGACCGGCGTTTCTGGCATCATGAAGTTGCAGCCCTATCAAGCACCATGAACATTGCCAGTCTTTCGTGAGGCTGCCATTACTTAGCGCTACAACAGTTGTAGCTACCTTTTGCCATTGTTGCTTTGCCACATAGACCATGTTTGACGCCTCGGTTCTGAGAAGTGTTCTTGATGACCTGGTGCAATTTATAGCAGATCAATGCACGCTTTGTGCTGGATGCTATACAGAACCTCTGTTGAGGCCCAAGCTGCAGCAAGCTGTTGTGTGCAGGGCAAGCAGGCCTTGCGACTGGGATGCATAGCTGAAAATGATGAATTCGTCAGCAGTTCTGACACTTGACATGATGAACAGTGCATCGACTTTACAAACGCACAGGTCAAAAGAAAGGCACTGTTGCCTTTCAAAGTTCCACAAATCTGTTCCATTCTAGAACGTATGTGAAGAAGCTGTTAGCAGACACTTTTGATCAACATAAGGGCTTGCAATTAACTCCTGGAGGGTCACAGCAAATTTCACAAAAATCATTTTTCATTATGACAACCAAAAGCGCATACAGATTGCACTTGACACAATCTGCAGCTACAGTTCAACATACTTTGTGTCAGTAGGTGTCTATCATGCATATGCGCATGGTTACAGCTATGTATATGCAGACACCAAGCCCAGCTTATTGATGCTTGTATGCCTGTTCAAGACGCATTTCAGCGCTCGACATGTCCTGACAAGCGCCTGAGACCAGAGCTGATGTATGAAACTGGTGCTGTGACGGTGCTCCACACAGCACTGCCCCATGACGACGTCTGCAACAAACGCAAAGCATTTTGTGGCAGGACAGTCCTAACAATCTTGTAATGTTGCACTGCATGACACAACACAGCACAAGATACCACATGGCTATGGTCCTAGGCAGAGGCAGATTGTGCAGCAGATGCCATGACTCCAAGGAAGAATGTGCAAAACGAGACATGCAAGGTTGCACGTACCGCTTGCTCTATGTCACCTACTGCATCAGAAGCTGCCACCGCAACGTCTCCTGCCTGCATTGCAAACATGTACAATGGAATCCTATGCTACAGCCTATAAAGTTCGAGCTTTGTTGCGCTGCCACCAAAGCAGGATCTCAGCTCACTTCTGTCAGCAGAGGTTTCTTTGTAAATATAAAATGAGCATAGTTCATTGCTTGTGCAGGTGGCTACATGGTACCTGGCTTCAATGGCTTACCTTCTTAGAAGCTGTCTTCTTCATGGCTTGTGTCTTTTTGACAGCAAGCTTCTTGGCAGTGGCTACATCCTTCTTGCTGGGCAGCTTGCTCAAGATGCCCTCTGGCTTGCTGTCAGGTGTGTCTGTGGCCTCATGAGCGCCTGTGAGGTCTGGGGAATTGACACCATGCTGCTGAATCACAAAGGCAGGCTGTATGCTGGTGCCCACGACCTCAAGGACAAGTGCCTCCTGTGGGTGGACTTGAGAGGACTGAGCCTGCTCTGATTCTTGCTGCTGCTACTGGCCCTGCTGTGGTGTGGTTCTGGCCTTGGCAGGTCGCCCTCTTCGCTTTGGAGCTGAGGCTGCGTTTGAAGCGGAGTCAGTGTTGGACTTAGAAGCTGACTTGGGTGGTCTGCCTCTTTTCTTGGGCGGTGCCTGGGTGGGCGCGTCGGGTTTGGTCGCTGACTTGGGAGGCCTGCCCATCCTTTTTGCTGGGGTTCCATCTTTCTTCATCCGTATGGAGCCAGACTTTGGTTCTGGCTTGACCATAACCTCTGCTGTAGCGTAAACGAGCTGGGCACCGGTCTGGGATTGATGTCAGTCAACGCAAACGGGAGGCAAAGAGTCACTCACAAATCAAAAGTTTGGGTATTGTTGAGTGCTTGGTGCGCTTGCTAGTCACAGGGGTAACGAACGACGAGCTGTCCGACCTTACCAGACGAAAGCCTTGCTTGAAAGTTGCGCAATGTAGACGTTGAACGGCAGGGTTTTCATATTCTGGCACAGTCACGGACCTCCATATATATAACGGGGGAGAGACGGCAACTTGACACGTCACCATAATTCTTCATCTGTCATTCGCAAACATTTTCAAAATGGGCCGCATGACTGCGTCTCCTCATGATGTTCCCCAATGAACACTACCCTAACTCATATTCACACTTCATGTGCCTGTTGCAAACAACGTTACTGCATCTCCACTGTGACAAGCAGGTCAGGTACAAGATGTACCATCGCATACAGGCTTTCATGACAGGACCTTCTGGGAGGACCCCGCTGCATCCCATTGCATGCTGAGATGACTGCAAAATTCACTTCCAGTTTACGTTTACGAGACTGATGAACAATGCTGAGCAAATTAGTAATACTGCAGCTCGTGCTCGGGCAAGCGAAACTTTCATCGAGTTGATTGCGGATAGCCTTGCCAACGCCCCGGCTTGACCGTGTTGGTTTCGTCATTCGATCCAGGTTGTGGAATGATTGGTGCCTGACTGTCTGCGAGCTGTGCCATTACTGTAGCAGAATCGATCCCGTTGCCTGCGCCCTCTGCAAGTATGGCCACACAGGCTGGTCACGACAGTGCCTTTTCGGCTAGTCCTGCTAGAGATGACGATGAGATGTTCGACAGCAGTACTTACGAATGCAACATCTGTTATGAAGTTGCCAGAGAGCCAGTAGTGACTATGTGTGGTCACCTCTACTGCTGGCCTTGTCTGTACAGGTACGTCAACATGTGCAGCTGCATCTGTACCTTGCAACGGTGCAGCTTAGACTTTGGTTGTATGGCAGATGGATGCAAGTACAGAACCTGTGCAAAGTCTGTCCTGTCTGCAAAGCTGGAATAGCTGAAGACAAGGTGGGCCTGCTACACTGCGCCATGTGTTCATGAGTGCGTGGGACCAGCAACATTCTGTATAGAAATTCTACATGTCCAGACCAGATGTTCCCAGACAAACTATATACTCTGCCTTTATGGTTGCCTGCCACGCCTCACTTGTTATTATCCCAACCAGGTAGTTCCCATCTATGGTCGAGGTGGAGTGCAAGAGGATCCACGTGGCAAGCACAAGCCAGGTGTTAGGACGCAGCAGATTGAAAGTCTTCAAGCTGTCCCTAGAAGGCCAGCCGGACAGAGACCTGCGCCTACAAGTGTAAGCTGCAGCACTGCCCTGAAATATGTCAGCATTTAATTTTGTGCTCTTCATGATGCTCAGCTCTTGTCCCGCCATCACAAACGGCTGGCTTTCTATCTTTTGGTGTTTTTTTATAATACCAGTTGTGTGAGATGCAGAGAGGGGCAGCAGGACAACATTCAGGCAATGTCAACTTGCAGCCAGGCTTGGGCATAATACCAATGCTGTTTGGGCTCAATAACAACTCAGGTGAACCAAGTGGTGGCCTCATCCTTTGTTTGTCAGTATGGCCGTGCATGTCATGTAGCTGATGCAGAATTACAGCTCATGCAGGCTTGTGTATCTAGCTTTATTGATGCAAGTGTGTGTCAACTGCAGGCAATGGTGGCTACTCAGAGCCTCTCACGCCTGAGCAGCAGCATCAGGTAAATGCCCTAGCTGCTCACATACAGGCTCAAGTCCGGCCATGTGACATGAAGCCTGTGTTAATGCCTGTATTGCTGCAGAACTGGAAGATTCAGCAATGCCATAGCGTATGCAAAGTCACAGCTCCTGCTCCTGTTTGTGTTGTGCAGCAGGTTGCATAGACTGTGCTGTGTTGCTGTTTTGCAGGCTTTCTTGTCTCGGTTGCTGCTGATGCTGGGCTCATTTGTCATCATGTGCCTTCTGCTGTTCTGAAGATAGTCTTCAACAATGTGACCACAAGCCTGGGAGCTCAAAGCAGCAAGTTGAGGCTACGCAGAAGCGCGTCCTCAGTCAAGTGATGTGAGCTCCACATGGTGCATTTTGTGTTCACTGACATGGTTTTCTCCAAGCTTAGCTTGGCCTGCAGCAGGCCCGTGCATCAGGAGTCAATTCTTTCCTGGCTATGCTCAGCCTGCTGTGGCTGACACAGTTTGACAGTGCTGCTCTTTTCAGGTCGTTATGTGTGTCAGCCCTAATTAGCTATGGCCATGTATGCTGGCTCTGCTCTGGCCTGTTCAACTATGCATACCATGTTTTGCTTCCAAAGTCAATAGTCAATGAACATTTGAACTTGCATTTTACGGAGTATTCTGCCATGTACACTAGTAGACTAGGACTGTTGTGCTGATTCAGTGCAAGTGGCAAAGTTTACAGGAACGTGAGGGTTTGTTGGTTGAAAATGAGTAGTGACTGCAGTTCATCACTCTTTCCAAGCATTGGCTGTTGAATCAGGCTGTGTTTCAGCGTGGTTGAAAATGACTGTACCTACATCAAGCTGAGTAATTGCTTGTATTCAAGTTCGCAGTCCATCCTACATGTAAAAACTGGCTGGCTTCATGTGCTTGCATATACCGTATTTCTAAAAAAGCTTCCCAGTAATATGCAGCTGCAAAAGACTCGAAATGTTTTCAACAAAATCTCTTTTGGACATGTTGGTGTTTCAGAGTGACTGGAAACAAGACTAGCATTCTGCAAACAGTTGCATCTGGAAGATGTCAGCACCAAGCTTGGCAGACTTAATTGGTGTGATTGTTGGTTCTGGAGCACCAAGTCTCCTTTCACACTCTTCGTCTTCTATCCATAGTTGCAATGGCAAAGATGACCTATCAGTGGTGTAAGCTGCTACCTCAAATGTGCAACCTGCAAAGCACCTTAGGTGCTTGGGGTTGTGACGCTGGGCATGCACCATGCAGGCGGACTGTAGCAGACAATGCTCACCCTGGGGCAGTGGCTTCATCCATGCATCCGCAAACTGTAACTTCAGGAGAAAACCTCTGAGAGCATGCTCAAGCTCAACAGGATCTAGGTCGACAATCTTAGGAACTGTTACCTACAAAGGTGATGTTCAGTCACTGACCGGATGACTGCTCAGTAAGCAGCCTGTCTGCCAATGTACCTTCGATTGTAAGACATATCTCTCCACCAGCATGCCATCTTGTCCCAAAACGTTGACTGTCACCTTATGAAGTAGGCCTTGCAACAGAGCACCCTGTGCAACAGAGCACCCTGTGCCACTGTGCTATCAGATGCGTGTTAAAGCTTTGCAAAATGCGCGGTGGGAGCTCGATGCAGCCCTGTTAGAAAATACCTTCAGGCTGATCGCAATGCTATGTATGTATTCGTTCAGGTCTGGATGTCTTGACTTACGGGTTGTGATACCATATAGTCTGTGTCTTTCGAATAATTCAGGCCTATATATGCGTCTCAAGTGAAGGATCTGATGGATGACTGCCTCGACAAACTCACAAAAGACGTTCACGAATTCTAGCGTGAGATCTGACATCAAGCATGCTGTGCTCGACTTTCGGTATGAGCGCAGATCTCAAGCTGCCTGGTGATGTGGCGAGTAGTAAATTTGCTGTTGAATAGTCTTGCTGAGGATTGTTATATATTGACCATCCCATAGCAGTGCCTGTTGAAAGATTGACCATTACATGTTATACGGTCTAGAACCTGTTGCCTGCTTAGGACACTTTACTTATGATTGACTAAGTTTGATAGTGTTAGTAATCCGCGTCTCCGCTGCCCTGCTAGGCATATAAGCCAACCTGAACTCTTTGCCTAACATCTAAGCGACTTGTGACAAGCACCTTGTAAATACGATCGATCCAGTTACTTGCTTATTTCAACAGGTTATGGGGCCTCACACGTAGTGAGGGACGACGAGTGCAACGTCGTGACCAGGATCGACCTGAGCTGTCCGGTACAGACATCCGTCTCAAGGTGCTAACTGCAAGCAGCAGGCGAAGCAAACCGCAGACAGATGGCAGGACATGATGATAGCGCTCACATCGAGCCGCTAGACGTCGACAACTACCCAGCATGGAGCGTGCGAGTTATGGCACAGCTCGTCAGCAAGGACTTGGACGAAGTCGTTGAACGCGGTATCAGTAAAGATGAAGATTCCGGTGTCCGCTCAACCAAGAACGATCGGAAGGCAAAGGCCTTGATCACGCGCTACGTCAGGGACCACCACCTCAACGCAGTTAGCAAAGCAGGCTCGGCAAAAGTCCTCTGGGACCACTTCGAATCCACCTACAAGGCCAAGAGCAACACCAGGCTCATGACTCTCCTCCAGAACCTCAACACCATCAAGAAGGACCCAGCAGAGCCCTTAACCAAGTACTTTGCCACAGCCAGAGCCATCCAGAGTGACTTGGAGGCAGTTGAGCAGGAGATACCAGAAGCACAGATCACCTTGGCAGTGCTGAATGGTCGACCTAAAGACTATGCTGTGGTGAAGACAGTGCTGCTCACCACCGTCAAAGATCCCACTTTGGACGCCATCCTGCCCAGTCTTCTGCAAATAGAACAGGAGCTCAGCAGTGAGGAAGCAGTGCCAATCTACACGGCAAGAGCTGACAGACGGCAGCCACAAGCAAGGCAGTCAAGGGGTCCAGCAGGCAGGCAGAACTCTGCCAGCCGTCCAGGCAAGGACAACAGGCTTTGCTTCTACTGCAAGAAGCCTGGACACCTCAAGCATGAGTGCATGAGGCGTGATCAAGACCAGAAGAATGCTGCTAGCACTCAGTACACAGTAGCATTCAGTGCCACAACCATGGAGCAGACAGCCAGCGGGCAGTGGGTGCTAGGTTCAGGAGCATCCAAGCACATCACTTTCAGTAACCAGAAGCTTCAGCACTACAGAAGCTTGGACCCAGAGACAGCTACAGTGGTCACCTTTGGGAACAACCATCAAGCCAAGGCTGTGGGCGTCGGTGACTTTGTGCTCAGAACTCAGGCTCAGCAAAACATTCTGCTGAGGAATGTGCTTCATGTACCAGAAGCCAGTGCCAATTTCTTCTCCATCAGGACAGCAACAGAAGCAGGAGCACAGGTCATCTTTCAAGGAGATAGCTGCTACATCAAGAAAGATGACAAACTTGGCTGGAAGGCAGCAAGCGTGGAGACCTCTTTGTCATCAATGAAGACAAAGTCATACAGCAGGCCATGACAGCATCAAGCAAGCAGACCGCAGAGCTGTGGCACAGACGCTTCGGTCACCTAGGGTATGACAACCTGCTCAAGCTCAAGGGAATGGTTGATGGCATCTCAGTCACAGATGCACAGCTGAAGCTGCAGCAGCAGCTGGTGTGTGAGCCATGTGTAGTGGCAAAACAGCACAGAGACCCATTTCCAGT
>JAABUP010000793.1_pt1 | contig 68032 bp, 73 predicted proteins | sample 5559201 | NCBI WGS metagenome assembly JAABUP01 (sample SAMN10711887, study PRJNA513373) | rock metagenome | isolation source: Antarctica rocks | place: Antarctica
CGGCTGCTCGCCCACCTCATCTGGCACCAGCCACCCGAGGTCCACGCCGTCCTGGACTGGTCCCGCGGGCGACGACGCCATCAAGCCCGAGCCCGACACTGCCACTACAAAGCCCGAGGAGCCTCACACTAACTGCGGCTGTAGTACTAGGCGGGCCGGTCCCCGGGACAGCGGGACCGTTGAGTGCCAGCCACTGGAGGCGGACAGCTCGACGGTGACGGACACGTTGCCGGGGACGCCGCGGTAGGCGTAGTGCACCTTCACATCGTTGACCAGCCGGCGAAAAACCGGGTCCGGTGACGTGACCGTCCTGCTGTCGTACGCCGGGCTGGAAGGCACCGCGGCCGAGTACGAGAACGTCATCGAGCGCACCGCACTCGATGTGCTCGTGGTCGAGACAGTGTCGACGGGACCGCCCCATGCCAGCGCGCCGAGCCCGAGCCCAATGACGGCAGCGGTAGCGGCAGCAGCTGCCGCTGCCCGAAGCGGTGGGGACAGCGAGGTCAGAGCTGCCCCGGCGGACACCTGTCCTGCGGATGAGGCTGTGCCTGCCACGTGTGTTCTCCTTTGCAGTCGACGGCCACGAGCCTGGCTATTGCTGCTGAGGACCACGCCGGCAGCGACCAGCGCCACCAGGGCCACGGGGGCCGCAGTGAGCCAGCGGCCAGCGTGCGGGATATGAAGGACCGCCCGGCCAATCAGTTGACTGGCCGGGGGCTTGGCCGCGTCGATCGACTGGTTGTTGTCGCCTTTGAAGACGTAGCCACTCGCGTCGCCGCCGATGATTCGGTGCAGCACCACGAGATGCCGGGTCGGCAGCTGGTAGGCCACGATCTGACCGACCTGGTACGACGGCTTGCGGGCGACGATGACGAGATCACCCTGGTAGTAGACGGGGTTCATGCTCACCCCGTGTGTCACCACGAACGCCGCCTGGCCGGTCGCGACGGCGCCGGCGGCGAGGACGGCCAGCGTCCCCACTACGACCACGACAGCGCCCAGCAGGCGCTGCAACGACCGGGGCATACCTACCGCCTCGACCAGTTCGGCCTTGAACAGTAGAACGGCCCGCCCCCGAAGTGGGACGGGCCGTACTGCCGGGTCAGGTACTAGCTGACGGTGACCGAGATGCCGGTCGCGCCCGTCTCGTCGACGGTGGTCGGGGTACAGGTAGACGTGTGGTTGGTTGACTCGACCGCCGTACAGCCAAAGGCGGCCGCGTTGCCACCAGCGAAGACCGCGCCCACGGTCTTCCCGTCCGCGTCTGCATTTGCAAAGGTCAGGAGAACTGAGTGGATGGCGGTGTTGTTGCCACCAGTGGCAAATGCGTACTCGATGCCGGAGAGCGTCGCACCAGTGACTGACTGCGACACGGTGCCCCCGACGAACTGGGCTGTAGCCGCCTGACCGCTCGTGGTGACACCCGTGCCGGTGAACGCCGAGCCCCCTGCGGCGACCAGTGCTGCTGCCGCTACCGCGCCGAAGAGCTTGGTTGAGTTGCGCATGTCGATCTCCTTTTCGGTAGCCCGGCTGACCCCCATTGGGCCCCGCGGCTTTGCGTCACCGGCTCGCACCGGCTTTGCCTTTGTCGTAGAGATCAGTTCGGTCAGACGTCATGCCCGGCTTGACGTTTTGATGGTGTGAACGAGGGACGTTCCCGCCGTCGGCCTACCGGACCCGGCATGTGGCCCAGCCGTGGCTGGACCGAATAGCAGTCTTCGACTGCCCGATGCGTCGGGCGGATGCACGAGCCGACAAGCGGCCTCAGTTCAGCCGCTGTGCGTCTCCTCCGCCTTCGCCTGGTAGCGCTCCAGGCGCTCCCGGCTGGCGGTGATCTCCTTCTCGGCGTCGCTGCGGCCGACCCACGACGCGCCCTCGACCGACTTGCCGGGCTCGAGGTCCTTGTAGGTCTCGAAGAAGTGCTGGATCTCCAGTTTCTGGAACTCCGGCAGGTGCCGGATGTCGCGCAGGTGCTCCTGGCGAACGTCGGCGACCGGGATGCAGAGGACCTTCTCGTCCGGGCCCGCCTCGTCGGTCATCTGGAACATGCCGATCGTGCGGCAGCGGATCAGGCAGCCCGGGAAGGTGGGTTCCTCGACCAGCACCATCGCGTCGAGCGGGTCGCCGTCGCCGCCGAGGGTCTCCTCGATGTAGCCGTAGTCCGAGGGGTAGCGGGTCGCGGTGAACAGCATGCGGTCGAGCCGGATGCGGCCGCGCTCCTTGTCCATCTCGTACTTGTTGCGCGTCCCTTGCGGGATCTCGATCATGACGTCGAACTCCACGCGGTCCACCTCTCTCGTCGCCGGCGCCGGGCCGTCAGGCGGCTCCCGCCCGCATTCTCCCCCATCGCCGCACCCGGCCACCGTCGGACCGGCGGCATACGCTCGGCGAATGAAGCAGGCGGACACGCAAGCCGAGCAGAAGGCCGGTGCCGACCTGCCCGCTGCCCCCGACCTGATCGACTGGGACCTTGCGGTCTCCTTCGGGCGCCGGATGGTCCGGCCGGGGCCCGCGCTCAGCCGGGCCGAGGCCGACGAGGTCGTCGCCGACCTGCGGCGCCTCGCCTACGAGGCCGAGGGGCACGTCGTCGGCTACACCGGGATGGTGCCGCGGACGCGGCCCACCGTCGCCGTCGTCGACCGCGGCGAGTGGATCCGCTCCAACGTCGCCGGCCTGCGCACGCTGCTCGCCCCGCGCCTCGGCCGGCTCACCAGCAAACCGCCCACCGGCGCCGCGCTGGCCCTGGGACGCAGGATCACGGCGGCCCAGGTCGCCGCTGCGCTTGCCTTCCTCGCCTCCAAGGTGCTGGGGCAGTACGAGATCTTCCTGCCCGACGACGAGGGCGGCGGCCGCCTGTCGCTCGTCGCCCCCAACGTCGCCGAGGTCGAGCGCCGGCTCGATGTCGACCACCACGACTTCCGGCTCTGGGTCTGCCTGCACGAGCAGACCCACCGCGTTCAGTTCTCCGCCGTCCCGTGGCTGCGCGAGTACATGGAAGGCGAGATCGACGCGTACCTGAAGGCCTCGAACTTCGACGCGACCGCTTTGCTCGGCCGGCTCAAGGACGCCGTGGGGGCACTGCGCCAGCGCGATGGAGGGAGCATCGTCGAGGCGCTGCAGACCCCGGAGCAGAAGGTCGTCCTCGACCGGCTGCAGGCGCTGATGAGCCTGCTCGAGGGGCACGCCGACCAGGTGATGGACGCCGTCGGGCCCACCGTGGTGCCCAGTGTCGAGCTCATCCGCACCCGCTTCGAGGAGCGCCGCGACTCGGGCTCCCCGCTCGACCGCTTCGTGCGCCGGCTGCTCGGGCTCGACCTGAAGATGCAGCAGTACCGCCAGGGCGGCGCCTTCGTCCGCGCCCTCGTCAACGAGGTGGGGGTAGCGGGCTTCAATCGGGTCTGGGACTCGCCCGCCTCGCTGCCCACCCGCGCGGAGATCACCGACCCCCGAGCCTGGCTCGACCGGGTGCACGGCCGGGCGGCCTGACGCCCCGCGGCGCCGGGAGCCGCCCCGAAAGCTGAGGTTCGAGTGAGCGGACCGCCGCCCGAGGTCGCAGCGGTGCGGCATGCCGTCCGCCCGGCGGTCCTGGCCGTCCCCGAGGGCGCCTTGCTGCTCGTCGCCTGCTCGGGCGGCCCCGACTCCACCGCCCTCGCGAGCGCCCTCGCGCATGAGGCTCCCCGCGCCGGTCGCCGCGCCGGCCTGATGTGCGTCGACCACGCCTGGTCGCCGGCCTCCGCCGGCGTCGCGCAGGGCGTCCTGCTGCTGGCAGCCCGGCTCGGCCTCACCCCGGCCGAGGTGCTGCACGCGCCCACCGCCCGATCCGAAGGCGCCGCCCGCACCGCACGCCGCACCGCGCTGGCGGAGGCGGCCGAGCGGCTGGGCGCGGCTACCGTGCTGCTCGGCCACACCCTCGACGACCAGGCCGAGACCGTGCTGCTGCGCCTGGCCCGGGGCAGCGGAGCACGCTCGCTCGCGGGGATGCCCGCCGCCGACGCGCTGGTGCGCCGCCCGCTGCTCGGCCTGCGCCGCGCGACGACCCGGGCGGCCTGCCGCGCCGAGGGGCTGCCGGTGTGGGACGACCCCGCCAACGACGACCCCGCCTTCACCCGCAGCCGGGTGCGCACCCAGTTGCTTCCGGCGTTGGAGCAGGTGCTGGGACCCGGCGCGGTGCCGGCCCTCGCCCGGTCGGCGGACCTGCTCCGCGCCGACGCCGACGCCCTCGATGCCCTCGCCGGGGCCGCAGCAGCCCGCCTCGGGGTGGGCATGACGGCGGCCGCAGCCCGCACGGCGCAGCAGCTGCCGGTCGCCGGCCTCGTCGAGCTCGACCCCGCGGTGCGGGCCCGCGTGCTGCGCCGGGCGGCGCTCTGCGCCGGCAGCAGCGCCTCGGCCCTGACCGCCGCCCACGTGGCGGCGCTCGACGCCCTCGTGCTGCAGTGGTCGGGGCAGGGCCCGCTGCACCTCCCGGGCATCAAAGCGAGCCGCGCCGATGGCACCATCTACCTCGTGGCCACCGAAACTGCTCCACCGGTAACGAGCTAGTGAACCTAGTGGGTCCGGAGGCAGCTGGCATCCACACCACCGCTCCCGAAGCGGCCACCCCAGCACCTGTCTCGCCTGGCCACGGGAGCGAGCAGGGCCACCAGGGGCTGCCCGGCGCCCCGTCGCCCGCGCCGACGGCGAGCCCGCACCCTGACCTCGCCGAGATCCTGGTCACCGAGGAGGCGTTGCGCAGCAAGATCACCGAGCTGGCAGCTGCGATCGACGCGGACTACGCCGGTCAGGAGGTCCTGCTCGTCGGAGTCCTCAAGGGCGCCGTCATGGTGATGGCCGACCTTGCGCGCGCGCTCACCGTCTCGACGACCCTCGAGTTCATGGCGGTGTCGTCCTACGGCTCATCGACGTCGTCCTCGGGGGTCGTGCGCATCCTCAAGGACCTCGACCGCTCGATCGAGGGCCGGCACGTGCTGGTGGTCGAGGACATCATCGACTCGGGCCTGACGCTGTCGTGGCTGACGCGCAACCTGCGCAGCCGCCACCCGGCCAGCGTCGAGGTCGTGGCGCTGCTGCGCAAGCCGGAGGCGCTGAGGGTCGATCTCGATGTGCGCTACGTCGGCTTCGACATCCCGAGCGCGTTCGTCGTCGGCTACGGGCTGGACTTCGCCGAGCGGTACCGCACGCTGCCCTACGTCGGCACGCTCACGCCGGAGGTCATCGCGGCCGGATGAGGTCGTAGATCACGCGCAGGGGTGGAACGCCCGGCGCGCATCCGGCGTTTCCCTGATCGACGGACGAGTCGGGACTGGCAGCACGCAGCGCCGACGTCCGCACCGAAATGCGGTCGCAACCCTTGACAACGCAGTCCAGGCGGCTCCGGCGTTAGGCTGGAGGCACCCGTCCCTGGGGGCAGTCCTACAGGCAGGAGGACGGGGTGCCTTGCCCGGGCGCCCCAGCCAGATGAACCGTAAGAAGATCTCTCGCAGCTGGGTGCTGTGGCTCCTGGTCGGACTGCTGGTGCTCGCCTTCGCCGGCAACCTGTTCGGCTCGGGCAGCAGCTACAAGGCCAAGGACCTCAACTTCATCCAGCAGCGGATCGCTGCCGGGACGGTCACCGATGCGACGCTGCTCGACAGCAAGCAGCGGATCCAGATCACCGCCGACGGCGGGCAGAAGTTCGCTGCCGACTACGCCACCGACCAGGGCGTCCAGCTCGCGGGCGCGCTGCGGGCCAAGAACGTGCGCTACTCGGTCGACGCGAGCCACGGCAGCGTGCTGGGGACGCTCGCCCTCAACTTCCTGCCCATCATCTTGGTGTTCGGCCTGCTGCTGTTCTTCATGAACTCGATGCAGGGCGGCGGCAACCGGGTCATGAACTTCGGCAAGTCCAAGGCAAAGCTGGTCAGCAAGGACACCCCCAAGACCACCTTCGCCGACGTCGCCGGCGCCGACGAGGCGCTGGAGGAACTGCAAGAGATCAAAGATTTCCTGGCCAACCCGGCCAAGTTTCAGGCGGTCGGCGCGAAGATCCCGAAGGGCGTGCTGCTGTACGGCCCTCCCGGCACCGGCAAGACCCTGCTCGCCCGCGCGGTTGCCGGCGAGGCGGGCGTGCCCTTCTATTCCATCTCGGGCTCGGACTTCGTCGAGATGTTCGTGGGTGTGGGCGCGAGTCGGGTCCGCGACCTGTTCGAGCAGGCCAAGACCAACGCGCCCGCGATCATCTTCGTCGACGAGATCGACGCGGTCGGCCGGCACCGTGGGGCCGGTCTCGGTGGTGGGCACGACGAGCGGGAGCAGACCCTGAACCAGCTGCTCGTCGAGATGGATGGCTTCGACGCCAAGACGGGCGTCATCCTCATCGCTGCGACCAACCGCCCCGACATCCTCGACCCCGCCCTGCTGCGCCCCGGGCGCTTCGACCGGCAGATCGTCGTCGACCGCCCCGACCTGCTGGGTCGCAAGGGCATTCTCGAGGTCCACGCCAAGGGCAAGCCGATCGCTGACGACGTCGACCTCGCGGTCATCGCCCGCCGCACCCCCGGCTTCACCGGCGCCGACCTCGCCAACGTGCTCAACGAGGCCGCGCTGCTGACGGCACGCAAGGACCAGACGCTGGTGACGATGGCGATCCTCGAGGAGAGCATCGACCGGGTGATGGCCGGCCCGGAGCGCAAGACCCGAGCGATGAGCGACAAGGAACGGAAGATCATCGCCTACCACGAGGGCGGGCACGCGCTGGTGGCCCACGCGCTGCCGAACACCGACCCCGTGCACAAGGTGACGATCCTGCCGCGCGGCCGGGCCCTCGGCTACACCATGCAGCTGCCGGTCGAGGACAAGTACCTGCAGGCACGCTCGGAGATGCTCGACCAGCTGGCCGTGCTCCTGGGCGGACGCACTGCGGAGGAGCTCGTCTTCCACGAGCCGACCACCGGCGCGAGCAACGACATCGAGAAGGCCACCGCGATCAGCCGTGCGATGGTCACGCAGTACGGCATGAGCGACTCCCTCGGCGCGCTGAAGTTCGGGCAGGAGTCGGGCGAGGTCTTCCTTGGCCGCGACATGGGGCACCAGCGCGACTACTCCGAGGAGGTGGCCGGCCGCATCGACGAGGAGGTCCGGCGCCTGATCGAGACGGCGCACGACGAGGCGTTCGACGTGCTGCTGGAGTACCGCGACGTGCTCGACGACCTCGTGCTGCGGCTGATGGACCGCGAGACCCTGTCCAAGGACGAGGTGCTCGAGGTCTTCGCCCCGATCGTCAAACGGCCGACCCGCGGGTCGTGGACCGGAAGCGGCCGGCGCCGCCCGTCGAACCGCCCGCCGGTGCTCACGCCGGGCGAGGTCGCGGCCATCGCGGCAAGCAGCACCAACGGCAGCGGAGCGAACGGGAGCGTCGTCAACGGCAACGGTTCCAACGGCGCCAATGGCAGCAATGGTGGCGCGCCGCTGCACGCCCCCACACCCGGCGCCACTCGCCTGACCAAGCGGGACCCCGGCACGCCGTGACGTCGGCGGACCGGACGCTGCCCGGCGCTGCCGCCCGTACCGTTTCGGAGGCTGGGGCACCAGCCGCCGACCTGCTGGTGCCCGTCAACGGTGATGCCAAGGGTATGGCCGGTCAGGCTGCGGGGAGCAACGGCGGTGAGCCGCTCCCCGTCTTCGACTCGGTGCGAGTCGAGGCGGCGGTCCGCGAGCTGCTTGCAGGGATGGGCGAGGATCCCGACCGCGAGGGGCTGCGCGAGACGCCCGCCCGCGTCGCCCGCGCCTTTGAGGACATGACGGCAGGGCTTCGCTCGGCGCCCGCCGCCACCTTGACGACGGTGTTCGACGAGCACCACGACGAGTTGGTGCTGATACGCGATATCAGCCTCGCGTCGTTGTGCGAGCACCACCTGCTGCCGTTCGTCGGCAAGGCCCACGTCGGCTACATCCCCAACGAGCAGGGGGAGGTGACCGGCCTGTCGAAGCTGGCGCGCCTGGTCGACCTGTGCAGCCGCCGGCCGCAGGTCCAGGAGCGCCTCACGACCCAGATCGCCGACGCGCTCGAGGAGTCGCTGCACCCCCGCGGCGTCATCGTCGTGCTCGAGGCTGAGCACATGTGCATGTCGGTGCGCGGCGTCCGCAAACCAGGGGCGGTGACCGTGACGTCGGCCGTGCGCGGCCAGTTCCGGCGTTCCGCGCCCACCCGAGCCGAGGCGATCAGCCTGATGCGGCTCGGTCAGTGAAGCTGCCCGAGGTGAGCTGAGCACTCGTGCTGTGCCCGTCCCCCGGCCTGCCCGGGTTGCCCGACCTCGGCCGGACGCTGGTCCTCGGCGTCGTCAACGTCACCCCGGACTCGTTCTCCGACGGGGGCCGGCACTTCGACGCCGGGGACGCCATCCGAGCCGGACGGCAGATGCTCGAGCAGGGCGCGGACATCCTCGACGTGGGCGGCGAGTCGACCCGGCCCGGCGCCCAGCGAGTCGACGAGGCCGAGGAGCTGCGGCGGGTGCTGCCGGTCGTGGCCGCGCTGGCCGAGGCCGGTGCCGTGGTCAGCGTCGACACCACCCGGGCGAGCGTCGCCGCCGTTGCGCTCGATGCCGGAGCCCGCCTGGTCAACGACGTCAGCGGTGGCGCCGACCCCGACATGTTCGGACTCGTCGGCGAGCGCGGCGTGCCCTACGTGCTCATGCACGGGCGCGGGCCCAGTGCCGACATGGAGTCGCGGGCCCACTACGACGACGACGTCGTCGCCGAGGTCGTCGCCGAGCTCAGCGACCGACTCGAGGCAGCGCGTGCTGCCGGCCTGAGCACCGCGCAGGTGGTGATCGATCCCGGTATCGGCTTCGCCAAGACGGCGGCCCACAACTGGCAGCTGCTGGCCGGGCTCGACCGGTTGCAAGTGATGGCCCGCCCGGTACTGCTCGGCACCAGCCGCAAGGCGTTCCTCGGCCGGTTGCTGGCCGTTCCCGACGGCACGCAGCGGCCGACCGACGACCGGGAGGCGGCGACGGCAGCCACCTCCGCGCTAGCCGCCTCGGCAGGTGTGTGGGGAGTGCGGGTGCACGACGTCCGCGCGAGCGTCGACGCCGTCAGGGTCGCGGCCGCCTGGCAGTCGGGGCACTCGTGACGGCATCGCCGGTGCCGGACGCACCATCATCAATGGGAGCCGACACCATCACCCTGTGCGGCCTGCGCGTCCGCGGCTACCACGGGGTGTACGCCGAGGAGCGGGAGCGCGGCCAGGACTTCGTCGTCGACGCCCTGCTCACCGTCGACACCCGCCGCGCGGCGAGGACGGACGACGTCGGCGACACCGTCCACTACGGAGTGCTCGCCGAGCAGCTCGCTGCCATCGTCGCCGGGGAGCCAGTCGCGCTGCTCGAGACGCTCGCGGCCCGGCTGGCCGACGCGTGCCTTGCCGATGCCCGGGTGGCCCGCGTCGAGATCGTGGTCCACAAGCCGCAGGCCCCGTTGGGGCTCGCGTTCGACGACGTCGAGGTGCGCATCCGGCGGGCCCGCGGCTCCGTGGTGCTCGCGCTCGGGTCCAACCTCGGTGACCGGTTGGCGCACCTGCAGGCGGCAGCCCGCGCTCTCGCCGGGCTGGCGCCGCTGCGGGCATCCGGGGTCTGGGAGACCGACCCGGTCGGCGGGCCCGAGCAGGGCCCTTACCTCAACGCTGTCGTCGTCCTCGCGCCGTCGCCGGCCCTGCCGGCGGACCCGCTGGCGCTGCTCGACCTGACGCAGAGCCTGGAGCTGATGCGCGACCGGGAGCGGCGCGAGCGGTGGGGGCCCCGCACGCTCGACATCGACATCGTCGTCGTGGGGGCCGGCACCCTCGCCACCGACCGCTTGGTGCTGCCGCACCCGAGGGCGTCGGAGCGGGCGTTCGTGCTGCTGCCGTGGCTGGAGGTCGAGCCGGACGCGGTGCTGCCGGGAGCGGGCCCCATTGCCGACCTCGCAGCCGACCTCGTTGCCGACGCCGCGGGCCCTAACAGCTCCGGCGTGGTACGCACCGACCTGCCGCTCCTGCCGTGAACCCGACCCGTGCGCGTGACCTGGTGGTCACTGCAGTGGTCGTGCTGGGGGTGGTGTACCTCGTCCTGACCGCGGCGTACTACTCCCTGCCGACAGCACTGCCGAGGACCGCGCCGCTGTCGGTGCTGCTCGTGGCCGTGGCCGAGCTGCAGCTCGCCGCCAGCACCAGGCGGCGCGTGCTGGGTCGGCCCCGGTCGCGCCCGATCATGCCGCTCACCGTGGCGCGGACCGCTGCCCTGGCCAAGGCGAGCAGTGCGACGGCCGCCCTTATCGTCGGTGCGTGGCTGGCCGTGCTCGCCTACACCGTGCCGCGCATCGGAGCACCCCCTGTCGCCGGAGCCGACGCGATCACCGCCGGTCTCGGCATCGGTGCCGGCGTCGTCCTGCTCGCGGGCGGCCTGCTGCTGGAACGCGCCTGTCGAGTTCCGCGCCGGTGATGCCGATAGGGCAATCAAAGAGGCGTGTCACCGACTGTCGGGCGCGCCGCCCACTACTCTAGGTCTGCGTCCGCCGCGCCTAGGCGACGTCAGCCCAGAGGCCCTGCCCACCAGCCTGCCCCGTAGCAGCCATCACAGTGCCGCCGCAGCCCGCGCCGCACCGAGGAGTCGCTTGACCACCCCCACGAGGACTGCCTCTCCGGCGGGCCCCCCCGCATCGGGCGGCTCGGGGGCCGGCCGGGCGCGCCGCACCCCGACGACCACCCGCTCGTCGTTGCGCCGCGCGCTGCGGGTCGTCGGCGTCCTAGCGCTGGTGCTCCTTGCCCTCGTCGGGTACTCGATCGGCGGGGCCCTCACGCGGGCGGGCAGCGACCCGACCGCCGCTCGCCTCGCCGAGTGGGCCCGCGACCATCACCTCGACTTTGCCGTCACCGAGCTCGAGAAGCTGCAGTACTCCGTTCAGGCACCGGCCACCGGCGGCGTGCCCAAGGGAGGCATCCCGCTTGCCGGAGGGAGCAGCAGCCCGGCAAGCACTCCACCGAAGCAGTCCGCGCCACCATCCTCCGTGCCGCACAGCCCGGCACCGGCGCCGGTCAAGGTCATCGCAACAAGCCCGCCCCTGCCCAATGAGGGCTCCTGGCAGACGGTGGTGACCAACGCGGGCGAACCCGCGGTCCGCGTCGCCTACGTCCGCCCCGACGACCGCTACACCCAGTACCTGGCCGCGCTGATGTGGCTCGACCCCAAGCTGCTCAGCGCCCAGCTGCACCCGGGCTACCCGTCGGACCCCCCCGGGACCTTCTCCTCGCCCTCCCTCATCCCCGCCGCCCAGAAGGACAGCACGGCTGCGGCGCACAACGGGGGCTTCCGCCTCAACGGCGCGTCCCGCGGCGGCTACTACGACGACGGGCGGGTCGCGGTGCCGCTGCGGGACGGGGCGGCCTCCATCGTCATCAGCAAGGACGGCTCCGTGCAGATCGGGGCCTGGAACCGCGACGTCTCGATGACGCCGTCGGTGCGGTCCGTGCGGCAGAACCTCGACCTGCTGGTCGACGGCGGCCAGCTCAACACGAGCTGCGCGAACAACAACTCCTCGGTCTGGGGGTACACGCTGGGCAACACGGCGTACGTGCCCCGAAGCGGCCTGGGCGTCCGGGCCGACGGGGCGCTGGTCTACGTCAACAGCCCGGCGACGTCGGTGTGCTCTATCGGGCAGCTGCTGCAGGCTGCCGGAGTGGTGCGTGGGATGGAGCTCGACATCAACCCGCAGTGGGCGATCGGCGTCTACTACACCCACGACGCCGCCGGCCATGCCGTCGCCCACAAGCTGCGCCCCGACCAGTCACAGAGCGCCGAGCACTACTACTCCACGCAGAGCAGGGACTTCTTCTCGTACTCGCTGCGCAGGGTCACGCCGTGACCGCCACGTCAGCCCGGAGCAGCGACACCGGCCCCCGTAAGGCGCGGCCGGTCCCGGAGCACGATGAGGCCGTGCTCGTACCGTCGCCGGCCCTCGGGGAAGAATCGCCGATCTCGCCTGCACCGGCCCCCGCTCCACCGTCCTCGCCAGCCCCCGCACCACTGCGCACGAAGGGCAGGCGGCGCCGGATCGGCCCGGTGCGCGGACTCATCCGCACCGCTCGTCCCAAGCAGTGGGTCAAGAACGTGCTGGTCCTGGCCGCGCCCGCCGCGGCGGGCGAGCTGCAGCACGGCAGCATCCTGCTGCACACCCTGGTCGCGTTCGTGACCTTCAGCCTCTGCGCTTCCGGCGGCTACCTGGTCAACGACGCGGCCGACGTCGCCCGCGACCGCGAGCACCCGACCAAGCGGCACCGCCCCATCGCGGCCGGCATCATCTCCCCGCTCCTGGCCCGCGTCGTCGGCATCGCGTTGATCGTCGGCAGCGTCGTCACCGGCGGCCTGCTGACCAGCTGGAAGCTCGCGGCCGTGCTGGCCGGCTACGTCGCAGTCACCCTGACCTACTCCACCTGGCTCAAGCACGTCGCCGTGATCGAGATGGCGATGGTGGCGGCCGGGTTCCTGCTGCGGCCCATCGCCGGGGCTGCGGCGGCGGACGTCCCGATGTCACGCTGGTTCTTGATCGTCGCCTCCTTCGGCTCGCTCTACATGGTGGCCGGCAAGCGCTATGCGGAGGCGACGGGGCTCGGGGAGGGCGCAGCCGTGCACCGCCGGATCCTGTCCGCCTACCCCCTGAGCTATCTGCGGCAGGTCCGCGAGCTGGCGGCGGGCGTGACTCTCGTCGCCTACTGCCTGTGGGCGTTCGAGCGGGCGGGGCAGTCGAGCTCGACCATTCCGTTCTCCCAACTGTCGATCATCCCCGTCACCTTGGGGCTGCTGCGCTACCAGCTGCTGCTCGAGCGCGGTGAGGGCGGCGCGCCTGAGGAACTGGTGCTCGGTGACCGGGCGCTGCTCGGCTGCGGCCTGGTCTGGGTCGCCCTGTTCGCGGCTGGGCTGTACACGTGAGCGCCGTACGAGTGAGCGCCGCGTCCACGACCGCGGCGCCGCTGGTTGCCGCTGATCCCACTGCCCCCATTCCCCAGCCGGCGAGCGAGCTGTTGATGGGCTGGGGGCGCACGGCCCCGACGCGGGCCGACGTGTCCACGCCGCGCACCGCGGACGACGTGATCGCGCTGGTCTCGGGCGCGGCCCGCGGGCCGGCGGGGCGCGGACTGCTCGCCCGGGGTCTCGGCCGCTCCTACGGTGACGCGGCGCAGAACGCGGGGGGCCTGGTCGTCGACCTCACCGGGCTAGAACGCCTGCGGGCGCTCGACCTCGAGCGGGGCACGGTCACGGTCGATGCCGGCATCTCGCTCGACCGGCTGATGACGCTGCTCGTCCCGCTCGGGTGGTTCGTGCCCGTCACCCCCGGCACGCGCTATGTGACGGTCGGCGGTGCCATCGCCTCCGACATCCACGGCAAGAACCACCATCTGGAGGGCTCGTTCTGCCAGCACGTGCGCTGGCTCGACCTGCTGCTGGCCTCCGGCGAGGTGCGGCGCCTCACCCCGGCCGACCCGGCGTTCTGGGCCACGGCCGGCGGGATGGGGCTGACCGGCATCGTGTTGGCAGTCGAGATCGGCCTGCTCGCCGTCGACACCGCGTACATGCAGGTCGACACCGAGCGCGCGACCGACCTCGACGACTGCATGGCGCGGATGGCCGAGCGCGACGACGAGTACCGCTACTCGGTCGCGTGGGTCGACAGCCTGGCACAGGGCTCGACGATGGGCCGCTCGGTGCTGACCCGCGGCGACCACGCGCATCCCGGCGACCTGCCGCCCCGCCGGCGAAAGGGCGGGCTACTACGATACCGCGCCGAGCCCCGCCTGTCGGCGCCGCCATGGGTACCGGACGGGCTCCTGCGCCCCGCGACCGTACGGGCGTTCAACGAGGTGTGGTTCCGCAAGGCCCCCCGCCAGCACACCGGCATCGAGACCATCCCGTTCTTCTTCCACCCGCTCGACGGCGTGCTGCAGTGGAACCGGATCTACGGCCGGCCCGGCTTCCTGCAGTACCAGTTCGCCGTGCCCTTCGGCGCCGAGGAGACCGTGCGCTCGGCGCTCGGCCGCCTGTCCGGCGCGCGCTGCCCCTCGTTCCTCACCGTGCTCAAGCGCTTCGGGCCCTCCAACGACGGCCCGCTGTCGTTCCCGGCGCCGGGGTGGACCCTGACGGTCGACATCCCGACCTCCTATCCGGGTCTTGGGCCGCTGCTCGACGGGTTGGACGAGCTGGTCGTCGCCGCCGGGGGCCGGGTGTACCTGTCCAAGGACAGCCGGCTGCGGCCGGACCTGCTGGCGGCGATGTACCCGCGGCTGGCGGAGTGGCGCGAGCAGCGCGCCGTGCTCGACCCCGACCGCCGGTTCGCCAGCGACCTCGGCCGCCGGCTCGGCCTGGTCTGAGCGCCCGACCACCACTGAGCGGCCGACCACCATAGGAGACACCCATGAACGACGCCCTCGGTGGCGTGCAGACCGTCCTCGTCCTCGGCGGGACCTCCGAGCTGGCGCTCGCCACGCTGCAGGCGCTCGACCTGCGTCCCGGTGCCACGCTCGCCCTGGCGGGGCGGGACGTCGCACGGCTGGAGCAGGCGGGCGCCGGCCTCAAGGCGACGGTGCACGCGTACCCCTGGGACGCGAGCAACCCGGCTGCCGGGCCGGCACTGGTGCAGCAGGTCGCGGGTGACCTGGGTGACCTCGACCTGGTCGTCGCCGCCGCCGGCGTGCTGGGCGACCAGGAGCGGGCCGAGGCCGACCCTGGCTACGCGGCCGAGGTGCTGACGACCAACTTCGTCGGAGTGGCAGCCCCGTTGCTGGCCGCAGCGCAGCAGCTGCGCCGGCAGGGGCACGGGGTGCTCGTGGTGTTCTCGAGCGTCGCCGGGCTGCGCGGCCGGCGGGCCAACTTCGTCTACGGCGCCTCGAAGGCGGGGCTCGACGCGCTCGCCGAGGGGCTCGCCGCCTCGCTGGCCGGTAGCGGGGTCCGGCTGGTGCTCGTGCGGCCGGGCTTCGTCCGCGGCCGGATGACGGCCGGCATGCCGGCCGCCCCCATGGCGACAACTCCAGAGGCGGTCGGGGCAGCCGTGGCGGCAGCTGTCGCGAGCGGCAAAGGCGTGGTGCACGTGCCCCGCAAGCTCGGTCCGGTCTTTGCGGCACTGCGCCTGTTGCCCGCGCCCGTGTTCCGGCGGCTGCCGGGCTGATCGGGCAGAGCGGTGCAAGCATGCATGTCGGTCTGCCCAGCCCCCCCCAGACCTAGCCTGCCGGCCCCGACGCGGGTATGGCCTCCCGCTGCTGCACTCCGGAGTCGGCCTCGACCGAGGCCCGCAGCGCCGTGTGCAGCGACGAGGGCGTCAGCACCCCGATGTGCTTGCCGCCATCACAGACCGCCACCCAGCCGTCGTCGCCGCGCAGCATCAGCGCCATCGCGTCCTTGAGGTTGGCGCCGAGGCCCAGGTTGACGTCGGTGCGATGGATGTGCGGCGCCAGGTCCTTCGTGCCGTTCAGCCACTCGGCCGCCACCCAGCCCACCGGGTTGTCGTGGTTGTCCAGCACCACAGCCCACCGGTCGTTGCCGATCGCCCGCCGCGCCTCGTCGACCGAGTCGCCCTCGCGGACGATCGGCGGGTGCTCGAGACTCTCGCGGCGAATACCGGTGACCGACAGGCGTCGTAGCCCGCGGTCACCTCCGACGAAGTCGGCGACGAACTCCGATGCGGGCGCGCCCAGCACCCGCGCCGGGGCGTCGAACTGCTCCAGGAAACCGCCCTGCCGGAAGACGGCGATGCGGTCAGCCATCCGCACCGCCTCGTCGATGTCGTGGGTGACGAACACGATCGTCTTGCGGATCTCGGCCTGCACCCGCAGGAACTCGTCCTGCAGCCGCGCCCGGGCAATCGGGTCGATGGCCGAGAACGGCTCGTCCATCAGCAGCACCGAGGGGTCGGCGGCGAGGGCCCGGGCGACGCCGACACGCTGCCGCTGCCCGCCGGACAGCTGAGTCGGGTAGCGCTTGGCGAAGGTCGCCGGCTCCAGGCCGACCAGCTCCAGCAGCTCCATCGCCCGGTCGTGCTGGCGCTTCTTGTCCCACCCCAGCAGGCGCGGAACCGTTGAGACGTTGGCCTCGATGGTGAGGTGCGGGAACAGCCCGACCTGCTGGATGACGTAGCCGATGCGGCGCCGCAGCTCCACGGGATTGACGTGCGTGACGTCGTCGTCGCCCAGCAGGATGCGACCGCCGGTCGGCTCGATCAGCCGGTTGATCATCTTCATGCTCGTGGTCTTGCCGCAGCCCGAGGGGCCGATCAGGCAGACGAGCTCGCCCGCGGGGATCTCCAAGGAGAGCTCGGACACGGCGACCGTGCCGTCCTCGTATTTCTTGCTGACCTTGTCGAGCGTTATGGATGCTGCGGCGCTACCGTCCATGCATGAGCCTCCTGGCGCAGGGCAACTGCATCACGAATGATGCCTGGATCTGTCCCAAGTATCTGCAAAGAGACAGCAGCGTCATCACAGACTCACTGGTCCAGCACATCAAGCTGTCGGCTTTCGCGCTTGCGATCGCCCTCGTTCTGGCCATCCCGCTCGCTGCGTTGGCGCTGCGCTCGGCGTGGCTGCGCAGCGGGATCCTGGCGACGCTCGGCATCATCTACACCATCCCGTCGCTCGCCCTGTTCGTCCTGCTGCAGCCGGCTTTCGGGATCACGCACGCCACCCCAGTGATCATCTCCCTCGTCGCGTACGCGCAGCTGCTGCTGGTGCGCAACATCGTCGTCGGGCTCGAGGAGGTCCCGCCCGACGCGGTCGAGGCGGCGCGCGGCCTGGGCTACACCCCCGCCCGGCTACTGACCCGGGTCCGGCTCCCGCTCGCGCTGCCCGCCATCCTCGCGGGGCTGCGGGTCACCGCGGTGTCAACGATCTCGCTGCTGACGATCGGCGGCCTGATCGCGCAGGGCGGCCTCGGCCAGCTGCTCTACGACGGCTTCCAGAACGAGCGCAACTACCAGGTGCTGACCTCTGTGGTACTGATCGTGCTGCTCGGGCTCGCCGCCGACCTGCTGATCCTCGCGCTGCAACGGGTCGTCACGCCGTGGGAGAGGGCACGCCGATGAACGTCTTCGGAGACGCGCTGACCTGGCTCGGCGACCGCGCGCACTACCGCGGCGAGGACGGCATCTTCCACCTGGCCCGGCTGCACATCCAGGTCTCGCTGCTCGCCCTGGCGATCGCCATCGTCGTCGGACTCACCGTCGGCGTCGCGCTCGGCCACAGCGGGCGGGGCGGCGGCCTGGTCACCGTGCTCGCCAACGTCACCCGGGCGATCCCCACCCTGGGTCTGCTGACCATCCTCGCCAGCATCTCTGCCTTCGGCGTCACGACCTTCTCGGCCGTCGTCGCTCTGGCGATCTTCGCGGTCCCCCCCATCCTCACCAACGCGTGGGCGGGCGTCATCGGCGTCGACCGCGACAGCGTCGAGGCCGCGCGCGGGCTGGGGATGAGCGGCTCGCAAGTGCTGCTCCGGGTGGAGCTGCCACTCGCGCTGCCCCTGATCGCGGCCGGGCTGCGCAGCTCGGTGCTGCAGACCTTCGCCACGGCGACGATCGCCTCCTACGTCGGCAACCCCACGCTCGGCACCCTGATCCAGCTCGGGCAGGGCACGCAGTCCCAGGACGAGGTGCTCGGGGCGGCCATCGTCATCGGCGTGGTCGCCGTGCTGCTCGACCTGCTGCTGGCTCAGCTGCAGAAGCGGCTGACACCCGGGCCCCGACGACCCGGGCCGTTCCGTCGTCGGCGCGCCGCTAGCATCGCGCCAGTAGTCGGCTAGGGTTGCGCCACTGATTCCCGCCGGGCAGTTGGGTCCGCGGGACTGAGGTCTCGAAGGAGACTCCCCATGCACCCATATGTCCGACTCGCGCGTGCTCGACGCGCCGCCGCACTCCTGGTCGCCGCGCCGTTGCTCATCGCCGGCTGCAGCGACAGCGGGTCCAAGAGCACGACCCAGGGCTCGGGCAGCTCCTCCAGTGCCAGCGCTGGTGCCGGCGGCGCCAGCGGTGGTGGCGGCGGGACCTGCACGCCCAAGGCCGGCAAGGACCTGGTGGTGATGGCTGACGACAAGCAGTCGCAGGCCAGCGACAACATCGTTGCCATCGCCACGACCTCGGTCGCCAAGCCGCCGCTGACGACAGCCCTCGACAAGGTCTCGGCGGCCCTGAGCCAGGAGGCCCTGGTCGGGTTGAACCGCGCCGTCAGCTCCTCGGGCGGCGAGACGCCGAGCGGCGCGGCCAAGAAGTTCATCTCCGACAACAAGCTGGCCGACGGGCTGTCCGGCGGCTCGGGCTCGATCACCATCGGCACCCAGGCCTTCGCCGAGTCGAACGTGCTCGGCGCGGTCTACCAGCAGGTGCTCAACGCGGCCGGCTACAAGGCCACTGCCCGCCAGGTCGGCAGCCGCGACCTGCTCGAGCCCGCGGTCGAGAAGGGTGAGATCCAGGTCGTGCCGGAGTACGCGGCCAGCCTCACGCAGTTCCTCGCGCAGAAGTTCAAGACCAGCGACAAGGCAAGTGCCGACATCACCAAGACGATGGCGACGCTGAAGCCACTGGCCGCCCGCGCGAAGTTCATGGCGCTCACCCCGGCGGCAGCGACCGACCAGAACGCTTTCGCGGTCACCAAGGGGACCGCCGACGCCTACCAGCTGAAGACGTTCTCCGACGTCGCGTCCAAGTGCGGTAGCAGCCTGACCTTCGGCGCCGGGGCCAACTGCCCGGCCAACCCGTTCTGCCAGGACGCCATCAAGGCGGCGTACGGGGTCACCGTCCAGCTCAAGCCGCTGGACTACGACGGGCCGCTCACTCGCAAGGCGCTGCAGCAGGGCCGCATCCTCGTCGGTGAGGTCTTCTCCAGCGACGCCGACCTGGTGAAGGCCAGCTAGGCGAGCGTTTTCCTGCCGGGGCTGACCGCGGCAACGACTGACGTTCCTGAAGGGGGGCCGGTACCTACCGGCCCCCCTTCGCTTATGTGGTGCACGTCTCCCTCGATCTCACCGAGGGTTACCCGTTCGGCCTTCTCCCGCGCCACCGACGGCGATACCGTCTGCGGAGTACGTCCGGTACCCCACACAGGACTGGAACGCCATGCAGCGCAGCACTGAGCTCGTCTATGAGCGCCCGCAAGCCCGGCCCACCATCGGCGTCATCGGTGCCGGCCGCGTCGGCCTCGCCCTCGCCGCAGGCTTCGCTCGAGCCGGGCACGATCTCGTCGGGGTCGCCCCCCGCTCCCCGCAGTCCCGTGACAGCGCCGGCCGCCGGCTGCCGGGAGTCTCCCTGCTCGATGCGGCCGACGTCGCCGTGCGGGCCGACGTCCTGCTCGTGACCGTGCCCGACGATGCGGTGGCCGATGTCGTTGCCGGCCTGGCCAGGCGCGGCGCGCTGCACGAGGGTCAGGCCGTCGTGCACACCTCCGGCCGGCACGGCCTGGCCGTACTCGACGCGGCCGCCGCCGCAGGCGCCATCCCCCTCGCCCTGCACCCCGCGATGACCTTCCAGGGAACTGCAGACGACGTCGAGCGCCTGGCCGGGACCCACTTCGGCGTCACCGCCCGAGGCCGGCACTGGGCACTGGCCGAGCAGCTCGTCGCGGCCCTCGGGGGCCACCCGGTGTCGGTGCCCGAGGAGCTGCGGCCGCTCTGGCACGCCGGGCTCGCCCATGGCGCCAACCACCTGGTGACCCTGGTGTCGTCCGCGCTCGAGGTCATCCGGGCCACGGGGGCGAGCGACCCCGCGGCCGTGCTGCGCCCGCTGCTCACCGCGGCCCTCGACGGCGCGCTCGCCTCCGGGATGGACGCGCTGACCGGCCCCGTCGCCCGCGGCGATGCCCGGACCGTCACGGCACACCTCGATGCGCTGGATGCGGCCGCGGCCGGCGAGCGTCCGCTCTACCTCGCACTCGCCCGGGCGACCGCCGACCGGACCCCCCGCGGCAGCTCGCCTGCGCTGGTCGACGTCCTCAGTGACATCAACCGCGGGGCCGATGCGCTACCCGCGTCCGCACGCGCCGGACGGAGGGCGGCGTGACTACGGTTGCGCCGCGGCCGGCGTCTACCGCACCCCGCCTGGGCGGCGGCGGCGGCGACGGCGTGCTGCTCGCGCCACCGAAGCAGGCGATGGTCGTCGCCCAGACCCGCCAGGAACTCGCGGCAGCTCTACGCGGCCTCCCCGCCGGGCCGCGGGGCGTCGTCATGACGATGGGGGCCCTGCACGAGGGGCACGCCGCCCTGGTGCGCCAGGCCGTGCACGACGCCGGCCCGGGTGGCAGCGTCGTCGTCACCGTCTTCGTCAACCCGCTGCAGTTCGGCGCCGGCGAGGACCTCGACCGCTACCCGCGCACGCTCGCCGCCGACCTCGACCTGTGCGAGCGCGAAGGCGCTGCCGTGGTCTTCGCCCCGCCGGTGGACGAGCTGTACCCCGGCGGCTCGCCGTTGGTCCGCGTCGACCCGGGCCCGCTCGGCGAGCTGCTGGAGGGCGACAGCCGCCCCGGTCACTTCGCTGGGATGCTGACGGTCGTGCTCCGGCTGCTGAACCTGACCCGGCCCGACCGCGCCTACTTCGGGGAGAAGGACTTCCAGCAGCTGGTCCTGGTCCGGCGGATGGCGCTGGACCTCGACCTGCCGGTGGAGATCGTCGGGGTGCCGACCGTCCGCGAGGCCGACGGCCTGGCGCGCTCCAGCCGCAACCGCTACCTGGCACAGGCCCAGCGACCGGCCGCTCTGGCTCTGCAGCAGGCCCTGTCGGCCGGCCAAGCCGCTGCCGCGCACGGTCGCGATGCCGTGCTCACGGCGGCCCGCGAGGTTCTCGAGGCCACCGAGGGGCTTCGCCCCGACCGGATCGACCTGGTCGACCCCGCCACGCTCCACGACGCCGAGGTCGGGCCGGCCCGGCTGCTCGTCGCCGCCGTCCTCGACGGGCCGGCCGGACCGGTCCGGCTGATCGACAACGTGGCGCTGGCCATGGCGGTCGGCGGGGCCGGCGCCGGCAGTTCCGTCGTATTCGCCTCGTGACGAGCTGCGCCGCATGCTGCTGACCGTCGACATCGGCAACACCAACACCGTTCTCGGCGTCTTCGAGGGCGACGACATGGTCGACTCCTGGCGGGTCCGCACCGACGCGCGCGCCACCTCCGACGAGCTCGCCCTGATGTTCCGCGGGCTGCTCGACGGCGTCCCGGTCGACGGCATCTCGCTGTGCTCCACGGTACCGGCGGTCCTGCGCGAGATGCGGCGGATGTGCGCCCGCGCATTCGCCGGCATCCCCACCGTGGTCGTCGAGCCAGGCACCCGGACGGGGGTGCCCATCCTCATCGACAACCCCAAGGAGGTCGGGGCCGACCGGGTGATGAACACCCTCGCCGCGCACCACCTGTACGGCGGGCCGTGCGTCGTCGTCGACTTCGGGACCTCGACCAACTACGACGTCGTCTCTGCGCGCGGCGAGTTCCTCGGCGGCGCGCTTGCCCCCGGTATCGAGATCAGCCTCGATGCCCTCGCGAGCCGCGCAGCCCAGCTGCGCAAGGTCGAGCTCGCTGTCCCCCGGTCGCCGGTCGGCAAGAGCACCGTCGAGGCGCTGCAGTCGGGGATGGTCTACGGCGTCGCCGGCCAGGTCGACGGCCTGGTGCGGCGGCTGGTCGCCGAGCTCGGTGGCTCGGCAACCGTGGTGGCGACCGGCGGGCTGGCGCCGCTGGTGCTGCCCGTCGCCGAGACGCTGGAGTGCTACGAGCCCGCGCTGACCCTCATCGGGCTGCGGCTGGTGTTCGCCAAGAACGCGCAGCCGGCCGAGGCGGCCGTGCGCGCCAGCGAGGCGGTGGCCCGAGGTTCGGCTGCGGACGGGGCCGCTCGCTAGCAGCCGCTGGCCAGGGTCGGCTCGCTAAGGTCGGCTCGGTGAGCAGCGAGGCGCCGGGCGGCCAGGCGGACGACACCAGCGAGCAGGAGCGAGTCCGCCGCGAGAAGCTCGACCGGATCCGCGCCGCCGGCCGTGACCCGTACCCGCACGGCTACCCCCGCACCTGCACGATCCCCGAGCTTCGCGCGGCCTACCTGGACCTGGCTCCCGAGACCTTCACCGGCGACACCGTGTCGATTACCGGCCGGGTGGTGTTGAACCGGCCGGGCGGCAAGCTGCTGTTCGCCACGTTGCAGGAGGCCGGCGAGCGGGTGCAGGTGATGCTGGCCGCGGATGCCGCCGGGCCCGATGCGCTGGCCGCCTGGAAATCCGACGTCGACCTCGGCGACCTCGTCGGGGTCACTGGGGAGGTTGTCACCTCACGGCGTGGTGAGCTGTCCGTGCGGCCGTCGAGCTGGACGATGACGGCCAAGGCGCTGCGCCCGTTGCCCGACAAGCACAAGGGGCTTGCCGACCCCGAGGCCCGCGTCCGGCAGCGCTACATCGACCTGATCGTCAACCCGGAGGCCCGGCGGCTGCTGCTGGCCCGGGATGCCGTCCTCAGCTCGCTGCGCTCGACCCTGCACGGGCGCGGCTTTGTCGAGGTGGAGACGCCGGTGCTGCAGGCGGTGCATGGCGGGGCGGCGGCACGCCCGTTCCGCACTCACCTCAGCGCCTTCGACCGCGACTACTCGCTGCGCATCGCGCTGGAGCTGAGCCTCAAGCGCCTGGTGGTCGGGGGCATCGACCGCGTCTTCGAGATCGGCCGGATCTTCCGCAACGAGGGAGTCGACTCCACCCACAGCCCGGAGTTCACCATGCTCGAGGCCTACGAGGCGTACGGCGACTACGACACGATGGCCGAGCTCACCCGCAAGCTCGTGCTGGACGCGGCAGCGGCGGTCGGGGTGAGCGTGGTTCCGGATGGCGACGGCGGCGAGATCGACCTCGGAGCCCCGTGGCGGCACGCGACGGTGCACGACCTGGTCAGCGCGGCGGTCGGCGAAGCCGTCGACCCGGGGACCGGGCCCGACGAGCTGCGCCGGCATGCTGCCCGCCTCGGTGTCGGGCTGCAGCCCGAGTGGGGTGCGGGCGACATCGTCCTCGAGCTGTACGAGAAGCTCGTGGAGCACACGCTGCGTGAGCCCACCTTCGTCCGCGACTACCCGGTCACTGTGCGTCCCCTCGCGCGTCCGCGCTCGGACGACCCCCGGCTCGCCGAGGCGTGGGACCTGATCATCGCCGGCCGCGAGCTGGCGCCGGCCTACTCCGAGCTCGCCGACCCGGTCGAGCAGCGGCGCCGGCTGACAGAGCAGTCGTTGCGCGCCGCTGGCGACAATCCCGAGGCGATGCAGCTCGACGAGGACTTCCTCCGGGCGCTCGAGCACGCGATGCCGCCCACCGGGGGCCTAGGGCTGGGCGTCGACCGGCTGTTGATGCTGCTCACCGGTACGACCGGAATACGCGACACGATCACATTTCCGCTCGTCCGCCCCGAGTAACCTCCCAGTTCGCGGAAATCCGTGGACCGTGCGAGAGATGTGACGCAATAATCCGTGGCGCAGGGTAACTTCGTGGGCTTGCTGGCATATCGTCGCAGGGTCAACCCCGGCAATGCGGAAGGTTTATATCAATGGCACGAGAGACCCACGTCAGGCTCGTCGACGACCTGGATGGCAGCGACGCCGACGAGACCGTGACATTCGGCCTCGACGGCAGCACGTATGACATCGAGTTGTCCGCCAAGAATGCGGCTGCGCTGCGCGACGCACTTGCCCCTTATATGAGCACGGCTCGCAAAGCGGGCAGTGGCGGCGGCTCCCGCGGGCGCCGCGCCGCATCCTCCGCCCCCCGCCGAGCGGCCGGCAACGAGTCCGCCGAGATCCGGTCGTGGGCCCGCGCCAATGGCCACCAGGTCAACGAGCGCGGCCGCATCCCGGCGGCCGTGGTCGATGCCTTCCGGGCTGCCCAGTAGTCGACCCGTCGCAGCTCGAGCAACAGCAGCGGGGCTCTCCGTCGGGGGCCCCGCTCGCGCTTTTTCTGGCGTGTTCGCCGTGAGCGTGAGAGGTGTGCGCCTCACCGGGAAACAGCCGCGGTCAGCGCTTCGTTGAGGCTGTCACGACCCCGTTTCGCGGGGCCGCACCGCCATCCTGGGGCCGTCCGCGCGGCCGATGGGATCGGAGGCGCCGACGAGGCGTCGCCAGTGGTCACGGCGGGCTAGCATGCGAGAAAGACCATCACTCCTAGGTGGAGGCGGGTCCCTCGCTCGAAGGAGCGCACATGTTCGAGAGATTCACTGACCGGGCCCGCCGGGTTGTCGTCCTGGCGCAGGAAGAAGCCCGGATGCTCAACCACAACTACATCGGCACCGAGCACATCCTGCTCGGCCTCATCCACGAGGGCGAAGGCGTCGCCGCCAAGGCCCTCGAGTCGCTCGGGATCTCGCTCGAGGCTGTCCGCAGCCAGGTCGAGGAGATCATCGGCCAGGGCCAGCAGGCCCCCAGCGGGCACATCCCCTTCACGCCACGGGCGAAGAAGGTGCTGGAGCTGTCGCTGCGCGAGGCGCTGCAGCTCGGCCACAACTACATCGGCACCGAGCACATCCTGCTGGGTCTGATCCGCGAGGGCGAGGGCGTCGCCGCCCAGGTCCTCGTCAAGCTGGGGGCCGACCTCAACCGGGTCCGCCAGCAGGTCATCCAGCTGCTGTCGGGCTACCAGGGCAAGGGCGAGCCGGCTGCTGCCGGCGCCGGCCCGAGCGAGGGCACGCCCTCAAGCTCACTGGTGCTCGACCAGTTCGGCCGCAACCTCACGATCGCCGCCCGCGAGGGCAAGCTCGACCCGGTCATCGGGCGCGAGAAGGAGATCGAGCGCGTGATGCAGGTCCTGTCGCGCCGCACCAAGAACAACCCCGTTTTGATCGGCGAGCCCGGCGTCGGCAAGACCGCCGTGGTCGAGGGGCTGTCGCAGGCGATCGTCAAGGGCGAGGTGCCCGAGACGCTCAAGGACAAGCAGCTCTACACGCTCGACCTCGGCGCCTTGGTCGCTGGCTCGCGCTACCGCGGTGACTTCGAGGAGCGCCTGAAGAAGGTGCTCAAGGAGATCCGCACCCGCGGCGACATCATTTTGTTCATCGACGAGCTGCACACGCTCGTCGGCGCGGGTGCCGCCGAGGGCGCGATCGACGCCGCCAGCATCCTCAAGCCGATGCTGGCCCGCGGCGAGCTGCAAACCATCGGTGCCACCACGCTCGACGAGTACCGCAAGCACCTGGAGAAGGACGCCGCGCTCGAGCGCCGCTTCCAGCCGATCCAGGTCGGCGAGCCCACGGTGGCGCACACCATCGAGATCCTCAAGGGCCTTCGCGACAGGTACGAGGCGCACCACCGCATCTCGATCACCGACTCGGCGCTGGTGGCGGCCGCGAACCTGGCCGACCGCTACATCAGCGACAGGTTCCTGCCCGACAAGGCCATCGACCTCATCGACGAGGCCGGGTCGCGCATGCGCATCAAGCGGATGACCGCTCCCCCGGACCTGCGCGAGTTCGACGAGAAGATCGCCAACGTCCGGCGCGAGAAGGAGTCGGCGATCGACGCGCAGGACTTCGAGAAGGCCGCCTCGCTGCGCGATCGCGAGAAGACCCTGCTCGGCGAGAAGGCGCAGCGCGAGAAGGAGTGGAAGGCCGGCGACATGGACGTCGTGGCCGAGGTTGACGACGAGCAGATCGCCGAGGTCCTCGCCATCTGGACCGGCATCCCCGTGTTCAAGCTCACCGAGGAGGAGACCGCCCGCCTGCTGCGCATGGAGGACGAGCTCCACCACCGGGTGATCGGCCAGGAGCAGGCCATCAAGGCCGTCTCTCAGGCGATCCGCCGCACGCGGGCGGGCCTGAAGGACCCGAAGCGCCCCGGTGGCTCGTTCATCTTCGCCGGCCCCTCCGGCGTCGGGAAGACCGAGCTGTCCAAGACGCTCGCGGCGTTCCTCTTCGGCGACGAGGACGCGCTGATCCATCTCGACATGAGCGAGTACATGGAAAAGCACACCGTCTCGCGGCTCGTTGGATCACCTCCGGGATATGTCGGCTATGACGAGGGCGGCCAGCTGACCGAGCGGGTGCGGCGCAAGCCATTCTCCGTGGTGTTGTTCGACGAGGTCGAGAAGGCCCACCCTGACGTCTTCAACACGCTGCTGCAGATCCTCGAGGACGGGCGGCTCACCGACGCGCAGGGGCGGCAGGTCGACTTCAAGAACACGGTCATCATCATGACCTCGAACCTTGGCACCCGTGACATCTCCAAGGGACCCGGGATCGGATTTTCGACCGGTGGCGCGGGTGTCGACTACGAGCGGATGAAGGCCAAGGTCCAGGACGAGCTGAAGGCCCACTTCCGCCCGGAGTTCCTGAACCGCATCGACGATGTCATCGTGTTCCACCAGCTGACCAAGGACGAGATCATCCAGATCGTCGACCTGATGCTGGCCCGGGTCGACGTCCAGCTGAAGAACAAGGACATGGCCCTGGAGCTGACGCCGTCAGCGAAGGCGCTACTCGCCGACCGCGGCTACGACCCGTCGCTCGGGGCGCGGCCGCTGCGCCGGACCATTCAGCGCGAGCTGGAGGACCAGCTGTCGGAGAAGATCCTGTACGGGGAGCTCATGCCCGGGCAGATCATCGTCGTCGACACGGAGGGTGAGGGCGAGTCCCTCAAGCTCACCTTCCGCGGCGAGGCCAAGCCGGAGGCGCTGCCCGACACCCCGCCGGTCGACCTGGCCAAGTAGCACGCACGCACCTGGGACGGGGGCGGCCCTGTGGGGCCGTCCCCGTTTCCCTGTCGTGTCCGGACCGGTACGCCCAGGATGGAGACGATGACAGTGGCCGCTGCGCCGGTTGCCCTGCCGCGCAACGACCCGCGGCAGTACGACGCGCTCGTCGGACAGTGGTGGAACCCGGCCGGCACCTTCGCGATGCTGCACTGGCTCGCGGCGAGCCGGGCCGAGCTCATCCCGCTCGCTGCCCGCGCCGACGCCCTGCTCGTCGACATCGCGTGCGGCGGTGGGCTGATGGCGCCGCACGCGGCCAGAGCGGGCTACCGCCACGTCGGGGTCGACATCGGGCGGGTGGCGCTCGCGCTCGCAGCCACCCACGGCGTGCATGCCGTCCAGGGCGATGCCCGGGCGCTGCCGCTCCCGGATTCCTGCGCCGACGTCGTCGTGGCGGGCGAGGTCCTCGAGCACGTGCCCGACGTCGACACCGTCGTCGCGGAGGCGTGCCGGGTGCTGCGGCCCGGTGGGACGGTCGTCGTCGACACCATCGCCGCGACCCTGTTCGGCCGGCTGTCGGCCATCGTCGTCGGCGAGCGGCTGCCCGGCGGCCCGCCGCGGCGGCTGCACGACCCCGCACTGTTCGTCGACCGCGACGAGCTGATCGCCGCCTTTGCTCGGCGGGGGGTCGAGCTGCACCTGACGGGGCTGCGGCCTCCCGTGCTGGGCTACGCCCGCTGGCTCGTGGCGCGGGCGCGGGGGCGTCCCGGACCCGCGCTCAGCATGGCTTCGACCCGGCTGACCGCCGGGCTGTTCCAGGCGTCGGGGGTCCGCCCATTGCTCGCTACTGCAATGCCCGCTGCACCATCCGCAACGGTCCGCGCACCAGCAGCACGGGCCGCCGCACCAGCAGCCCCATCCCACGCACGACTGGAGGCATGATGCCGCAGGGGTACAGCACGGGCGCCGCGCGCGCCCGCATCGCCGGATCGGGCTGGGCGGTTCCTCCGCCGATGGACCAGGCGGGGCTCTGGACGGACTTCTTCGCCGGGCACTACGACGGCAACCGGCTCGCGCAGCGGGTGTTCGGCTCGGCCGGCATCACCACCCGGCACGGGGTCGTTGACCCCCGCCTGGAGGACGTCAGCAGCTGGGGCACCGGGCGCCGAATGCAGCGCTACGTGGCCGAGGCGACCCCGCTCGGCAAGGCGGCGGTCACCGGTGCGCTCGCTGACGCCGGTCTTGACGCCACCGACGTCGGTCTGTTCGCCGTCGTGTCCTGCACGGGCTACAGCACCCCCGGGCTCGACATCATGCTGGCGCGCGACCTGGGCATGGCGCCGACCGTGCAGCGCCTGGTCGTCGGGCACATGGGCTGCTACGCAGCGATTCCGGGGCTCGGAGCGGTGGCCGACTACGTCGTCGCCCGCCGCCGCCCGGCGGTGATGCTCTGCGTCGAGCTGACCTCCCTGCACGTGCAGCCGGCGACCGAGGACATCTCGCAGATGGTGGCGCACGCGCTGTTCGCGGATGCAGCCGTCGCGCAGGTGCTCGTGCCGGGCGACACCGACGCTGCCGGGCCGACTGGCGCGGCCAAAGCGAGGGGCGCGGCCAGACCGGCAGGACTCGAGGTCGTCGACGTCGTCGCCGTGACCGACCCGGCGACGGCCGATCACATGAGCTGGGACGTCACCGACCTCGGCTTCCGGATGGGCCTGTCGCCCAAGGTGCCGGACGTGCTCGCGCGGCACGTCGGCGGTGTCGTGCGTGAGCAGCTGCTGGCGCCGCACGGGCTGACCCCCGAGGACGTCACGGGATGGGCGGTGCACCCCGGTGGCCGGCGCATCCTCGAGGTCGTAGCGGAGCAGCTGCAGCTGCCGGCCAGCGCGATGGCGCCCTCGTATGCGGTGCTCGACGAGTTCGGCAACTGGTCGTCCGGGACAGTGCTGCTGGTGCTCGAGAGGCTGCCGGCCGTCGCGGGAGCGCACGTCGCGATGGCATTCGGGCCGGGTCTGACTCTCTACGCCGCGCTGCTGCAACGAGGCTGATCCGCCGGAGGGGCGCTGGTCAGCCCGGCAGCGCCAGCCCGGCGGGCCCGACCGCCACGGCGAGACCGTCGTCGACGAGGCCGGCGACGGCGCGCTCGCGCCGGTCCGCGTCGGGGACTGCCCGACGAAGCTGCGCCGCCGACACCACGCCGGGCGCAGCCGGGGCGCCCGGGGCGACCTGGGTGCCCTGGGTGCCGGGTGCACTGCGCAGCAGTGCGAGAATGCGCCCGCGGGCCTGCCGCACGGTGCCCTCCCACGCCTGCCCGCGGCGTGGCGGCCGGCTGCGGGCGGGTAGCCGGCACCGCGCCAGGCGCAGTCCGCCGCGAGCGGACAGCTGCACCTCGGTGCCCGGGAGGTGCAGACCACCGCTCCGAGCTCCATCAACGCTGCGCTGGAGAGCACCGCTGCAGCCGGGTCGGCGGGCAGCAAGCGTTCGACCGCGGGCAGCGGCAGCTGGTCGGCGGCGCTGCGCCCTTGGACCCAGCGGACGACGACTCGGCGGACGTTGGTGTCGACGACGGCGACCCGCTGCCCGTGCGCGAAGGCGGCCACCGCACGGGCGGTGTACTCCCCGACGCCCGGGAGCGCAAGCAGGGCCTCGAGCTCGGTCGGCACCCGCGACTCGTGCCGGGCGACGATCGCCATGGCGGCTGCTCGCAGGCGCAGCGCGCGCCGCGGGTAGCCGAGGCGGTCCCACTGCCGCAGCACGTCGGCGGGGGAAGCCGCTGCCAGGTCGCCCGGCCCGGGCCAGCGCTCGAGCCAGGCGTGATAGGCGGGAACGACCCGGGCCACCGGCGTCTGTTGCAGCATCACCTCGCTGACGAGCACGTGCCAAGCGGGAATGCCTGGCTTGCGCCAGGGCAGGTAACGCCGGTGCAGGGCGTACCACTCGCGCAGCGGCGCCAGCCTGTCGGCAGTGCCCCCAGTGCCCCCAGTGCCCCCAGTGCCCCCGATGACGCCGCTGCCCCCAGTGCCCCCAGTGCCCCCGATGACGCCGCTGGAGGTGGCGGCGGGGCTAGACGTAGCGCTCGAGGATGCTCGACTCGGCCAGGCGCGACAGCCCTTCCCGAACCGATCGGGCCCGGGTCTCACCCACGCCGTCGACGGCCTGCAGGTCCTCGATGCCCGCCGACAGCAGCTTCTGCAGGCTGCCGAAGTGCTCGACGAGCCGGTCGACGACCAGCCGCGGCAGGCGAGGCACCTTCCCGAGCAGCCGGTACCCGCGGGGGCTGACCGGAGCGTCGATGGCGTCTGGCGCGCCGGCGTACCCGAGCACGCGCGCGTGGACGCTGAGGTCGAGCAGATCGGCGGCCGAGAGCGTCGACAGCTCCGTGAGCACGGACTCGGGGGTGCGCTGCCGCCGGCCGGTCGAGGGCGGCAGGTAGTCGCGGATCATCTGCTCGCGCTCGGCCTCGACGCCCGCCATCAGCTCCTCGCGCTGCAGCGAAAGCAGCCGGCCGTCGCTGCCGAGCTCGACGACGTAGCCGTCGACCTCGTCGGCGATGCGGCGTACCATCTCCATCCGCTGCATCACGACGAGCACGTCGCGCACGGTCCCGAGGTCCTCGATCTCGAGGGCGGACAGCGTTCCGGCGACCTCGTCGAGCCTGAGCTTGTAGCGCTCGAGGGTGGCGAGGGCCTGGTTGGCGCGGCTGAGAATCGCCGCGGAGTCGTCGAGCACGTACCGCCGGCCCTGCAGGTACAGCGCGATGATCCGCATCGACTGGCTGACCGAGATGACCGGCAGACCGGTCTGCCGCGCCACCCGCTCAGCCGTGCGGTGGCGGGTGCCCTGCTCGTCGGTCGGGATGGACGGGTCGGGGACCAGATGCACGGCCGCCCGCAGGATGCGGGCGCGGTCGGTGCTGACGACGACAGCGCCGTCCATCTTCGACAACTCTCGAAGGCGTGAGGCGGAGAACTCGACATCAAGCGTGAAACCGCCGGTGCACAGCGACGCCACCTCGTTGGTGTAGCCAAGGACCACCAGGCCGCCGGTGTTGCCGCGAAGGATGCGCTCCAGGCCGTCACGCAGTGCGGTGCCGGGAGCGAGCGCAGCCAGCATGGTTCGGACGGGCTCGTCACCCGCTACTGCGACCATGGAGCTCCTTCGAGGGATCGCTCAGATGATAAGAGGCCGGCGCGGGGGCAGGGGCCGCGGCCGCCGCGTCGTGATGTGTTCGTGACCTCACTGAGCGCTTCCAATCCCTCCCGAGTTCGTCACTCGGTGCACCCCTCCGACTCCGTCACTTGTGCGTCGCGTCCACCCCCGCCAGCTGTTTCACTCGCTCCATAGCGCGGTTGAGGTGCTCGAGCTCGGTCACGGCGACCGCCTCGGGGGCTTTCGCGATGTGCCGCCCCACGCCGGGCGGCAGCACGAGCCGCCGGTAGCCCAACCGGGCCGCCTCCGCCACCCGCTGCCCGAGCATCGATACCGGGCGGATGTCGCCGGACAGGGCAACCTCGCCGACGACGGCGACATCGGGCGGCATGGCCCCTCCCCACGCAGCGGACGCCACAGCGAGACAGACGGCGAGGTCGCTGGAGGGCTCCAGCAGCCGGGCGCCACCGACGGTGGCGACGAACACGTCCTTGTCGCCGAGCTTGAGCCCGGTGCTGCGCTCGGTGACTGCCAGCAGCATCGCGACGCGCGCGGGGTCGAGCCCGGTGACGCCGCGCCGAGGGTGCGGGCTCGACTCCTTCGACACCAGCGCCTGCACCTCGGCCGGCATCGCCCGCCGGCCGTCGACCCCCAGCGTCACGCAGGTGCCCGGCACGGGCACGTCGCGGTGCCCCCGGAACAGGTCGGCGGGGTCGGCGACCTCGCGAAGGCCGTCGTCCCGCTGCTCGAAGCACACCACCTCGTCAGCCGCGCCGTACCGATTCTTGACCGCCCGGAGCATCCGCAGGCTGGTGTGCCTGTCGCCCTCGAAGGTGAGGACGGTGTCGACGATGTGCTCGAGTGCGCGCGGGCCGGCGACGGCGTTCTCGCGAGTGGACTGGCCGATCATCAGCAGCGGCATCCGGCGTGCCTTGGCCACCCGGGTCAGCACCTGCGTGACCTCCTGCACCTGCGTCATCCCGCCGGCGCGCCCCTCGACGGATGACGAGGCCATCGCCTGCACGCTGTCGACGATCAGCAGCAGGGGGTCGTGCGCCTCGACATGGCCGATCAGGCTCCCGAGGTCGGTCTCGTCGGCGAGCAGGATGCCGTCGGCCGTTGCACCGATGCGCCGGGCTCGCACGCTGATCTGTTCGACGCTCTCCTCGCCTGACACGTACAGCACGCAGCGGCCGGGGCTGCGCGTGGCGACGGCGTGGGCGACGGCCGCGAGCAGCGTCGACTTCCCGACGCCGGGCTCGCCGGCCAGCAGCACCACCTGGCCGGCGACGAGCCCTCCACCGAGCACGCGGTCGAACTCGCCGAGGCCGGTCAGCTGGCGGGGGGTGGAGCCCGCGAGCACCTCTGCGACCCGCCTCGCCGGACGGGCCGGAGCCACGCCGGATCCGGAGCTCTTCAGGCCGGGCAGCGACCGGACCGGCGCGAGCTCGACCACGGTGCCGAAAGCCTCGCAGCGGGGGCACTTGCCGACCCAGCGCAGCGACTCGGCATCGCACGCGCTGCAGGCATAGCCGGCGGATCGCTTAGCCACCGAGCACCTCAGGAGGCCGGTGGCCACCGGCCGATACGCAGAACATGGCTCGAACGCTAGGGCCGACCACCGACAGAATCGGGTCGTCGCTCGCCGGTCAGGGCGAGGCGCTCGCTGACGCGCCAGGTGAGGCACTCGCTGAGGCACTTGCCGACGGGGACGCCGACAGGTCGGCCTCCGGGACTCCCTCGACCGGAACCTCGATCGTTACGCTGCCGGCCCGCTGGAAGTTCAGGGTCAGCTGCACCTGCTGTCCGACGAGCAGCGGGCTGCGCAAGCCGGTCAGGCGGGGCGCGCCGCCACCGGGGTTGTAGATCGTCCCCTGCCCCGGGGCGATGGCCACCTGGGACGGCGCCGCGGCCTGGGCGGCGATGGGCGAGGAGACCCCGGTGAGCTGGTCGGGCTCGGTGCCGCCGTTGTAGGCCGCGAACAGCACCGGGATGGACCCACCGGTGCGCCCGGGCCCGCCGACGTAGGCGTTGCGGACGGTGATGTTGCCGACTGCCGCGCCGACACTGTTGATCGTCGGCCGCTCACGGGACGTCTCCGCCTGGATCCCCGCCCCGCAGCCTGCCGCCCCGGTGGCGGCCAGCAGCACGACGGCGAGCGTTGCAGCGCCTCGGGCGCTGGCAGCACTGGTCGCACTGGTCGCACTGGTCGCCCGGCGGGCCGAAGATGTCGCGGCTGGGATCCTCACGCGCCCATTGTGCAATGCCGCCCTCGGGCCATCGGTCAGGAGGTGACGACGAGTGCCCGCCCGCGGGCGACGAGCAGCCCGACGTCGAGCAGGGCGACCCCCAACGTCGCCCGGAACGGGAGCCGGGAACCGGGAGCTGACCCCGACCACCCCCACCGAGCCGAACCGTCGGCTCCCGCGGCGGCGCCGGTGACCCCAAGCAGGACAGCTGCCGCGGAGCCGGCGAGCGCGAGGCGCCCGGGGCGCCCAGGCCCGAAGGTGAGCACGAGCGAGGACGCTGTCATGGCCGCGGCAGCGATCACCCGCGAACGCGCGCCGCCCACCCGGTGCGGCAGGCCGCGCACCCCGGCCGCGAGGTCGTCTACGAGGTCGGGCAGCGCGTTGGCGAAGTGCGCCCCGCTACCCAGCAGCGCGGCGGCCAGCACTGCCCACCAAGTTGGGCGCGGCGCGCCGGGCAGCCCGAGTGCGACGAAGCAGGGCAGCAGGCCGAACGCACCCGCGTACGGCACGACCGACGCGGCCGTGCCCTTGATCCCGAGGTCGTAGCCCCAGGCCAGCACCACGGCAGTCAGGTGCGCGCCGGCGGCACGCCGCCCGGACAGCAGCGAGAGGGGAACGCACGCCACGAGCGCCGACCCGGCAGCGACAGCAGCAGCACCGGCAGGCACCTCACCCTGCGCGACCGGCTTGTCGGTGCGTCCGGCGAGGGCGTCGCGCTCACGGTCGACGTAGTCGTTGCACCACCCGACCGACAGCTGCCCGGCCAGTGCAGCCGAGGCCACGGCCAGGCAGCCGGCCCTCGACCGCCCGGCGCTCGCGGCCAGCGCCGTCGCCACCGCGGTCACCGCTATGACGGGTTCGGGATGCGTCGAGCGCAGCAGGGGGCCGGCACGCAGTCGGGGGCGCGCGCCGGTTGGGGCGCTGGCGACAGCAGCAAAGCGAAGCACCAGGACAGGCGGCATTCGGGGTGTCGAGCCGACGCGCACCGGATGAGCCTTACACGCCGAGCGGCCCAGCCCCAGTGCCCGCCCAGTACCTGCCGAAATGCCTGCGTCAGCGGCCACGAACGAGCAGGGCGATAGCGGCTGCGAGCTTGTCCCCGTGGTGGACCGGCAGCGGGGCGCGAGCCAGCCGTCCGTCGGCTCGCACTGCCAGCAGCAACGGCACCGCCCCTGGAGCGAACGTGCGGCTGAGGGCGCCGTCGACATCGGCCAGCGGTCGGATGCGCTCGCCACCCGAGCCCGGATTGGCAGCAAGCTCGGCCAGCACGGGGTCACCTGTCGGGGCGACCGCCGCCGTCTGCAGGCCGGCACCCGCCGCGTCGACCTGGCCGGCCACCTCGCGCACCAGCGTGGCGCACCTGCACTGCGCCGGCAGCAGCATGAGGACAGCGGGCCGGACGCTGCGCGCGGGAACGGTGCCCTCCTCCCCGGATAGCCTGCTGGCCGGAAGCAGTCCGCCGACCGTGCCCATCCGGCCCGGAGCCGCAGCGAGCGGCTCCAGCGGGCCGCTCACGGGACGCTGGCCCGGAGTTGGCGCGAGGAAGCTGAGCAGTGCGCCGCCTAGCCCGACGACGAGCAGGACGGCCACGACGATCGGGCCGGACAGACCGTAGCGGTACCACCGGCGGGTGAGGAACAGCCGGGCGAGCAGGCTCTGGCGGCGCAGCCGGGCGCGCTCCTTGCGGTAGGCACGCACCTCTTCGTCGAGTGCCGACAGGTCGTCGGGCACGACGATGCCGGGCGGCAGGCCAGGCGGGGCGTCGCCGTCGAAGTAGGAGCCGAGAAAGGGGTCGGAGGCGCCCCACTGACCCTGCCCACGACTGTCGTCGTCAGCCGGTGGGGTGGCGGTCACGCCTCCATGGTGCGCCTTGTCGTGGCCAGACGGAAGGCTGGCAGCATGCCACCTTTGCGGTGTTAGGCGGGGAAGGCGCGCTCACGACGTCTGGTCGTGGTGCCGCTCGACCTGCTTCACCAGCCGGCGCGGCCCGGTACTCGAACCTAACGTGGAGCTGAGCCGGTGGCGCGCGGCCTCAGCGCTTTCACCTTCAGCGGCATTTGTCAAGCCCCTGACCTGCGACGATGCTTCCGTGTTACGATGGTCACGGCGAAAGGGGCCCTTTTTCATGTCGTTCACCGTCGGCGAGACCGTCGTTTACCCCCATCACGGGGCGGCCCTGATCGAGGCCGTAGAGACTCGCGTCATCAAAGGCGAGGAGCGGCTGTACCTCGTACTCAAGGTCGCTCAGGGTGATCTCACCGTGCGGGTGCCCGCCGATAACGTCGACATGGTCGGTGTCCGCGACGTCGTCGGCCAGGACGGGCTCGAGCGGGTGTTCGAGGTGCTGCGCGCACCGCACACCGAGGAGCCGACCAACTGGTCACGGCGGTACAAGGCCAACCTCGAGAAGCTGGCCTCCGGCGACGTCAACAAGGTCGCCGAGGTCGTACGTGACCTGTGGCGGCGCGACCGCGAGCGCGGCCTTTCCGCGGGCGAGAAGCGGATGCTGTCCAAGGCCCGGCAGATCCTCGTCAGCGAGCTGGCGCTCGCCGAGGGCACCAACGAGGACAAGGCCGAGACCATGCTCGACGAGGTGCTCGCCAGCTGAGTGTCGCCGCCATCGTCCCCGCAGCGGGTCGCGGTGAGCGGCTTGGAGCAGGTGACCCCAAGGCGTTCCGGCTGCTGGGCGGCCGTACCCTGCTCGACCACGCGGTCCAGCGGCTGACTGCTGCAGCGGCTGTCGTCGTCGTCGCCGTCCCTCCCGGTGCGGAGCAGGCCACCGCCGCGGCGCTCGGGGTGCGGGCGGTAGCCGGTGGGGACTCGCGCGAGGCATCGGTGCGTGCCGCGCTCGCCGTCCTGCCGGACGACGTCGACATCGTGCTGGTGCACGACGCGGCCCGGCCACTTGTGCCGGCCGAGCTGGTCGAAGCGATCGTGCAGGGGGTGCGCGGCGGTGCGCCCGCCGTGATCCCAGGTCTTGCGGTCAGCGACACGATCAAACGGGTCGATGCGGCGGGAGTCGTGCTCGACACGCCCGTACGTGCCGAGCTGCGGGCCGTGCAGACCCCTCAGGGCTTTCGACGCGACGTGCTCGAGCGCGCGTACGAAGCTGCCGTCGAGGCCGTCGGCGCCATGCCGGCGACCGACGATGCCGGGCTGGTCGAGCGGATCGGCGAGCCGGTGCTCGTCATCCCCGGCTCCCCGGACGCCTTCAAGATCACGCACGCACGCGATCTCGAGCGCGCTGAGGCCCTGCTGCGCACCGGCGCCAGTCCGTGACCGAGCCCGAGCACGTCCAGCCGGTCCGGTCGGTCCAGCCGCCGGCGCCGCCCCTCCTGCCCCGCGTCGGCACCGGCATCGACGTGCATCCGGTGGAGGACGGAAGGCCCTGCTGGCTCGCCGGGCTGCTCTGGCCGGACGAGGACGGCTTCGCCGGCCACTCCGACGGCGACGTCGCGGCACACGCGGCCTGCGACGCACTGCTCAGCGCGGGCGGGCTGGGCGACCTCGGAACCGTGTTCGGCACCGGTGCGCCGCGGTGGGCGGGTGCATCCGGCTGCACGCTGCTGACCGAGACGGCGCGGCTGCTCGGGGCAGCGGGCTGGCGCGTGGGCAACGTGTCGGTCCAGGTCGTGGGCAACCGGCCGCGGCTCGGCCCCCGACGCCTCGAGGCCGAGGGCGTGCTCAGCGCGGCAGCATCGGGGCCAGTCAGCATCTCTGCCACGACGACCGACGGCCTGGGCCTCACCGGGCGGGGCGAGGGCGTTGCGGCCCTCGCCACCGCGCTGGTCTTCCCGCTCTAACACCGCTTCTACGTCAGTCAAGCGAGCCGGCTGAGGGGGCTGACGGCGTTGAGTGAGTCACATTGCATGACGCTTGCGGCTCTGCTGCCCGATCCGCCCCGTTCTGCCGGCCGGCGCGCCTCTGTTAAGGCGAAGCGTCATGCAATTTGCCCAGGCCATCAGCCATAGGTGCATCGCTTCCTCGTCCAACCGTGTCCGCTTCGGGATGACAAGGCGGAGTCGCTGAGGTGCAGGGAGGGCAGGAAGCGTGCCTCTCGAGCAGTAGAGGGCGCCTTCCGGCAGTAACGGCCCGGTGACGGGCAGGTGCCGAGCGAGGGGCACGATAGGTGGGTGCCGGACGACGCCCTCATCTCCAGCCTGCGTGCCGCCGTCGCAGCCGCTCCCGCTGACGCACCCCTGCGCCTGCACCTCGCCGAGCTGCTCCTCGGAGCCGGTCGCAACTCCGAGGCGGTCTCCGAAGCCGCCATTGTGCTGCAACACGACCCTGCATCCGCGCCGGCGCACGAGCTCCTGGGTCGCGCCAGCGCGGGGCTCGCGGGCGCGGGGCGCAGCGACTCGATCGCCCAGCACCCGAGCAGCAGTCCAGCTCCCGAGCAGTCCGACCCCAGCCAGCCGTCGCCGTCGCCGTCGTCGTCGTCGTCGCAGCCTGCCGCCGAGCAGGCGGGCCCGCCACCGTTCGACTGGGCGGCCGGCGAGAGTGAAGTGCGCGACGTCGTCCCGCCCCGCTTCGTCCAGCCGCAGCGGGCAACCGGCGCTCCCGACGGCGACGATCCCGCCGGCGACCCGACGGCCGACGCCGTGGGCGACGTCGAGCAGGCCGGCATCACGCTGGCCGACGTCGCCGGCATGGAGCTGGTCAAGGAGCGGCTGAACATCTCGTTCCTCATGCCCATGCGCAACCCCGATCTGCGGCGGCTCTACGGCAAGTCGCTGCGCGGCGGTCTGATGCTCTACGGGCCGCCCGGGTGCGGCAAGACCTTCATCGCCCGGGCTGTCGCCGGGGAGCTGGGCGCGCGGTTCTACCCCGTCGCGCTCACCGACGTCCTCGACCCCTACCTCGGGATGAGCGAGCGCAAGCTGCACGCCGTGTTCGAGACCGCGCGGCAGAACGCCCCCTGTGTGCTGTTCCTCGACGAGGTCGACGCCATCGGCTTCAAGCGCAGCGACACCCGGGGCTCGGGGCTGCGCACCGTCGTCCAGTCGCTGCTGGCCGAGCTCGACGGCGCCGAGGACGTCAATGAGGGCGTATTCGTGCTGGCCGCGACCAACGCGCCGTGGGATGTCGACAGCGCGCTCAAACGGCCGGGGCGTCTCGACCGGATGCTGCTCGTCCTGCCACCCGACGCCCCCGCCCGCGAGGCCGTGCTCCGGCTGCACCTGCGTGACCGGCCGATCGAGAACGTCGACGTCGGCCGGCTCGCGGCCCGCACCGGCGGCTGGTCGGGCGCCGACCTCGCCCACGTCTGCGAGTCGGCCGCCGAGCGGGCGATGGCCGACAGCATCCGCACCGGCACGGTGCGCAGCATCCGGCAGGGCGACCTGGAGCAGTCGGTCCGCGAGATCCGCCCGTCGACGGGCGCCTGGCTCGAGCTGGCCCGCAACGTCGTGCTGTTCGCCAACGAGAGCGGCGTGTACGACGACCTTCTCGCCTACCTCAAGCAGCGCAAGCTGGTCTGAGGTGACAGCACCCCCTCCCTCGGGTCCGTCCGCGTACCAGGTCGGCGGTTCCGCCGACCCGGCTGCGCTCGCGCTTGAACGCGCCCGCGCCGCGCTGGAGCGCACGCAGCCGCAGGAGGCGCTGCGCGCCCTGGACTCGGTGCTGCGCGACGATCCAGGCGCCAGCGAGGCGTGGTGCCTTCGGGCACTCGCGCTCCTGCAGGTCGACGAGGAGTCCGACGGCCGGGCCGGAGAGGCGACCCAGCAAGCCATGACGGCGGTCTCCCAAGCCGTCGCGATGCGCCCCCAGGACGAGTGGCCGCACCGGCTCGCCAGCCTGGTGCTGCTGCGGCTGGGGCAGCCCCGAGGAGTCGGTGCGGGCCGCCTGGCGCGCCGTCGAGCTGGCACCGCAGCAGGCCTGGCCGCGGGTGCGGCTGGCCTACTCCACGTCTGCACTGCGAGGTCCGAGGCGCCCTCAGGCCGGACGCGAGGCGTACGACCATGCGCTCGAAGCCGTCGCGCTGGCCCCCCTCGACCCGGTCACCCACCTCGCGGTGGCGGACATCGCGCGCACGCTCGGCTGGCTGCGCCTGTCACGTGCGGCCTACCGCCAGGCGCTCGCGCTCGACCCGGCCTCGACCACGGCCCGGCACAACCTGGCCGTGCTCGACCTGACCTCCGGTGACGCCGAGCAGGCGCTGTCCGGCTTCTCCGCGGCTGTGGCCGCCAACCCCCGGCTGGACGCCTCCCGCGTGGGGGTCGAGGCCGGCGTCTGGCGCCTGCTGCTGACCTTGACCCAGCGGCTGATGCTGCTGACCGTCGCGGTCCTCGTCGTGCTGGCCACGACCACGGGCAGCGGGACCTCGCGCCCCTCGTTGACCGGCCGGCTCGCGGTACTGCCGCTGCTGGTGCTCGCCGGAGTGCTCGCCTGGCGGACCTGGGGCGACGTGCCGCCGACGGTGCGGCCCTACCTGCGCACGATGCTGCGCCGAGGACGTGGGCTGCAAGTCAGCAGCGCTCTCGTCGTGGTCGCCGTCGTGCTGCTCGCCGTCGCGACCCTCGGCGTGCTCAGCACGGTTCTGACCACCGACACCGGCGCTGCTGCTGCCGCGTGGGGGCTCCTCACCGCCTTCCTGGCCCTGCTGGTGCAGGGGTCGCCGCCCGGCGGACCACCGCCCGCCGTCGGCGCTAGCCACCGCCGCGGGTGCCCATGGGCATCGGGGCGGGCGATCTCCGCAGCACCACCCGCTCCGTAGGCTAAGCGGGTGCCCCTGCAGCTCTACGACACCCGCACGCGGTCGGTGCGGGCGTTCGAGCCGCTGCACCCGGGCGCCGTCGGGCTGTACGTCTGCGGGCCCACCGTCCAGTCCTCACCGCACGTCGGTCACCTGCGCGTCGCCGTCGCCTTTGACGTGCTGCGGCGCTGGCTCGCCGAGTCCGGACTCGAGGTCACGCTTGTCCGCAACGTCACCGACGTCGACGACAAGATCATCGTGAATGCCGCCGCCCAGGGCAGCACGCCCTGGGCCCTGGCCGAGCGCTGCACCCGCGAGTTCAACGCGGCGTACGACGCTGTCGGGGTCCTGCCGCCCACTGTCGAGCCGCGAGCCACCGGACACATTCCGGAGATGGTGCGGTTGATCCAGCGGCTGCTCGACGCAGGGGCGGCGTACCCCGGCGATGGCAGCGTCTGGTTCTCCGTCGCAGCGCTGCCGTCATACGGGACGCTGTCAGGCCAGCACCCCGACGCGGTGCAGCCCTCGCCCGAGGGCGAGCCGGGCAAGCGCGACCCCCGCGACTTCGCGCTGTGGAAAGCCGCCCGCCCCGGCGAGCCGACCTGGGAGACGCCGTGGGGGTCGGGCCGACCCGGCTGGCATCTGGAGTGCTCGGCCATGGCCGGCAAGTACCTGGGCGAGCAGTTCGACATCCACGGTGCGGGCATCGACCTCGTCTTCCCGCATCACGAGAACGAGCGCGCGCAGACCGTGTGCGCCGCTACCGCGGATGGCGCGTGCGGTGAGGGGGCGGAGATGGCTCGCTGGTGGGTGCACGCCGGCCTGCTGACGACCGGAGGCGAGAAGATGTCCAAATCGGTGGGCAACTTCTTCCTGGTCAGTGACGCGCTCGCTCAGGCCCGGCCGCAGGTGCTGCGCTACGCGCTGCTCGCGGCGCACTACCGCTCGGGGCTGGAGTACGGGCGCGACACTCTGGCCGAGGCCGCTGCGTCGTACGAGCGGCTCGAGACCTTCGTCCGCTCGGCGCCGGGCGAGCCGGGCGTCGACGAGCCGGGCGGCGTGTGGGAGGCGTTCACGGCGGCGATGGACGACGACCTCGCCATCTCGCGGGCCCTCGCGGTCATCTTCGGAGCCGTGAGCTCGGGCAACCGGGCTGATGCCGGCGAGCGGCGCGGATGGGTCGGTGTGGTGCGCAGGATGCTCGCGGTGTTCGGGCTTGACCCGGTCAGCCAGTGGCCCGTGGCCGACACGGCGCTCGGACCAGTGCTCGACGCCGTGGTCGACGTGGCGCTGCAGGCCCGGGCCGACGCTCGTACCCGCAAGGACTACGCCGCCTCCGACGCCATCCGCGACCGTCTCGGCGCAGCGGGCGTCGTCGTCGAGGACACCGCCGGCGGCCAGCGCTGGCACCTGGCGGCCCGCTGATGGCGCGCGGGGCAGGCGGCGGCAAGGCTGGCGGAGGGGCAAAGGGCAGTGGCGGCAAGGGCAGTGGCGGCAAGGGCAGCGGCGGCAAGGGCACTGGCGGCAAGGGCACTGGCGGCAAGGGGAAGGACCGGCTCGCGGGCAGGGGGCCCACCCCGCCTGGCTCGGCGCGCAAGGGCCACCCGGCGCAGCGGCGGGCCAACACGGCGACGCTGCAGGCCGGCCGCGGCCCGGCTGCAAGCAGCCGCGACGCCTCGGCAGACCGTGCCGGTCCCCCCCGCAGCCGCTACCACGCTCCGGACGAGATCGTCGTCGGCCGCAACCCCGTCGTCGAGGCACTCCGAGCGGAGGTGCCGGCCACCCGCCTGCTGCTGGCAGCGGGGCTCGAGCACGACCCGCGGGTCGACGAGGCACGCTCGCTCGCGGCATCGACGGGTGTGCCCGTCGTCGACGTCGCCCGCGGTGAGCTCGACCGGCTGGCCGGCCCCGCCCCACACCAGGGGATGGGGCTGGTCCTGCCCGCCTACGAGTACCTGCACCCCGACGACCTGCTGGAGGCGGCCCGGTCGTCAGCTGCCGAGCAGGGCAGCGAGCCGCTGATCGTGGCGCTCGACGGCGTGACCGACCCGCGCAACCTCGGCTCCGTCGTGCGTTCGGCCGCCGCGTTCGGCGCGCACGGGGTGCTGGTGCCCGAGCGCCGCGCCGCCGGGGTCACCGCCGGGGCGTGGAAGTCGTCCGCCGGCGCGCTGGCCCGCCTGCCGGTGGCCAGGGCGACGAACCTGGTGCGCGCGCTGACGTCCTACGCCTCGGCCGGGCTGATGGTCGCGGGCCTCGCCGCCGAGGCCGACACCACGCTCGACGCGTTCGACCTGGCCACGGGACCCCTGGTGCTCGTCGTCGGGTCGGAGGGGCGGGGGCTGTCCCGCCTCGTCGGCGAGCTGTGCGACGTCACCGTGGCCATCCCGATGATCGACGAGAGCGAGTCGCTCAACGCGGGCGTCGCGGCCGGGGTCGCCCTCGCCGACATCGCCCGGCGGCGTCGCGCGCCCTGAGCCTTGCTCCGCCTGATTTCTGTCGGTGGTCAGCGCCAGAGTGGCCTTATGGCCTCATGGAACACAGTGCTGGCGGCCGAGCCGGAGTTCGCCCAGCACGTGCGGCGCACGTTCGCCATTCGCAAGCACGCCACACTGGCAACCCTGCGGCAGGACGGCTCGCCCCGAATCAGCGGCACCGAGGTGGAGTTCGACGACGCCGCGGGTGAGATCTGCGTCGGGATGATGCCGGGCTCGCGCAAGGCGCTCGACCTGCGCCGCGACCCACGCCTGGCGCTGCACTGCCCGACCGACGACACTCCCGAGTCCGACCCCGGCTCGTGGCTGGGCGACGGCAAGATCACCGGGCTGGCGGTCGAGCTCTCCGATCCGGCGAGGGTCGACGAGGCCCACCGCTTTCGCATCGAGTTCACCGAGGTCGTGCTGACAACCGTCGGTTCGCCTCCGGACCATCTGGTCATCCGGCTCTGGCGTCCGGATACCGGCTTGCGGACCCTTGAGCGCCGGTGATGGCCACGCTGTCGGCTCAGCCAGGCTCCCGGTGGTCGGCCAGCCACTGCGCCGCTAGGTCCTGCTCCTTGGCGATCAGCTTGGTGACCTCGCGGGAGACCAGCTCCTCGGCGCGACCCCCAACCAGGGGCACCGAGGCCGACACCCTCCCGCTGACCGAGCACCGACAGCCCTCACCTGATGCGACGACCCGTTGGGTGCCTGCCATCTTCGCCGGGATGCCGTGCCCCTCGACGCTCCACTCGCCTTCCACGCTCTCGCCGACCGGGTCGAGCGGCCAGGAGTCCGCCTGGACGATGGTGCTGCCGCTCATCACCCGCCGGACGAAGCTGGGCAGGCGCTCCAGAGGCAGCTCGCGCCGGCGGCGCACCACGACACGGTCGCCCTGCTCGGCGATCTCCGGCTCCGTCGTGCCGCCGTAGCGGGCGCCGACGGCGGCGAGGAACTCGGGGTCGCGCCACAGCAGCACCAGGCGCCGGACGGGGACGTCGTAGGTGCGCTCGGCCGCAGACTCTCGCATGTCCCGACTCTCGCACGCCCCGGCGCTCTCCAGCCTCTACGGCCTGCGCGACCGGCGCACCTGCTGCAGAGCCAGCTGCAACCGCAGCTGTGGCTCCGACTGCTACGCACCGTTACAAAGGGGGCTTGGTGTGACTGGCGCGACATGAACCGAAAGGGCGCCCGCTGCGAACACTCAGCATGGCCGTTGGGTTGACTGGTGCAGTGAGCGCGCAGGAACCCCTTGGCGCCTCGGCCGACGCCCGCAGGGCCGCAGAGCTCGAGGTGTCGGCGGGCCTCGCACAGCAGCTGCTCAAGGGCGGCCCGCAGGCGCTCGGCGCCGTCTACGACACCTACGGCAGCCGCTGCTACGCGTTGGCGTACCGCGTCCTCGGCGACGCCGCGCTGGCCGAGGACGCCGTCCAGGAAGCCTTCATGGCCCTGTGGCGGGCTCCCGACCGGTTCGACGTGACCCGCGGGAGCATGCTCACCTACCTGCTGACACTCACCCACCGGCGGTCCGTCGACGTCCTGCGCCGCGAGGCCAACCAACGGCGGGGGCGCATCTCGGCCGAGGCCCTCGACAATGTGCCGTCCACCGAGCGCGAGGTGTCCGACCAGGCCGAGACCGAGGCGCGGAGCGAGGTGGTGCGCGACGCGCTCGCCGCGCTGCCCCAGGCGCAGCGCGAGGCGCTGGTGCTGGCGTACTTCCAGGGGTATACGCAGCGTGAGATCGCAGCGATCACGAAAGTCCCGCTGGGCACCGTGAAGACACGCATGTTGGCGGGAGTCCGCCGGCTGCGTGCCGAGCTCGGTGGCTGGCACGAGGCGTGGGGGGAGATGTCATGAGCACGCACGACAACCCTTCCGCCGAGGACGCACCGCTTGAGGGGCACGAGGAGTTCGAGGGGTTGGCCGTCGGCCAGGCGCTGCACGCGCTGGAGCCCGGCGACGAGCAGCGGCTGGCAGCGCACTTGATCAGCTGCCCGCGGTGCGCTCGCACCGTCGTCGACGCTGCGGCACTCGGCGCTGCCCTGGCGAGCACGCTCGACCCCGTCGCGCCTCCGCCCGGCCTGCGGGCCCGGCTCCTTGCCGCCGCCGGAGATGACCCACGGCCAGCGCCGACAGGCCCGCCCGAGCCGCGTGAGGGCGCCGGTGCCTCAGAAGCAGGCTTGACCCCGCTGCTGCCGTCACCGTCGTCCCGGACGCTTCACTCCTGGCAGTCCGAACCGGCGCCGGCCAGAGCTGCGCGGGCCAAGGACGCAGCGTCGGTTCCGGAACAGTCGAAGTCAGGACACTCGAAGCCGCTCTGGCGCCGCCCTCGCGTGCTGGCACTCACCGCTGTACTCGCCGGCATCCTCGGCGCGGGAGTGGCCGTGCCGGCAACCCTGTCCCTCACTCGCTCGGGCAGCGACTCGACCCAGACCGCCCTGGCGCAGGCCATGGCAGCTCCGGGCACCCGCAGCGTCGCCCTCACCGGCGGCGGCGGGGCAACCGGACGGGCTGTCGTGTCCAACAAGGGGCTGTTCCTCGTCGTCGCGGGCCTTCCGCACAACGATGCCCACAGCACCACGTACGTGCTGTGGGGAACCGCGACCGGTGGTGGCCGCAAGGCGCTTGCGACGTTCGACGTGTCGGGCCACAGCCCTGTCGTCATCGCCCAGCCGGGACTCGGGAACCTGCCCGAGGGCACCGGCTTCGCCGTCTCGTACGAGAAGGGCCGGGCAGCACCCGCCCAGCCCTCCGACGTGATGTTGACCAGCAGCGCCTGACCCCAGGCGGCTGCCGGGAAGCGGCAGCCTGCCGATTCGTCCGTACCGACACATCCGCCAGCAAGCTAGTCCAAGAAGAGGGTCACATCGTGCCGCCAGCGACCGTCGACGTGGTCTTCCCCTGCCTGGACGAGGCGAGAGCCCTGCCCTGGGTGCTGGAGCGGCTGCCCGAGGGCTACCGCGCGATCGTTGCCGACAACGGCTCGACCGACGGCAGCGGCACCATCGCCCGAGCGGCGGGTGCCCTCGTCGTCGACGTGCCTCAGCGCGGGTTCGGGGCGGCCGCGCACGCCGGCCTGCTCGCCGCCACGGCCGACGTTGTCTGCTTCTGCGACGCCGACGCCTCCCTCGACCCGCAGCAGCTGCCCCGCGTGGCAGGTCCGGTCCTGTCGGGGGCCGCCGAGCTCGCGCTCGGCCGGCGGCGCCCCACGACCCCCCGCGCGTGGCCGGTGCACGCCCGAATCGCCAACGCCGAGCTGGCGCGGCGGCTGCGCAGGCGCTCGGCCCTGCAGCTGCACGACCTCGGACCCATGCGCGCCGCTCCTCGCGAGCGGCTGCTCGCGCTCGGCCTGCTCGACCGCCGCTTCGGCTACCCGCTGGAGATGGTGGTGCGGGCAGCAGACGCCGGATGGCGCATCGCCGAGGTCGATGTCACCTACGCACCGCGCGCGGGTCGTTCCAAGGTGACGGGCACCGTACGAGGCACACTGCGCACCGTGCGCGACATGTCGGCGGTGCTTTCCGCGTGAGAGTGCTCATCATCGTCAAAGAGCCGATACCAGGCCTTGTGAAGACCCGCCTCACGCCGTTCTACACCCCTGTCCAGGCGGCCGACCTGGCGGCGGCGGCGCTCGTCGACACCGTGGCCGCCGTCGCGTCCGTATCGGGCGTCGATCCGGTCCTGGTGCTCGCTGGCAACCGGCCCGCCTGCCTCGCCGCGACCAGCGGCGCCGGATGGGCCGTCGTCGCCCAGCGGGGCGACGGGCTGGCCGAGCGCCTGTCGGCAGCCTTCGAGGACGCCGCCGGCGACGCGCCCGCCCTGCTTGTTGGGATGGACACGCCGCAGGTGACCCCGGAGCTGCTGGCGGAGTGCTGTGCGGCACTCACCGGTGCCGCCGGACGCGACGGCAACCGACGGAATGCTCCGGTGGCCGCACTCGGTGCGGCGCCGGACGGCGGCTGGTGGGCGCTCGGACTCAGCCGCGGCCAGCCGCGACTGCTCGACGGCGTCCCCATGTCGTCGTCGCAGACGGCCGTCGCGACGCGGGCCCGCTTGGTGGAACGCGGCTACCGGGTCGTCGACCTGCCGGAGCTGCGTGACGTCGACCTGCCGGCAGACGCTGCGCAGGTCGCCGCAGCCGCTCCCCTCACCGGCTTCGCTGCGGCCGTCCGCCGGTTCGACCCGGCAGCAGTCTGCTCGTGAGCGCCGGCGCGGTGCCGGACGAGCAGGCACCGCAGGCACCGCAGGCACCGGCGGCACCGCACGGAATCGGGCGGCTGCGCCCCGTCGACGTCTACGAGGCGAGCCTCGACGGCACCCCCGTGCTGCTGCGCACCCACCAGGGCCACGCCCACCCGCTGCCGGCCGAGACCTACCTCGCCGAGCACGTGCCGGGGGACAGCTCGCTGCTCACCCGCTGCACGGGCGGGACGCTCGATGTCGGATGCGGACCTGGCCGGCTCGCGGCGGCGCTAACCCGCCGGGGGGTGCGCTCGTTGGGCATCGACATCTCCCTGCGCGCCGTCGCGCTCGCCCGCGCGGCCGGCGCCGACGCCTTGCACGGCAGCATCTTCGACCCGCTTCCGCAGGTAGGGCCATGGTCGACGGCGTTGCTCGCCGACGGCAACCTCGGCATCGGCGGGGAACCGGTGACCCTGCTCGCTCGGCTGCGCACCCTGCTGACCAGCCACGGGCAGGTGCTCGTCGAACTCGACCCGCCGGGCTCCGGCGCGCATCAGCTCACCGTGCGGTTGGAGCACGCCGACGGCGCGGCCAGCGTGTGGTTCCCGTGGGCCCGGGTCGGAGTCGAGGCCATCGACGAGGTCGCGGTGCAGGCGGGGTTGTCGGTCGTAGAGCGGTGGTCGGAGGCCGGGCGCTGGTTCGCCGCTCTCGGTGCCCGTCCCTTGACCGCTGCTCAGCCGCGATCGAGGAGCTGCAGCTCTCCCTTGGGCGTTGCGCCAGCCACCACCACGTGACCGGTGGCCTCGTCGACGGCCACCGAGTTCGGCTGCTGCACCGTGGGCTGCGCCGGCGCCGGGTCGAGCTGCAGCTTGTCGCCGACGACGTCGACGCCGACCAGCAGGTTGCGGCCGGACAGGGCGACCTCGACCCGGCCTCGCCGCAGGTCGGCCGCTAGCCCGTACGGACCGCCCGCGAGCGGCAGCCGGTCGAGCAGCCGCGGGGCACCGGCGAGGTCGTAGAGCAGGACGGCGTCGCCGCGGGAGTCGGCGACGAGCACCTTGCTGCCGCCAGCCTCGACGACGTGGGTCGGCCCCTCCCCGGCGGGCAGGACGGCGACCTGAGTGAGGCTCGTGGCGTCGTAGACGTAGAGCTTGTTGCCCCGGACGTCCGCGGCGGCGACCCTGCCGCCGGCGGCGGCGAGCCCACCAGGCTGGACCGGGCCGGGCAGCGTCCTGCCGCCGGGGCCGATGGCGGAGACGGAGGCGGCCAGCTCGTCGGTGACCCAGATCCGGTTGCCGGCGGCGACAGCGTCGTGCGGTTGCCGCCGGGTGTGCAGAGACGAAAGCACGGTCCCCTGGGGCAGGGAGATGTCGGCCAGCACGTCGCTGTCCTCCCCGGGCACCAGCACGGGCCCACCAGGCCTGGCCAGTCGTAGGTGGCGAGCCCGGCCAGGGACGGTGACCCGGCGGATGGCACGGGTGCGCAGGTCGACGAAGGCGAGCTCGTCCGGCCGGCGCAGGGCGACGACGGCGAGGTGGGTGACGTCGTCGACGACGACGCCTTCCGGGGTGTCGCCGATGGAGATGACGCTGCCGGCCGGACGAGAGCTCGGGGCAGCTGCGTTCTCGGGCTCCGCAGCCGGGCTCAGCACCGCCGTCGGCCGAGCAGTCCTGCCCTCCGACGAGCCGCCGGAGCCACCGGAGCCGCTACCGGACGAGCAGCCGGCAGCCAGTACCGCCGCCAATACCCCGGCAGTGGCGGTACGGCTCGACCTGCCCCGCCTGCCGCGTCCGGCCCCGTCTCGCATCCATCGAGGCTAGTGGCGGCTCGGCTCGCCCTCGGGTTCGCCGGCGTGTTCGGCGTGTTGGTCGTCGCACTCGAGGTGTGGGGCGTCCGCCTCGGCGGTGTCGGCCCGGGTGGCAACCGCCTGCTCGTCGGGATCCTCGTCTGGTGGGCACTCGTCGTCCCGGCTGTGCTCCTGCTGCAGCGGGCCGACCGCCGAGCACGGGTCCGACGAGCCGGCATCGTCCTCGTCGTCGCGGTCACCGTGGTGCTGCAGGGTGCGGCCCTCACCCGCGGCAGCCAGATCTCCGACGACCTGTACCGCTACGGCTGGGACGGACGCGTACAGGCAGCTGGCATCGACCCCTACTCGTACGCCCCGATCGCTCCCGAGCTCGTTCCCCTGCGCGACGCTTGGCTCTGGCCCGACACGGCCACGTGCGAGCGGCTGCGCAAGCAGGAACGCCCCTGCACGCGCATCAACCGGCCGCTCGCCCACACCATCTACCCGCCGGTGGCGGAGGCGTGGTTCACCGCCGTGCACCTGCTGCCCGGGCCGGCGCGCGACCATCATCAGCAGCTGTGGGCGTCCCTCGTCTCGCTCGGGCTGCTGCTCCTGCTCATCCGCGAGCTGGTCCGGCGGGGCCGCAGCCCGCTGCTCGCCGCGGCATACGGCTGGTCGCCCGTGGCCGGGCTCGACATCGCCTCCGACGCGCACGTCGACGTCCTCGCGGCTGTGCTCGGGCTGGCAGCGGTCGTTGCCGCCGAGCGCATCCGGGTGCGGCAAGTTCGCGGCCGGCTCCCGGTGGCCGTCGGCGTGCTGCTAGGGCTCGCGGCTGCCGTGAAGATCTACCCGGCGCTGCTGCTGCCCGCGCTCGCGCGCCGCTCGCCGGTCCGCACCCTCGCCTCGTTCGCCGCCGTGGTGGCGGTGCCGTACGTGCCGCACGTGCTGACAGCCGGCGTCGACGTGCTGGGGTACCTGCCCGGTTACCTGACCGAGGAGCAGTACGCGAAGGGCGGCAGGTTCCTGCTGCTCGGGTTGGTCGGGATCACCGGCGGCGCTGCCAAAGCTGTCGCCGTGCTGCTGCTGGGCGCGCTGGCCGCTCTCGTCGCTCGTAGCGGCGTGCGGCCGGCTGAGGCCGCCCTGGCGATGCTGGGCGGCACCTTCCTCGTCGTCGACCCCGTGCAGCCCTGGTACGCCGTGCTGCTCGTCGCCCTGGCAGTCCTGACCGCCAGGCTGGAGTGGATCGCGGTGTGCGTCGCCGCCTATCCGCTGTACGTCGCCGCCCTGCTGCACCGCGACACCGTGGCAGCGGGCCAGCTCTCGTACGGGCTGGCGAGCGTGCTCGTGCTGGCGGTGACCGTACTGCGGCTGCGCCGGCGCACGATCACGACAGCATAACGATCAAGGAGATCCAAGTCACTGACGCATTGGTGAACCGCCTGCGCGGCCGACACGAAGACAAAAGGACCGACACCTTTCGTTGAAAGAAGACATCCCATGCGTTCCACCCGAACCCTCGCCGGAGTTGCACTCGCCGGCACCGTCGCGCTGGGCGCAGCCGCCTGTGGCAGCAGCAGCACCGGCACCGGCAGCAGCTCGTCAGCGAGCAGCTCGGCCGCCGCCGCCCCGTCATCGGCATCGGCATCGGCCTCGGCCTCGCCGACCCCGGCCGCCGAAATCGCCTCGCTGAAGGGCGTTGACACCGCTGTCCAGGTCGATGCCAAGACGCTGGCCGCCCTCACCTCGCTGAAGGTCATGGTCACCCCGACCGGCAAGGCCAAGGCGACGACCACCTACAAGCCCGCCACCTTCGACTTCCCGATCACCGGCGGCAACGTCAAGGTCTTCGCGAAGGGCGAGGTCGACCCCTACGTCCAGGGCATCATCCACCACGACGGCAGCGGCCTGATGTTCGCCGCCGGTGGCAAGACCCTGACCGTCGAGAACTTCGACGTCGACCCGGGCACCTCAATGCTGATGGCGTCCGTCAAGGGCTCCAGCGGCGCGAAGATCCCGCTGTTCTTCCTCGACGGCTCGGGCCTGCAGATCACCAAGGACGCAGCCGGCCACGCGAAGCTGGACGGCACCAAGGTCGAGCTGACCGCCGAGTCCGCTGCGGCGCTGAACAAGACGTTCAGCGTCACCGCGTTCCAGCCGCGCATGCTCATCGGCATCGCGCACATCACTGCCGGCTGACCGACCGCTGGGCAAGACCCCGCCTGACCGGCCGCTGACCGGCCGGCCAGGCGGGTCGGGGGCGGCCACCGCTGGGGTGGGCCGCCCCCGTCCACGTCACGGTGGCTAACCCTCACCGTGGTTCGCCTGATCGTGGTTGACAGAGGATGTGCGTGATGCGCCAGCCCCCGGTCCCTCGCTTCCGCAGCCCGCTGCGGGGGCCGTGGCTCACGTCGGTGTTCGCCACGGTGCTGCTGGTCGGCATGCCGATCGTCATCGTGACCGGGCTGCTGTCGTACGCGGCCTACGAACCCCGGCTCGCCGGCAACGACACCACCGCCGGTGCCGGGCTGCTGCGGTTCTACCTGTTCGCCTGGCCGACCAGCCCGTCGTGGATCTACCGGCTGACCCAGGGCGTGCACGTCACCCTGGCCCTGGTGCTCATCCCGGTGGTGCTCGCCAAGCTGTGGTCGGTCATCCCCCGGCTGTTCGTGTTCCCGCCGGTCAAGTCCCTCGCGCAGTCGCTCGAGCGCATCTCGCTGCTCGCCCTGGTCGGCGGAATCCTGTTCGAGATCATCACCGGCGTCCTGAACATCCAGAGCGACTACGTCTTCGGCTTCAGCTTCTACACCGCCCACCTGTACGGGGCGTGGGTGTTCATCGCCGGCTTCGTGGTGCACGTCGGGATCAAGCTGCCGACGATGCTGCGCTCGCTGCGGACCCGCCGGCTGCGCGACGAGCTGCACGTGCCGGCCAGCGCGACCGAACCCGAGCTCACCGGGTTAGGCATCGACGACGACCTCGTTGCGCGCGACCCGGCGCCGGCGACGATGTCGCGCCGCGCCCTGGCCGGCGTGGTAGCCGCAGCCGCGGCACTGGTCGGTGGCCTGTCGATCGGGCAGACCCTCGGTGGTCCGCTTCGCCGCACCGCGCTGCTCTCGCCCCGCGGCCGCTCCTACGGCAGCCGGCCCACCGACTTCCAGATCAACAAGACCGCCGCCACAGCCGGGGTGATGCCGGCCGCGACCGACACCGCCTGGCGCCTGGAAGTAGCCGGGCCCGGTGGCACCAAGACCTTCACCCGCGCCGAGCTGCTGGCCATGGCCCAGCACAGCCACCAGCTGCCGATCGCTTGCGTCGAGGGGTGGTCGTCGGTGCAGACGTGGACCGGGGTCCGGCTGGGTGACCTCGCCGCCCTGGTCGGCGCCGGCGGCCAGCAGGTGCACGTGCAGTCCATCCAGCGCGGCGGCTTCGGGTCCGTCACTCTGTCCAAGGGGCAGGCCGGCGACCACACAACGCTGCTGGCGCTGAAGGTCAACGGCGCCGACCTGTCCGTCGACCACGGCTACCCCGCCCGTCTGATCATCCCCGGCGCCCCGGGGGTGCACTGCACGAAGTGGGTGCGGCAGCTGTCGTTCGCGAGGACGGCATGAGCCGCTTCCGTGAGCGCTACGGCGCCGCCCCGCTGCACCTGCTCGCCCTGATCGCGTGCTTCGCCGTCGCCGGCTATGCGGTGCTGAAGTGGTTCGACTCCCCGCAGGTGATCCGACTGTTCGTCTGGTTCGCCGGCGCGGTCATCGCCCACGACCTGATCCTGTACCCGCTGTACGCGTTGGTCGACCGCGGCCTGGTCAACACGCTGCCCGTCCGCGCCATCAACTACCTCCGGGTGCCGGTGCTGCTGGCCGGGCTGCTCCTGCTGCTGTGGTGGCCGCTGATCACCGGCCACCCGCAGGCGCAGTACCGCAGCGCGACCGGGCTCGACACCTCGCTCTACCTCGGCCGCTACCTGCTCATCGTCGCCGTGCTGTTCGGCGGTTCCGCGCTGCTCTACGCCGCCCGGCTGGTCCGCATCAGCCGGCACCTGGCTCGGGAGCAAGGCGGCGCAGCGGATCGGCCGCAACCGCAACATCGACCACAACCGCAGCACAGCCCGCAAGGGGACACGATGACAGTCACCAGCCGCAGGAAGACCACAACCACGCACGACCTGCGCGGCGGTGGGCGCCCCCGTCTGGTCATGGGGTACGACCATCACGCACCCGCCGGAAGCGCACCTCGCGAGTTCGAGCTGCTGCCCGGCATCACCATCATCGGCAGCGCGCCGGACGCCGACCTGCACCTGCCAGGCCTCGCCGCTTATCACGCCGAGGTCCGGCGCGACAGCGCCGACGAGTACACCTACGTCCATCTCGGCGCGCAGAGCGGCAGCACGGTGAACGGGCTCCCGGTCAGCCAGAAGGTGCTGCACACCGGTGACAGGATCCACGTCGGCAACTGGACGATGTCCTTCGCTCGGGACGAGTTCGCCGACCACGGGCGGCCGCACGGCGGACGCCTCGGGGGCCAACGCCACCAGCGGCCGCAGGAGCAGCCCCGCCGGCGAGGAGCCTCCCCCGCTGGAGGCGGCGACCGGGCCGGCGTCGACCCGGGCGAGTACTTCTAGCAGCCGCCGAACCGGCATAGCCCGCCGTGTTCGCGGCCGGCAGCAGCCGCTTGGCGCTGATCCTGCCGCGGCTAGCCTCGACCCGGCCGGCGACCAGGGTCCGGAAACCAGAAGGTGCTCTTCGCGGTGCTGATCCGGCTGGGCTACCGGGTGCAGGTCGCGGTTAACGGCCAGCAGGCGCTGCTCGCCTTGCAGGCTGGCCGGTTCGCCGCAGTGCTGATGGACTGCCAGATGCCAGTCATGGACGGATACCAGTCCACCGGCGAGATACGCCGCACCGAGGGCAGCAGCCGTCACACCCAATCATCGCGCTCACCGCCTCGGCGATGGCTGAGGACCGCCAGCGCTGCCTGGCTGCCGGGATACATGACTACCTGTCCAAACCAGTCAACGCCGGCACCCTCACCTAAGGGCTGCACAGCCCGAATCGGCCACGAGATCGTCCTGGATCGACTGCGCCAGGGCAACCGCCTGCACCACCGGATCGAGCTGCGGACCGAAAAGGGTGTGCGGCTATAGGGCCGGGGCGAGCTTCGAGTTGACCGAAGCGGGAGCCCACCGCGACGGGGTGCGGGCTTGCAGGCCGGGTCCACCGCCCAGGACACTCCCAGGACTCCCGCCCCGACGCGCCGGCCCAGATGTAGGAACCGGCGGGCGAGGGGACCAAGTGTGGCTGGGCGCCGGCGGTGACAGCCTCGCGGTGGCCGGACGCCCTGCGGCGATCAACGCGGCGGCCCTGCGGCTTCACCTGCAGGCGGTGCCGGTCAGCAACGTCGTGCCGGACCCCGGTGGCCTCCGCCGGCCCGGTCGCGGCGGCCAAGCGGGTGCAGCTGTCCGAGGGTGTTGCTGCCGGCCTGCCGCTGGTGGCGGCGAGCCTGCCCGAGCTCGGCCGCGTCCTGCGCAACCTGCTGTCGAACGCGATCCGGCACACCCGGGCGGCGTCGTCCATCTCGAGGCGGACGTCCAGGACGAGCACGTCGTGCTGCGGGTGGCCAACGCGTGCGGGGCATCCCGGTGAAGGACTTGCCGCGGTTGTTTCGAGGCCGCGTTCCGCGGCACGCAGGCCCGGTGCGCCGACGGGGACAGCGGCGCCGCCGGCCTGACTATTGCCCGCGGCCTGGTGGAGGCCCATCACGGCGACATCCGCATCGAGAACGCCGGGCCGGGCTGCCGCGTCGTCGTCCGCCTCCCGGTGGCGTTCGGGGTGTAGCCGTTCAGGCGCCCTGCCCGAGGTTGCGCATCAGCCCGCCGTCCATCACGTAGGTCGCACCCGTGACGTAGTCGGCGTCGGAGGAGGCGAGAAAGACCGCGCGGCGGGCGATCTCCTCCGGCTGCGCTGCGCGCTTCCACGGGATGCTCTGCACCTGCTCCTCGAGTAGGGCAGGGTCGTCGATCGCCGGCTGGTTGAACGGCGTCAGCACCATGCCCGGCGCGAGCCCGTTGACGTTGACCCGGAGCGGCGCGAGCTCCAGCGCGAGGGTGCGGGTGAGCATCCGGATGGCGCCCTTGGAACAGTCGTAGTCGGCCCCGCCCGCGTTCGGGACGTCCTCGTGCACCGACGTCACGTTGATCACCTTGCCGCCGCCGCCGGCCGCCGTGCGGAGGGGGCGAAGCGCCGGCAGCAGAAGAAGTAGCCGTAGACGTTGGTGCGGATCGCCCGGTCCCAGACCTCGGTGGACAGCTCGGCGATGGGAGAGCCCGAAGCGTCCACTCCGGCGTTGTTGACGAGGATGTCCACCGTGCCGAACGCCTCGACGGCCTGGTCGAACGTCGCCTCGACCTGCCGCTCGTCGCTGACGTCGCCTTGCACGACCAGCGCGCGGCGCCCCTCGGCCTCCACCGACCGGCGCGCCGCCTCCGCGCCGTCTGCGTCGTCGAGATAGTGGACGACGACGTCGGCGCCCCCGCGCGCGAACTCCACCGCCGTCGCCGCGCCGATCCCCGAGTCCGAGCCGGTGATCAGCGCGGTCCTGCCGTCAAGCCGTCGTGCTGCCATGTGCTGCTCCTGTGTCGTGGGTCGTGACCTGCCCCAGCCGCCAGGCGGCGTTGATCAGGCCGACGTGCGAGAACGCCTGCGGATCGTTGCCGAGCGTCGCGCCGGTCTCCGGGTCGGCCTCCTCCGCGAGCAGGCCGAGGTCGTTGGCGTAGGCGACCGCACTGTGGAACCAGGCCCCCGCCCGGTCCGGCTCACCGGCCAGCACGAGGCACTCGACCAGCCAGAACGTGCAGATCAGGAAGCCGCTGCGGTCGCCCGGCCACCGCCGCACCAGGCCGGCGGTACCGAGCTCGCGCTCCACCGCCGCGACCGTCGCTCGCATCCGCACGTCGTCGGCGGGCAGGAACCCCACCAGCGGCAGGAGCAGCACGGACGCGTCCAGGTCGTCGGAGGCGAACGCCCCGGTGTAGGCGCCCGCCCGCTCGCTCCACGCCTGCGCGAGGACGGCGCCGCGCACGGCGTCCCGCGCGCTCGCCCACTGCTGCGGCCGGGCGCCGGGGCCGAGCCGCGGGGCCAGCTCCAGAGCCCGGTCCAGGGCCACCCAGCACATCACCTTGGACGAGGTGTAGTGCCGGCGGCGGTCGCGCGCCTCCCACATGCCCGCGTCCGGCTCCCGCCAGTGGCGCGCGGCCCGGTCGGCGAGCGTGACCAGCATCTGCTGGACGGCCGGGTCCAGCTCGGGCAGCTCGTCTCGGAGCAGGTGCGCCGCGTCGAGCACCTCGCCGAGCACGTCGAGCTGGGACTGCTCCCACGCCGCGTTGCCGACCCGGACGGGCGAACTACCGCGGTAGCCGCCGAGGTGCTCCAGCACGTGCTCGGTGAGGTCGCGCTCGCCTTCGACGCCGTACATGATCTGCACCAGCTCGTCCCGCACGTGCCCGGCGCTGCCTGCCAGCCAGGCGAACAGCCGGCCAGGCTCGTCGGGGCAGGCGGCGAGCCACAACGACCTCATCGTGAGGCTGAGGTCGCGCAGCCACGCATAGCGGTAGTCCCAGTTGAGCTCGCCGCCTGCCGTCTCGGGCAGCGAGGTCGTCACTGCGGCCACGACCGCCCCCGACGGGCCGTACGTCAGCCCCTGCAGCACCAGCGAGCTGCGCCGGACGAGGTCCGGGTGGGCGCCGTCGTACGACGTGTGCTGCGCCGACCACGACTCCCAGGCGGCCATGGTGTCCTCGAGGGACGGGACGCCGGCCGGCTCGACGCCGCCGCCGAAGGTGGCGGCGTAGGACAGCCGTAGCTCGACGCACTCGCCCGCGGCGACGTCGAACTCGGCGCGCAGCGCGCCGTGCTCGACCCGCAGCGGCACGTCTGCCGACAGCTCCAGGGTCACCGGCCCGCCGACGGCCCGGGCGCCGCCCGTGACCACTCGCAGGTCCGGCTCGGTCCGCCCGTACTCCGGGCGCGGAGCCAGCTCGGTGAGCATCCGCACCACGCCCCGCTCGCCCTGCACCCGGCGCAGCAGCACGTGCGGGCTGCGCCGGCCGATGTCGTGGCCGCGGGCGCCCGGCTCGAGCAGCAGCGCGTCCGTCACGCTCACCGTCCCCCCCGGCGTGGACAGCACGGTCCGCAGCACGAGGGTGTCCCCGACCCAGCCGCGCTCGCTGCTGAACTCGCCGTCCGGTCGCAACGCCCAGTGCCCCGCCGCCGGGTCGAGCAGCCGGCCCAGCACGGAGGGGGAGTCGAAGCGCGGCAGGCACCACCAGTCCACCGAGCCGGACCGGTCGACGAGCGCCGCCGACGAGCAGTCAGAGAGCAGGCCGTAGTCGTCGATGGGCGGCTGCGGACTGCTCCTCCTCTCCGCCATGGTGCACTGTAGGCCGCATGCGGCACCGAGCGCGGGCGGCCGCGCTGCGACGTCAGCACCTCGTTAGATCCCGCACCAACCTTCGGCCGCGGCCGGGGGCCAGAGGGTAAGTCCGGACAGACGGTGGGGGCGGCGACGCGTGCGTGTCGGGGACCTCGAGAGCAGCGCACGGGCGCCGGTCCTGGCTCGCGCCGGGCGGCACTGTCCCGGAGCCGGAGCTGACCGCCGCGATCGGCGCAGCGTTCGAGGCCTCCGGCGGCACCTACGGCAGCCCACGGATCACCCTTGATCTGCGGGCCGCCGGTGGCACGTATCGGAGACACCGTCGCGAAGATCATGGCCGAGCCGGCGCGGCGCTGAAGTCGCGGCACAGCAGGTCGGTCGCGGCAGGCCGTTTCCCCTGCCTGGTCAGGCACTTTCACTTCGCTGCCGCACGATCCGGGCGCCCCAGCCCTGCCCCGGACATCGCCTGGGTCGGCGACGTCTCAACGGCGTCGCCTGCCGAAGCCGTGCCCAGCTGCAATCGCAGCGGGCCTGGAACCCCACCACCTGCTCTTCGGGTACTGCGTCGTCGCCGACAAGCACATGGCCGGCGGTCGACCCAGTCGAGGCTCGGCCATCGCCAAGCGTGCTCGCGACCAGCCCTCGTGCCTGGCTGCTTCCTCGACCACCCAGCCCACGATTCCCCGTTCTCCCAGTTGTCAGGACGACATGACACGGCGCAACTGTGTCAGGGAACCCTGACACCGACCAGCAGCGTGCGCGCCGAGACGCCGGCGTGTTCGGCCAGGCGAGACAACGGGACCCCGTCGTCGAGGTGCTCGCGGAGCAGCGCGGCTTTCGCTTCGGGGCCCAGCCGCGCAATGACCATCGCCGCGCGCTACTTCGCCGGACGGCCGGCGGCGGGCTGCTCAGCAAGGTGGCGGTAAACCGGGATCAGGCTGAGCGCGGAGCCGACCAGCAGGTACCTCGCGCCGGCGACGCCGAGCACGACGCGCAGGACGAGCGGTCGCAGTCCGGCCGGCGCTGTCTTGACAGGTCGGCCGGTCGTGGTCATGGGGCGGCTGACCGATCACCACTTTGGCCGGCCGGCACGGCGGTGTAGCTGGCCGGCAGGGCTCGGATCAGCAACCCGGTACTTCCGGCGGCTGCAGCGGCGCAGGTTGCTGCGGCAGTCCAGTAGAGCCCGGCTCCCCAGGTCGCGAGCACGACCGTGTCGCTCGCAGCGAGGACCGCGGACCCGACGGCGGCCAGACCGAACACAGCGGCACCGACAGCGGGACCAACCATCGGCGGCAGCACCACCGGACGGGCGCTACGGCGTCGGCGCACCACCAGCGCCAGGGCGACGGACACCCCCAGCAGGCCGGCGACACCCAGGGTCAGCGTCACATCGGATGACGCCTCGAGCGTCGCGGCCTGTCGGCAGCCAACGATCCCGGGATGGACCGACAGCCAGTAGCGGCAGGACGAGGCCGGCGGCTGGGCGGCGGCGGGGAACCCGTAGACCACCGCGGTCGAGCTCACCGCGGCAACCACCCTGGCCACCACCCCCGTGATGCCCATCGCGATCAGCCCCGCCGCGGCGAGCCGGACCAGGGTCGCGGCGGCGGCGCCGGCGACCGGCCGGCGAACCCGGGTCCACGCAGCCTGGTTGACGGCGCCCGCGACCTGAGCCGGCGACCCGAACCGCGCCACCGCCTCAGCCTGGGCCAGTTCCGGGTCCACAACGGAGGAGCTCGAGGCCTCGACCGCTTCGTACAGGTGCGCCTCGGTTTCGGCGAGCACCCGCCGGACCTGGGCTGCCGGCCCGTGCAGCTGGAGCGCCAGCTCGTCGAGGTAACGCTGCACCACATCCGGGTCGCCGGTCACGTGCCGGCCTCCAGCACGGCGCGCATGCCGGCGGCGAAGCGCTGCCAGTCGCGCTGGCCCTGCGACAGGCTGGCCTCCCCCACGTTGGTCAACCGGTAGACCCGGCGGCGACGACCGGAACCCGAGTCCCAGTCACTGGCCACCAGCCCGGCGTCTTCCAGCCGGTGCAGCGAGGGGTAGACGGTGCCCTCCGGCAGGTCGAACAGACCTTCGCTGCGCTGCTTCAACGCCGAGATCACCGCGTAGCCGTGAGCCGGCCCGGCGCTGAGGATCCGCAGCAGCAGGACGTCGAGGTTGCCACGGGTCGCATCACGCTTCACACCTAGGGACTCTAGGTCTTGTGGCTGCGGGAGGTCAACCGACCCCACCGCTCCCTCGCTACTAACCCGAGCGCCGGCCCTCGTCGACGAGCCGACAGGCGGTCAAATAGTGCTGCAACAATCGCGCCACTCACCGCTGAGGGTCACAGACTTGTGAGACGGCCGTGCTTGGCGACTCTGGGAGAAGGTCGCGACCTGGTGTCTCACGAGACGCCGTCCCAGTTCCCTGGTTGAGCGACGGCGAGGACGTTGCCGTTGTCCTCCTCCACCAAGCCAAGGGCGTTCAAGTCCGGCCCTGGCGCGACGGTCCGAGCGCACAGACCGGCATACCGCAGCAACACGGCTGCCGTAAGGCGTCGACGCACGCCGGCGACATCCGGCAACGCTGCGTAAAAATCTCAGGGCTTGAGCCTCCATGCCCAATGGACCGGGTCAGGTGTACCGCAGCGTGCAGCTCGCCGGTGTCCTCATCGGCGTCGGGGTCGGTCGCCGCGGCCCGGTCCGAGGCGATGACGAGTAGCGGCCATGCCACGTCCCTTCTGGTCGTGCTGGTGCTCAGCGGGTGGCGTTCGCTGCGCTGTCGGCTGTCTCTGGGCGAGTACGGTCGTGCTCGTCTCGCCCTCGCACAGGCCCGTCACGGTCGGTCGCTCGCCAACCCGGAGGGGTCTGTCAGGCTGGCAGCCGTGACGCACTCCCTCGTTCCCGGACCGGAGCCCGCCACCGGCGACCCGCAGACGCCCGGACCCGCGGCAGCGACCGTCAGCACTGCGGCCCCACCCCAGTGCGCTAGGCGCACAAGGCTCTACAAGGGCGGGATGGTGGCGGACGAGGGGTTCCCGGCCGAGAAGATCAGTGCGCTGCTGGCGGCTGATGCCGAGTCGGTGGTGTGGCTTGACCTGCACGACCCGGCCGCTGCCGACCTGCAGATCGTCGTCGAGGAGTTCGGCTGCACCCGCTGGCCGTGGAGGACGCGGTGCACGACCACCAGCGCCCCAAGCTCGACCGCTACCGCACCCACCTGTTCGCGAACATGTACGCGGTGCGGTTCGACGAGCAATCAGGTGAGCTGTCGACCAGCGAGATCAGCGCGTTCATCACCGAACGAGCCCTGATTACGGTGCGCAAGGCCGACTTCGACGTCGACACGCTGCTCGCCCGGTGGGACGCCAGCCCCGAGCCCGCCGCCAGCCCCGTCGGCTTCCTGGTGCACGGACTGCTCGACGCCGTCGTCGACGGGCACTACAGCGCCGTCGAGCAGCTCGACGCCGCGGTTGACGAGCTCGAGGATGCGCTGTTCGACCCTCGGCCCGGGCTGTCGATCCGGCGCCGCGGGTTCGAGCTGCGCAAGAGCCTGGCCCAGCTGCGCCGTGTCGTCGTCCCGATGCGCGAGCTCGTCGGCCGGCTGCTCCGGGAGGACACTCACCTGGTTGACGAGGCGCTCGCGCCGTACTACCAGGACGTGCACGACCACGTCCTTCGCGCAGCCGAAAGCGTCGAGACCGCCCGGGACCTCGTCGCCAGCATTCTCGACACCGAGCTCAACGAGCAGGGCAAACCAGCTCAACGAGATCACCAAGAAGCTCGCGGCGTGGGCGGCGATCATCGCGGTGCCGACCGCGGTCACCGGTTTCTACGGTCAGAACGTGCCCTACCCCGGCTTCTCGCAGCACTGGGGGTTCGTCGTCAGCATCGTCATTGTGGTGCTCTCCGGTGGCCTGTACCTGCTGCTGCGCCGCGCTGACTGGCTGTGACGCCCGCGGCCTCGCTCACGGGAGGACCACGCCGGCGACGTTCCATGCCAGAGACGCGCGCTCGAGGGTGACGCCACGGCGCGGCAGATGCCCTCGGGCCTGCTCGCCGCCTCCGGGCAGGGCCACCACGGCAAGCGGATGATCGCCCTCAACCGGGACGACCCCGGCGCGGTAGACCAGCTGCTCGCCGAGCGCAAGAGCGAGCTGGAGCAGGCCGTCGCCGACCACTCGAGCCTGAGAGTCTCTGCCGCCGACTGGCCGGGCGGACCTCCTGATCCGCCTGACCTGTCGCTGCTCGCGACGACCGTGCTGATCACCGGCCGCTGGGGGGCGGGCGGGCTGTACGCCGGACGACTGCTGACCGGCGTGGTGTCCGGGAGGGTCGTCACCGTCGGTACAGCGTGGGTCAAGGAGCTCTCCGAGGGCTCACCGCCTGGCACCGGCGCGCCGGGCCGCCCTCGCGCTCACCGGGGCTTCGGCATCGGTCCCCTCGTCGCCGGGCTGCTCGCGCAGTGGGCCCCCGCCCCCGAGGTCCTGCCGTACGTCGTGCACCTTGCTCTCGGCGGCGCCGCGGCCGCGCTGCTTCCCCGAGCGCGAGAGACCCGCCCGCCCGGCGCCGCGCCGGCACGTCGACCGCGTCTGCTGCCGGTGTCCGCCTCCTCGATGCGGTTCCGGCGGGTGGTCCTGCCACTGGGGCCCTGGGTTTTCGGCAGCGTGACGCTGGTGTTCACGACCCTTCCGGCGCACGGCGTGCGGTCGGTCGGTGCCCTGGGCGTCGCACCGCGGCTCCGGCGACCAAACCGGGTCGAGCGCTCGCCCCCGCGGCGACCAGGCAGCCCGTGGTGACGGCCGCGAGGCTGACAGCCGGCGCGCTGGCACCGCCGCCGCCAGCCGCCGAGCTCGCGTGCAGCCGCCGCCCCCACGGCTGGACCGCGAAGCCCGCGGCGAGCGAGACCGCCGCGAGCAGCCCGGGTAGTGCAGCCCTGCTGCTCGGCGCCGGATACGGCCTGTGCCTGATCGTCGGGCTGCGCGAGGTCGAGCGGCTCGCGGCCCCCGAGGAGCTGGGCGCGGTCGTCGCGCTCTTCTACAGCCTCGCCTACAGCGGGCTGGCCGTCCCCTACCTGCTTGCTCGCGCCGCCCCGCACGTCGGCTACCCCTCGGCCCTGCTGATCACTGCCCGGCGCCGCCGCCCTGACGCTGCTCGTCGTGCTCCTCGGGCACCGCGCCGGCCGCTAGGTCGCGTCCCCGGCCCCCCGAGGCGGGCAATACCGGTGGTGGTCCATCCGGCCACGACCCCGCGCCGACGAGCGTGTCCGCTCCGAGGGCCATGTTGCCCCCTCACCCCCTGGAGCTTCCGTGACCCTCGCCGCCCGTTCGTCCACCGGTGTGGCGCGCCGCTTTCGGGACGTCCGCGCCACAACCGACCTGCTGGCCGCGCTCCTGTCGGCGGAGGACCAGACGGCCCAGTCGATGCCGGACGCGAGCCCGACGAAGTGGCACCGCGCCCACACCAGCTGGTTCTTCGAGGAGTTCCTGCTCGAGCCGGCGGGCGGCTACGACGTCTACGACGCGACCTTCCGCTACCTGTTCAACAGCTACTACGAGGCCGTCGGCCCCCGGCACCCACGTCCGCACCGGGGGCTGATGACCCGTCCTTCCGCAGCCGAGGTAGGCCGCTACCGCGCTCACGTCGATGCGGCGGTCGAGCGGCTCCTGCAGGCGGGGCGCGCCGACGAGGACGTGCTGGTGCTCGGGCTGAACCACGAGCAGCAGCACCAGGAGCTGCTCGTCATGGACGCCAAGCATCTGCTGTCGCGCCACCCGTTCGGCCGAGCGCTCGTCGACCGCCGGCCGAGGACGACCCGCCGCCGTGTGGGACCCGGAGCAGGAGTGGATCGAGATGCGGCTGCGGGCACGACGCTCTCTCACCGTCCGGATCCTCGACCTCGAGGTCGACTTCGCGGACGGTGAGGAGCCGCGGACCGAGATCAGGGCGAAGTTCACGCGCAACCTGTGTGAGCAGCGAGCTGACCGCTGCCGGACTCGAGCTCATCCGGTGGGAGACCGATACCGAGGGCGACTACACGCTCTCCCCTTTCCCGGCCCGCAGCCCCGGGCGCTGCCTGAGACCTGCGCCGACAGCGCTGCCCAGGACCGCCCTCGCAGCGGACCAGTGATCGGCTCGTCCGCCGTCGGCCGTCCGCTTCGGCTCAGGAGCCCCGGACGCGGCGCCGCAGCGGCGGGGTCAAGCCGCTCCAGCACGGCGGCGGTTGCGGCGCCGTACGCGAGGTGCGGGACGATGTCCGCGATCCAGGAGGAGGCGGGCCAGGTCCGGGGATCGGTCACCCCGAGCACCGTCATCGGGCCGTTGGTGCCCAGCAGCGCGCCGAGGGTGGCGGCGAGCGTGCCCGCGACCGTGGACGGCCGCCAACCACCGCGGCGAACCAGTCCGAGCAGCGCGCCCGTCCCGACACCGGCGGCGATGCCGCTGAGCGGGCCGAGCCCCTGGACCCGGTTCTGCCGGACGTCGCCGTCCCCCGGGACCCGGACGTGCACCACCGCCGAGAGCTTCTCGACTGTGTCCTCAGGCGTGCTGCTCGACGGACGACCGCGGACCGCCATGTCGAGGTATGTCACGGCGTTCAGCGCCGTGGTACCCGCCGCTCCGGCGGCGGCTCCCAGCAGTGCCAGCCGCGTCAGGTCCTTCACGGTTCCTCCTGCATCGGGGTTCAGCACGATTCAACTCTGCGCCGCTCGTCCTTGTCCTGGTATCCCTCCGAGGCAGACCAGGTACGGGCAGTGACCTCGACCAGCAGGGAGCACCCCGAGCTGCCGAACGCGACGCCGAGCCGCGGGGAGGCGACACGTTCAACGCCCCGGCTCAGCTTCCGGAATGCGGTAGATGGCCGCGATCTGGCCCAGCGCCTCGGGCGTCCAGGGCGGCCCGACGCGCTCGAGCAGCCAGTCCAGGAAGGCCCACAAGTCTTGGTTCACCTCGCTGCTCGCCAGCGGGACGAACCGCCCGGGCAGCGCGGCGACCTCCAGCCCGGCCGGCACCGGCTCGCCCGACCGGCCCGTGAGCACCACCTCGTACAGACCGCCCGTGGGCCCACGAAACCAGCCCGGCGTCTCGGGCAGCTCCCGCCCCACGACGGCGAAGTGGTCGATGAAGGCCTGCCGGAATGCCGGCACGTGCCCCAGCTGGAACTCCGTCAAGACGGCCTGGCGCCGCCGATCCGCGCGGTCCTCGACCTGGTCGCGCGCGAGCCACTCGATGCTCACGGCTCCTGCGCTCCGATCTGCGCGAGGAAGTTCACCACGTGCTCGCCGATCTCCCGGCCGGAGTCCTCCTGCAGGAAGTGCCGCCCCGTCACCATGACCGGTCCACGCGCGTTCGGAAGGGCCTGCAGGAAGCGGTCGGCGTAGGACGGCGGGAACACCTCGTCCTCGCGCCCCCACACCACCAGCGCCGGCATCCGCAGCGAGGGCAGCTGCTCCTGCAACCACGCGAAAAAGGGGTAGGTCCCCCAGCCCTGGTCCACCGGGATCAGGCGCGGAAACAGCACGGTCGGCAACCGGCTCATGGGGTCGGGCATCGCGTCCGCGTACGCGCTGCCTGCGCGCTCGCGGAAGCCGGCCCGGTCAACCACGGACAGGTACACGCCGCGTCCAGCCAGGCTGTTGTGCCGGCCCAGCAGGTGCGGACCCACGACCGGCGCATGCAGCATCCGCCACGGCACCACGCTGGTGTGGAACGGCGACGGGTCCGGCCACGCCCACGTGCTCATCACCACCAGCGCGCGGACCGCCTGCGGATGGGCGGCCGCGAACGCCAGCCCGATCGGGCCGCCCCAGTCGTGCAGGACCAAGGTGACCCGCCCGATCCCGAGGACCTCAAGCAGGCCGGCCAGGTCGGCCACCCGCACCTCGAGCGGATCGTCGTAGGGGCTGCCGAGGGGCTTGGACCCGCCGAAGCCACGCTGGTCGGGCACGATGACGCGATACCCGGCCGCGCGCAGCGGCTGCACCGTCTCCCGCCACAGGTAGGACCAGGTCGGGTTGCCGTGCAGCAGCAGGACCGCCTCGCCCTCACCCTCGTCCAGCACATGCAAGCGCGCATCGTTGACCAGCACGTCGCGCCCACGTCGAGCGAAGTCCTCGACGCCCGACCGGTCCACCTCTGCCACGTCCCCCGCCAACCCGCTCACCCGAGCTCCGTGGTGATCTCGACCGCACCACGCAGGCTGCGCGCCACCGGACAGCCCTCAGCGTGCACGGCGAGCACCCGCTCCACCTTCGCCCGGTCCTCCTCCACCACGGTCAACCCCCTGTACGTCATGCGGACGCGCTTCAGGACCAAGACCTTGCTCTCCAGCTCGACCTCGCCGCGTGCTTGCCCCACCAGACCGGTGGGGTCGATCCGCCGGGCCGCGAGGGCTCCGGCGAACGTCCCGACGAGTCAACCCAGGGCGGCGCCGACCACGTGGTCGATGGTGCTGGCATGGCTCGCGAACTGCCCCGGCTGCGCCCCGTAGTGCTCGGCGATGGCGCCGTGCATCCCGTAGACGACCGGCTCCTGCTCCCCTGGCAGGTACGCCGCCCGCAGCGGGCCGACCAGTCGCTCCACCCGGACCTCTGACACGTACGCGAGCTCGCCCATCGCGTCCTCCTCCTGTCCTCCGACTTGGACTTCCTACCCCGCCCGCCGACACCGCAGGGTTCGGTCAGCCGCGTGCGGTATCCGCCATGAACCCGGCGACCACCTGCGCGAACTGCGGCCCCACGTCCTCCTGCAGGAAGTGCCCCCGCCGGTGAGGGTCACGTGGTGGCGCCCAGCCGCGCCTGGGACACGCTTCTGGAAGATTTGCTCCCCGCCCCGAGTGATCGCGTCCGAATCGGAAAAGGCCGTCAAGAAGGGCTTCTCCCACCCCGACAGCACCTCCCAGGCCGCCCGGTTCGCGGCGGCAGCCGAGTCCTCCGGACGGGTCGGGACCAGGGCCGGGAACACGCGGGCCCCCGCCTTGTACCGGTCGTCCGGGAACGGCGCGTCGTACGCCGCCACCACCTCGGGCGCCATCGGCGTCACGCACCCGCCGGACACGATCCGCCCCACCTTGAAGTCCGGGGTCTCCTGCGAGAAAAGCGGTCCGTGTTCTCGGCGACCAGGCGCAGGCCGACCAAGCCACCCCAGTCCTGCCCGACGAGGGTCACGTCTCGTAGGACGAGCTCCTCGAGCAGCGCGGCCCGCATCCAGGCGACGTGCCGTGCATACGTGTAGTCACTGCGCTCCACCGGCTTGTCTGAGCGAGGGACCAAGCCCACGGGCCTGACCGTCCACAACCTTCTTATGAAGCTCGCCCGGGCTCGAAATAGGTCGTGCCTGGATCGACGGCTTCGCGATCTGACCCTGCCATCGCAATGCGATGAACAGGGTGCCGCGGAGGTTACGAGAATCTGACGAGGCGATTTCTCCCGCCGCCCAGGGCCAGTCGGAGTCGATATGCCCATTTCCTTTTCGGGAGCGGCCACTTCGACAAGTCCAGCCGTCACTTCCCGGTAAGACGCCGCTCGGCTCCTCAGCCAGCTCACCGGGGCATCTCATCGGTGGCGGCCGAGCCCGAAGGGTCACTGTCCGCTCCCGTTCTTCCGGACTAGGAGACCTCTCATGACCTCACCAAGCCGACCGGCAACACCGCGATCCACGCCGGACCCGGGGCCGCTGTCAGCAAGCCTGGCCGTCACCCACGAGCAGATCGGGACTGCCCTGGCCGACACGCGGCCAGCCGAACGCTTCGCCGGGATCGCGTGGGTCTCGGCGCATCTGTCCGCCGTGGACAGGGTCCTGCTGCCGCTGGCCCGCGCGCACCTGCATCTGAGCCAGCGCACCGTCGATGCGCACCGCCGGGGGCACGGCAGATCCACCATCTGATCCGTCATCTGGAGAGCCATTACAGCCGCAACGCCGTGGCCAGCGGTGGCGGCAGCCCGCAGATGCGAGCCCACCTGGCCGACCTCATCCGGGCGCAGGCCGCTGCAGAGTGCGGCCTCGGCGCTGCGCTTGAGGCCGAACTGGACAAGGTAGCCGCTCTGGCCGCTGCCGTGGCCTACCAGCGGGCGCTGGAAGTGGGACCGACCCGGCCCCATCCGCACGCCCCGCACGCAGTTGTGCTGGTCACCCTGGCGTACCACCTCAACGCCGCGCGCGACCATGTGCTCGACACGCTCGACTCCCGGCCGGTGCCGCCGACCGCGCCCCGACGCGGCGAGGTGCGCGCCGACCGGTGGCGCAGCCGGGTCGTTGCCGCCCAGCGCACCCCCATCGATTCACCCGCCTTGGATGCGCCGTCCACTTCCCACCGGTGAGGGTGCCGCGCGGGCGGTGGAGGCAGGTCACCCACCGACAAGGGGCCCTCACAGCGGGCCATGAGCCTGACCGGGTGGTCCGGGCTAGGGTCGGGCCGTGCTCGGGCAAGCTGTGACGCGACGAGCGTCCCCGTGAGCCGGACACCGGTCGGCGACCACGCGTTCCTGTCCGACTGCCGCTCCTCGGCGCTGGTCGCGGGCGGGTCGGTCGACTGGCTGTGCCTGCCCCGTTTCGACAGCCCGCCGGTGTTCGCCCGCCTACTGGACGATGCCGCCGGCTACTTCTCGATCCGCCCCCAGGACCCGTCAGCGACCGCGACCCGTCGCTACCTGCCGATGGGTCTGGTGTTGGAGACCATCTGGACCTGCGCGCACGGCGAGCTGGTGGTGCAGGACGCGCTGGCCCTCGACGATCACGAGCGCGGCCACCGCCTCGGCCGGTCCTCGCCGGGCATCTTGCTCCGGTCCGCCCGGTGCGAAAGCGGCTCGGTCCGCCTCGCGTGGGAGTACGTCCCGCGCCCGGAGTTCGGCCTCGTTCACCCGCAGCTGCACGCGGTGCGCGGCGGTGCCATCTCTTCCGGCGGCGCGACCGTCCTGCTCCTGTCCACCGATGCCCCGTTCACCGTGCAGGCCTCCACCGTTGCCGGGACGGCGACCCTGACCAAGGGTGAGCGCCTTGCCTGGGCGGTCCAGCAGGTCGACGCGTGGGACCCGGCCCCCCACACCCTGACTGCCCGCCGGATCCATACGCGCTCACCAAGACCCAGAAGACCTGGCGAAGCTGGTCGGCGCTGCATCAGCGGTACGAGGGGCCGTTGCGTTCCTTGGTCCATCTGAGCGGTGTGGTGCTGCAGGGTCTGAGCTATGCCCGCAGCGGAGCGGTCATCGCGGCCGCCACCACCAGCCTGCCCGAGGGCGTGGGCACCGCCCGCACCTGGGACTACCGCTACAGCTGGGTGCGCGACGCCAGCATGACACTGCGCGGCCTTTGGGTCGCTGCCTGCCCGGACGAGGCGACCCGGGTCGGGTGGCCGGGGGGAGTTTCACCCCCCGGCTCCCACGGAACCGTGCGTGACAGTCTCCCGTCACACGGCTCTTCTCATCCAGGCAGCAGGT
>JAABUP010000794.1_pt1 | contig 67969 bp, 95 predicted proteins | sample 5559201 | NCBI WGS metagenome assembly JAABUP01 (sample SAMN10711887, study PRJNA513373) | rock metagenome | isolation source: Antarctica rocks | place: Antarctica
TTGAGGGGGGGTTTTTGAGTGACTGGTTTGAAATTTTCCAGTCTGATCTTGAACACATACAGACATGTTGCTGTAAGGCTGGTTTGCTGACTGCCAGAACAGGATGCCATGAAGGGGATTCCTCAGGACTGCGCATGCCTGACATTAGCAAAACGCACATCTACAATAAATGAATGCATGAATGAGTACGTCGCATTGCAATGCATACCTGACACAATCACTGCAGGAGCAGTGCTCTCTGGCACAGTGGCAACAGGGGTAGCGGGCACCAGGATGGCCTCCAGGGGGGTAGCAGCGGGGGTCTCCTTGTTCAGCAGGTCAAGCAGTGGGGTCTTGACAGGTGACACCACAGCTTCTGTAGCAGCTGGGGTCTCCTGTGCAATCAGTAACACAGCTCAAGTACGCTTACTGCTGCTGTGATGGCATTTCTGATGTGCTGAGTAATAACTTCAACACTCGATGCAGCTAGCTTGCTTAGATTGCATCCTGTGATGAAGCGTGTACAGAGAGCTGTTAACAAATTGTATGCGCAGCTTGCATTGCAAAGCACTGGATGCAATGATGACTTGCCTTGCGTGAAGCATATTCCTTACACGGCAGCAGCTGTCTCTCACAGTCCTTATGCACAAAACTGCCTACTATGCACAGGTCAGCTGTCGTGACACCAATATGGCAACGCTCAAGTCCTCAGTATGCAATCCTAAATACAAACGCAGTCCAAAATACAAATGCAGTCCCAGATTGCCTTCGTTCAACACACGCACAGTGAGTACTGAGTAGTGAGTGAGGTACCTTGAGGAGCAGCTCCTTGAGGGTGGGTACAGAGGGCTCAGGGGTGGCCTCCTCAGTGGCCACAGGGGTGAAAGTGTTCAGAGTCTTCTTGGTCAGCAGATCAATCAGCTTGGCCTGTGTAGGCGGGCTGGCCTCCACCACTGGCACTGGGATTGCCACAGCTGTGGGGACTGGTACCACAGCAGGGCTAACCATGGGCACTGCACGAGCACCTGCAGCAGAAGTGATCAACAAGGTGAGTAAGTTCTGGGTTAGTAGATCTGCCTTTTGTGCACCATCTGATACTGCAGGGAATGCTCAGAATCAGCTCTGCAGCATTGACACTTGCCAGAATGCCAAGTGCTGCAACAATGCAAGGCATGTAATGCAATCTTGCGATGGCTGAGCTGCCATTACACATACAGGCATTGCAGCCAGAGATGAATGTCACCAATGCATTGCCTGAGACGGCAGGCGCAGCGGCGCCAACAGGCACAAGCACAGATGCAAGGGAGTCAGCAACACACATGTCGTCAGCAATCATGTTCAGGTTGATTCTACCAACAGCAAGAGTCTACCATCAGCAAGCCGACAGTCTTAGTGTAGGCCATGCAACAGGGCTGCTGCTGAATCTGGTTTGTCACCTGAGACTGGCACTGCAGGCGCAGTGACGGTGGTGGCAGGCCCAACAACCATGCAGGGGGGTGCAGGGAGGTTGCCTTACCTGAGCCTCTGCTTCAGGTACAGTGGTGGTGGCAGCAGGCCCAGCAGTGTGTGAGCAGTGTGAAAGGGTGATGCATTACCTGAGTCTGCTACATCATGCACAGTTCCTCAGGCATGCATGCAAGAGGAGAACACTACCTGAGACTGCCACTGCAGGCACAGTGGTAGCAGCAGGCACCAGGATGGTCTCCACAGGGCTGGCAGCAGGGGTCTCCTTCAGCAGCAGCTCCTTCAGATCCTCTGTGGTGGGGCTGAACACTGCCTCAGTGGCTGATGGCGTCTCCTGTAGGCCACATACACAGCCTTAGGCAAGCCATTTGGTAACAACTTTTTTATGTTCTTATCCTTGCCCCGCCCCCCCCCCCACTTTTGTGGGTCAGACATGGTGCAAGCGCTGACAGGGGTGGTGTGTGAGTACAGCAACAATGCACAAGCAAGATGGACTCCACACATTGACGAGCTTTGGTGCAATGTGTTCTCATGCTGGATGTCTTGCTTAGCTGTGACGGGGACCTTGAGTGATGCTTATGCACACACAGAGGAGTGGGCTCAATGAGGGTGTTCAGTCTTTGTGCAAGTTGTGTCCTTGCCACATGACGACATGCTTGCATGCGCCAAAGCTCTGACAGCATTCCAACTGCTGCATAGAGGCCAGAGTCATAGATGTTTCTAAGATTTTGAACATTGATGACAGCAGAATTACAGCTTACATGCAGGAGCAGCTCCTTTAGGGTGGGCACAGAGGGGGCCGAGGTCTCCTCTGGGGTGGGGGTGGGGGTTGAGAAGGTGTTCAGAGGGAACTTGGTGACCAGGCTGTCCAGCAGCTTGTGCCCTTCGATAGTTGCCTTGGATGTGGGTGCAGGCACCAGGACTGTGGCCATTGGGACAGCCTCAGGTGATGGTGACACCACACGCACGCCTGCAAGCAAAGGTCATATTCAGATGCACTAGTGTGTACTGTCAAGGTGACATGCGACGGCCAGAGTTTGACATGGTCTGTAGTAGCAGGCCAAACAGGGCCTGTCAGTGTAGTCATGCTTGTGTCAAGCACAGCAGTACATGCAACAACAAATGGCACGTACTCTATCGTCCAGGCAGCATTAAATTCAGCAATGTGTAATTTTCAGTACAGTTGTTGCAGGAATGCAGCAATGAAGCACCGTTCTTTCCTCCTATAGCACACTGCAGCAGCGAGGACAGCTCACATAGCGGTCGCAGATGTAGCTGCTGAGGTCATGCAGGTGCTGAGGTCATTTGCATGCTTTGCAGCCTATGCTTGCATACTGAAAACAATTGGGCGAACCTCAGAGGCAACGCAGCAACAAACAGCATGTGCATTGCTGTCTTGCACTTCAGCAGCAGCATTGCATAAAACAGATGACTACAACCCATACCTGAGACAGCGACGGGGGGGGCAGTGGCAACAGGGGTGGCAGGCACCAGGATGGTCTCTACTGGTACTGTTGCTGCTGGAGTGGAAGTACTGGTCTTCTTGCTCACAAGGCTTTGGACAGTCTGAGTGTCGGTCTCTCCTGCTCCTGGTACATCCACACTCACCATGCCCAAAGTTTTAGCAGCCTGCAAGCAGCAAGAGAAGAACTGGGTCCATGAGTGCACTGGGTGACGCTTGTGATAAGCGTGTGCTGCTGCAACATGCATAATTAGGCGCTGTATGGCAGTAGCTTGCCTTATTGCCTTCTGACTGATAGCAAATACATAAATGCTTGCATGCTGCATTGACGTGACTACTGCGTTGCACAGCGGCGCAAGGAGGGTGGCAAGTCAATAGTTATCCTGAGTAAGCATGGTAGTCAGGATTGCCGCTTTGGCAGGTAATGCTAAGTCATCACACACAGACAGCCAGACAGGCAGATCGACAAATGGACAGACAGACAGACAGGAGGAGAATCATTGATACACTTACAGCTGTAGGAATGAGCACGGTGTCAATGACTTGGACATAGGCTTTGCAGGCGCTCAGGTCAGAGACCAACACAGTTGCCGTGGAACCAGCATCAGGCACCACAGTCACAATGTCTCCAACAGTCTTGACCTGCAGCAGATGAATACAAGAAAGAAGACTTTGGAAAGCCAGCAGTAGCAGCTTGTGTTGTTGCAGTGCTGTCATGCAAGCACTGAACAGCAGGCTGGAGCGCCAAGGTTGCAGTTGATGATGTGCCATCAGCATTGCATTGGGAGAGTTTGGTAGAAGAGTGTGGCTATGTCACGAGTAAGATTGCAGTGGTTTGGCAGTGTTGTTTCGCCACACACAGCAGATGCAGAACAGCAAGACTGCTTACTGTCAGGGTCTCGCCCTCTGCAGTCACCAAGGAGCTGTGCTTCTTGAAGTCCGACACCTTGTAGGCATCCTGGGAGTAGACGTGGTACTCCAATATCTGCATGCAGCTCTACTTTAGAGTTTGCCTTCTACATCTGTTACTTTTGGCAATGAACGGTTGGTTGTAGATGCTCACTAGCTTTGTCGTTGCAGTGCGTTGCTATGCTGAGAGACTTCGACACTGCTACAGAACATCTGCTGCTTTGAATTCACGTCTTACCACGCTGAGCAAGTCGCTCTTGGACAACAGCTCCTCAGAAGTCAGGCTCAATGCACTTGCAAGAGCTGCAAAGGCATCATCCGTCGGAGCAAAGACCGTGATTGCTGATGTGGTCGAGTCCAGTAGGTTACCAGGCCGGCAGCCTGCATACAATCTTTCACGCTGAAGAATAAGGTCGAGCACTTCTGCATGCAGCGGTGGCGACTGGCGTTTTCACTACCTTAATGGCAGCTGCTAAAGTCTGCAAATTGTGCGAGTCAGCAGCAAGGGCGTAGGGTGTTGAGCACTGGTCGTTTTGGAAGTAGCTGCCAAAGAGTGAAGAGTCATCAGATCTAGCAACACCTGCACGCAACCACACAGCAAGTCTGTCGGTGGGCGTCAGTTTAGGCATAAGGCTGCAATCAGGCGCTATTCTGGCGCTGCAAGGAAACCACCTGTCAGGCTCGCGAGCAACAACGCCACTGCGAAACCCTTGACGTGCCCGGGTCTCATGCCTGCCAACTTAAACACGCTGACTGCAGCAAAAACCCTGCTGTTCGAAGCTGCACACTCTCAGCCGTACAGTAGGCAAGGACACAAGAACACGAAGATTACAAGAAGCCCCCAGCGATTTGGCACCTCGCAGCCTTGAGCGCTTTGTTGTCGGCGCTTCTGAACTCGAACATTGCGCCATGCCGGACGCGAATAGTGAGGTGCGACAGCCCTAGGTCAGCGTGTCCATTATGGGATTTGCCCATGCTGGCTGCGGCACTCACTGCAGTTCATTGTTTTCAGCGGTGGCAACGAGAGGAAGAACAGTGCCACTTCACAGACAATTACAACTGCACAACAGCAGCAAAGCGCGCATCCGATGTAACTACAAATCTTTTTTCTGTTCTTTTTGGGGCAGAACTGCTTCGCTGGGGCTGGCTACACTGTTGTGAATAACAGATTAGTTTCACACTTGCGATCTGCGCGATCAGTTGCACGGGCAACGGCCTCACCGTGACGAGATCAAAGTGTTTCCAGAGCGTGCTTAATAACAGCTGTGTTTCACAGAATGTGATCAAGCTGTGACTCCGGAACGAGTTTGCCGTCCGTTTATCAGCCTTCTGGAAGCAGATCTGCTTCTTCAACAACTGAAACGTTAGCTGGCTGCTCCACGCCGACAAGCACCAACTTACACCAAGTGACTATCAAAAAGCTTTGCTGTTGCAGGACCTTGTGGTCGACCAGAAACGAGAGAAGCCATTGCTAGGCTTGTTTCCTGTGCTGCAGTCAGTCTTGTATCAAAGCACAACTTTGCAAAAGTACCTTTCGAACAGTAAAGTCTCACCAGAGGAGAAGGGCCAAAGTACTTACTTGCTAGAGCCAGACTGCTGAGTACAGGTCTCCGCCGTGGATTTTGTGGAGCCTGTTGCCATACTACTGAAACGTCTCAGTTGTTTTCAAGATCTCCTGAGCTCTGCAACACTGAATCAAACCTGGCAGCTGATTAGCCAAAAGTTCTGTCCGCAAATGCTTGACCGGACCTTGTCTCACATGGCAGGCAAAATTGGTGCAATGGGCAGCGTTGACACCTAGGTTTGCTGCAAGAACAAGCAACAATAATTATGTGATGTCTGGAGCCTCAAGGCGGAGTTTTGAACACACGGTGTGTTCAGTATGCCACACTGGGACTTTAGAATCAGGTATCAAGCTTCTGGCTTATTGCAGTCATGAGGACTTAGATCAAACATGTGCTGAGGCAGGTCCTTCTTTAAGGATGTGAAAGGCATGGCCCAGCTGTCACCAGTTACTGTACAGTGGTAGAGCTGAATCTGCTGCGCTTCATGGACGCAAGCTAAACTGGTCTTATTTTGCTGTTGTGGTTTCAGAAGTCCACCCAGCTGCAGTGTTTTGTACCCATGAGCCACTGACAAAATCAGTCAGATTCAGGTCTGATCCACCTTAGGTTTAGGGATTTCCACTTCCCTTTGGACTGTGGCCTATGGTCATAGCTACGGGCATGCTTCAGGAGGCTCCTGTTACAATCGCTGAAACGCATACTATCCCCCCTCCCCACTTTTGACTTAGCATTGCAGTTCCTGCATTCCCTTCACTGAAAACGATGCCAGCATGCTCCTGTTGGACCTTACACTTTATGAAGCTGATTATGCGTATGCTGAAGCTTTATCAATTGACATCAGATTCTGCTTGATCGTGAGCGCAGGCCTGCATGCTTACGTGCATCATGCTTCAAGTGGAGTATGCAGTACGTACCACAGGTCACCATGTACAAGGTCGCCCCCTCTGGTAAGTTCCGCAGAGATGGCGAATTGCCCGTGGCGGCAAGACAGGTGGCCTGTTGATGCACACTGAGACAGCTGGGGCATACTTTGAATCGCATTGCCAGGGCGCCACGTGTGTACGGAGTGTCTGCGATGCTTGCGTAAACGTTTATGCTCGTCATGCACGCCAGACCAAGTATGCAAAGAGGGACAAGATAACCGCCCGAAGTCCGAGAGCCCCCATGTACTGAACAGCATATTGTTCAGAAAGCCGCATCAGTTTGTAGCAGTTTATCAGCACAACGTCGTTGAACACAAACTCGACCGACGAGCAGTTGCAGGTAGTTGGCTAAACAATTCAAGTTAGCGTGACCAAGTTTGCTCTTCACCTAGTCACTACGCTGAGAGCTTATCTTCGTTCGCGTTCGCAACACTGCAGCATAACTGCAAAGCTGGTTCAGAAGCGTTGGCCAAACCTAAAAGGTGGCCTGCCTCAACATCTTGCCTAGCCGAACGCTTGTAGCGCTCGGCTTGACTTTCTTTTGAACATCTTTCCGGCCCAGACTGGTCATTTGCTCACCTTTACCATCTCAAAAATGCAAAGGTTCGTCGTTGCCTCTCAGGCGCCTGTCCTGCATAGATGGCCGGTATATGCAGTCTGGTCTCTTGCTCAGCTGACTTATCCGTTTCGTGAACCATTTGCAGGGATCACCAAGAGAGCCAAGCCAGCACATCTCAGGCTGGCAGAAGCCAGTTTGCTACCTCCTCTGCACCTGTGAGACAGTCCTCAGAGCCACTGACACCCTCTGACTCAGGCAGCACCAAGAAGGTGGGACTTATGCACCGCCTGCTGGCAAAAGCCAAACATCACAAGGGGGAAGCACATAAGGGCATGCCTCACAGCCACAGCCACAGCTCCCTTTCACAGCATGATCAGCAGGGTCAGGATGGCCTGTGCAGAAAGTCAGCTGCTGGAAGGCATGTTCAGATTGCAGAGGAGAGCAAAGAAAACTATCCAGCAGATGCCATTCCTGCCCAAACATTGGATCAGCGACAAGAGCGCTCTTTTCTGAGCTCAAGTTTGCCAACAACACCAGCAGGAGAGTCAGCGCTACCCTCCATTTCACGCAGATCAACCATATCTGAAGATCATCATCAGATGGCTTTTGAAGCTTCTGCACTTGGGCGTTTGGCTCTTTCTATTGCCCCTCAGCTGAGTGAAGTCAAAGGTGTGCTTGAAAGCCTTTGGAAGACATTTGAACCCTTTCTTTGAGCCTTCACACTTGCATCTGTTACATGACACAGTGTCACAAACACAGAATTTGTGAGAATCACTGTCTGTGTATGGCGTGTTCTGACACACAGTGCTGCGTTTTGTCATTAGTGTATGGCATGTTCTGTTGCCTGCCTTACTTCCTGCCATAGATTGTGCGTTTTGCCTTGTGTCTTACCCCCCAGGTTGGCATACTCCTGCATAGCATAGCTTGCTGATAGACTATCCAGCTGACCTTGACTGCACCAAGCAAGCCTGCGCATGCAATGCAGGGCTGGAACTGCTAGATGCCCTGGAGGAGGGAGCCCTGATGCGCCTCAGGCGTGAGCACATGGGCCGCAGCTCAACTGGCATGGGAAAGAACGCCCAGGTCAGATGTGTGGCAGAAGGTTTCCAAGCAAGACTGCTGTTTGATGGCCAGGTATACAACAATGGATCTTTGCAGAGTGCTGTGTGATCATCTGAAACAGCATGCAACAGCCCCACCTTGCTCGCTGTGTTTCAGCAGTGTGTAGTGGCAAGTTGCTAATCCTGACACCTCTGCATGTGCCTGCTAGGTTTTGTTGCATGGTCCAGCTTGCGGCTAGCATGCCATGACTGGATTTCCGCAACTGCCTTACAGCTTATGTCTTGCCTTCACAGTGGATTTGACAGGCTTATGCAGCTGGGCCTGTTCATGCTCCCAATTTTCCGATTGCAGCAAGCTCATCAGCTGGTGTGTGAGTGCTTATAGGGTCTTGCCTCTCTGCTGAAGCAAGCCCATCTGACAGACAGAGACCAGGGTGTGCACAAAGCCGTCATTGAGTATGTGGAAGTGATGGAGGGCGCTTGGCACAGAAGGAAAAGCATAGAGGTGCACACCAACCAAGGCCTGCTCAGCCTGCTTCCTGCAGATGCAGTGACATATGCCACATGGATCATTGGGCTCAACACGGCACTGACAGCTGTTGAGCTGCATCGAGGGGATGGGATCCACCCCCTGAGGCCTGCCAGGAAGCTGCCTCTCAGCATGAAACTGAAGATCTTTGATCCTTCCATGGCCTTAGTTCAGGAGGAACCTGAGATGTAGATGGCTCATGTATTTGGGCAAGAGAGAAAGCATTGTGAACATGAGGATTACACAAAGTTTTCTGGAGAGATGGCTCCTGACAGGGTCCCTGCATTACAAGTAATGCCAATGAGCAGTGAGTCTGAATGTTGAATGTCAATTTTGATCAGGAGTGAACAGCACTGCTTGCAATCTCGACGGAATCTATATTTGGATGATGTATTTCAAGAACAGCTACATGGAGGTGTGCGTGTTCCAAGTGGATTTGTAAGGGCCCTGCCGTGCTTTACAACTTCAACGGCATGCTTCATCAGACGTTTCTCACTTCAATGTTTGCTTCCAGACTCTAGTGTGTTCAATGGTGACTTAGCATGTCATGCCAGGTTCTAGGCTGTGTATCACCTATGTTGTGTTTGTTTTATCAGTCAAGTTTGGATCTTTTCATCACCTAGGTGCAGGTACAAAACAAATGTCGTAACATGCGCCTCCATTGGGGGAGAAAGCGGTATACCGGTAGTGTGTTCATAGAGAAGCATGGTACATCATGACTGGGCCAATTGTGCGGATATACCACCCTAGAAACTGTTGGGGCTTCAGTATTTGACATACTCTATTGTGCATTTAAAGCCAAACTGCCTCTCCTGGAATCCTGTTGCAGCAGCATCTTTTGATTCATCTGACGGCCTGCTGTACAGCCTTCACCTGCAGCAGCTGTGCAATTCTGCTGCCAATGTTGCCTAATGTGGGAGCTATGGACTGGCTCAATAATCCTGCACCACAGCACATCTGATGTAGGTTAACTGCAAACCAACTGTCCTGCTCACAATCTGCAAATTAGCTCTCATGCCAGAAGCCTGCAGCAACAATGAGCAAGTGCGGCGCATGCAGCGTCGATTCTTTCAGGGGTGTTGGGTCACAAGCATACAGCGCTGCACAGCTTTCTTGCCATACGACATGTGACAGGTTGAGGCATGTACAAATATGTAAATGCCAACATGATACCTGCATTTTCTCTAGCATGCGCAAGCTCAAGGCATAGAGCCCTGATCTGGACCTCCAGCCCAGTTGCACGCGCCTTCTCTTGCAGCACCTCCTTGTGCAGTTGAGCCGCTGCAAATACAGAATGAATGGTATGGCAATTAGACAACAAAATCTGGGCGGAGGAACACAGATGTGTGTGTGATTTGATCAGGCAGTGGAGGCAGCTGCTGAGCAGCTACACATGTTTTGAATGGTTGTTCTGGTCAGGTGAGACACAAGTTTGCAGCAGTGTTTACCGTCTGGCGCACGCTGGTGGTCTGGATTGCTGCCATCTGCATCTGCTGTGCTGGGCTGCGATGACTGGGACTGCCAGAAAGCGCTCTCCTCTAGCAGGGTCTTCAACTGATCCATGTGCTGCAGGTTCTCTTGCGCTTCAGCTCCCCATGTTTGCGCACTCTCTTGCATCTGCGCCAAGCCCTGCGTATCATCAGCCTGGGATGATGGCTTGCCTAATGTAGCAAAGCAGCCAAGGCAGCCTTTGGAGACGCAGCTTCACAGTGTAGCTTGCTACTGCTCAGCATGCAACACGAGCTATAGGCCTCTCTTGTAACTCACAATATGCAGACACTTGAAATGTCACACTTCCAGTGCACAAGTCCAAGCCTGGCAGTAGCATGCGGGAGGTGTACATTTTGAGCACCTGCTCAAGGGCTGAGTTGTCAGTGAGGAGACGTTCAATATCCAGAGACTGGCGGTCCACTTCCACCAGCAGCTTGTCTCTGCTTGCCTTCAAGCTGCTCACCTGCCCCCTCAATCTCTGTGTGGTACAGAGAACAACTGACTATGTGCTCGCACACCTGTTGCAATGTGTCATGAAACCTGCCTGGAGTGTAATGGTGGTCTGGATTGCGCATTGATGATCTTTCATAAGGTTTGCGGCCCACCTTTGTTGCTGCATGCCAAATGCAGAGACAACAGTGTGCTCTAGTGTGTACAGTGATGATGACAAGCAATGACTTAAATCCGCTCACAGACAAGCTAGACTAGCGCCAGAAAGCAGTCGTTGCTAAAGATGTCACGGTGTGAAGCACCTAGCACAGGAGCATGCAGTTGGAGCCTGGAGTCAACCAGCAGATGAACTGCAGAGCAGGGTGGGCAAAACAGCATTCTACCTGCAGCAGCTGTACTGTAACATCAGGTAGGCTGTCAGAGCCAGCAGATCCTCCAGAAGGCAAATGACTGGAAGCTTGCCTTCTACCAGAAGGCAGCTGAGACACCCCATTGGGAAAAGCTTGCCCATCAAGTGCTGCCTGCCCAGTACTGGACTGCTCAAGCTGAGTGACTCGTGCTTTGGCTGATGCAAGCTCAGTCTGAGCTGAGTTCAATGCTGACTCAGTTGACACTAGACTGACGGACAGATCATCTGCTCTGATCTGTGCTGCATGCAGCTCTTGACGTAGCTTTTCATCATTTGGTTGCCTTTGTTGTGTGCTAGCACTTGCGTCTACAGCGCTGGAATTTTGCTGTGCTGACTCAAGTTCTGTTTTCATTGCAGCCAGCTCTTGCTCCATCTTGAACTGTTCCTCTTCAGCTTCTGAAGCCCTCTGTTGTGCTACCTGCTCAAGTATGCCAATGTGTCAAGGCAGGCTTTACTGAGTCTGAATTAACAGGGACAGGCAAGACTGGAAATGCCGGACTGCATGCGTCATTGTTGGGGGTTATTCAAAGGGCTTATGGGATATAGACTGCATTCAGAATGACTGATGCACTGTCAGATTGCTGGCAGGATGAATGCGCACCCTGAGCTTAGCTTGCATGTCTTTACATATGGAATCTGCCTCCAGCTTTTCGGCTGCAGACTGAGCCACGACACTGTCACGCTCCTGCCTGAGCAGCCTCTCCTGATGCAGGGCTGACTGCATTTGGACCACATTACCTGCGCAAGCCTGGATTGCTTTGTCATCACATCTCCAAGTCGCATGGGCACAGCATTTTGCACATATAGAGTAAATGCATATTGGAAGATCGGATACGCAACATGAAGCGTCAATGCAAGCTGTCAGCCAATGCTGCTGTACAGCGCATGCTTGGAGACGTACCTTTTAGGTGTTGCAGCTGCTGGGCAAGCTGCTGTTTCTCCTGCAGCAGACCTTCGCAACGATACTCGAGGGCACCTGCAGTCTGTGCTTCCTGCTGCAGCTGCTGCACATGCTGCTCCAAATGATGTATTCTGGTTGCTGCCTGCAGAGTCGTCTGTCTGGTAAGTTTGCACAGGTAATGGGTCAAACAAGCCAGCAAAAACTGCAAACAGCACCTCCGGCGACAGATCTAGTCTAGACTGCATGCGACGAAGGTACTAGTTGTATAAAAACAGCTACTTGCACTTGACTCAGCTTCACACGGCCTGGGATCACAACCCGGTCTGGTCAGGGTGGCGACGCAAAATGAGAGTTTGCCAGGTTCTGCGTCCTGCTGACAGTCTAAATGTGCTTGAGAAGCAACGAAGCGACAGTCAGAGGCAATAGCCTCTCTCTGGTAACTATAGTAGCTAGTCTAGTTGAATACGGCGTACAGAAACCTGTTGTTAGTCACGCCTATTACTGTTCGGTACTGTGGCGTGGACACTTGCTGCGGGCACTCCCTGCCGCGAGCTGTTGTCCGTCACCTACTGCTGCAGGTGGCATATGGCGGACATTGTGTAGCACATCACCCGAGCTGAAGCTGCCGAAACTTGCTGCTGGTTTGTGTAATCCGGAAGGTGTTGGGAGAGTTGTTCGACAACATGTCGAATATCTTGAAGGCGATGGCCACAGCAAGAGAGTCAGCCTTTTTCAAGCAAGAACAGGCATGGTTTCCAGTCATCATTGCCCAGTCGTTAAGCTGCGCTTGCCACCAAACTCACTCCCACTTTTTGTGGACTTGCAGGAAGCAGACTTGCAGCGATACCGCACCCATCTCATCAGCATGGGCAAGATCGAAAATGCAGCAGGAGCGAACCTCAAACCACGGAGGCATAAGACTTTCGAAGAGAGCATCAAAGCGTTTGAGGTTGGTCACATAAACCTCCCTTACAAAACACTCACAGACACAAACTTGCAAAGTTGCTCGTCTTCGCACACTGTCACATGTTGTCGCTGCAGTCCATCTGCACGCCGCCCTGTGAAGACATCAGTCAGCAAGTTTGATTTTGCTGGGGGTGCAGGTCTTACCTGAGGTGTTGCAGCAGCAAGCTCGTCTGGATGACCCAGGAGCAGCAGCCCGCAGAGAGATCATCAGGTCTGACATCTAAACTTGTGCCTGTCAAGCTTGATATGATCTGTGCAAGATGTGGAATCACTTGCAATGCATGCTGAAGGGGTGGTATGGATTTGGCAGGCGAATACGAGGCATGCCCAGCAAACTTTCAGAGGCAGAACTGTCAAAATACAGATCCACCATCTATGGACTTTCAGCACATGTGGGCCATGTACCAAAGATGCATTTAGGCCGCAACAAATGGCACATGGCAGCAGGCTTCAGTGAGAGTGCACCTGCTGCCATTCCTCTCAGTCCTGAAGCTGTTGAGACTGCTCAGAGAGCCTACTCAGCAGGTACGGTACACACCTGTTTCATTAGCATAGCATCACTATCAGGCGCACCACAGGCAGCGAACATCACCAAGGCAGCGCTAAGTTTGTCCCATCTGCTTCAACGCAGACAGTTCTGTGGTGCATGGAATGCTGGCGCAGCTCTGCAGACAGATTAGTACATACAGTGCATACATCCTGAACGTACCTAGCTCATCATGAGCTGGAAAGCAAACTAATTCCTTATTATCATTGTTATTAGAGTGCATACAGGGCCGGTACATACTGGGCTGCAGGTGTGAGGTCTATGCTGTACGGCTCCATGCTGGGTCTGCTGGGCGCAGCTGTCCTGGGAACTTTGGCAGCCCGGTATATGGGCTTATCCAGCTTACAAGATCTGAGACCCAGCCCTGACCCAGAAGGCAGCGCATTTCAAAAGTGGCTGCAGCCCTACAAAGAGCGAATACAGGCAAGTCACATCCCGCAATGAAACGCACAGCAAGCTGCAAAATTGAGTTTGTAGCAGGGCTGAGGTAACAGGCACATTGCTAGCTAATTTTCTGCACTACTATCACAGTGTCACTGCTGACATACCTGCTCTTTCACACCGTGCTCAACTGTGAAGCTCAGCTAAGTGTGGAGAAGGGTCAACATGTTCAAATTGTATGTCATGTACTGCATCATAGACATGTATAAGCTATCTGACAAGGATGCCTTAGGTCAACAGGATAACGTTGGATATGTCTGCTAACTGTATGATCTGACTGTGCAGGCATACATCAAACCAGCAATTACAGCCTCACCAGCAGATGCAAGCACTACAACCAGGGTGTTACCTGGCGACAGCAACGAAGTATATGTGGCCAGCCAACAGCCAGGCTCAAATAGTGAGTTTGCTCAGAGGCTGGCGAGCAGATACAACCCTCGCTACAGCAGGCCCAACACATCCTCAGACCAGCGTGCAGCAGACGTGTTTTGACTTGCATGTTTCTCAAGACCAAGGGGTGTCTTCGTGAGCAGAGGCTGTCTGGCATCTGAGTGCCTGACCGTGGCAATCTTGTATCCTAGCGGAACTCTTACATGGCACCCAAGCAGTCAGGCTGAAGCATGTGCTGCAGTATCATTTGCACTGGCATTGCAGATCTGGCAGAAAGATACTGGACGCCTGCAGAGCTGGTCTGCTGTATGTGGCACCTGTATTCTCATTCACCTGTGTACTTCCTCACATGCCTGACTTTGCTGTGTCAGTATCATCTACATTCATTTCAGCCCCTTCATTGGTCATTCCACCTTGTATGCTGACCCTCCCTGCTTTCACTTGCAAGCGTTCTAACCCTCCCCGCTCCCGCATGTCTGGCACCTTTCACATTCAACAAGACTTGTATGCCTTATTTGTCCAAGGTTTATGATATCTTGCAGTGTGTGTATCCATTTGGATTTTGCAGTTTGAGACCTATTCCCTAGTAGTCCATATATCATCTTGTGCAGAATAACACGGGCAAACTAAAGTTCAGAGGTATATTTGTGGAAACCCGTGTATCATAGTATGCTAAACGTGTTGACGCAAAGGCCAAAGACGCATGAAGAGAACGCTTTTCAGTTGTTTGAGGTCAATGGCACGCGGGCGTCACGGTCATGTCAACTGTTACAGCTGCACATGCTAAGACAGCATGTCTTCAAGCATACTTCACAACAAGACAACACAAGAGCAAGTTGCAGTTTTGCAGACACGCTGGTCGAAGTATATCAGTGCTTTGCGCGGCCTATCACAACCTTGCATACTGTTTCTGACACCAATATCTATGATCCAAGGCACGTGTGTCTAATTTCGAATCTATCAGGAAAATCTTGGGAAGGAAACTAGAGCCGATTCCGACATTCTGTATCATATTTTATTTGCTACCTGACTTCAGACCAGACTTCAGACCTGACTTGCTACAATTCAAAGCGTGCGCGCGCGGCACAGCTGAGGCTGCCGGACATGTGCAAAACCAATAAGCTTGCAAGCTGTAACCGGCAGCAAAGCTGCGAATTGCGGTGAAGTTGCACTGCGAAAATATGTAAGCAGACATGTCTTTTTGAGAAAGGTTGTTCTTGTCTCCAGATGGGAGCAACATCTGAGCTCCATCGCCGCGACAACGAGAGCCACGATGCTAGCCCTTATCGTGTGAGTGCCAGACTAGCAGCTGCCAAAGGCCTTTTGGCGACATTGAAACCTGGAGGAATTCACAAAAAGGGCTTCGAAGAAACAAGAGCCAGCCTTGTGACGAAGCAATGTCTCAATCTGGAATATCCGTCGTTGCAAGACTTTGAGATTCTGCAGACGTTAGGTATGGTATGCTGGAACAAAACTTCCTGCTTTGCACCATAAAGCCTGCAAACTTGCCTCATTTTGAGCAACAAAGCGCCATGCAGGCACTGGGACATTTGGCAGAGTCAGGCTGGTCCGAAGCCGTTCCACAGGAACTTATCTGGCACTGAAGGCAGTGAAGAAAGCAAAGGTTTTGGAGCGCAAGCAAGTGTCACATATTGTCAATGAGAAGGCTGTGCTCTCTCAAGTGCACCACCCATTCATCATCAGCTTGTAAGTGCCGATCATGATGCTGGCTTGATCACATGGCACCATACTACAATTTGAAATGCTGGTTGGCATCTCTGTCAACACATTTGTTTTCAGCGTTGTCGTGTGGTCATGGCGCATCTGCTCAGTGCAAGCTTGGTCCAGTGCAGCCTTGCACTTTTGTCACACAACAGGGCTTTGCTGCAGGAAGTCTACATTCCAAGACAGCCAGAAGCTGTATCTGCTTTTGGAATATGTACCTGGTGGGGAACTCTTCAAGCACTTGAGGTCAGCCGGCAAGTTTTCATTAGGCCAAGCTCGCTTCTATGCAGCCAGCATTTTCCTGGTGTTTGAGAAGCTGCACCAGCAGGACTATGTGTACAGGTAGGCAGCTCAGTGAGGTCACAACATCTCCTGAAACAGCCACATTTGCAGCACCTGCAGCTGCACTTTTTGATCGCACACCCAGTCCAAACTCCTGCCAAGGAGTATCCCCGCTGCTCTGTCCACTGCAAAGTCTGCACCAGGTCTGTCGAAGTGACACGCATTATGAGCACTTGACATGGTGTTCAACTTTGTCAACATGAGAGTATTCCCATGTTGGCAAGTTTGTAAGGCGTCAGCTAGCTTGAGACTCTCTTTCAGCAGCTGTCTGATGCTGCTTGCTGCTTGCCACATTTGCCACTCAGCTCTCCTCAGATTTGTGACAGTCACTTGCAGCACTACAGCATCAGGGCTTCTTGACAGTCAGCCAGCTCTTCTGCATCATTGTGCTGAGATGCTTAACATACTTGTGTCTGGCAGTCAGCAATTGTAAGGATCAGAATGCCAGCCTCAGATGTCTTCAAGGCAAGGTCCACTCAAGGCATTGGTAGTACGTAGCAGCAGCTGTGTCCTTCCTGAGTTTCAAACCCAAGCGTCTTAGCCTTGTCCTTGAGCCTGCCAGCCTTGCATCTAGCTTGACCAGCCCTTCAGTCCCTTTTACCAGCCTTTCAGCTGCCTTGACCAGCCCTACAGCCACCTCAGCTTCACATGCAGCTACCTTGACCAGCCCTTAGGACACTATGCAAGAATTGTAAGGTTATGATTAGTCATGCAGAAGCCGCTTTACATTGCAGTGGTGTCTGCCCAATTCAGGGATCTGAAGCCTGAAAACATCGTGCTTGCTGAGAATGGCTATGTTAAGCTGGCAGACTTTGGGTTTGCCAAGCACCTCAAAGACGGGTAAGGTCACATGCACAAGCATGCATATACACTGTCAGTTGGATGTAAATGCCTTTGAGTCAACGATGCATGGTCAATGTACAGTTGCCTGGCATGTCATAACAACATGCATGTCTGATGTCACGCTTGGTGTTGCATGTGTTTAGCCAGTCCAAAGACTTGTCCTGCACGTCATCATGAGCTGCAGAGCGTCTTGATTATCACTATCACTATCATTACCAGACATGCCAGCAACATCATGCTCACTCAGCTCACATGGATCCATGCAACCCTGTTTCTGCAGTCAGAGGTCATATACACTGTGTGGGACTCCAGAATATATAGCACCCGAAGTGATTCAAGGCAAGGGGCATGGCAAGGGCGCAGATTGGTGGTCCTACGGGGTTGTACTCTTTGAACTCTTGTCGGGCTACCCTCCGTTCTGGGATGAGACTACCTACGGCATCTACAAGAAGATTGTGACCAGAAAGCTGAGATGGCCCTCTAGCTTGCACCCACATGCTAAGGTGAGGCATCGACGACATCACACTTCAGCATGTCACACGTGAGCTTGAGGAGCTGCACATGCAAACTGTCTTGTGCATGTCAGGGCATGTCCAATTCTGAGATGTCTTGGGCTGGCGACAGACGCTTGCAAGCAGGCATTGTTAGATGTAAAGAAAACCTGAATAGCAGTTTCACATGACAGCTGAACTTGCCCTGGGCCTGCTTTGCAGGACCTGATCAATCATTTGCTGAGTGTAGATCTGACCAGGCGGCTGGGCGGCATGAAGGCTGGTGCCATGGGCATTCGAGATCACCCCTTCTTCTCTGGCTTTGACTGGAAGGGTCTTGCAGAACGTAATTGCTATTGCTTGTGTTGCTCATGCACCTCACACCAGCGTTAAGGGGCCAGGTGTTGCTGCCGTTGGCCTGCTGGCATACATCATAGGTTTCTGCTGTGACTATCAAGATTGAGTTGTTCGCCCACCAACATCTTGTCATGCAGTCAATTTGCCTGCCACTACCAAACATGCAGGATTTGTGAGAGGAGTGCTTGAGTCCATAGGGGTCTATTACGTGGCACTATGAGAGACAGAGAGACTCATACCATGTAAGTGTTGCACAAAGCAGACCAATGATTTAATGTTGCTGCAGAGCGTTTGGCAGCTCCAGTGGTGCCACTGGTCTGTGGAATAGATGACACCAGCAACTTTGATCAGTACGCAGAGTCAGTTATTGATGTCGATGAACCCCTGCCAGATCCTGCAGAGGCACTGCAGGCCTTCAAGGACTTCTGATGGCTGAGTCCAGCCAGCAAACACAGCATTGGCATACAGACCACTTCAGACAAACACAGCAGTCCTGGATGTAGACAAGCAAACGATGTCCTAAGTTTTTTGAATATGCTTTTGCTTCAAAGTTTACCTGTTGCGTTTTGCTACTTTAGTAGGCACAAATTGACAAGCTGTTCAATTGTATGTCCAATGCTTGTCTTGACCTCTCACTGAATGCCTAACCGTTTTGAACTGAGAACTGCCGTGAACGCTGAGTGTGACTTTTGTATATTGTGTCTGTGCATGCACATCATTTTTTTCTATTTTTTTTGCCACTTGAGGCCTCAGTGTGACAAAGCTTTGTGTTTGAGATAAAATGCATTGTATCAGCCACAGTGGGAAGCCTTGTAGATAGACAGTCACTGCACTGCAGATAGCACTAGTAGCATTGCAGCACTTAGCACTACAGAGGAGTAGTACTACTCTGTAGCATTGACCATTAATGGTATCAATATGAAGACAGCCATTAATGGTATCATAATATTATTATTATACTATTTCTGACTAAATGGCATTTACTGCTATGGAATCAATCTCGCACGAGACAGCTGCAACTCATTTTAAGATCTTATCATTACTTTGGCCTGCCAGCGCCTTACCCTGTCAGACAGTCTCGAATCTTATTGAGTTGCTTTTGTATTCCAGAGAACAAAACCAACAGATAAGCTCCAGCAGCAAACATTCTCACCTGCCATTCCTCACTTCAGGCCCTGTAAACACAATCACCCAACGAAAACGCTTCTGTGCTGGGCTGTGCTGACATTCTGGCAACACACTCGTTCCTACACATCAGTCACATCCACTGATCTGAGGAAGGTCAGCCGATTGGATTCGGAGCCGACCCGGCAACGAAAGGCTTTTGAACAGCTTGTACACGAACTGACTTGGCTAAGTCCCTGTCGTGAAGTCGTTTGACCTGATATGTCGCCAAAGATGGAGGTCTTCATCAAATGTCAGGTGTGCAGAATGGTGATGCACGAAGTTGTCCGTGAAGATCTCGAGAGCAAAGCTGCAAGTGTGACAGTTGGATCGCTCGCAGGGGGTCAGCAACATTTTATGGGGGCATAAGTTTGAGGTCGAAGACTCCATCAAGACAGTGCGGACAACATTTGCTAAGATGCTTGGTTTGCATCCGAGTTCTTGTCAGCTGTATTACAACGGCGATCAGCTCGCAGATCAGCCAATCCGTCAGGCAAGCCTGGTGATATTTCGTATGTGCACCTTGATTGGCTGCAAGTCCCCTCCTTTCCAGTAGCATTATGTACCCTCTCAAAGCAACGACAGTCATAAACTACTGTTGACAGCTGCAGGTGCAGCCAAACACACTTTTGCTCAACTTGACAGCTACGTTTCCCTACACCCTTGCCCTTTGCATGTGGCAAACTTTCGCTGTCGGCCATGGTGACGTCGACGCTGCAGAGGCAGCTGCTGAGGCTCTTGCAGCTAACAGGAGTTGGGACATGCTGGACCTCAGCAGCCCAGCAAGCCTTGCCTGCTTTGCCAGGGTGGCTCCAAATGAGGTTGTGCCAGAAGACATGGCCTTGAAAGCTTTCAACCTAGGATCTCCTGTGTGGTCTGAAGTGCCAGTTGCAGCACTGCCTCCCCTACTTCTTCTGCAGAACTACCTCCAGCTAGCATATGCGCACAAGACCAACAGTGTGGAAATATGCGAGCGTGGTGCAGCTGAGGTCATAGCTGAAAATATGGCCAAGTTCAGGCAGCACTCCCATCCAGCATCAGCCAGCAATGCTTCAGCTGCTTCTTGCTCTGGTCACACTCAAGCTCTGCGGTCTGCCCTGCTGTTGCTCAAGCTGGTATCTGCTGTGGCAAGCATCAAGGTGGAAAATGACAGAGTGTGTGCTGCCACCAAAGCCATCTGGACAGCGATTGGCTTCATAGCTGACCACAAAGTACCAAAGCAGGCTGCCAAGCTTGCCTGCCAGTCACAAACCAAAGCAGAAGCTGAGACAAGGCCAGAAGGGATCCTGTCTAGAATGCTGATTCAGCTTGTGCTGCCTGCAATCAAGCCACTGCTGAAGACTGACACAGAGGCAGCATACCAATGTTTGTGCTGCGCTTGCAAACTCATCATAGGCCTGCTGCCAACTAGCAACCCAGCCCTCTGCCATCTTGTGGCATTAGAGATTGTGTCTGAAGGTGGTCCCTTGCCGTGCAGTTTTCTGCTGTTATGTTACAATATGTTGTTTGCTTGCTGTGTGTACGATTCACACCATGCTAAGCTTTGAGCCATTGACAGTGCTCTTTTGCCTGAGCTCAGCTGCAAGACCTTGCTCAGCTGCAAGACCCCACCAGTCATTGTTTGGTATCACATTTAAGAGCGTCACATACATGATCAAGCTGACCTGTATGGACATTCTGTCACCATGCATCACATCGCCACAGCATCATCACGGGTATGACAGCTCACTGTTTCTTCTGCCACGGCTGCATTTCCACAGAAGTTTTGCCTAATCTGTCTAGATTGAATGGCAATCACACCAACAGTCAACCTGGCTGTTGTACAGGGGATGTACCGGTGCTGGTGGCTATGTTGACCCAGTACAGCGAGGCAGGTGTAGAGGCATTCAACATCCTTTATGAGGTCACATACCGTGATAACCTGCCAGCTGATCATACGGAGGCTGTGGAGGGCCTGTTGGTGCGCTTGCGAGCACACCACCGCATGTGTCATGTCCTGGCTGCTTGCCTGCCGCCAGTGCAAGGAGGAAGCATGTTCATACCAGGCACTGACGATGAGCCTGTTCTTCATTCATCCACCCATAATCCATCCATCTGTCCGTCCATCCTTCTGTCTGTCCATCCGTTTGTCCGTCAGTCCATTTGTCCATTCATCCATCTGCCCATCCAGTCCCTCTCCTGTTCACCATGATGCTGATCAATCTGTAACAAAACGCGTCACTATGTGCAAGGCTTTTGAGCTCTGATGACATGCTGTCATGGCGACATGTTTTTACCACACACACTGGACATAACTTTGCATCAGGGTCTGTGATGTGTCGCAGGTCCTGTGTGCCATGGCATAGTTCACAAAACGACTGACATTATTGCCTGTTCTTTGTTGGGGTAGACGTTACACATACTGACTTCTTGGGCTTGAAGAGTGACTTGATGAAGATGCCATACTACATGTTGGCCGAGCACCTGCCAGACCTGAAGCTTGATGTCACCAATGTCATGAGGTAAGTCTTTACCTGCAGCTGTGACATGCCATTGCATGCTTGATGCATTGGAAGTTGACCTGTTTTGTGAAGGTTGACCATGTTCTCCCCCCTGTCTTTCATGCACTGTCATATGCAATCAACCCCTCGGTATGTTCTCACTAATCCACTCACATGGGCACCAGCTCACTCACCTGTATTTGAAGGGACACAAGGAAAACCTAGCTTTTCATCCTAGAACTGTTAAATTACTACCATAAGAAGCTACAGCGTTCCATCCTGCAAATGCATCAGGGTAATCTGGTATACGTCGCGGCATACCGGCTAGGGCATTGGAACGAAAGTCATGTTCATTCCTATAAAGAAAATCCAAAAGTGAATTTGTTGTAAACTTTCAGGATATTGTAAACCACTTATTTTTCCTATCCAATACTAAAAACCTGCAAACATTGCAAAAACAGCTCCCATGGATAACGCATAGTGAAAATGCGCTACAACATAGTAGGTATTGTGTAAGGCAATGTCAATACCAGCGTTGGCTAATACTACACCAGTAAGGCCACCGACAGTAAAAAGATAAATCCCACAGCAAAAAGCATAGGAGTTTTGAATCCAAAACTTCCTTCACACATAGTAGCAATCCAACTAAATACTTTAATTCCAGTAGGAACTGCAAAAATCATAGTAGCTGCTGTAAAACAGACACTCAGACACTCACTCACTCACTCACTCACTCACTCACTCGCTCACTCACTCACTCGCTCACTCACTCACTCGCTCGCTCGCTCGCTTGCTTGCTTGCTCATTGGGTATTGTTGAGACCCATTGCAGTCAGCTGGCATACTTTGGACATGAAGCTGAATGACGTAAAACCCCAATGTCATCAGGATTGTCACATCAGGTTGATGCTGAAGAAGGTGCTAATGGACTGGCAGCCTGCTGCAAAGCCTGGTCCCGAGCAGGATGCCCTGGGATTTGCTTTTGTGAGACGAATAGGCATGGAACCCTTGCTGCTGTGGGTGAAGCCTGATGACTTTGGCTGCAATGCGCTTTGCTCAAAGCGCAATTGCTTGGGATGTTCCAAGTGTGGTTCTCTTGAGTGGAATTTCAAGACTGAGATGATAGCCACTCTCTATACCCTATTCTGTAAGTTTACATCAGCCAGCACAGCCCAGCTGACATCTATGACCAGCCAAGCAAGTTCATGTGCATATAACTCCATGTGACAGTTGACCTGATTTACTGGAGCAATTGTAGCACGACACCAGTTGGTGCAGCTCAGTACATGCCCAGAATTGCAAGAAGACAAAATGTGCATTGCATCCCATTGCTGATTAGACATGTCATTATGCTGAATGCTCTTCGTTGCACAGCTAAAGCCTTTGCCTCCTTGGAATGGCATGCCTCAGCCAAAAGCGACATGCTGATCGCAGCTCCTGCTGCAAATGGCCTTCCATATGACGCTTGTGGTTTCTTTCGTTGCATGTATGTGTAATGGATAGCTCTTCTGCCCAAAACAAAATGCAAAAATCAAAAAATGAGGGGGGGGGGATATGACATGCTTGCAGAACTGGACTGGTGACAACAAAGCTTGCTTGTTTGTCCTCCTCCTTTTGTGATGAAATTGTTGACAATGCAGGCTCCCAAGCATGCACAGATGGTTGCCAGGTGGCTGCATCAGTGACAGTGGATGCTCTTTATGTTGCAATGATGGGTTGCAAGCAGTGGCTGCAGCTGGAGGGCAGACAGGCTGGCCACCAGGTGCACGGCTTCACCTCTGCCATCAGGAGTCTTGATGGGCACTTGACAGCTCAGCTCAATGCTGGTGCCTGCTTGACGCACTTGTTGATCCAGGTAAAGCTCATTGCAGATTGCGATGTGACAGGCTTGCAGTTTTCACACGGCCTCTCTGTCAGAATTTGAGCACTGTCCATGTTCACCACCATTAGAGAAGAATATTACACATGGTTCTTGTTTTTCGTGACCTCCGCTGATAATATCAAGGACAAGAAACGTGGTTGATTGATTGATTGATTGATTGATTGATTGATTGACTGACTGACTGACTGACTGACTGATTGATTGCTTGGTTGCTTGCTTGACTGCTTGCTTGATTGATTGCTAGATTGATTGTTGAGTTGATTGCTTGCTTGATTGTTGAGTTGATTGATTGATTGATTGATTGATTGATTGATTGACTGACTGACTGACTGACTGACTGACTGACTGACTGACTGACTGACTGACTGATTGATTGATTGATTGATATATTGATTGATTGATTGATTGATGGATTGACGGATTGACGGATTGATCAGCAGTGATGGTATGATGTGCACCATGCAGCCTGAAATGGCAGCCACAGACAATTGTGCTGCTGCATGTGTGATCTCAGCCCCTTGCTCAACTTTGCATGGGCTCTGCATCAGATGTAAGCTCCCTGTTGCTGCAGTTGGGCAGCAGACATGCTATGACAGGCGGTCATTGACAGCATGCTGTAGCTGGTCTCTGCTTGGCTGCCACGACTGACGCAAGGCTGACTTTTTGGTGAACATTTATTTGTGCTTTGCATACAGGAACAACAAGGAGCCTTCAGCCTGTAGGCACACAAAAAGCAAAGATACCACGGCTCAAAGCAGCGCTGCATGAAGGAGCCTTTGGTGTTATGTACGAGTGCATCCAACATGCTGTTCAGGTATGGTGCCGCTCAGAGTTGCGTACCTTGTGATGATACAATAGTCAGATGTCCAATGCTGGGAAACACCAGTATCAGCATGGTTCTAGGCCAATGCCAGCTACTTTGTCATCATTGGGCTGATGACTTGGCTGCACTGATCTGCATCTGTTCATAGACACGCATGCTGAGTTGACATGCACGCTGAATGGCATGTTCCCTGCATCTTGTACTGCTTTTCTTTGTTGCATGAGCAAAGGAGTTACTTCAAAGGGTCATCCGCTACCTCATCTGGCTTATGTATGCAGGTCAAGCTGCCATGGGATACCGGCATGAGGGTGGCTCTGGCTAGAGTGCTGACCTGCATGACTGAACTATATGATGAACTCCCAGATGAAGCCCTACTGGCAAAGGCACGATGGCATGAGTCGTGCATGCATGTCATGTCTGCGCTTGCACTTTAGACAAGACATCTGCCAGTCTATAACTTGCGCTTATGCTTGACTTGGCAGACCTTATGTGCAATTGCTATCAAGCATATGCTGACTTCATCAGGACAAAGTAGACATCCAGGTGTGTCTGATGGGCACCTAATGCCAGAAACGTGCTTGTGGCTGTAGTACAAGGAAGCGAGCTTACATGTTGTGGCGCTGCTACTGCCCCGGCTGGCAGGGATGTCAGACAATGACGGCATGCAGCTTCGCTTGGTTGAGCCATGCGTCAGTCTGATGAAGCAAGGTCTGCAAGCCTCAACCAGAGGACCTACCGCCCTAGCACATGTGAGCAAGACACTGAGACATGTGCTGCATCTTTGCACTAATAATGCAGCGCACCTCAGCCTTGAGAAAACTGTGACGGTGCAGGGATGCATTGCACGCCTTGATGTCAAAGCAGCAAGTCAATATCAGCTTAAGTCAAGACCGCATTGCACCCACATAAACGAGACCCCAAACTGGCATACAGGAGCTGTGTGCCCCCCTGGTTGATGCTCTGGTCAGCTTGCCTTTGGACAAGGTTGTACGCCCTTCAGCCCAGTTTTCTGTTGGAAAGTTGGTCGTAGTGGGGAGGATGCCCAACATGCAGACACTACAGCCAGTCATGCTGTCACAAGTCCTCCTCTTCACAGAGGATTTGGAGTGTCGCAGCTATGTGTGGCAGCACATCATGCCTCTGTGCTCAGGCTGGTTCACACACCAAGTGGATGTCATGGTCCAAACACAGGAAGCCTACATCAATCTGGATCCTTACGCTGAGCTCCTTGGTGAGCTCCACTGACACGGCCCACAGATTTGCATGACCTTTTTTGACAAAATTGTCGACTCAGTCAGGGGTTTACAGTCATTGGGGCCAGCTAGCTCATTTGACTATATTGCACTATGGAGGACATTGTTACCATGCCATGGGACAAGACTCCGGTGCCTATGCTGAGATGCAAGGGTATTTCTGTTTCTCGTCGAGCGACAAAACTGCATGCTCTGCTTTTGTCGTGTTCTGTTCAAGAGCCGCCCAAGGACTTGCATAAAGACTTGTTGCAGGCTGTGCACTCAAAAATGCATATTAGAAAGGCCTATCACCTGTTCAAGTGTGCCTTGCTCATGGTTTCATGCACTGCCATTGCAAAGCGGGTCATTGTGACTGACTGAGGCTTTCTCAACCGCAGCGAACTTTGGGGCGTGGCGGCCCAAAGAAGGACCATTTGCACAAGCTCAGCCCTCAGAGGCAGCAGCAGCCACTATGATAACGGCTATGTACATTTTCTTCCGTAAGGTCCATGATGTGCACGGCGATGCTGTTGCAAGCAAACACCTGGCTGGTCTGAAGCCGGCCTCAGACAGTGCTTGCAAGACCCTGGCAGAGCAAGCGGCGATGTATGACGTTGAGTTGGCCATGTACAACGACAAACTTTGTGAGAACCTCTCCCACCACATTTTGGACATTGCCACACCTGCTGCTCCCCCCCCGGCCCTCCCCGCCCTCCAACACCTGCGCACAAGCCAAAAATTACTGTGCTGTGCTCAATCAATGTTTGTCTGTTTGCCATGCCTCACAATCAGTCAGCGTTTGTGTGTTTGCCATGCCTCAGAAGAGACTGCAGTCCACTTACGGGATCAACCTGGCCTGTCATGCGTGCCTTGCGTGGTTGTCTGCTGCCCGCGCATTCTTGAGTCATGCTGCAAAGCGTGTCAGTTCTGCTTTCAGGCAGATTTTTGCAAAAATATGAGAGAATGCGACAAGACCCTGCTTGGGTGCCTGTCATAGCTGGGCTGGCTCCAGCTGCAAACGGAGCCAAGTTGCAGAAGCACACGAAGGCGCACTTGGAGTTGGTTGCTGAATTCAAGACCAACTTGGCGCGCGTAGCTAGATCCACCACTTGGTTTCCTCTGACAATATTTCGGCGCTTGCAAGCCTGCTTGTTACCCTTGGTGAGGCTTCAGGCTCTGCAAACAAGCTACTTCTCAACAAGAGATATTGTTGCATGCGTGGTGGTGCTTTTCCACATGTGTTGCCATTGGACCGTCATACTGGCGCGCTGATGTGCATGTTGATGCCAGACACAGCGTTCAGTGAGATGAAGCATGTCACTCAGACAAGCATGCAACCCAACAAGCTTGAAGCTGTCAAGTCAACGAGGACTGCATCCACGCCCTTGCCAGTCACATTGTCCCCAACCCAGGTCACACTGTCTCCAACCCAGGTCATGATCTGCACATTGCAGGTTGTAGGCTCCAATGGTAACACAGAGGCATCGGCGTCGTCAGCAGTTGAGCAGCTGCTGGAGGAGGAGGCTCAGGCAGCCGCCAGGGCAGCTGCTAAGAAGGCCAAGAAGCTGAAGCAGAAGTCCAAGAAGCAGCAAGCTCAGCAACCTGAGTCACCATCAGATGGCCGTGTGCCTGATGAGTCAGATGACAATGTTGAGCACTCCACCTTTGGACCTGATCATACTCACACAGAGCCATTGGTGTTGCACCCTGGAGTGCAGTCAGAGATGCCCCCAGCAGCATTTGAAGGCCTCAGCTCAGCGTCTACAGATTTGCATCTGACAGAAAGGCAGAGTTCTAGATATTCTGCAGCTGCAGTCAGTGCGGCAGCCCTTGAGCACCAGTCTGATAGCATGTGCACGCCTGACAGCAGACATGCATCTGGCCAAGGGATAGCTGGGTCTAGCTGCTTAGCAGATGATGACCTTGCAAAACAGCTTGACAGCCTGCAGCTACCAGCAGCTGCAATGTCGCCTGCATGTTGTGCATCAGCCAGCTCACAGGAGGCTGATTTTGCCCCTTCAGGCATGGATGTGACCTCAGAGCTGGACAAGGATGCCCACTTTCTGCAGGCCCTGTTCTGCTGCCCCATCACCAAGGTGACATGCACATACTTGGCTGGCTAATGTCATCTTGCAGCTCTACTATTGCTGGTTTGTTACTATGCTACGGCTGAAAATCAGCTCAGACATGCGACATGTAGACTGAAGGATGTATCACACACACAACGGTAACAGATGATCTGCACAATTTCCCAGGGTCAGCAGCCTTGCTTCAACCTGCATGCCACTGAGCCAGATTTGGCTGCAGGTGGTGATGGTGGAGCCGGTGATTGCTGCAGATGGGCACACCTATGAGAGGACTGCTTTGGAAGAATGGCTTCTTGAGCATGTCACCTCCCCTGTCACTGGGGACTTCCTTGCGCACATGCGAATAGTGCCAAATGTTCTCGTCAGAAGTGCAATAGAGACAAACAGGGCTGGTTGCTCTGGTGCACATAGTTAGCACTGTTGAGAGATAGCATGGACTGCTACCCCTACTGAAGCCTGCAGCAGACTTGTGGTCAAATGGATGCAGGTAAAACCACAATCTGCCGTAGGAAGTGTATTGATGGTCTTCATTGCATTAAGCTCTCGAGCTGATGAAACAACTCGCTGCAGGGTGTGTGGAAGAGGTAATGGTCGGCTAGAGCAGAGCATGCAAGGCATTGGGCACTGTGATACAAGTGCCGATAGCCCTCAAGGAGAGCCTTGGCAAGGATGTATTTGTGTGCTGGCAACCATTGGGGTATGTCTTGCACACTAGGCCGGTCATAACTAAACTATGTTGGAACTGCGAGATCAAAGATTTTGCTGCATATCATACTAAAGAGTTTGCTGCATGACAGCTTGCAGTATATTGGGCAGCTTAGAACAGCCCTTAACATATCCTGTATTCACAGGCTGTGTCAAGAGTCTTTAGCGTGTACGCCCAAGCACACGCTTGTGCTAGCATAGGAGCTTTGCATCAAGGATGGTTCAGTCTGACACAGTTTGCTGGTGCATGGTCAGGGATGAACACGTAGTATGAAAAGTGCCTGTACAGGCATGCCCCAATGAGTAGTCGTGTACATGATGCATGTTGGAATCTTGCACTTCTATTGAGCACATTCCCATAGCAAGGGCTCTAACCTGGCAAAACTCTGTTCGGGACTTCACAAATACTGCATCAGAAGCAATTTCTCGGTGTTGCTGCAGAGCGTTTGGCAGCTCCAGGGGTGCCACTGGTCAGTGGAAGAGATGACACCAGCAACTTTGACCAGGATGCTGAGTCAGTTGTTGAAGTTGATGGACCCCTGCCAGATCCTGCAGAGGCACTGCAGGCCTTCAAGGACTTCTGATGGCTGTGTCCAGCCAGCAAACACAACTGTATGTATTGGCATACAGACCACTGTTCAGACAAATACAGCAGTGCTGGCAGTAGTAGCAGTGCAACATTTAGCACTGCAGAGCACTGCACTGTAGAATGACCATAACTAAACATTATGATACTATTTTCTGACTAACTGGCTATTACTATTTGCTGCTATGGAATCAATCTCACATGAGCCAGCTGCAACTCCTAACTAGATTTTGTCAGTACTTTGGCTTGCCAGCGCTACGGACTACTACGTTACTCTGTCATGCAAGATTCATGTGAGTCTTGCTAATTTCTTTGTGGTGATTCAGAGAACAAAATCAGACCATCACAGAATGCCTTGCATCTCTCAATACTTCGAATTTATATGTCTCCTCTTCTCAATAGGTTTGCTGGTGTGTAGCATCGCCGGGACATACGATCCAAGGTAAGCATGCAAGTTTGCCCACCACAAGTTCACCACTCCTCAGCGACTCAGTGAAGCGTGAGCGTTTGACGTTTCTGTGTCAAAAGTGGTGGAGTTGCCTTCATCAGAACCCACTACAGGCCGACCACAGTCAAACCCAACGTAGAGATGATGCACGTTGATGTTCAACGTGTGTCCTGCTGCGATTACACGCTATAGCATGCTTTGAGCAGCTGCTCGAACCACAAGTTCCTGGTTCCTCGTAGTACAAGGCTTCGATAGCCTGCAAGCTGCCAAAGCCTTGAGTAGCGTTGGAGCACACAGACTTCTCCCTCGAGATGACCAATATAAAGGGCTTGCCTGAGGAGCCGGGAACCTGTCTGCAACAGCTCGGATGGGTGAAGCTTACCTCTGCAGCCAGAGATGACAGACCGATTCAAGAATTTAACCATATTCTGACGGTATGACTGCTCTGCTGCTGTTGATTGACAGCATTGACATTCAAGATCTTAGCAGCACTCATGCTGTGTGCATGTGTCGCAGTGCATGCCATGATTGCTTTGCATGAAAAAACACTGCAGTTGCAAGTATTTCAAAGCAAGCTGCTCCAGGTCAAGTCTGTGCTGCTTGCATGCAGCTAGAAGAGATACAAGCCACTCTTTCAAGCAAGCGTGAGGGACGATTTGCAAGCAGTCCTCTGGACCTGTCAGGTGTGCTAAAATCCTTGTGAATGTAGTCGGTTGGAAACCAGATGCTGCTGTAGATGTCAGTTCCTGTCGAGTCACCTCCAATGCTGAGATCACTTTGTGACACATGTTGCGCTTCACACAACGTCTACATGGCTGCATGACCAAATGCATGCATAGCTGCATAAGCACACACACCTTAGCTCACAAACTTGACTTCCAGGCTGTTTGATGCATGCTGTGACTGCCTTCATTCCAAGCACTTCACTTAGACCGATGAACAACACTGGATGTTCTGACCAGTGCATGATGATTGCAGACAAAGCTGATGAACTGGACTCAACAGCACGCCGCAAGTCCAAAAAGAAAACAAAGCCACCGTCCTCAGCATTGTCTGTGAAGTCCAGCAGGCCAGTGCAGCTGTCTGCAACAGATGTGGCCAAAGGAGCCATGACTCTGCAAGAACCCCAGCTGCTGGACAAAATGGAGAATGTGGCCTACCGGTTGGAAGCACAAGCACATGAGCGCAAGAAGCACATGAACTCTCGGTACCCGTTTACTTGCCCCACTGTGCTTGTCTGATGCCTGCTGTGCGCACGCTTTGAAACATCAGCAAGGAATGGTAGTATATGTCCTGCACATACCGAGCTCATCTTGAGTTGAAAAGCTTTAAGACTACTGTTTGTCGATATCATTGTTACTATCATTGTTATCGTAGTTCTATCATTATTAATCTTGGCATGGGTTTTATAAGCAAGGCAAGAACAGTAAAACAAGGTGGCTTGACTGTAAGGGCATATTGCTGGTAACATGTCTTTGTGTTTGCTGAGTGCCTCAGTATACAAACAAGTGAGCATAGTCCAAGCAGCAAATCAAGGCAGCAGCCGCCTTAGCTTTACACCATGGTCACATGCGTGTTCACATCATGGTCACATGTGTAGTGTAGGGGCGTATTTGGTGAAGAACAGAATGCTCTGAGGGCCAGATCAGTTCAGAGGGTGCAGCTGTGGAAGGGGCTGCACCCATCTGCCCTGTCTGAAGCTGTCAGCCATTTCACCAAGGTACACAGCACGCACAGCATGTCTTGTCATGAATGTCACATACAAGAATTTTGGTCAATTTTGAATACTATGTGCCTGCCAGAGCATACATTGCACAGCTGATTGCTGCACTGTCAGAGAGTAAGATGCATCACTGCACCATTGTATCAGCTGCATAAGCTGCAGCACTGCATAACTATATAAGCTGCCGCACTGCATGAGCTGCAGCTTATGCTGTGATACCTGGTCTTCTCCCAAAGAATCATTGGAACACGTTCTCATCAACTTTCAGCACCATAGACCAGTTCATGAGCATTTACGCCATTATGTCACAGAGTACTCCATCTGTGTGAGAACTTCGGCAAACACACTGTCTCTGCTGGTTGACGCCAGCCTGCGGCTGTGTGCTTGCAGTCCCAGAAGCTGCAAGGCAAGACCAGCATCACGCGCTCAGGCACGCTGCAAGCACGCACAGAGAAGGCCTGCTTGGATGTGCTCAGCAGGCTGGATGCTGATCTGCCCTTGTCTGCCATACAAGGTTATACACACACCACTACCTTGGTAGACTGACCTAAGGCACATATCTTTGCAGCCATATACTGTTGTCTCTGTGTTGCATGTTGCAGCGCTCGCTTGCATGACAAGCAAACTAGATGCAGCAGGCAAGCTGACTGATCACTGCGCAGCTGAGTCTCCAGTCTGGTCCCAGTATGATTGGATTTGTTGTTTCATTCTCCGGCAACTTCGAATTCTTTTCTCAGTCTGTTCAGTTGTGTTGCTGCATCCTTGTGCTGCACTCTGCTTTTGGTCTTGAAGACCAGTCATGCATTGGCTGCCAGAGGTCAGCTCAGGAGAGCAATGCAGTGCCGCCTGTGGGCAGCACATTGATGTCTGGTCTTAGTGCACCTGCATTGAAGCCCCTGAAGCAGAAATGCCACATTAGGCTGAACAGCATGCCGTCTTGCAGCACCAGCAGGGACTCTGCTGCTGAAATCATGACTGTTCGATGGCAGCTTGAGGGGGACTTTGGTTGTGAAGTCATGATTGTGTCTGGTCATGAGTCATGATTGTGCGCAACAGGTACACTGGATGCACATGCGTCTGGGAAGCTGAGCGGGTCCAAGCTGGACAGCGCAATGGCGGGCCTCACTGCCGAGTATGCAGCCAGGGGCAAGTTACGTAACTTGACCCCGGAGCAGGAGAGCAGCCTCAAGCTCAAAGTGCTGGAAGCACAGGCATGTTTTGCATGTCCTCTTGTGGAGCTTTGTTTGTCAGTAGGCCATTTGTGAACATGCTGATGTGGTCTGTTATGTCAGGTCATGCAGGACACAGAGTATACATGCTGTGCGGTGCTGTGCTGTGCTGTGCTGTGCTGTGCTGTGCTGTGCTGTGCTTTGCTGTGCTGTGCTGTGCTGTGCTGCTGATTATACACTGTATGGTCTGTTTTGTTTGAAGCTAATCTGCAGATGTGCATCCATTTATCCCCAAAGCAGATACGAGCACCCTGCAGTATTTCATGCCTGCATAGCAGAGACACATGATGTTCTGCCAGAGAGACATTCATGTGATGCACAGGCTGAGCGGCTGCAGCAGTATCAGGACAGAATTGCTCAAGAGTCAGAAGCAGTGCTGTTGCGAGCTGAGACTCAGCGTGCCCAGTCCAACCTTGAGCTGCTGGTCAACAGTCTCAGTGAAGAACAGGCAGAGCAAAGCATGGAGGCAAGGTATGCTGCAATATCAGCATTTGCGGCTTTTGAGGCAAGGCATGCTGCAAGTCCATCTTCATAAATGCCGATATTGCAGCCCATGATGCTAGCGTTTGTTTGGCACCATCATGCCAGCAGTGAGTGCGCAATGTTGGCAGCTCGCAAACAGAACTTGCACAAGGCCCATAAGCATGTGTGCTTCTACTCTGACAGCCTTTGTTTTTCCGACAGACAAGCCTCAAAACTCAGTGCATGGTTTGCTTGTGGCAAAAGGGCTGAGCTGTGTCACTGTGTTCTGACATGAGCTTCCCGTGCATCCCACAATGCAAGTCAGTCTATCAACAAAGCAGACACAACAGAAGTCGGATTCAAACACATCAAAATGTGAAGGTAAGATGTTTGCTAGGGGTCTTAGCGAGCGCTTTGTGGCTGTTTGTGCAGGGTGGAGGAGAGGGCACATCTGAAAGCGTCTGGCCCTGCCCTGCTGGAGGCTGTGCTGGCTCGCATCAAAGCAGCTGAAGAGCGCCTGGCTGCCACCAGGTCTGCACCTCATCACTTCAGACTTACCCGCCGTGTACCTATGCTTGCACCTTCCAAAGAGTAATCACTGCTGTTGACTGCTGATCAGCAGTTGCCTGACAATATGGGCGGTGTATCTATGCTTGAATTCATTTCCAAAGGGAAACTGCTGCTGTTGACTGCTGACCAGCATGTGCGTGCAAGAGCAGCTGATCAAGCATGCTTCTGCCACCTTGATCATGCCGCCCTGCAGCTCAGCCAAAGCTGCATGCTATGTCTGTGCAATCTGTAGGTCTGTTTATCTGCATAAGGCCCACAGGATTCATTGCCTGCCATCTGTCAGGGCGTCTTGAAAACCTTCTTCTGGTGTAATGGGCTGTTGCGATGTCTGGGGGTATGTGCACCTGAGGCAGCTGCAGAGATGCCCAAATGCCCTGGTGCATGGCCCAGCTTGCATTTGTAATACTGCGCTAGCAGCCTTTCAGTCTCTTTACATCTGAATTGTGGTCTGAGTCTCAATCTGTGCGCTGCCAGCCTTGTCTGTTTGTGTGTGCAGGCTTCAGAGAGGGGGCACCAAAGGAGCAGCCCTGAGGGCAGGAGCCCTGGCCCATGTCACCTCCTACTTGCCTGAAGAGGACTACATGGAGAGCCCCTCTACCCCTGGGGCTGCTGCTCTCAGCCCCCGAGCTGCTGCTCACACACAGAGGGGGGTTGACTATGAGTTTGGCAAGGCCTTTGACAGGCAGGATGCTGACAAGTACTTTGGCGGGATGATCAGTGAGTCAACCTCTCTACGCTGTGCGCGTCCGTGCATGTGTGTAACTGCTACATTCATCAATCATGAGCACAGCTGGGATGTGGGTCTGGCGCGAACGTCTCTGCCTGAAGGCTGCTGATGCGGTAGCTTGGCAGACCAGCGATTGCACCTTCAAGGTGCAGGAATACTTGCAAGAAGTGCAAGCCCTCGAGAAATTTGCACTGCCCGGATTTTTAGTTACATTCCTTGTTTCATTGATTTCAGCATTTGTACGCAAAAGCACACCAGCAAACAACATTGAGCTCTGCACTCAGGCTTGAGGACCAAGTCTGGCCATGTGATATTCCAACCTGCACCTGCCAAGTCCTGGGAATCTGGCCAGCGGCCGAGGAATCTGCATCCCCACGAGATGCCCTGGGCCAGGACAGGTTCCCGTAGATCTTCTCTCAGTCCCCAGAAGTCGGTCCCAAAACCTCTCAGACCCTCAGCATCCACAGTTGCATCCCTGGTGTCAGATGCCAGTCTTGACGCTGCCATTGCTGAAGAAGAGGCAAAGCAAGTGGAAGTGGCAAAAGCGGCAGCCGAAGCTGCTGCTGCTGCTGCGCAAGAAGGGCACAATCAATTAGTGGTATGTTGGATCTAAGCATGAATGTACCAATCTAAACGGCACACTAGGCTGCTGAGTGAAAAGCACTGTAGCACAAGAGCTGTCAAAGGTCACGATAATTGATGCTACATGCTCTTTTTGCCTTGACCTTGGCATTGACTGTTGCCTTTCAGAAAGAGCTATACTTTTTTAACAGGGCATGGATTAGCGTGACAATAGCATTGACAGCAAGGCAGCGATATGCTTGAGTGTCCCCACAGCACTGCTCATCAAGATTCGGAAATCATGCAATCATGACTTGGGTGACTGACAATGGACAATGCGCAACCTTGTGATCCCGTATTACCACTGGGAAAGAGGTTGTTGACAATGGTGCAGGCCTCCATTCTGGATCAGGCCTGGGGGGGTGACATTGCCCTACCCACCAGGGAGGAGGTGGGGGCCATCCCAATGCCGGGGCTGCCCAATCTGGAGCCACCCTCCCCCCGAACCCAATTCGAGACCATTGCTCAGTACCTCCAGGTGCAGTCACCGCTCTACACCAACACCTGCTGCTGCTGCTGCTGCTGCTGCTGCTGTGGTTTATGATGTTGTGGCTGTTGTTGCTGTTACGCATGGTGCTGATGATGATACTGTGGCTATTGTCATTGCTGCTGCTGCTGCTGCTGCTGCTGCTGCTGCTGCTGCTGTTGTGATCACATGGGCTTCTTTGGTGCCTTTCCGCAGCAATGACAAGAATGCCTTGCTGCTTCTGCTGCTGCTGCTGTGATGACAGCATGGTGGTTGCTCATGCAGTTGCTGCTGCTGCGGTTGTGGCTGCATTTGGTTCCCAATGTGAGGCCAACTTTGCCCTTGCTCATTCTGACTGGCCTTTATTGGTGAAGCCTTGCTTGACATGACAGCCCCAAGGTGTTGTGCAGGTGCGACTGGAGCGGGTGTGGAGCATTCTGCAGGTGCCGGTGACAGCCAAGCTGGATTGGGTGATCCGCTACACAGGGGAGGAGGGGTGTGACCTGTTTGAGCCTGCCCTGCAAGCCTGGGAGCAAGCTGCTGCTGCTGTGCTGGAGCGCGAAAGGTCAGCACACATGTCACACCTGTATCGCTGTCTGATAGTGAGAGTGATAGTAACAGTGATAGCGATAGCAATAGTGATAGTGATAGTGATATTGATAGTGATAGTGATATTGATAGTGATATTGATAGTGATAGTGATAGTGATAGTGATATTGATAGTGATAGTGATAGTGATGGTGATGGTGATGGTGACGGCCTGGACAGTTGCTTCAAACTTCATGGTTGCCAGTAGCATGTCGCAAGGTGCTGAGGATGATGATCTTACCTGCTCAATCCATGGTCTGGTACTGAAAGCATTTACATGAACTTTGATACACATATATTTCTTGACATGAAAGTTCACATCGAACTCAAGCGTTGCCAGCAGCTTTTTACAAACTGCCAAAAGTGATGCTCAACCTTAACTAGGGGTGCTGGCTGTTTGAGACTTGCCATCTGTGCACCACTTCTAATTTGCACAACACACATGCAGCAGAGCCTCCCCCAAGGAACGTGTCCAGCTGGCTGCATCTTTGCAGTTGCTAGACTCAGCATTCAGCATGGTGCATTGTTCCAGCAAAAGGAGCTGTGCCCTGCTATGCATCGATGCGCCAATACGCAGTGAAAGCATGATATGTTGTTACAGCTGTCGCAGTCAGTGTTAGCAAGACACGTTCAGGATCCCATAAGCTGCATGTGTACAGGTTGCTGGGGCAGCTGTCTCTTTTACAGCAACATCTGGTGCAGCCTGGCCGGCTGTCAGGCACCCTTCACCCGGGCAGAGACCTTGCTGCTGAAGCAGATCGCCTCAGCATCTGCTTTGTCATCGCCACAGTTCAAGTGGAGGCAGCCGCACAGCTTCTGCAGGTCAGTACATGCATGACATGCCTCTGTACACCAAAATGGAGACAATGCCGTGCTGTGTAGCGCATCTGAGGCTTTCTATGGCACTTTCACAACATGCAGCAGCACCTGACCTAAGGAGCTTCAGACACCAGCATGATGGGATGCCATCATGCTATGTGTTGCCTGGTATCCCAGCGGGTGGCAGTTCGTCACTTACTGTTTACTACACTTCAACTTGCTTGCCATGACCACCTGCTTCCCGTGACCACCTGCTTACCTGCCATTGTCAACTCGTGGAGTCTGACGTTGCATAGCAATCTTGGTGTCTGACATGTGCTGTTGCGTGTGTGTGTTCAGGAGGTCTTTGGAGACAACCTGCTGTATCAGGGAGTCCTGTATCCAGGAGCTCAAGCGCTGACATTGGCACAGTTGGAGCAATTCGTAGCCAGAGTCCATGCGCAAAGCCAATAAGTCTTCCATGCAGACCTGCATGTATCTTATGACCTGCTTTGCCAGTTTCTGTTCAGTTTGAACCGTGAAGTACCAGATCACAATGCAGGATGTGTTCCGGTACTCAAGTTGGCAATATAATTGCCTCTTGCCAAGTTGTTTCATGCCATTGAGCAAATACTCATCTGTTTATGAACTTGTATTGCATTTGGCCCTGGCAGAGTGACCGACTTGCTTGCTAGGTGTCTTATACATGAGTTGGAGGCTTTGTTAAAGTCCCTGACAGTTGTTGCCAGCTCAGACCCTTTGCTGAGGAGTTGTGCTGCCTGCGCTTAGTCAAAGTGCAAGATTCGAACATGCATAAAGTACATCAAACCTATCTGGGGCATCCCTCTAGAAATTGCACAGGCGCATTTCATTCACTGGCCTTGCATGTTTCCCTGGCCTTGCATGAGCAGAGCAAAGGACAACAAATGCATGCCGGCTGAGAGCTCATAACAGTTTGATAGGCTGAACCGCATCAGGCCTGCTTGTATCTGTATGTAATTTAGACAGGACTGAGGTCTCTTGCATGTATCTGACAATCATTGACAAGCATTATGATATGCAAGGGCTCCTGTGCTAGCATAAACGTGTGCAAGCCGCACACGCTCCCTGACCACCTGCTAAAGTTTTGTAAAGACCTGTTTTACTGTGAAGTAGGGTACTAGCTGCCGTATGTGCTGGTACTGCAACCTGTCATGCATCAGACATATTGATGTGACCGATGCCTCAGATGCTGTGCTACAGCCGTTCATTACCTCTTGCCCACACCCTGCAGTACATAACCATGAGTTGTTCCATCAGTTTAAGAGCTGAATGCAACAGAAGACCAGCAACACACTCCCTGCAGACGATTGCGGTTTTACCTGCATGCATTTGATCTTAAGTCTGCTGCAGGCTCAGTAGGGCTAGCAGTCCATGCTATCTCTCAACACTGCTAACTATGTGGACCAGAGCAGCCAGCCCTGTTTGTCTCTATTGCACTTCTAATGAGGACGTTTGGCACTATTCGCATGTGCGCAAGGAAGTCCCCAGTGACAGGGGAGGTGACATGCTCAAGAAGCCATTCTTCCAAAGCAGCCCTCTCGTAGGTGTGCCCATCTGCAGCAATCACCGGCTCCACCATCACCACCTGCAGGCAGACAAAGCTCAGTGGCATGTAGGTTGAAGCAAGGCTGCTGACCCTGGGAATTTATGCTGATCACATGTTGCCGTTGTGTGTCTGATACATGCTTCAGTCTAAACGAGGTGATTTTCAGTCTAAATGAGCTGATTTTCAGCCATAGCGTAGTAAACAAACAAAGTGACATTCAGCCAGCCAATTATGTGCATTGCACCTTGGTGATAGGGCAGCAGAACAGGGCCTGCAGGAACTGGGCATCCTTGTCCAGCTCTGAGGTCACATTCATGCCTGAAGGGGCAAGATCAGCCTCGTCTGGGCTGGCCAATGCACAGCATGCAGGTGACATTGCAGCTGCTGGTAGCTGCAGGCTGCCAAGCTGTCTTGCAACCTCATCATCTGCTGAGCAGCTATGCCCTGCTGTCCTTTGGTCAGATGGACGTCTGCTGTCAGGCATGCACGTACCATCAGACCGCTGCTCAAGGACTGCTGCACTGAGTGTAGCAGCAGAGCATCTGGAACTCTGCCTTTCTGTCAAATACAAATCTGTAGGCGCTGAGTTGAGGCCTTCAGATGCTGCTGGGGGCACCTCTGGCTGCAGCTCAGGGCGCAGCACCAACGGCTGTGGCTGAGTATGACCAGGTTCACAGGTGGCCTGCTCAGCATTGTCATCTGACTCATTAGGCACATGGCATTGTGATGGTGACTCAGGTTGCTGAGCTTGCTGCTTCTTGGACTTCTGCTTCAGCTTCTTGGCCTTCTTAGCAGCTGCCCTGGCGGCTGCCTGAGTCTCCTCCTCCATCAGCTGCTCAACTGCTGACGACGCCGATGCCTCTGTGTTACCCTTTGAGTCTACAACCTGCAATGTGCAGATCATGACCTATGTTTGGGACAGTATGATAGGCAAAGGCACAGATTCAGTGCTTCACAGGTCCACACTTTTTGAGCTGACAGCTTCATGCTTGTTAGGTAGCGCGCTTGTCTGAGTAACATGCTTCATCTGACTGAACACTCTGTTTGGCATCAACATGTACACCAGTTTGCCAGTATGAAGGTATGATGGTAACACATGTAACAGGCAGCATCATGTATGCAACAAAATCTCTCATTCTAGAAGTAGCATGTTTGCAGAGGCTGAAGCCTCACCAAGGGCGACAGGCAGGCTTGCAGGCGCCGAACAGTTGTCACTGGCAACCAATTTGTGGATCTAGCTAACAAGCGCGCCAAGCCGCTGTTGAAATCAGCAACCACCTCACAGTGCGTCTTCACGTGCTTCTGCAACTTGGCTTCGTTTGCAGGTGGAGCCGTTTGCAGTCTAGCTATGACAGGCACCCAAACAGGGTCTTGCCGCATACTCTCATACCTCTGCAAGAACTGGCCTGCAAGCAGAACTGACAAGCTTTGCAGCATGACTGGAGATGCAAAGGTTTTGAACACATGAAAGGCCAGGTTGCTCCATCAAGTGCGCTGCAGTCTCTTTTTAGACATGGCAAACACACAAACGCTGATTGAGCGCAGCACAATGACTTTTGGCTTGTGCAAAGGTGTTGTGGCAGGGGAGGGGGGGCAGCAGCAGCTGTGTATAACAGTTGTGGCTATAATCCAAATTTTAAGAAAGGTTCTCACGGAGTTTGTTGTGGTACACGACCATCTCATCGTCATACAGCGCCGCTTGGTCATCAAGGGTCCTGCAAGCACTGTCTGAGGCCATCGCCAGACCAGCCAGGTGTTTGCTTGAAGCCATATTGCTGTGCGCATTATGGAGCTTATGGAAGAACATGTACACGGCCGCTATCATGGTGACTGCTGCTGTCTCTGAGGGCTGAGCTTGCGAAGAGGGTCCCTCTGTGGGCCGCCACGCCCCAAAGTTCACTGCAATTGAGAAAGCCTCAGTCAGTGACAATGACCTGCTTTGTGTTGGCAGTGCATCAGCCCAAAAGCAAGGCAGACTTGAACAGGCGATGGGTCTTTCTGAAAGACATGCAGCCTTGAGTGAATAGCCTGTACCAAGCCTTTCTGCCAGTCCTTTGGCGGTTTTCACATGGGCATATGTTCAAAGCAAAGCATGCAGTTTTCTAGCTTGACAAGCAAAATGACCACACTCGCATCTCAGCACGGGCACAGGAATTATGCTCTGCAGCATACTACCAGTGTCCTCCGTAGTCAACAGTCAATGTCTTGGTACAAAGGGTCACCCAAGTTTGTGGGCCGTATCAATGGAGCTCACCAAGGAGGTCAGCATAGGGATCCAGATCGATGCAGGCAAACTGTGTTTGGGCCATGACATCCACCCGATGTGTGAACCAGCCTGAGCACAGAGGCATGATGTGCTGCCACACATAGCTGCGACACTCCAAATCCTTGTTGAAGAGGAGGACTTGTGACAGCATGGCTGGATGTAGTGTTTGCATGCTGGGCATGCTTTCCAGTGCTACCACCTTCCCAACAGAAAACTGAGCTGAAGGGTGTACAGCCTTGTCCAACGGCAAGCTGACCAGAGCATTGACCAGGGGGGCACAGAGCTCCTACATGCCATTTTGAAGTCTTACTTGGGTGGGTGCAACATGATCTTAACTTGAAGCTGACATTGACTCGCTGCTTTCACACAAAGGAGTGTAATGCATCCATGCGCCACCACAACCTTCTCAAGGCTGAGGTGCGCTGCAGCTCTAGTGCGCAGATGCAGCACATGTCTCAATTGATTTGCTCACATGTGCTAGGGCGGCCGGTGCTCTTGTCGAGGCTTGCAGACCTTGCTTCATCAGACTGACGCAGGGCTCTAGCAAGCAAAGCTGCATGCCGTCATTATCTGTCATCCCTACCAACCGTATCAATAAGAACGCCACGACGTCTAAGCTCACCTCCGCGTACTACAGCCACAAGCACATTTCTGGCATCAAGTGTCCATCAAATACTTGCAATGAATCTCAGATATCTGTTTCAGCGTGATGAAGTCAGCACATGCTTTACAGCCATTGCACATAGCATCTGCCAAATCAAGCATAAGCGCAAGTTATAAAGCGGCAGATGCCTTGTGTAGAGTGAAAGCGCAGGCATGACATGCATGCATGACTCATGCCATCCTACCTTTGCCAGTAGGGCTTCAACTGAGACTGCATCACATAGTTGAGTCATGCAGGTCAGCACTCTAGCCAGAGCCACGCTCATGCCTGTATCCCATGGCAGCTTGACCTGCATACATAAGCCAAGTGAGACACCAATCAACCCTCGGAAGTGACCCCTTCGCTCATGCAACAAAGAAAAGCAGTACAAGATGCAAGAAACATGCCCTTCAGCGTACATGTCAACTCAGTATGCATGTCTATGAACACATACATGTAAGTGCAGCCAAGTCATCAGCCCAATGATGAGACAGTAGCTGACATTGGCCTCAGACCATGCTGTTACTGATGTTTCCCAGCATTGGACGCCTGACCATTGTATCATCACAAGGTATGCAACTCTGTCATGAGCAAGACCATACCTGAACAGCATGTTGGATACACTCGTACATAACATCGAAGGTTCCCTCATGCAGCGCTGCTTTGAGCCGTGGCATCTTGGCTTTCTGTGTGCCTACAGGCTGATTTCCTTGTGGTTCCTGCATGCAAAGCACATGTAAGTGTGTACCAAGCAGTTAACCTTGCATTTTGGTCAAGCCATTTGCATCAATCGTGGCAGCCAAGAAGAGACCGGCTACAGCATGCTGTCATAGTGTGTCTGCTGCCCTATTGCAGCAACAGGGAGCTTACATCTGATACAGAGCCCATTCGAAGTTGAGCTGGGGCTGAGAGCGTACATGCAGCAGCACAATTGTCTGTGGCTGTCATTTCAGGCTGCATGATGCACATCTTACCATTGCTGCAGATCAACCAATCAATCAATCAAGCAATCAATCAATCAATCAACCAACCAACCAACCAACCGACCAACCAATGAATCAATCAATTTCATTCCTTGTTCTGGGTCTCATCAGTGTAGGTCATAACTATACAAGACCCTTCTGCAACATACACTATAAACAAGAACCATGCGTGCTGTTCTTCTCAAGTTGATGGTGAACATGAACAGTCCTCAGTTTTTGACAGAGAAATTATGTGAGACTGAAAGCCTGTCACGTCGCAGTCTGTAATGAGCTTTACCTGGACCAACAATTGTGTCAAGCAGGCACTAGCATTGAGCTGAGCTGTCAAGTGGCCATCCAAACTCCTGATGGCAGAGGTGAAGCCGTGCACCTGGTGGCCAGCCTGTGTGCCCTCCAACTGCAGCCAGTGCTTGCAACCCATCATTGCAACATAAAGAGCATCCACTGTCACTGATGCAGCCATCTGGCAACCATCTGTGTGTGCTTGGGAACCTGCACATATCAACGACTTCATCACAAAAGGAGGAAGACACACAAGGTTTGTTGTCACCAGAGCAGTTTGGCAAGCATATCAGCTTTGACTCAGGCATGCCATTCTGAGCAGGCAAAGACTTTGGCTGTGCAACAGAGAGGACTCAGCGTGATGACACATCTAATCAGTAATGGGATGCAATGCCAATTGTATCTTCTTGCAACTCTGGACATGTACTGAGCCACACCAAATGGTGTCATGCTGTGATTGCTCTAGAATACCAGGTCAACTGTCACACTGAGTGGTATGCACATGAACTTGCTTGGCTTGACATAGTTGTCAGCTGGTCCGTGCCAGCTGATATAAAGCTAGGGTTTAAGCTTACAGAATAGGTTCCAGAGAGTGGCTATCATCTCGATCTTGAAGATCCACTCAGGAGACCCACACTTGGAACATCCCCAGCAGTTGCGCTTTGAGCAAAGTGCATTGCAGCTAAACTCATGAGATTTCACCCACAGCAGCGAGGGTTCCATGCCTATTCGTCTGACAAAAGCAAAGCCAAGGTTATCCTGCTCTTGATCAGGCTTTGCAGCAGGCTGCCAGTCCATGAGCACCTTCTTCAGCATCAACCTGATGTGACAGTCCTGTTGACATTAGTCATTCAGCTTCATGTTGAAAATATGTTGCTGTTCAAAACGGATCTCAGCAATATCCAATGAATGAGTGGGTGAGTGGGTGAGTGAGAGAGAGAGTGAGTGAGTGAGTGAGTGAGTGGGTGGGTGAGTGAGAGAGTGAGTGAGTGAGTGAGTGAGTGAGTGAGTGAGTGAGTGAGTGAGTGAGTGAGTGAGTGAGTGAGTGAGTGAGTGAGTGAGCCAGTGCTCATGTGAGTGGATTAAAGAGAACATACAAGAGTGGGCAATTGTATATGACAGTGCGTTAAAGACAGACCAAACAACATGGTCAACCTTGAAACAACAGGTCTACTTCCAATGCATCAACCATGCAATGGCACGTCATAGCTGCAGGTAGAGATATTACCTCATGACATTGGTGACATCAAGCTTAAGGTCCGGCAGGTGCCCGGCCAGCATGTAGTATGGCATCTTCATCAAGTCACTCTTCAAGCCCAAAAAGTCAGTATGTGTGACGTTTACCCCAACAAAGAACTCTTGGACAGCCACCACCTGCTTCAAGGCTACATGTAAGCTGTCCCAGTGGGCAGGCGTGGGGGTGGGCCGAGCTTGGAGGGGGTCAGATGGTGGAGGCTCACGCATGAGTAGCAGGGTAGCTGTCTCAGTCAGGCACTTCATGAAAGGCCATTTGCCTGGTCCTGCCTGCCGTACCCATATCTCATTGAGCGGCGTACATACTGCAAGACATGAGGCAACAATGTCAGTTGCTTTGTGAAATATGACAGGACCTACAATACATCCTGCATCCCGATGCAAAGTTCTGTCCAGTTTGTGTGGTAGAAAATGTCACGACGACAGCATGTCATCAGAACTCAAAAGCCTTGCACATTGTGATGCATTTATCTACAGACACACCAGCATCACGGTGAACAGAAGGGTGACTGGATAGATGGATGGACGGATGAACAGACAGACAGATGCACGGATAGACAGACAGACCAGTTGAATTGTGAATGGATCAATAGATGGATGGATGGGCTCACCGTCAGTGCCTGGTATGAACATGCTTCCTCCTTGCACTGGCGGCAGGCAGGCAGCCAGGACATGACACATGCGGTGGGGTGCTCGCAAGCGCACCAACAGGGCCTCCACAGTCTCCACATGATCAGCTGGCAGGTGTTCACGGTATGTGATCTCATACAGGATGTTGAATGCACCTACACCTGCCTCGCTGTACTGGGTCAACTGTAGCCACCAGCACTGGCACACCCCCTACACAATAGCACACCCCCTACACAATAGCCAGCTTGTATGTTGATGTGGTCGCTATTCAACTCACACAGATGAGGCAAAACTTCTATGCAAATGCTGGCCTGGCAGCAGAACTGGTAAGCTGTCATAACCTTGATGGTGCTGTGAGTCTATGTGATGCATGGTTGAGGGTCAGATTGTCCATACAGATCAACTTGATCATGAACGTGACGCTATTAAATGCTAGCATGTGATATCACACATTGACTGGTCAGGTCCTGCAGCCGAGCAGGGTCTTGCAGCTGAGCTCAGGCAAAACAGCGCTGTCAATGGCTCAAAGCTTAGCATGGTGTGCATTGAACACAAAGCAGGCAAACAACATGGTTTAAAGTAATAGCAGAAAACTGCATGGCAAGATATCACCTTGTGACACAATCTCTGAGGCCACAAGGTGGCAGAGGGCTGGGTTGGTTTTTGGCATCAGGCCCATGATGAGTTTGCAAGCGCAGCAAATACATTGGTATGCTGCCTCTGTGTCAGTCTTCAGCAACGGCTTGATCACGGGCAGCACAAGCTGAATCAGCATCCTAGACAGGGTCCCTTCTGGCCTTGCCTCAGCTTCTGCTCTGGTTTGTGGCTGCCAACTAAATTTGGCAGCCTGCTTTGATATGTTGTGGTCAGCTATGTAGCCAATTGCTGTCCAGATGGCTCTGATGGCACCATCCACGCTGTCATTTTCCACCTTGATGCTTGCCACAGCAGACAACAGCTTGAGCAACAGCAGGGCAGACCGAAGGGCTTGAGTGTGACCAGAGCAAGTAGCGGCTGAAGCATTGCTGGCTGATGCTGGAGGGGAGTGCTGCTTGAACTTGGCCATGTTCAAAGCTATGACCTCAGCTGCACCACGCTTGCATGTTTCCATGCTGTTGGTCTTGAGCGCATATGCTAGCTGGAGGTAGTTCTGCAGAAAAAGAAGAGAAGGCAGTGCTGCAACTGGCACTTCAGACCAGGCGGGAGATCCTGCGTTGAAATATGTCAATGCCATGTCTTCTGGCACAACCTCGTCTAGAGCTACCCTGGTAAAGCAGGCAAGGCCTGCTGGGCTGCTCAAGTCCAGCATGTCCCAATTTTTCTCAGCTGCAAAAGCGTCAGCAGCTGCTTGCCAAAGCTCAGGCACTGCAGCATTGATGTCACCATGGCCGACAGCAAAAGTTTGCCACATACTAAGGGCAAGGGTGTGGGGGAATACAGCTGTCAATTCGAGAAAAAGTGTGTTTGGCTGCACCTGCAGCTGTCAACAGGAGTTTCTGACTGGCGTTGCTTCGAAACGGTGCATAATGCTACTTGCAACGACTTGCAGCAAACATCGTGCACGTACGAAATAGCATCCGGCACACCTGACGGATTGGCTGATCTGCGAGCTGATCGCTGTGGTGATACAGCTGACAAGAACTTAGGTGCAAACCAAACAACTTGGCAAACTTTGCCCGTACTGCCTTGATAGATTCTTCAACCTCAAACTTCTGTACCCATAATATATTGCTGACCCCCTGCGAGCGATCCAAATACTACACTTGCAGCTTTGCTCGAGATCCTCACGGACAACTACAAGCATTACCATCATGCACACCTTAAGTCTAACGTGGACTTCCATCTTCGGCGACATACCAGGTCAAACGACCTCACAGCAGGGACTGAGCCAAGTCAGTCCTGTACAAGCTGTGTCTGGGCTGTTGTAAGCTGTTGGCGGGTCCGCTCCGAATCCAATCGGCTGACCTTGCTCAGATGGTGACTAATGTGTTAAAAGGGGTGTGTGCTGCTAGCATGCAAGCACAGCTTAGCACAAGTACATTTTCGTTGCGTGGGTTGTATATACAGGGCCTGAAATGAGGAATGGTAGGTGACAATGTCGGCCGGACTTGGAGCAGCAATGCATACTTTACGGTGTGAGTACAGATTACATATCAACATGCAGGGGCCTCTAGAAATGGCAGGTTTCTCTGGAAGCTGAAGTCACTCGCTCAATTGACAGCATACGATAGTTTATTGCTATTTCAATCGGACTCCAAAAAAATGTCACGCAGGCTATAGCTTTGACAACATCAAGGCAGCGAAAAAAATTGCAGTGATGCAGTGAACAACAAGAACATGAACCACATGCTGGCCAAGTCAGCTACCACAAAACCACCTGTGCCAATGCCAAATATACTTGCGACTGAAGGAAATCAAGCTCTGAAAGTCATGCATTGGTCCTGTTAAACATCAAAATTGTTGCCTGAGGCCTTGCACACAAACAATGTGCAGTTTTTCAGACTGTACAGCTGGAAATAGAGCAGACAAATGAACAACACAAATCATTGTATTGCTGGGACAGCAAGGGGAGCAACAGCTAACCAGCCTGCAAACCTGGAGAGGAGGGGGGGGGGTTGAGATTGAGCTGCGCTCTGTTGAAGATATGCAGAGTCATAGATGCTTAGTGACTAGTCTGCTGGCTTATGCTGCAGGCTCTGGGGTTCAAGAAAGCCAGTCTGCCTCATTACGGACTCTCGGAACCGAAATGCATCGCTTCCTCTCAGCTTGCGCCCTACGCCTTCCAGAACAGACCCCTGCAAGCCATCAAGCTCAGCACAAGAGAAGACGCAATTTAATCACCTGCTGGATTAATGTATATATTCCAGCAATTACAATACTGACATTTGCATGACTTGTACTCACAGGGCGGGCGTCCTCAGCATACACAAAGTCAGACGGCAATGTCTGCGCTGACATCAGGTGTGGTGGCACAAATTCATCCTCAGTAGCAGGCCTGATACCCCAGCTGTTGGTGTTTTGCCTTTTGGCAGGCACTGCCAAAGGAGAGGTATTGCCTGAGCTTGGGCTGACAGGCACAGGCAGGCAAGCATTGGAAGTTGCAGACTCGACAGAGGCAGAAGACAGCTCGTCAACAGTTGCTAACGTTGCGTTTGGACTGTCTAGTTTTCCATTGCGCTTTCTGCTAGAAGGGGAGTCGCTGCTAGCTGACAGTGGTGCAGGACTTGACGGTGAAGGTGACCTGCAGATGGTAGCTCTTAGGTAATGCCAATGCCGCGCCCGACACGGAAGGTCATGCAGACAGCAGCTGGCAAGCGTACCCCTTCAGTTGAGCTGCTAAAAGTCCGGACCGACCCGCTGTTGGGGCCTTGACTTCTAACTTGACCACCTTCAAAGTTGAGCTGGAATGGCTGTCAACTGCTGACACAGAAGACTTGCTGCGTGCGACTCGCTTGTATCTTGAACCAAGGGTTGAAGCTGCCGGTTCATACAAGTCTGCGTCAGCCCACTCATTCGAGAGATAGCTGGATGCAAGATCAGTTGCTGACATAGAAACCAGCGCTGTTAGCACCCAGAATAGCGGTGGTCTAACTTTGGCTCTAGAAGATTGCGACTGAAGCGGAGCAATGAACGAATCTAGGCAGTGATGGCTGCTTTGTTGCTCTGTCAAGTCAGCCGTGAATCATCTTGATATGACTCGACCTGCTCAGCTGCGGCCGCATGACATCGCCTTCCCTCTACTTCTGCGAATTAAGGTAAAATTGTAGCCCTGTTATGTTTTCGGTAAAGCTTACACTACTATACTGGCCAGCAATTCCGCAAGGTGCAACACTCTGGGCAACAGCACAGCAGATTGCGGTTGAGGTAATGCCAGAGTGTTGCTCAAATCACAGTGAATATAAAGACTCTCTGTTCCAGAATATTTAGGTGGAGAGATGCAAGAGCCCTTGCTCACGCTGTCTGCCTCTTCTGACTTCAAATTTCATGTTATGTTTAGCTGGCTCGCCAATTCACAAATCTCCCCAAGTTTGTCGTTGATTGCTTTGAGAAATCTCTGAAACAAGTCTTGCACGCAGTCTTGAAATCAGAATTTTCAGAAATCACTGAATGTATGATACATTGCTTGCATTCCTGACCGGCATTTTATACTGTTGTGATCGCCGCTGCTTTGCAAAAACAAATCTGAGCTGTCCAAGCTGCAGGACCTAGTGTGTGGTCAGCAACTCAGCATAATGTTTGCATTTGCCTGCCTAGATGTTGGAAGCGCAACGCACATGTTGCCAGGCTTGAGCTGCTTTCCTGTAACGACGATGATCATCAATGCGCTGTTGCAGGGTGGGTAAAGCACACTTTGACACCCTGGCATTGGTCTTTCAGCTTCTGCCCCTTGACATGCACTCTCACGTTTGTCTCGCAGGCACTATGGCAGTCAGAACGGTCTTTCAGGCGCAGGGCCACCGCCAGGCTCTACTGGAGGCTGGCCTGGGCCTGGACCAGCAGGAGGTTCTGGCAAGGGGGGTTCAGGGGCAGGACCCCCAGGTGGTGTTACATCGGGCTGTCCTGGGCCAGGCTGAGTGGGTGGCTCTGGTAGCGGCGGCTCAGGTGCTGGACCTGCATATGCACGCATGTTTGTAAGCATATGAAGTCACCAAGCTCATGCTCCAACACAGTTGTGAACACATACACAACTTGTAGGCCATAGCAGGCACAAGAAAACACTACACAACAGGAGTCTGGATATGCCTCACCACCAGGCACTCCACCACCAGGAACTCCACCACCAGGAGGCATTGTTCCTGGTCCTGCGGGTCCTCCTCCTCCAGGAGCACCTGGTGGAGCACCTATGTTTACGATGGTTGCACACGGTGTACAGCTACGCTGCACACGGCCCGTCGCCTGCCGCAAGCCATGCCTCTGCTGTGATACTGTGAGCCTTTTAGCTATCGGGAACTTGTTCGTATTTGTGAAGGGCCTAACACAAAAGGCTTGTGTTGTAGCCATGCTGCTTGAGTGATCGTTACGCTAGCAATTTCAAAGCTCTAGTGCATTGTTTGCATGCAAGGCCAGGAACTGTTGCAGTAATTTACAATGTCATTCAAACTGTACGCCTGCGATCGAACGATTGGATGTTCTTGGTCATCCAGGCTAGGTGCGGATGCTGAAGTTGTAAAAATTCAACCCATCCAGTCTAGAGGCCACGGTGGCAAGCTTGAGGCCAAGTTTATGATTGCTTGCTGGTAATTTGGCACAGTCCCGCACATTCTGCTGAGACAGTCCCTCGGCTGCTGCGAGTTTCACATAACAATAAGTGCGTCCTCCAAAGTGTCCTGTGACCGTCTATCTGGCTGATCTCGCCGCTGCTGTGTTAACAAGGGTGCTCTTGCCTGCGCTGCGGTTGATAAATCGTCGCAGATGCAGACTACGGCACACGTAGGGTCGTGTGGGTTTGCACACAATCTTTCTCGACCGAAGCCATGTCGCTGTGTCCTGCACACTCAAGCACATACAAACAGCTTGAGACAACATACAAGTAGACACGGCAGAACTGGCCCCTGCCGATTCACAGTAGTCGCCAGAGACTTCCCCAAACCAAATTTTGAGACTTCTGGCACCTTTCAAGATGCAGCCACTCTTTCAGACAAACTCAGGCTAGCTGCCAGGCCAGAGAAGCCTCTGACTGTGATTATTGCTGGGGCTGGACTGGCTGGACTGTGCACAGCTAAGTATTTAGCTGACGCTGGCCACAAGCCTATAGTGCTAGAAAGTAGGGACGTGCTGGGAGGCAAGGTATATTTTTCTGCAGAGTATTCACTGTTATTTGCTGTGCAGCCACCTTTTCTGTCTAATAGAGCTGATGTTGCATGACAGGTTGCTGCGTGGAGAGATGAGGATGGTGATGCATACGAAACCGGGCTCCATATCTTCTTTGTAAGTTTGTGTCTCTCACTGATATTACTGCCTTGCAATATGTGGTCAAGAGGTCACATCTGATCTGCATCTCTGTTGCGGCCTTGAAATTCAGGTGTTACTGCTGCTTTTCAGGGTGCCTATCCCAACACCATGAGCTTGTTCAAAGAGCTAAACATCGAGGACAGGTTACAATGGAAGAGTCATTCCATGATCTTTGCCAGGCCAGATGCTCCTGGAGAGTTTAGCAGATTTGAGTTTCCAGACTTGCCTGCCCCCATCAATGGCGTGATTGCCATCCTTAGAAACAACCAAATGCTGACATGGCCTGAGAAGATCAAGTTTGCCCTAGGCCTGCTGCCAGCCATTGTACAGGGTCAGGGCTACGTAGAGAAGCAGGACAAGCTCACTGTCAGCCAGTGGATGAAGAAGCAGGCATGTGCTTTCAATTTGCATCAATGCAGTTGTACTTGTAGTCTCCCCTTCTGATTTTCATTGTCTGCAACCGGTGCACCAATCTCTGCCTGTCTGCATGCCTGTTAATCTGACAGGCCAGTACATGCCTGCTGCTGTGGCACTCTTGCTTCTTGCTGCATATTACATATCAAAGCTTGGAGCTGCACTCTGGGAAGAGGGCTCAAAGCTTGAGCAGACATTTGTCTGGATGTGCAGGGTGTGCCAGCGCGTGTGAATGATGAGGTCTTCATTGCTATGGCAAAGGCACTCAACTTCATCGATCCAGATGATCTTTCTATGACTGTTGTCCTGACCGCCCTCAATAGATTTCTTCAGGTGGGTCACTGTCAGCGTCTTTGCCTCCTTCTGGTGTGCAACTTATTTCACAAACGGAGTATCTGTTGACCAACAATGCATATTTGTGTGTTTCGTTGTTGAGAAAGAGCAACACATTGTAGCATCTTCTGTTTCTGGACTGCAGCTTACAAATATTTTGATGCGTCTTCACAGATCTGTGCCAGCTGGTCAGCAATCAGTGCTGTCACATATTCAGCGCTGGGCAGCTTTTACACAATGAGCTCAAAATAAAATCGCACTGGTGATGAATCACTGCATCATGTTTCATGCTGACAGCAGTTTGCGTGTGCTTTGTAGGAGCGACATGGCAGCAAGATGGCGTTCTTGGACGGTCTCCCTCCTGAGAAGCTGTGCCAACCCATTGTTGACCACTTTACACAGAGAGGTGGAGAGATCAGGTGCCATGCTCTTCTGTCTCATTGCATTTTCAGGCCACTGGCCTTGTAGGTGGTTCACAGTACCAAGCATGTTGTCAGCTGGCTTATAGGTGCTTGCTGCAGCATGATCAGGCATACGTGTTCAGCCTTGCTGAGTATGCTTATTCTGCATCCTGCCATAGCATTATCAGCAAGCACTGGCCAGCTGCTTATGTCATCATTTTGTTTATGCAGGATGAATGCCAGATTAAAGGAGATTGAGCTGAATGATGATGACAGCGTAAAGCGTTTCAGGCTGGCAGACGGCAGCACTCTTGAGGGAGACCTGTATGTCTCAGCCATGCCAGGTAAGATCTACGTATGCAGTGCGCAGCCAGTGACTGTCAACTCTGGTTATGGCTGCGATCAGTCAGGTGATGATGTTTGGTTCTGCAGTGTGGGCAATACCCAGCCTGGACCTTTTCTGTTTTGTGCATATGTGCATATGCTTCACAGCAGAAGCCTTGCAGTGCCAGCGCATGTGAGATGCGTTTGCCATCATATCTCTCCATCTGAAAAGCTGGGCCTACACCTACCATGTCTACCACTCCTGCCACAGGGGCTCAATCAAGATCAGACACATTTTTTGGGGTCACAACTTCTGAATTTAAAAAGTTTTGTGAAGAAATGTCACGAAAGTGGAGACAATGTAGACAATGAATGGAGATAGGGATCAGGAGGAATTGACTGCCTAGGTCTGACACGTGCTTCTGGCTGTGCACAGTCGATGTAGTGAAGAGGATCATTCCCAAGCAGTGGCAGCCCAAGCCATACTTCAGTCAGCTGGAGGGGCTGAAGGGGGTGCCTGTCATCAACGTGCACATCTGGTTTGACCGCAAGCTCTCCACAGTGGACCACCTGCTGTTCAGCCGCAGCAAGACCCTGTCGGTCTATGCTGACATGTCCACCACCTGCAGAGTACGCAACCCAGACCATGTTTGCCTGTGTGTTGCATACAGGCTTGCTGCTGAGCATCTGCAAAACTGTATTGTTGCACCGCATGCTTTTATTGCAATTGTGTTGCCTCACCTGTTCATGCACTGCCGCATGTTGCAAAGGCTGCAGCTTCTTTCCAAATCTGACATGCTCAACCATAGCAATGGAGCAGATTCAACTGTCTCAGCAACCTGTGGGGATATGTATGGGATTGGTTACCATAGCTAATTTTGGGCTGGCTGCTGCTGCAGGACTACAACAATATTGACAACTCCATGCTGGAGCTTGTGTTTGCGCCAGCAGCTGCATGGATTTCACGCAGCGATGAAGACATCATTGCAGGTATGTAAATGGCGTTTTATGCATGTGGGCTATTTTATCAGAGATGCATTCTTCAATTGATACCTTACCACAATTTACTTGTATCCTAGAATGCTGTCAAGCTTGCCATGTAATACAACCCTAGGCAACCCTATATGGCTCTGTCTGTTGTTCATATGCCATTTTTGTGACCAGCATAAAGTTTACGAAGCCTCTTGCTAGCCAGGATGCTGCATTGCTCAAGTCTCTGTGGTAATGGCTGCGGCCTGTTCAGCCTAGTCTGCTTAAGGCAATTGCTGTGTATCCAATACATCCTTTTGACATACTTTCTCAATGCATCCTATTTACATACTTTATTAATGAAGACACGCTGTTGGTCCAATCCCCGGACATTGTGTGCACTCAATTCTACACTGCGAAAGGGACATTCCTGTGGAAAATGAGTGATGTATCTGTATCCCAAAGAGCTCATTGCTGCTGAAGAGACAATGCAAGAGCTGTCCAACCTGTTCCCTTGGACTCAATTTTACACTGCAAAAGGGATGTTACTGTGAAGATAGTGATATATCTGTATCTCAAAGAGCTCATTGCTGCTGCAGAGACAATGAAAGAGCTGTCCAGCCTGTTTCCCGGTGAGGTGGCAGCTGACGGCAGCAAAGCCAAGATCACCAAGAGCAAGGTGGTGCGCACACCCCAGTCTGTCTACAAGGCTGTTGCTGGCTGTGAAGCCATCAGGTACAACCCCACACCACATCCTCCCTTCTTCACTGACCCCAGCTCAGCCACTGTACAGGATTTGGCGTGCTTTGGCAAGCCAATACCTGTTACACTGCATGTTGATGCTAGTTTGTAAGGTCACTGCAGGTGTCACGCTCACGTGGTTTGACTGTCAGACAGAATGTAGAGTTGCTGTTGCTGCTGACATAGCATCGGTGCTGTTGAAAGGTTGCATCCAAGCACAAGCATTAGTAGCTCATCCTTTCCAGCAGCAGCTGTTGCATCTCACAACATGCATCATTGTGGCTGGCTTCGGCTTTAGCAGTTTGCATGCGTGCAGGCCCACACAGCGGTCTCCCTTCTCCAATTTCTACCTGGCAGGTGACTACACCAAACAGAAGTACCTAGCGTCTATGGAGGGTGCTGTCTTTTCTGGCAAGCTGTGTACAGAGGTGGGTCATGCCCTCTAAGCAGGCCAACCTGCAATGGTTTCAAAACAAAGTATGCATGGCATCTGTCCAAGCTGCACAGACAAAGCTGTTCCAGCTGCTGAGCTCGTGATCTGAGTATGCATCTGCATTGCTGCTCATATTCAGAGGCTACAGCCTGATTTTGCCAATATCTTGTTGTAACGTGCTTGAAGGATTGTATTGCAAGCTGTGCTGACTGCCTGTGGTTGTGACAGGCCATTCTAGAAGACTTGAGTCAGACCAGCAAGATCCCAAGTGAGAAGTTGAAACGACAGCCTGTTCTGGTTGGAGCTTCTGGCATTGCAGCCATTGCAGGCTTGACTGCATTGGTGGCTACTTCAGCGCAAGCGTTCTCTTAATTGTTTGTAGCATAGTACTGTTGTATGCTGTTCCTGCTAGGTATGCTGCTCCTGCGAGAGAAAGCATGTGAGAAAGGCATCTTGTGGTTGGTGCTGAACTCTGCCCCTGACCAGTGTTGGGTCTGCCTTCATGTGATCTTGTCGAGAGTCTGACTTGGAGCCTCTCTCCCTGTCCCACAACCTGTTTGTTCGTGCTAGTCTTGTCCAACTATTGCTGGCTTAATCTTGTAGTTTCAGTTGTGTGTACGCTACCATTCGTTTATCTATTATCTGCTATTTAAACCGTGTCTACCAAATGTTGGCCTCGGGTGACACAGGCAGTGCATGCCTCCAGAGTCTAGACTGATCTGCTGACGAAAACGCATGAAGCTTTGATAGGCTCGCACTCATATGCGTTATGCTTGCTAGGGTTGTCTGCAGTTAGTGATGCTGCAGAGCCACCCAACGTGACGCAAGGCAACCCTGACAACCTTTTACAACATTTCTCCCCTGCTTACAAGTAGATAAGATTCACGCATGAACTGAATATTCCCCTGGACAGTCCTGAATGTGCCCACATGATAATGTCACAACCTGCCTTGCGAAGCAAGCATGCCTTGCTGGACATCAATTCTGACAGGCAATAGGCAAACAACATGCGATGCTGCCATATAACTCAAAGATAAAAAGAATGTCAGTAATCTGGTGACAAGACCTGGCAAGATGTCAAGCATCAACCACCATACAAGAGCACAGCCAACTTGGTACCAACAACACACTCTCAAAGAATATCATAGTCAAAAATCAGAGTCTTCTCCAAATGATGTATAAGCAGTATCCATCAACACACCGCACAAATGGCTGCCAATATCAGTGCCTGAAATGTATGCCATAGGCATGATGGCGTTATGCCAAAACTGGTGACAAAATGTGATTGAAGCCGTATGGCCCACATCAATATGCTCAAAGGGCATGGGCCAGCTGCACTAGATTGTTGTCAGAACGCAGACTTTTGATGGCGATGCGATGGTACTCCTGCACCTTCCAGCGTTTGATTTTCAGCATATCAGACACCTGCAGGGAACACACCATTGCGCTCATTTTCATTCATTTTTGCAAAAAGGCAACATAAAATTGTCATAACATTTGTCTGGCACAGGCCCCTGCAACCGCCTGCTCAGCAAATTCAGTCAAAGCAACAAGTCACCTATGTGCAAAGCACAGAAGCACACACCAGGAACACATGTCAATCACAGCATGCAGCTTACTCCCAAATCATTCACAGTGGCAGACAAGCCTACCTCTTCGAAAGTCTTGGCATGGCCATCCAGGAGGCCGTACTTCTCTTGCATGATGACACCCATAGGATCAGGCAGAGCAGTCAACAACACCTTCAAATCCATATGCAATAGATGGACAGTGTGCGAGCGTTCAGCTTCCTCATCACTGCCTGCCAGCCTTTCCAGTAAGCTGTCTGTGTTATTGTCATCATAGGTGTAGGAGTGACTACCCCCCTGGCCAGCCAAGGCATCCAGGGAGTACTCTGAGAGTGCATTGACTTGGAGGACACGCTGCACAGCCAACTTCCCCATACCAGTAGTCTTCTTCAGGTATTCAAGAGAAGGACTCTGGCCTGGATGCTGCTGCTGATACTGCCCCAAGGCTTTGCGCAGCTTGTCCATCTGCTCTTGAGTTGTCAAAGGGATGTGAATCATCTGTGCCTCGAGACGATATGTCTTGAAGATGGCATCTCGGATGTACCAATACAATGCAGTGCTAAGTTTGGCTCCGCGGGTGGGGTCATACTTGGACAGACCTCGATCCAGGCCCCACAGACCTGCTTGTACCAGATCTTGGAAAGGAACTTCGTTTTTCTGCTTGTAGTCATGTGCAAGCTTGCGCACAAGCCCAATGTTGGCTGCTACCAGCTGAAGCTTGGCACTCTGCAAGTTCATCAGTGCTTGGCAAAGGAATGACAGCGCAGAACAGATACCCAACAAGAGTGTCTTGTCTTGTTGAATGAAAGCTGCATGTCACATGCGCCACCGGTCATGCTTCAACAGCAAGGTACTGCGCACACAAGTGTGAGCTTCATCAAGCGCTTAAGATGGCTCAGCTAGTCTCAGAGACCACAAACTTGACAAGACTAACCTTTCCTTCCGCCAACAAGCGAGCAACAGCTGCTGATGAAGGCAAAGAGAGAGCTGCTGCAAGCTGAATGCTCGCTGGTTTCCTGCCTAGCTTGGAATGCAAGGTATGACTAACTGCAGTTGCATTGAGTGCAGCGGAATACTGGACCCACAATGCCAGCTGAGCTTCCCTGTAGGCACAAACTCAATTTGGAATCGTCTGTGGGTGTGAACATGCTGTGGCTGCGGATACGCAAGAGACTGCGACGCATGTGATGCAGCACATGGCAACATCCTGGCTTGGGTTATAACTCACCTTGCAGTGTAGCAATGCATGATGCAAGGCAGACATGCAATCTGATACAGTCATACATGTGGGATGCAGTGTCCTTGCTGCACAGGTGAAGCGCATACCCATCCAGCACACCAGCATCCCCCTGGTATAAGGGATGTGGTTGTGGTACAATTTCAGTAACGCATCCTTGCAATCTGGATGGAACCTGCACCTTTGGGCGCCTCTCCAAGAAGTTGCTATGCTGATCGCTATACGTGTCTATATGTGACGCTGGGTAGCAAGACCTCTGCTGTCTTCGCCTGGCTGTTTCTTCAGACAAGCTGCCCTAACGCATTTGCAGAGCAGCCTGAACTTCTTGGTGAATAAAGTAGAGAGCTGCTACTTGCAGGTAAGCCAACATTTCACAACATGCTGCAAAGTTGCCAGGCCGTTATCCAAATTCCAGGCATCAGCACAATGCGCAAAAATCTGGCTATGGACATATGACTGGACCAGCAGTACCTTTCTGTGTACATTTGGTGCTGAGCTTGTCACAAGCTGAGTCTGTGCTGAGCCTGCTCGCAAATCAGCTGTGCTGCTATGTAATAGCTGTTCACACAAGTAATCCGCTATGGCAATTTCTGACAGAGCCCCCTCATCTCGATAAGTGCTGGAAGAGTACACAGGGAGTGTACTCCCGTGCTGAGTCGATACCAGGCCCTGAATAGGTCTTCGGGCAAAATGTTTGCTTATTGCAGGCTGTACAGGGCTTGACGCAGTGCGTTTCTTCCCCAGACAAGAGGTGTTGTTGCCACTAGAAAAGGCGGCTCGCAGCTGGCGTTTGTTTTGAGAGTTTCGTGCAGTCTGTTGACCGCAGGAGCAACTTGGTGCGCTGCTGTGAGGAGGTCCGGCCATGAGATGCAGGCTTACGCCTGCGGGATATACGTGACAACGACTAGACTGACGCGGATGAGAAGATGTCGCTGAAACCGTTGCACAGGGCTGTGACGTGAACCTTGAACCTTGAACCTTCAGAGCGTCCAAATACACCTCATCCGAGCAAGAATCAATGAAGAAGAGAAACGCCCGCAAGTTGAGGTGAAACGGATTCAAAACGAACAAGAAGGTCCGGCAAGAGGTCCGATTACCGTTGGCAGCGTTGAAGTCTGCACACAGTCCACCTCAGGGAAACAGAAGCCGCGCAAATTTCGGCAGATCTGGGGACATTCTATTGGACTTGGGTATCGGCTGACCGAGACATCACTGCAACTGCCTCCGTTGAACGCATCCGAGGATCGTCCTCGGCTCGCTTGTAACGCTTGTAGCCCGCACAAGAATTTGATTTGACGTCTGATCCGAAATTCATCATCATGTCAACTCAACTCGGCCCGGCTTCCATGGATGGGTCACACGACGAGTTTTTCGACTTGGAGGAAGTCGAAGCATTGGCCAAGAAGAAGCTGAAGAAACCTGTAAGCTGTGGAAGGACTAGCTGCCGCGTCGCGCATGCATCCTGATGCATCGCAACAGGTCGTTTGTGTGCAGAGGCTCGGTCTGCTTATGACCTAAGATTGCATGCCCCGGTACAGGTTTACGACTATTATGCCGGTGGAGCAGACACAGAAAGCACAGTTAGGGACAATAGAGCTGTGTATGCACGATATCGTCTTTTGCCTAGATACATGGTGGACGTATCGCACTGTGACATGACATACACCCTGCTAGGTACGTTAAATTATGTGAAAATTGCAGTCACTGATGTCGCAGGCTGAGATATACATTTGCTTGTCATCTAAAAGTGTAAGTGATGCTGTGCATGAAGCCTGCATGTTCAGGTTCATCAGGCAGGGTTTGTCTGCATGTTCACTTTTGACATGCAAGGACATGACTGCCAGTATGTTGCCCAGGACCTGTGCCTGCATGTTGTATAGCCAATGAAGGCTGTCATTGCAGCTGCTGTTGACACTAAAGCTGGCAGTGGAACACCACACTTGCAAAGCAGCACAAGTCTTTTGTCATAGCCATTTGTCTTGTTGCAGAATTTATTGTGACCTGCTAAGCGATATTTGGTGATCCTAGGGCGCAAACTGAGCATGCCAATCATCGTGGCTCCCATGTCACAGCAGAGGATGGCAAATGATGAAGGTGAACTGGCAGTTGCACGAGCGGTTGCCAAAGAAGGCACAGCCATGGTGAGCCAAGCAATCAAACTGTTGAGTGGTCAGGTCCTGTACACCTTGACTGTGCTAGCACATGCAAACCATTTGTAGCTCATTGGTAGCTTTTTGCCATCACTCTCCCAATGTGATATCAAAGCTTGCAGTGGTCTTGGTCAGACACATTTACAGCCTATAGCAGCTACAACCACCATGTGACGAGCCCTTTTGAGTTTGTTGCACAGGTTCTGTCCACAATGGCAACACAGCCTTTGGAAGATGTGGCCAAAGCTGGCAAGGACGGCCCTCTGCAGCTGTTCCAACTATATGTCATCAAGGACCGCAAATTCTGCAAGAGCCTGATACAGAGTGAGGACATGCATCAGTCCCAATATGTTTTAGTCCAAATTGGTTGTTGAGCTCATCCTTGTGGCAGGCTGTTGCGTGTGCTGCAAGTCAAGTTGCATGCTGCTTTGCTTTGCCGAGCCTTACGTTGCTGCTTGAACCTTGACTGGATGCTATGCAGCTGACAAGGTGCATAGCCAGTGCACCATGCATTTCAGGAGCTCCACTTCTGAAGATCTACTTCTGGAGATCTACTGAGGTTGACTGTGCTGAACTATGATGCAGGGGCAGGGAAAGCTGGGTACGCTGGATTCATGGTCACAGTAGATGCACCAAGACTTGGCAACAGGATAGCTGATGAGCGCAACAAGTATGTCAATGATGCAATGTTTAGTATACAGCTGACTCCTTCTGTTTGCACCTCACTATGTGCCAGGTGTCAGGCAACACGCGCACTACAGCCATTGACTGACTGTCATACTTTGGACCTGCAATTGCCTTGCTCGGCTTTGCATTCAGGCTCTCTTGCCAAATGTTGTCCAGCTATGACGTGAAATCACCAACAGCAATTTACAACTGTCTGCAGGTTTTCGCTGCCTCCTGGAATGGAGATCAGCAACCTGAAAGGGCTGGAGAAGGGCAAGGACAAGGGGGGCAGCTCCTCCCATATAGTCAGAATATTCCAAGAGGAAGTAGACGCATCACTCACATGGGCATTTGTGTCATGGATGCGGGAGGTGACTGACCTACCTGTCTTCGTCAAGGTAGGCTCATCTATGCAGCTTTACTGCCTACATGTATGTACAGGTGCAGGCATCATTAACAGTGCGGGCATCATCAACAGTGCTGGTGCTGGGTGTGTTGAGAACATGTGTTTGCTAGTTCCCTGGGATACAGTGATGCCTATGCTTCTTACTTGACATGCTTGTGTTGAGGTATGCTGTGTCTCTGTACATCATGCATATTTGCTCGCTGAAGGTTGTAGTGTCCATTGTAGGGTATACTGTCACCTGAAGATGCCAGAAAGGCTGTAGACATAGGAGTGGACGGCATTGTGGTGTCCAACCATGGTGGACGCCAGCTGGATTACTCACCAGCCACCCTGGATATGATTGCTCCCATCAGAGCCGCTATTGGGCACCAGGTGCCTCTGCTCATGGATGGTGGCATCAGAAGGGGAACAGATGTCTTGAAGGCAAGTATATGTGCAACTCACGTCTGTCATCACAATGCCTTTTGTCGAAGGGCATTCACTCAGGGGAAGTACACATTCACTATGTGGGTATAGTTCGAGCCGCTGGTTGCTCATTTGATGCTAAACATGGACATGATACCCTGCTTGTTGCTCTTGCTTTGTTCTGTTTACTGACATCAATGTGTATGTCAACATGTTACTGTCTGTGCCTGTTGTGTTTTGACGGCAGCTTGCAGTCTGAGCTGCACAGCACATGACAAGGTCACAAGCTCAATGTGAGTTTTTCTTTGACATGTAGCACACTTTCTTCATCCACACTTGGGGCTGCTGCATTTGCCACCTGTCAGTGTGCAGGGGATCACAGCAATGTATCAACAGCTGCAGATGTCAGTGCTTTCATGCTGTGCCCCTTACATAAGGCTGTACGCTGTGCATGATGACATGAGCCATAGCTGTTTCTGATGAGACCCTTTGGGCGATGCAGGCAATTGCTTTGGGAGCAGATGCGGTGATGCTGGGGCGACCAGTATTGTATGGGCTGGCCCTTCAGGGTGAGGAGGGGGTCAGGAAGGTTCTGCAGATGCTGAAGAGGGAGCTGATGCTGGGCATGCAACTAGCAGGCTGCCACAGGCTGGCTGCCATCACCCAAAGCCTCATCTTGCCCTTTGGAGATAGCAATCATTATGGGAACACCAGCAAGATGTGAGCTATGCAATCCATCGGGCTTGTTGTAGAAAGGACAAAGCTTACTTGGAGTTGAGAGCTTGTGTCACACCTTATGCAGTGGCCTGCACTGTGCAGCTCAATAGTTCACTGTCAGCAGTCCGTTGAATGACCATACTGTAGTGCACATCCCTGCCTCCTACTGTATGCCATTTGACATATGCTGTTCATTAACAATCAGGTAATTGTCATACTGTTCTGATGGATTTAAGGCTGCAGACTACCATGTACCAGTAGAAAATCGAGTCTTCGTATGCTGAGTAGTTCTGTTCCACTCTCTTGTTGTACCATACAGTAAACAGAAGTGACTTTGTTTCAGGCGTCCAATGACTATGTAGTATTCCCACCTATTATGTCTGCGGCTGCCTGACAGCTGCCTTTATGTAGCCTGCTCAGCAGTGGCTTATGTCACCTTGAGCTGGATGTGCACCACGCCCCTTCAGCTGAACTGTATGTGCTGTACACGAGCATGGATGTTTGCTGCATGAACCTTAGCCCAGCTGTGTGCTGTTTTGCATTTGCAATCACTGGTTGTCAAGTAGTTCTCTTCCAACATGCGATTGTGTTGTGTGTAAAGCTGCATGTGGCCCTCTTGAATAGGTTGCATGATAACAGCATGTCTGCTTTGGCAGGAACTGTTGCTTGGAACTTTACCGTGTCGCAGTGAAAGTGAAGTCCAATGCAATCACACGACACTCTGCATGTCACACAGTGTGTTATGACAATTGTGCAAGCAACTCGAGTTTTCTTTTTCAACATCGAAAGTACAGTAGGCCTGTTGCTGCACAAAGTTTGCTGGCTGCCATTTGCAAGCGTCTGTGCGTCTGTGAGCAATGACACGTCTGTGAGCAATTGGTATCACCAAATGATTGGGCCAGATCACGTGCGTTGGTTCAGATTGCCGCGACCGAGTAGGCAGAAGGAAGCCTTGTAGCGCATGTGCAAGCACGATTCACGCGAGACTCTTGCATCTACTTTTTCAGGTATGCACTGATCTTTAGTGGCAGACTGCTTCCCTAGGACAGTTGTCAGATTACTCTTGGCTGCACTTCAGTTGTGCATAGCGTACAATAGTGATCGTCGTCAAGACTCCGCTGAGCGCCAACATGTCGCAGCCCAGCTCCCTGCTGGCGTTGCCACGTGACGTGCAGCAAATCATCTGCCAGCATCTGTTTGTGGTGAGTACACTCGGCCGAAAGCTGGAGCAAGCGCTGCATACTGAGTCAATACCATATGAAATGCAGGCAGCCGACCTGCATAGCCTTGAGGTGTGTAGTAGGGGTTGCCATCAGATGGTCAACCGACCTGCCCTTTGGCAAAGTCTACTGGTTCAGCGTTTTGGTCAGCTTACTGCAGACCGATTATTTCAAACAACCACCTATTTGAGTGTGCTTGACTTGAAGCAACAATATGTCCAGCTATCTCGCCAGATCATACCAGCTCCTAAGATGCAGGTATTGCCCAAACGCCAGTTGTGCATTTGGAGGTTCAGTCGTTAGGGTCATTAAAAACTGTTTTGTACATACAGGCTGTGCATTTAAATCCAGGCACCAGCCTGCAATCTGGGTATCTGGTACATGTGAAAATGACAGGCAGTACATTTGGCACTGTTTTACGTTTGCGGAGTGTCTGCTGGCTGGACATCTCGGCCTCGTTCCAGGTATATAGCAAACATCATGCACATGTATCCTTGCATTGTTTCAGTGTACAGCTAGCCTCTATTGCAGCTCCTTGCTCCTGCATGTGCTGACTGCAACAGTATGCAGGGCGTGCTGCCTGGGGAGTATCAGGTGCTCTGGCGAACAAGAAAAGATGCATTACGGCCTGTGGGTTCACCACAGTCAGAAGTGCATATGTCAGTTAGCTGTGAGAGTGTGCACTCACACAGTGGCTCACAAGATGAACAGACGGAAGTTGTGCATCACCTGTCACACTTTAATGACCTACCTGACGAGCAGTGGGTGGATGTGCCTGGTGGCAACATACTCATTGCTGACTTTGCCAAAGTGGTTGTCAGGCTCTGGTGCCACTCAGGAGAATGGAAGTCTGGGTTGTCCTGGGACTATGTCAAGCTGGTAGATGTCAATCAGCCCTTGTCAATTCAGCCTAGTGTGCAGCATACTGCTCAGCCTGCCCCAGCGGGTGTCGATGGACTCGCAGAAGACCTTCGCAATATAGTCAATAGGTGTAGGCAGCAGTGACCACAAGCAGCCACCAATGTTCTTTGGGGATGCTTGTACAATGTGGCAACAGCAGAGTTGCAGGAACTGAAATGCAAAATGCTGAGTGGAAGCATTGTGCAAATATGTCTGATTTCACAAGCATGATTAGCTACCAACGTTCGTGTGTTCATTTACAGTGTTGTTCCACATCTGTACAGCTGCACAGCAAGCTTGCTCCTGAGCATGAACAACATGTCAGAGCATGAAAAGGCTCTGGGCACCCTACCATTCAGCAGGTGGCAGACTACAGTGATCAGTTTGATATGTCAGTGTTCACTTGAGTATGTCAGTGGTCCATTTGGTGTGTCAGATGTGTGACGCAGTGTAGCAGGCTTCTCGAATCAAAATCTACATGCCTGCACAAACTCAATTGTCTGCCAATTTACATTACGCTCAGCGCCAGCCTAGTGTCACCACAGCTGTGGCAGACTCGAATGGAAATGTGCTCTGATGGTACGGCTGACACAAATGCGACCATATACGCAAATTTATTGCGTTTGCCCATGGGGTTACCTGTGACCTGTGCTGTGCGTACGTGCTATCTGAGGCCATGCGTAATATGACAAGCAACTCGAAGTCCTCTGAACGTTAAAAGTACAGAAGACATGTTGCTGTACATGGAAATTCCTTGGTTAGGGTGGGTCTCGATGATTTGCAAGTGTCTGTGCGTCTGTATAAGCCATCGTTGATATCGCCAAACCACGTGCGTCACTTCAGATTTCCAGGAAGCAGTCTGAAGCAGTAGGAAGCCTCAGAGGAAGGCTTGGTAGCGCATGTGCAAGCCGGGACATTTATATCTGCTTTTACATGTTTCTGTTGATCTGACAGGCTGCTTCGCTAGACCAGCTCTCAGACCACTCCAGACTGCACTTCAGTTGTGCATACCGTACAATAGTGATCGTCAACCAGCCTCCGCACATCGCCACTATGTCGCAGCCCAGCTCCCTGCTGGCATTGCCACGTGAGGTGGAGCAAATCATCTGCCAGCATCTGTTTGTGGTGAGTACAATCTGAATGCTGGAGCGAGCGCTGCATGCCTGCTGGCCATACTCAGTCAATACCTTATGAAATGCAGGCAGCCGACCTGCGTAGCCTCGAGCTGTGTAGTACCGGATGCCATCAGATGGTGAATCGACCTGCCCTTTGGCAAAGTCTACTGGTTCAGCGTTTCGGTCAGCTTATGTTAGACCAGTTATTACAAACAAACATCCACTTGGGTGTGCTTGACCTGAAACAAAAATATGTCCATCTGTCTCGCCAGATCATACCAGCTCCTGAGATGCAGGTATTGCCCAAATGCCAGTCGTGCATCTGGATCTGCCTTTTCAGTCGCAGTGCAGGATAAATCTGATCTGATTTTTACATACAGGCTATATGGTTGGCAAGGGCAAATATACGCACCGACCCGCAGTACCTGGTACATAAGACAATGGCAGGCAGTACATTTGGCACTGTCTTATATTTGCGGACTGTCTGCTGGCTGGACATCTCAGCCTCATTCCAGGTATAGCAAACAGCATGCACATGTGTCTTTGCGTTGTTCCAGTGCACAGCTTGCCTGTTTTGCAGCTCCTTGCTCCTGCATGTGCTGACTGCAACAGTATGTAGGGTGTGCTGCCTGGGGAGTATCAGGTGCTCTGGCGAACAAGAAAAGATGCATTGCGGCCTGTGGGCTCACCACAACAAAAAGTGCATATGTCAGTTAGCTGTGAGAGTGTGCACTCATCTGAAGATGGCTCACATTGTCAAGATGAACAGACAGAAGTTGTACACGACCTGTCACATTTTAACGACCTACCTTATGAGCAGTGGGTGGATGTGCCTGGTGGCAACATACTGATTGCTGATTTTGCCAAAGTCTTTGTCAGGCTCTGGTGCCACTCAGGACACTGGAAGTCGGGGTTGTCCTGGGACTATGTCAAGCTGGTAAGTGTCAATCAGCCCTTGTCAGTTAAACCTAGTGTGCAGCATGCTGCTCAGCCTGCCCCAGCTGGTGTCAGTGGATTTGCAGAAAACCTTCGCAATGATCTACACTTTTTACAGAGGGATAATTGTCAGATGGTTGAAGAGCACGGGGAAGCTTTTGATGAAGACCAGGAGTCTGATGAGTCAAACGAAGGTGAGGAGGAGTTTGAGGACGAGGAGGAGTTTGAGGACAAGGAGTGATAAAGCTTTGTGTTTTGCAATGAGTTTGCATACGGTTGCAGGAGGATCTTGAACATTTGTACGTTTTGCATTTCAAAATCTGATATGTTTAGCTTGATCCTTTGTGCACTAGGTGTCGATCACTTTGTTTCAGCGTCTTTCCTTGTGCTTGAAATTGCCCAGGTATTTTTAGTTGGGTGCTCGCTGTACTTGTAAATCATGAGTAATTGTGGCGCCTGCACATGTGCCTTTTTGCGCCTTTTAGCACCTAAAAAAATCCACATTTCTCAAAGGTGTGTGCGAATCTAAAAATAAGCAAATACACACTGTAGTCAATAGGTGTAGGCAGCAGTGACCGCAAGCAGCCACTAGTGCTCTTGGGGTGCGCTTGAACAACATGGCAACAGCAGAGATGTTGTAAGTGAAATGCAAAATGACAAGTGCCAGCAGTGTGCAATTTATCTGATGTGACAACCATGATTAGCTACCAATGTTCATGTGTTCATTTGCAAAGTTGTTCCACATCTATACAGCTGCACAGCAAGCTTGCTCCTGAGCATGAACAACATGTCAGTGCGCGAAAAGGCTCTGGACATCCTACCAGTCAGCAGGTAACAGACTGCAGTGATCAGTTCAGTAGGTCAGTGGTCACTTCAGTATGTGAGTGGTCCATTGAGTGTGCCGGATGTGTGATGCAGTGTGATATATCTATATAGGCTTCTGCATTTCTAGAATGATCAGATCTGTACAAAATCAAATGGCTGCCAATTCACATCACGCTCAGCGCCAGTCTGGCGTCACCTCAGCTGTGGCAAAGCTCACATGCAAACGTGCTCTGATGGTACCGCAGGCACACATGCGACCAAGATTGCAAGTATACATTTACCTGATGCACAGATGCATGCACCTGTGTTGTGCGTGCGTGCTCTCTGAGCCTCAGAGTCTGAGGCCATGAGCGCGGAACGTGATGCGAAGCATCAATGGTATCAATCTCTGCTCTCTGTCCTGATTTGTTACTCGCATCACATTACATATTGATCGTTCACTGCAATTGATTTACAAGGCACAGTTCTCGTCAAATAGCAGCTAGTTCGCGCTGTTTGCGGAGCCAAGATCACGTATTTTAGCCTGACAGTGGTTTTGCGAAGTCTAGTGCAACATGACTCAGCTTCACAGCAGACCTGCCTCGTCTGCAAGCATGCTCAGGAGCGGTCACGCCTCACTGGTGCGCACTCTTCCTGCAAAGCTGGAAAGCACTCGTCCATAACACTCAAGTCATCTCCCGCTGTTTGCAGAAACACAAACCTTTTGCGAGTCCCAAAACCATGCGTCCAGGTATGAACCGTGTGCACAGACTGCTTGAATATCAGAAAAGGAGCTGCTGTGGTCCTGATGCCAATGGTTGTTTGCTGCACCTTGCAGGGGTTCAGCGCTGTGTCTGTCAAGCCACTCATGTTGGAACTGACACAAGCCAACAGACGACCCATTCAGACAAACGACAACAGATGACAAGGCAAGAAGAGGTTTCAGCTCAGCCGGCACCACGCAGCCCTTTCAACACAGGCAGTATGGACATTACCACAGCTGGAGCCACAGCCAGTTTGTGTGGTCATTCAATTCCAGCTGAAAAGACGATTGTGATTTTGCGTCATGGCATGACAACATGGAATGAGGAGCAGCGGATACAGGCAAAGTCCTCCCTCCTTTTGAATGTGTAGCAGAAAACTGTGGTGAGATGCTATGCTGCCTTACTACTGGTATGCTATGCAGGGAAGTTCAGAAGGCTCAGAATTGACAATACACGGCCAAGCACAGGCAGTACGATGTCGAAATGCCCTTGCACATATGCAGTTTGACAGGTACAGCTAGGTTGATTGCTCCTATGGTGTCATCATGATTTTGACTGGACAGCATTGGTGAACTCATGTAGCGTTTCCAATGCGGTAACGCAGTGTTGCTCCTGCTGCCTTGGCCAATACAGTAAAATTTCTACCTATCTGCATGTTTCCAGATGACGCGTTGTATGATGTTATAGATGTCAGTGTGTCAGTGTGTAGCCTTTCTTAACATACACATGAGCCCAAAAATTTGGACACAGTTCACTGGACCAGCAGTGATGCTGTCTGCAGTTGTTTCAGCAGCCCTATCAGGCGTGCACGCTCAACAACTGAGATCATCTGGCAAGGGCAAGGCCGAGACAGCCCTTGTATATACCTGGATTCTCTGAAAGAAGCCCATCTTGGTTGGATGGAGGGCATGAAGCAAGGTAAGCTCAAAATCGCTCTACCATGACAGTTGCCACGCACTGACAACAACATCATCATTGCTTGTACTGCCTGAAGAAGCAGAGGCACGCAAACCAAATGCAATGCAGGCTGTGTCACTTGTACATGCCCATTGTCATTTGAACTTCACATCATTTGCTGATGCAGCATGCAGCAGGAAGAGTGCACAATCTGATATGATAGGGCAATAGTTTCAGCCTGTTTTCCTATGTTTGTAGCTGAAGCTGCCACTAATCACAGAGAGGATTTTGCAACTTGGCGGGAGCGTCCTGCTGAGTTCAACTTTGACGGGCGCTACCCTCTGCTGGAGGTGTTTGACCAGGCAGCTGAAGCTTGGAAAGGTAATTGACACCAAGCCACAACGCAATGATATTGGCTTGAAGCGGTGCAGTTGCAATCACTCACAGCCTTGCAAGGCTGTGCAGCTGAGACAGAACTCATGCAAAAGCCAGCATTGTTCTGCTGGTCATTCTCTCCCCTCCCCCAAATGGATGAGCACAATGCTGAATGACAAGCAGCAGAAGAGCAGACATACTG
>JAABUP010000795.1_pt1 | contig 67952 bp, 64 predicted proteins | sample 5559201 | NCBI WGS metagenome assembly JAABUP01 (sample SAMN10711887, study PRJNA513373) | rock metagenome | isolation source: Antarctica rocks | place: Antarctica
CGCATCCGGCAGATGCCCTCTCCTGCGCGACGGTTTGGACTCTCGACAAGACCAAACTGCCAGCAGCGCAGGGCATCTGCCCCTAGACACGCCCAACAACATCAATACTTAACGGTGCATCCAGGCTCAGCCAGCAGCGCTGACCACACGGGATGCAGTTGACAAGGTGTCGACTTTCTCGACGTGACGTTGCTAACATGCCTGCGTGACGGTCGTCGCGGACGCGCCTGCAGCCCCCGCGGGTCGCGGACGACGGGGTGGACGGGTGTCCGGCGACGAGCGCGAGCGCGCGATCCTGCGCACGGCCGAGCAGCTGCTAGCCGACCGCCCGCTCCACGACATCTCCGTCGACGACCTCGCCCGGGGTGCGGGGATCTCGCGCCCGGCGTTCTACTTCTATTTCGCCTCCAAGGAGCAGGTGCTCCTGTCCCTGCTAGACCACCTCGTTCACGAGCAGCTGCAGGCCGAGCATGAGTCGCCGGCGGACCTCGCCCAGGATCCGGCCCGGGTCTGGCGGCACGTCCTGGGCTCCTCCTACGCGCGGTGGTCGGCCCACCGGGGCGTGCTCCGCGCGACCATGGAGGCCAGGACGACCAGCGGGGAGGTCCGCGAGGTCTGGGGCCGGTTGCTCGGGCAGTTCGTCGAGCGCACGACGCTGGCGATCGAGGCCGAGCGCGCCAGGGGGGCGGCACCGCCCGGCGTACCAGCCCGGGATCTGGCGATCTGCCTGAACCGTATGAACGAGAAGGTCTTCGAGACCATGGCCGGCGACAGCCAGCCCGCCGTCGCGGACGATCACAACCTAGACGCGCTCGTCGGGGTCTGGCTCAGCGCGATCTACGGCAGCACCCCGTTCCACCCGATCAGCGTCGCCTGACCGGCGACGACAACCACCACTCGCGAGGAGCAGCCGCATGATCGCGCTGGACATCACCAAGCAGAACGTCGCCGTCGAGAAGGTCCTCGAGCAGACGACCAATCCACGGCACCGCTACCTGCTGCAGGCCTACCTGCGGCACCGCTACCTCGAGTCGGCGGGCCGCTACAAGGAGATCCTGGAGCCCGAGCTGACCGTGGAGAACCCGGTGTACCGGTTCACCTTGATGGGCCAGCCGAGCTTCCGGCTGGAAGGTCGGGACCAGGTCGAGATGCTCTACCAGCATTGGACCGACACCGACCAGTGCGTGTTCTACGTCGAGGACGAGCTCGTGTCCGTCGGCGACCACATGGTCGTCGGCCGCGGCACGTCGTACCAGCAGACGCTCGGCTCGGCGCTCGTCACCGGCGGGGTCGAGGCGGACCCGGATGGCATGTATCTCACGAAGTCCCAGATCGCCATGATCTGGCCCTACGACGATCGGTGCCGGCTGCTCGGCGAGGACGTCTGGGAGTTCGACGACACCCACCGCGAATACATCAAGCTCGACCCGTCCGACGTGCTCACCGCGCAGCAGGCAGGGGACCTGCTCGCGCCCTTCATCAAGCCGCTGCCCCCCTTCGACGACAGCCTGCTGCCGCGGTGAGGGCCGTTACCTGTCAGGAAGGGCGGCTCGAGCTGGCGGACCTGAGCGACCCCGAGCCTGGAGAGGGCCAGGTGCTGCTTGATGTCGTCCGCTGCGGCATCTGCGGGTCCGATCTGCACGCCCGCCGCCACGCCGACGAGCAGGCGGACGTCCTGGCCGAGGCCGGTTACCACGGCTTCATGCGGTCGTCGCAGACGGTGGTCTTCGGCCACGAGTTCTACGGCGTGATCGCCGGATACGGCCGCGGCTGCAGGAAGAAGCTCGCTGTCGGCACCCCAGTGGTCGCCTTGCCCCTGCTGCGCGACGGCAGCGGCGACATCCAGGCCATCGGGCTCTCCGAGCAGGCCCCCGGCGGATATGCCCAGCAGGTGGTCGTGCAGGAGTCGTTGATGTTCGCTGTGCCCAACGGCCTGACGCCCGATCTGGCCGCCGTGACCGAGCCGATGGCCGTCGGCTGGCACGCGGTGCGAAGGTCCGAGATCAAGAAGAAGGACGTGGCGGTCGTCATCGGCTGCGGGCCGGTCGGGCTCGCGGTCATCGCCATGCTCAAGGCGCAGGGCGTCAGCACCGTCGTCGCCAGCGACTTCTCCGCCGGACGACGGGCACTCGCGAGCGCCTGCGGGGCCGACGTCGTGGTCGACCCGCGCGAGGAGTCGCCGTTCGCCGGCTCGGAGGGTCGCGGCCACGTCACCACCATCCCGGCGCAGGTCACGCTGGGACTGGAGACGATGGAGAAGCTCACCCGCCTGCCGGTCCCGTGGCAGTACGTCTGGCGCGCGGCGGAGGCGCTGGGAGTCAAGCCCAAGCGGCCCGTGGTCTTCGAATGCGTCGGCCTCCCAGGCATCATCGACGAGATCATCACCGGGGCACCACTGTCGTCGCGCGTCGTGGTGGCCGGGGTCTGCATGACCCCCGACACGTTCCGCCCGGCGATGGCCGTCAACAAGGAGATCGACCTCCGCTTCGTCGTCGGCTACAGCCCGCTGGAGTTCCGCGACACCCTGCACATGCTGGCCGAGGGCAAAGTCACTGCAGCGCCGCTGGTCACGGGGACCGTCGGCCTCGGCGGCGTCGACGCTGCGTTCGCCGAGCTCGGCAACGCCGAAGGGCACGCGAAGATCCTCATCGATCCGGCCAGCGAGGTGATGGTCCCCCCACGCGCGAACGCTGCTCGGGCGAGCGCCTAGCCACGCAGCATGTCCGGGTTCACCCCGATCTGCATCTGGTGGCTGCGGCCGGGGAGAGTTACCCGTGCACGGCCACGGTCACGGCGCCCCGGACGGCCGGTGTGACAGCGGCGACGGGCTTGCGCACCAGGGCAGACACGGCGACGGCGGCGGCGGCGCCCGCGACGACCTGCTGCTGCGCCGGCTGCCCGGTTCCGCCCGCGTCCTGGACATGACCGCCGTCGCTGTGCTGCACCGGTTCCCCCCGCCGGACGGCGCGGACTTGCGGGTGCCCAGCGACCTCGCGACCCCGGCGGCGTTCGCCACCCTCCTCGCCCCGCGCCCAGGCCTGTCCCCGGACGCGCCGCGGCTGCTGCCGGCCGGTCAGCCGCTCCTGCAGGCACTCGCCGCGGACGGCCGGGCGAGCGCCGCCGAGCTGGGCCGGGCGACCGGCTGGGGCGAGGCCCGGGCCGGCCAGCGGCTGCGGACCATGCTGGCCAGTGGCCGGGTCTACATCGACACCGACGCCGCCCTAGAGGCCCTCGACTACCGCAGCAGCACCCACCTCTGGCTGACCGTGGAGCCGCGGACCCTGCGCAGCGACGGCGAGGCCCTGGCGGGTCACCCGGACGTCGCCTTCGTCGGAGCCATCACCGGCACGCCAACCTGCTGGTGTCCGTGATCCTGACCAATCCCGCCGCGCTGTACGCATTCCTCGCCGAGCCCCTCGGGCAACTCGACGGCGTCCGCCAGGTCGAGGTCGCTCCTGTCCTGCGCTGGGTGAAGCAGGCGGGCACCCTGGTCGAGGGCGCCCGGCTCACGCTGTGAACCCCCCTGGGGCGTAACGGCTGGCTATGGTGTTGCACAAGGCACGACCAACCGGTGGGGAGCACAGTGACCACGACCAGCGAGCGCACCGAGGCGTCGACCGGGGTGGGGCACGTGGACGTGCTCATCGTCGGCGCCGGGTTGTCCGGGATCGGCGCGGCCTGCCATCTCCAGCAGGACGCCCCCGGCACGTCGTACGCGATCCTCGAGGCGCGCGGCGCGAGCGGCGGCACCTGGGACCTGTTCCGCTACCCCGGCGTCCGCTCGGACTCCGACATGTTCACCCTCGGCTACGTTTTCCGCCCCTGGACGCGGCCGGAGTCCATCGCCAGTGGCGACGCGATCCTCGACTACGTGCGGCAGACCGCCACGGCGTACGGCGTCGACCGGCAGATCCGCTACCACTCACGCGTCCTGGCGGCGGAATGGTCCGGTGCCGATGCCCGCTGGACGGTGACGGTGGAGCACGTCGGCTCGGGCACGCGCAGCACGCAGACCTGCGGCTTCCTCTACCTCTGCTCGGGCTATTACCGCTACGACGAGGGCTATACCCCGCAATGGCCGGGCCTGGCCGGCTTCACGGGCACGATCGTGCACCCGCAGATCTGGCCCGAGGACCTGGACGTGACCGGCAAGCGGGTCGTGGTGATCGGCAGCGGAGCGACCGCCGTGACGCTCGTCCCGGCGCTGGCGGAATCCGCCGCCCAGGTGACCATGCTGCAGCGATCGCCGTCCTACCTCATGCCATTTCCCGCCGCCGACCCGATCGCGAATGTGCTGCGCAAGGTGCTGCCGGCGGACCGTGCATATGCGGCCATCCGCTGGAAGAACGTGCGGCTGGGCACCGCCGCCTATAACTTCTGCCGCAAGCGGCCCGCCCGGGTGCGCGCGCTGCTGCGCAAGATCACCATCAAGAGACTGCCGGCCGGTTTCGACGTGGACACGCACTTCACCCCCTCCTACCAACCGTGGGACCAACGGATGTGCCTTGTGCCCGAGGGTGATTTCTTCGCCGCGGTCCGGGCCGGCAAGGCCGACGTCGTGACCGACCACATCGAGGCTTTCACCCCGACCGGGCTCCGGCTGCGCTCCGGCGCCGAGCTCGAGGCCGACGTCGTCGTTACTGCGACGGGGCTGAACCTGCTGCCGCTGGGCGGCATCGAGCTGACCGTCGATGGCACGCCGGTCACGATTTCCGACCGCGTCGCCTACAAGGGAATGATGCTGGACGGTGTCCCCAATCTCGCCTTCGCACTCGGTTACACCAATGCCTCCTGGACGCTCAAGGTCGACCTCGTGTCCTCCTTCGTGGCCCGTCTCTTCCTGTCCATGCGGCAGCGGGGTGATGCAGTCGTGACGCCGCGCCTGCCCGCCGAGGCCATGGACACGTCGCCGTTCATCGACATGACCTCCGGCTACTTCGAGCGCTCCCGCGCCTCGCTGCCGCTGCAGGGGGACCGCGCCCCCTGGCGACTGCAGCAGCACTTCGTCAAGGACGCCATCCTGTTTCGCGGGCCGGTGGACGACCCGGCACTGGAATTCCGGCCGGCCGCGGCGCTGACCCGGACCTAGCCGAGACCCGGCCGCCGGTGCTGGCCGGCCACCGTCAGGGCTGCACACCCTCGATGAGGGCTTGCTGCAGGCGATTTGCGGTGTCGACGTCGGGCTGACGAGCGGCCAGCACGTCGGCGTAGAGGAAAGACTCCCCGAGCCGAACCAGTGCGTAGGCAAGGGCGTCGGGCTCGATGATCGGCACCAGGCCGAACTCCTCCATGTCACCGCGCAGCGTCGCCTCCGCGAATGCCACGATCCCGGACTGCACCCCGCCCCGGGGGTCGGTGAGCAGCCGCATGGTCAGCGCCGGCTCCTCATCCAGAAGCCGGCGCAGACCCGACGACTGCGACACGATGGCGTTCATCTCCCTGCACGTGCCAGGGGAGCGCAGCGCGCCGGCCGGGCGTTCGGTCTCCCACCGCCGGGCCGCCGCCTGCAACGTGCGCTCGGTGAGCACCGCGAGGGCCTTGCCGAGGAGCACCTGGCGACCGCCGGCCTGCCGGAACAACGTCACCCGCGAGACCCCGAGCTCGTCAGCGAGGCCCTGCATGTCCAGGCGGCGACTCTGCAGCACCCAGCGCGCGGCCAGCTCCACGGCCCGGCGCTCGGTCTGACGAGGCGCGACCTCCACGCTGGCAGCCATCCGGGGAGTCCACCACGTCCACCGATCAGACGCTGCCGGGCGCGGCCGCCTCGGGAGCCTGCACGCCGTTGAGCACGCTGTCGACAATGGCCTGCGCGGTCGCGCCGTAGGGCGGCAGGAAGGCGTCGATCAGGTCGCCCGTGCCGCGCACCACCACGCCCCGCGGGTTGGAGAACTCGCGGAACCCCTCCACCCCGTGGTGCCGGCCGGTGCCGCTCTGCCCGATCCCGCCGAAACCCAATGTCGGCAGGGCCCCCTGCACGGCGCAGACATTCACGCATGCGCCGCCGGACGTCGTCTGGCGCAGCACCCGCTCGGCGACCTCGGGGTCGCGGCTGAAGACATAGAGCCCCAGCGGACGCTCGCCGGCGTTGAGCTCGGTCAGCGCCTCGTCCAGGTCGTCATAGGGGACGACCGGGAGGATCGGACCGAAGATCTCCTCCTGCATGATCCGCAGCTGCTTCGGCGGGTCGACTACCAGCACCAGCGGCAGCTGGCGGGTGGCGGGGTCACCCTCGCCGCCGAGCGTCACCACCCGCGCCCCCGCCGCGAGTGCCTCGTCGACCATCGCGACGATGCGCTCCCGGTGCCGCTCGGTGATGATGCCGGCGCAGTCCGCGGAGGAGGCATAGTCCGGCAGCTCCTGCGTCAGGTAGCGCTCGGCGTGCTCGACGAAGGCGTCCACCTCGGCCCGCGGCACCAGCGCATAGTCCACCGATATGCACATCTGGCCGTTCTTGATGAGCTTGGTCCCGACCACGCCACGCACGTTGCCGGCGTCGACGCTGCCAGTGGTCATGATGGCCGGACACTTGCCGCCCAGCTCCAGGGTGACCGGCACCAGGTTGTCCGCGGCGGCGCGGGCGACCTCACGGCCGATCGCGGGGCTCCCGGTGTAGAGCAAGTGGTCCCAGCGCAGCGTCGGGAACTCCTTGGCCAGCGTGAGGCCGCCCACCGATACCGCGACGCGGTCCTCGGCGAAGGTGTCGGAGATCATGCGCCGCAGCAGGTCTGCGCAGGCGGGGGTGTAGTCCGAGGGCTTGATGATCACCCGGTTGCCGGCGGCGAGCATCTCGACCAGGGGCCCGACCGACAGGTCGAAGGGAAAATTCCAGGGGACGATATTGCCGATGACACCCTTGGGCTGGAAGCGGACCCCGGCCCGCGCCGTGCCATAGAACGCCGGATCGGCCTGCCGCTCGTCCTCGGCCATCCAGCCGTCGAGCTGCTCGATTGCCGACGCCGCACGGCCGGCGATCCCCAGCACCTCGACGAGGTCGGTGAACAGCTCCGGATGCACGGCGAAGTCCTCGCTCATGGCCGCGCGGATCTGCTCGCGGTGACCGAGCAGCATGCCGGCGACGGCCATCAGGTGGCTCTTGCGCTCCTCGGCACCGGGATAGGGGTCGGCCAGAAAGGCCTGGCGCTGGACCGCATGCAGGCGGTGCAGCTCGGCGATCGCGGGTCCGTCATCGAGGTCGACGGCGCTGGGCGGGGTGACGAACGTTGTCACGGGATCTCCTCGGTGCAGTGGGCCAGTCACCCCAGGTTGGCACGGTTGGACGCCGGTCGGAGGGCACGTTACATCCGACCAGATTGTTTCACCAAACCCTTGACGCCACCTCGGCGCGGACCGCACACTTGCGACGAATCGTGACGAAGCTCACCCGTGACGGCCGAGACGTCTTGGTGTTCGTCGCCCCCCGCCGAGCCCGCCAGGCTGCGGCGTCATCAGCCCGAGGGAGTGCCGTCCGTGCCTGCAGGGCAGTCAAGACCCACCGTGCCGCTTCGCCGCTACCTGCCCTTCCTGCTGGTGGCGATGGCCCTCCTCCTCGCGATCCTGGTCGCCCCGAGCCGCCCCCCGGTGGCCACCCTGAGCGCGGGCTCCGCCTACCCGCCCTTCGACCCCTCCGCGCCGGTCGCCGCGGCAGGCCAGGTTCCCGGGGCGGCCGGCGTCGGCGGCGTACCGACCGTCACGTCGACCGACGGCGCCGCTGCCAATGTCGTGCCAGGGGCCCCAGCCCCTGTCGACACCCTCGGGGCCGTTCCCGGCACCGCCGGCGGCGTGCCGGCTCCCGGTGCCGTCGCCGCACCAGGCCTGCCAGCAGCCCCCCGCGCACAGCCTGGCGCCACCGCCGCTTCCAAGGCGCCGGCGGCCGGCCGCACCGGAAAGCCGAGCAGCGGCAAGCCGACCTCGAAAGCCACTGCCGCGGCGCGCGCGGGAGGCGGGGCTGCGGCACCGCAGGCAGGTGCTGGTGCCGGCGACACGACGCATTGCGTCGGCACCAAACAGTTCGACATCGGTCCCTTCACCGCGCAGGCGCCCCCATGCGTCCCGCGATTCGCCGGGAACAACGGCGGAGCCACCTCCCAGGGCGTCACCGCCGACACCATCAAGGTGGTCTATTACCGCGAGGCCGACAGTCCGGTGGTGAAGGCCTACCTGCAGAACGCCGGGCTCTACTCGGACCCGGCGGCGCAGGCGGCCTACGCCAACGCCTTCCAGACCTGGGCCAACGGTCGTTACGAGCTCTACGGCCGCAAGCTGCAGATCGTCTTCCGGCAGAGCCCCAACAACTGCTCGTCCTCGCCCCCTGACGACAACTGCTACCGCAAGGACGCCCGTGCCATCGCCCAGACCGACCAGCCCTTCGCGGTGTTCTACGAGAACAGCACCAACGTGCCGGGCTTCTTTGACGAGCTGTCCAAGCTCGGCATCGTCAACTGGGGCGGCTGGCACTTCTCCGACACCTTCAACGCCAATCGTCGTCCCTTCCACTACGACGTCTTCACCGGTGGGGACCAGCAGGCGGAGACCTTCGGCGACTGGTGGTGCCGCCGGCTCGCCGGGCACCCTGCCAAGATGGCCGGCGATCCGGCCCTCGCCGTGATGAACCGCAAGGCCGGCATCCTCGTGCAGGACATCGACCTCAACGTCGAGCCGGCCCAGCACCTGGCCGACATCATCAACGCCTGCGGTGGGGGTGGCGGGGCGACGGTCTACAAGTACAGCCCGGACACCGGGACGTCGCAGCAGCAGGCGGTCACCCTCGCGACGCAGATGCACAACGACAAGGTCACCTCGGTGCTCTACTTCTGCGACCCCATCGCGCCGCAGTTCGTCACGGCATCGGCCCAGGCCCAGGCCTACAAGCCCGAGGAGGTGATCGTGGGCAGCGGCCTGCTCGACAACGACGTCCTGGCGCAGGCCTACCAGCAGGACGAATGGGCCAATGCCATCGGCATCAGCGATGCCACCGACCCGCAGAACGTGAAGGACACCATCGCGCAGTGGGTGTGGGCCAACGGCGGCGGCGCCGGCACCACCTACGCGTCCGCCCTCCTCCCGGTGGCCTACCTCACCGCCATCACCGCGGGCCTGCAGGCCGCCGGACCGAACCTCAACCCGGGGACGTTCGAGCGAGGTGTCCTCACCTTGCCTCCCGTCCCGTCCTCGCGCTACCAGGCCCGCATCCAATTCGGGCCGGGCGATTACACCGGCGTCTCGGACTTCCGTGAGGTCGTCTGGAACCGCAACAGAACCTCCCCGCTCAACGGCAAACCGGGCAGCTGGGACACGATCGACGGGGGTCAGCGCTACACCAAGGGGGCCTCCCCGGCCGGCGACCCCTCCTACCCGGTCCGGTGAGCGCACTGCTGTCGGGCCTGCGGCGGCTCCCCGGCGCCGAGGCGGTCCTCGGTCTGCTGGCCAGCGTGGTGGTGCTCGAGATCCTCTTCGGCCGCAAGACCTTTGTCGGTCCCATCCCGACCGGGATCGGCCTCGGCACGTTGATCGAGGGGGCCGTGGGGGGCCTGCTGTACGGCTTCGTCGGCCTCGGGGTGGTGCTGGTGCACCGGGCCAACCGGGTGATCAACTTCGCCCAGGCGGCCCTCGGGGCGACGCCGGCGCTGTTCGGCATCCTGCTCATCGGGACCACCGGTGCGCCGTACGTCGTCGGGCTGCTCGCGGCCCTCGTGTCGAGCGCGCTGCTGGGCGTGCTCATCGAGCGCGTGGTGCTCAAACCCTACGTCCGCGGCTCCCGACTGATCCTCACCGTCGCCACCATCGGCGTGGGGCAGTTTCTCGTGCTCGGCCAGTTCTTCCTGCCGCAGGCCTTCGGCCTGGACGCGGCCGCCGGCATCGCGATCCCCCCGATCCGCACCCCGCTCGACGGCTTCAAGGTGACCGTCACCGGGGTCGTCCTGTCCGGCAACTACCTGGCCGTCGTGGTCTGCGCCGTGGCCGTGCTGGCCGGCCTGTCAGCGTTCTTCCGGGTGTCCCGGGTCGGCCTCGCCGTGCGGGCCAGCGCTGAGAACGCCGATCGCGCCCAGCTGCTCGGCATCCCCGTCCGTCGGGTCACGACCCTGGTGTGGGTGCTCGCCGCCGTGCTGTCGGGACTCGCCGCGTTTCTGCGCCAGCCGTTGGTGGGCAGCTCGATCAGCCCTGACCTCGGGGTGGGGGTGCTGCTGTTCGGTCTGGCCGCGGCGGTGATCGCCCGCCTGGAGTCGCTGCCGCTGGCCATGCTCGCCGGTGTCGGCCTCGGGATGCTGGACCGGGCGGCCTACTACGGCACCGGAGACCCGTCATTGCCGGCCGCCATGGTCCTGCCCGTGCTGCTCGTCTCGCTGCTGGTGCGGCGGCGTGGCGGCATCGGTCGGGCCGGCGACACCGGTGTCTCCAGCTTCCGCGCCTCCTCGGAGAGCCGCCCGATACCGCTGGAGCTGCGCCGCCTGCCGGAAGTCGCCTGGGCGCGCCGGGGCGTGGTCGCCCTCGCCGTCGTGGTCGTCGTGCTGGCGCCGACGCTGTTCGGCAGCGCCCGCGCCGGCACGCTTTCCTACATCGCACTCACCGCGATGGTCGCGGTGAGCCTCACCCTGCTCACCGGCTGGGCCGGGCAGGTGTCGCTCGGCCAGTTCGCCATCGCCGGCATCGGCGCCGCGGTCGCCGGCGGCCTCGCCACCCATGCGCACGCGGATTTCTTCGTCACCCTCGTCGCGGCGGCGATCGTCGGCGCGGCCGTTGCCACCCTCGTGGGCATCCCGGCGCTGCGACTGCCAGGGCTACTGCTCGCCGTCGTGACGTTGGCCTTTGCGGCGGCCGTGGAGAAGGTGGTGCTCAGGCCGCGCTACTTCGGGTGGCTGCTGCCGGCCGATCAGGAGAGCGTGCGCCGGCCGAACCTGCTGGGTCGATTCGACCTGAGCTCGGACACGGCCTTCTATTACGTCTGCCTGGTCGGTCTCCTGCTGTCCATGGCCAGCACCCTGGCGGTGCGTCGCTCCCGCTCGGGCCGGGTCTTCATCGCCCAGCGCGACAACGTGCGTGCCGCGCAGTCGGTCGGCATCCCCTCGACCCGCACCCGCCTCGTCGCCTTCGCCATCTCCGGGGCCATCGCCGCGACCGCCGGCGGCCTGCTCGCCTACCAGACCGGCACCGTCAACGACCAGACCTTCCCGGCTTCGCTGTCGGTGCTCGTGTTCGTCTTCGCCATCGTGGGGGGGATCGGCAGTCCGACGGGTGCGGTGCTGGGAGCGGTGGCCTACGGCGTGCTCAAGTTCTACGGCAACGACCTGTTCTCCTTCCTCGACAGCATCGGGCTGCAGGTCGTCCGCCAGCGCATTGCCGAGTTCGGCGTCGCGACGGGAGTCCTGTTCGTGCTGGGTTTCTTCCCCGGCGGCATAGCCGCAGCCGGCACGGGTCTGCGGGACCGCTTCTTGCGCGGGGTCGCCCAGCGGCACGACCTGCTCGTCCCGAGCCTGGTCGCGGACCGCCGCGAGCAGACCCCGGCCGGGCAGGAGCTGGCGGTCGAGGAGGCGCACGCCCTGGAGGAGGCAGAGGTGACCGCGACCGGCCAGAAGCTCGCGCCGGCGACAGCCGGGCCGGCCGAGCCGCTGCCCGACAACCCGCCGGACGACGCCCTGCTCGTGGTGCGCGATCTGGACGTGGGCTACGACGGGGTGCAGGTCCTGTTCGGGGTGGACATGCACGTGCGGCGCGGCGAGGTGCTCGCGCTGCTCGGCACCAACGGGGCAGGGAAGTCCACCCTGCTCAAGGCGGTCGCCGGCCTGCTGACACCCACCGCTGGCACGGTCACCCTCGACGGGCGTGACATCACCGGACTGTCCACGCCACAGCGGGTCAGGCGAGGCATCGTGCTCGTCCCGGGTGGCAAGGGTGTCTTCCCGACCGTCACCGTGGCCGAGCACTTCCGGGCGGCCCGGTGGACCGAGGACGACGGAGCCGAGGGGGACGCCCGCCTCGAGCAGGTGCTCGGGTGGTTCCCCCGGCTGCGCGAGCGGTGGGGGCAGCTTGCCGGCAACCTCTCCGGCGGCGAGCAGCAGCAGCTAGCGGTCGGTATGGCCTTCATGCAGCGCCCCGAGCTGCTCGTCATCGACGAGCTGTCGCTCGGCCTCGCCCCGGTGGTCGTCGAGCGCCTGCTCGGCGTCGTCCGCGAGATCAACGCCGCCGGCACGGCCGTCGTCCTGGTCGAGCAGTCGGTCAACGTCGCGCTGTCCATCGCCGGCCGTGCCTACTTCCTGGAGAAGGGCGAGGTGCGCTTCAGCGGCCCCACCGCGGAGCTGCTGGAGCGGGGCGACATCGTGCGCTCGGTCTTCCTCGAAGGCGCGGCCCCCACGGCGACCGTCGAGGTGGCTCCCCCGTCCACGTCCCGTCCCGCGCCGACCGGTCGGCGGACCCGGCGGGTCGGCGCCCGCGCCGTACCGGCCTCCGGCCTTGCCGCGGTCCCCGAGCTCGTGCCGGCCGCCGAGCCAGCACCGCCCCGCGACGTGGTGCTGGCGGCCGAAGACCTCTCCGTGGCCTTCGGCGGGGTCAGGGCGGTCGACGGCGTCGGCTTCGAGCTGCACGCCGGGGAGATCCTCGGCTTCATCGGCCCCAACGGCGCGGGGAAGACGACGCTGTTCGACCTGGTCAGCGGCTTCCTGCCGGCGACGTCGGGGCGGGTGCGCTTCCTCGGCCAGGACGTCACGCCGCTTCCCCCCGACGAGCGGGCCCGCCGGGGGCTCGGCCGGTCCTTCCAGGACGCGCGGATCTTCTCCTCGCTCACTGTCGCGGAGAATATCGCCACCGCACTGGAGCGGCACCTGCCGGTGCGGGACCACTTCGCGTCCGCGCTGGGCCTGCCCGAGATGCGCGGGGTGGAGGACGACATCGCCTGGAGCGTGGCAGATCTCGTCGAGCTCATGCATCTGGGTGCTCTCCGGGACAAGCCGGTCTCGGCGTTGTCGACCGGCTCGCGCCGCGTCGTCGACCTCGCCATGGCCTTGGCCTTCGAGCCCCGGGTGCTGCTGCTCGACGAGCCCAGCTCCGGCATCGCCCAGCGCGAGACCGAGGCGCTCGGCCCGCTGCTGACCCGCATCCGGGACGAGACAGGGTGCGCGCTATTGGTCATCGAGCACGACATGCCCCTCATCACGGGGATCAGCGACCGGCTGGTCGCCCTCGAGCTCGGCCGTGTCGTCACCATGGGCCGCCCGGCCGACGTGATCAGGGACCCGCAGGTGATCGCGTCCTACCTCGGCGGGGACGCGGCCACGATCAACCGCTCGGGCGCGCCCGTGCCAGCAGGCGTAGGTGTCGGGTGAGGGGGACCCGCCGGCTCGCCACCGTGGCGACGGTCGGCGCTGCGGCCACCCTCGTCGGCCTGACCGCAGGGACTCTCCTCGCCCCGCCTGCGGCTGCCGCCACGGTGGGTCCGATCGCGACCGCGTGGTACGACGCCTCGCGCGCGGACTCCTCGGCGCCGGCCGCGCCCATGCCAGACGTGGCACCCGACCAGCTCCTGGTCAACGGCGCTGCCGCCGGCGGCACTCCGGCCGGGCCGGCTCCCGCGCCACCCGGTGGGCTCCCGGTCGCACCCCCGGGCGGGGTGCCCGCCCCGACCGACGGCAGCGGCTCGGTGCCGACCGCGGCCGCGGCCCTGGCCTTCGAGCTGCCCAGTGGCTCGAGCGCGGTCGGCCTGGTCCTGAAGGCGGCGCAGGCGCTGCCGTCGGGCACCCCCGCGCCGCTCGCCTGCCTGGTGACCGCCCCGTTCGCCGCCGGGGCGCAGCAGCCCTTCCCCGTCCCGGCGCACGACTGCTCGACCAGCTCGCTGGGCGTGGTCGACGGCAGCACGGTGCGGTTCTCCGACATCGGGCGGCTCCAGCGCGGGTCGCGGCTGGCAGTGGTGGTCCTGCCGGCAGCGGCGGGCCGGCTGGTGCTCGCGGCCCCCGGCGCGGACGCCCTCCAGCTGGCGGACCTGACCAGCGTCCCGGTGGTGATCGGCAGCGGGACGGGGGCAGTCAGCCCGCGCGTCTCGGCCACCCCCACCCGCGCCGCCCCCCGGGCGACACCGAAGCCCACCGGCACGGCCCGCCCGTCCACCCCCGCACCTGCCCGCGGCGCGCCGCCTCCGCCGCCCGCGCCCGGGGTGCCGGCTCCCGGCGCGCCAGCTGCCGGCCTGCCAGCCGTGGGCCTGCCAGCTGGCGGACTGCCCGCTGGCGGACTGCCCGCTGCCGGCCTGCCAGCCGCGGCCCTGCCGGCGGGACCCGACACCACGCTTGCGGGTGGCGCCCCGAGCGCACCGCTGGCCCCGGGCCTGCCTGCTGCCGGCCCGGGAGGGGTGCGCCCCGCTGCGTCCTCGGCGGCCGCGCGGTTGGACGACACCGGCGCCAAGGTGGCCGCCGGCATCGGCCTGCTGGTCCTCGGGCTCGCCGCCCTCCTCATCCTGGGCCGCGGCCGGTTGCAGGCTGCCGCCCTGGCGCCGCTGCTCGCCCGCGCGAGCGGCGGCCGCCTGGTCGCAGCCACCCCCGCCGAAGGACCCCCGAGCACATCGCCCGCCGCGGGGCTCGGCCGCTTCCGCAGCGAGCGCACCGGCCCGGTGCCCCGCCTGTAGGTGTCACCGGCACGCCGACTCAGCCGACCAGCCAGGCCCGGGTGACGTCGTCGGCGGGCAGGAACGTCTCGATCGCCAGCTCGCTCGCCGCCACGTCCAGCGGCGTACCGAAGGTCGCCACGGTGCTGTAGAGGCGCAGCGTCGTACCACCCACGGTCAGCTCCAGGGGCAACGCGAACGACGGGGCCGCCGCGCCCTCGGTGCTGCCGGCAGGGACCGGCCAGCCGGCGGCCTCGACGAGCAGCGCGTCGAGCTCGGCGGCGGGCGCGGCGGCGGCGTGTCGCCGGACCTGGCGCAGCAGGTGCGCGCGCCAGGCCGGCAGGTTGGTGATGTGCGGTGCCATGCCGCGGGGGTGCAGCGTCACTCGGACGACGTTGACGGGACGGTCCAGGAGGTCGGCGTCGACCAGGGCGAGCAGCCGGTCGACGGCGGCGTTGGCGGCGACCACGTCAAAGTGCGCGTCGAGCACCAGCGCCGGCCACGGCTCGTGCGCGGCGAGCGCGAGATCCAGCGTGTCGAGCAGCCGTCGGGTGGCTGCCGGGTCGGCACGCGCGTCCTCGTACGCCGGGGCGTAGCCGGCGGCGAGCAGCGCGCGGTTGCGCTCGCCCAGCGGGATGTCGAGTGACTCGGGCAGGCGCAGCACCATCTCCGGGCTGGGGCGGGACCGGCCGGTCTCGACGCAGGACAGGTGCCGCGTCGAGGTCCCGGCCAGCAGCGCCAGGTCGAGCTGGGACAGGCGGCGTCGTTCCCGCCACTCACGCAGGAGCAGCCCGGCCGGCGCGGCGGTGGTCACGCCAGCGACGGTAGGTCTCCGAAGAAGCCCGTCACGGCGCCCACCCGCCCGTCCTCCATCACGTCGGCGACGTCGAGCCCGGTCAGCACTGGCGTCCCGTCCGGGGCGACCAGCTCCCAGCCGAAGCGGATCCGGTCGTGGTGACCGTCGACGCCGCTGGTACGCCGGAAAGCGTGCCCGGGGAATTGCGCGTGCAGGCCGTCGGCAATCGCCGCGACCCCCTCGTGGCCGGCTGCCCCGGCGGGCGGATCGGTCAGGCTGCCCAGCGGCGACCAGGCGGCAGCGATGAGCTCCCGGCGTTGCGCCGGGTCCGGCTCGTTGAGCGCGGCGAGATAGCGGTCGGCGGTGGTGGTGCTTTCGGTGGTGGTGCTGTCGGCGTCCATGCGCCCACCCTGGCGGAGGCGGGGTGGCAGGTCGATGACCTGACAGGTCATGCGGGCGGGCCGCGTTATCGCTGGGCTGGCAGTCGGGCACACGCGGGTGGCAGGGCGGTGGCGAGCTCCCCGATGGGGACCGGGCGGGACCAGGTGTAACCCTGCCCGGACACGCACCCCAGCAGGCGGAGCGCCTCGGCCTGCGCCGGCGTCTCGACACCCTCCGCGACAGTGCGCAGCCCGGTCGCCTCGGCGAGCTTGAGCACGACCTCGCTCAGTGTCGTGCCCTGCCCCGGGCCGCGGATCGGGTCGACGAAGCTCTTGTCGATCTTGAGGATGTCGACCGGCAGACGCTGCACGTAGGCCAGCGAGGAATACCCCGTCCCGAAGTCGTCCAATGCGATGCTGATCCCCTGCGCCCGCAGGTCTTCGAGCACCCGGACGACGGTCGTGACGTCATCGGCCAGGGCCGTCTCGGTGATCTCCAGGGTGAGTCGGGCAGCCGGCAGGCCGGACGAGGTCAGGGCCTGTGCCACGTCGCAGGGAAACCGGGGATGCACCAGCTGCCGGGTCGAGACATTGACGCTGACGCTGCCAGCACCGAGCGCCGGCACGTCGATCCCCCATCGAGCCGCGTCGCGACAGGCCTGCATCAGGACGGACCGGCCGAGCTCGACGATCAGGCCGCTGTCCTCCGCGAGCGGAATGAACCGGTCGGGGGGCACGATTCCGCGACCCGGGCGGGGCCACCGCACCAGCGCCTCCGCACCGACCGCAGCCCCCGAGGCCAGATCCACGATCGGCTGGTAATGCACCATCAGCATTCCAGCCGCAATGGCCTCGGCCAGGTCGGTCTCGTCGGTCATCCGCTGCGCCGCGTCATTGCGCAGCGCCGCGTCGTAGGGCTCAACCCTGCCTTTGCCGCGGCTCTTGGCCCGGCGCAACGCCGAATCGGCATCCCGTATCACCGCGGCCGGATAGCGGGCGACGGTCGAATGCTCCGGGCCGACGGCACAGACCCCCACGCTGGCGCCGATGGGCACCTGCTGGCCCGCCAGCAGGATGGGGCCGCGCAGCGCCTCGAGCAGGCGCTCCCCGGCGGCGACGAGCGGGTCACCACCTGGCTCGCTCGCCGGCGCGAGGTCGCGGACCAGCACGGCGAACTCGTCACTGCTGAGCCGGGCCACGATGTCGCTGTCCTGGGCGGCGCGACGCAGCCGGGCTGCCACCTCCTGCAGGACGACGTCGCCCGCGGTGTGGCCCATCGATTCGTTGACGAGCCGGAAGCGATCGAGGTCCAGCAGCAGGAGGGCACTGGCGCCCTGCGCCTGGCCTTGCGCCTGCGCGGTCTGCAATGCGCTGATCTCCCTGAGCAGGAGGCGCCGGTTCGCCAGATCCGTCAGCGGGTCGTGGTCGGCCTGGTGCCGCAGCAGCGCCGCACTGCGCTCCCGCTCGGCAACGCGCCCCAGCAGCACACCGACCTGCTCCAGGGCCGTCGTCAGCTCGGGGTCCCCCAACTCCGCGCCGTTGGGTAGGTAGAAGGCCAGCATGCCCGCCGCCTCACCACCGACCAGCACGGGGACTGCGACCGCAGCCCCGACGCCGCAGCCGGCCAGGAGCTCACGGATGCCGGTGTCCGGCATGGCCGTCAGGTCCAGCGCGATCCGCGTCTGCGCGTCCACGGGCAGGTCCCGCTGGCTGGGGGCGTCCCCCACCCCTGCCAGCCGCTCCAGCCCGCAGCCGCCGGGGTCGGCATGCGCGTGCTCGCGCATCGCCCAGACGGCCGGCTGACCGTCGTCGGTCCAGGCGTGGGCGGCCACCCAGCCGAGCCGAAGGCAGACGTCGTGCAAGACCACGTCGGCGCCCTCGGCCAGGGTGTGGGCCTCGTTGGCGGTGGTGGCCGCACTCCGCACCAGTGCTGCGAGTGTCTCCGAGCGCCGCCGCGCTGTCACGTCGCGCAGCACCCCGGTGAACCCCACCTCGCCCTGCTGCGACCACGACGACAGCGCAAGCTCCACGAGGATGCGGACGCCGTCGGCGCGGATCGCCGGCAGCTCCACCGTCCCCCCGAGCAGGTGCCGCGCTCCGCCGGCGGCCACCCGATCGACCCCTGCCAGGTGCGCCTCGAACTGGTCGGCGGGGATCACCCGCTCAAGCGTCCCCCCCAGCATGAGCGCGGCGGGATATCCCAGCAGGCGCTCGGCACCGAGGTTCCACGAGGTCACGTGACCGGTCGCGTCCATGCTGATGATGCCGTCGTGGGCGGACTGGACCTCCAGCAGGCGCGCCTCAGCGGCCCGGCGCGCGGCGATCGACTCCACCTGGTTGAGCAGCACCGGTGGGCCACCGCCCTCGGTCCGGATCAAGGAGGTCGTCACCAGCGCCGGCAGCAGCGAGCCGTCGCGGTGGCGGTAGCGCTTCTCCCGCAACCGCGAACCCGATCCACGCTCGAGGAGGTCGCGCACCGAGGCCGCGTCCTGCTCGGTGTCCTCCGCGGCCGTGACCTCCCAGCTGCCCCGGCCGGCCAGCTCCTCCGGCGTCCACCCCAGCAACGTCGCGAAGGCTGCGTTGACCTTCAGGTACCTCCCATCCAGCGCGACCAGGGTCATCCCCAACGGCGCATGCGCGAAGACCGTCTGGAACTGCTCCCGCGATGCCCGCGCCGCTGCGTCGGCGGCGGTGATCTCCGTGAGCGCCGCCGCCAGCCTGGTCGCCGTGCGGCGCGCCTCCAACAGCTCCACGGTCACCGCGGCAAGTCCCTGCAGCGCCTCCACCTGGCCGGCCGCGAGGTCCATGGTGGTGTCCCCCAAGGCGCAGACCGCCCCGAGCGCGACACCCTCTGGCGCCACGAGCGGGACGCCGGCGTAGGACCGCAGCCCGAGCGGCCCGGTGACCAGCGCGTTGGCGGCGAACCGCTTGTCGGCGCGGGCGTCGGGCACCAGCATGGGCTGGCCGGCGTCCTCCATCGCGACCGCGCAGAACGAGGAGTCCCGGTCGGTCTGGCGCACCGGGAGGCCCAGGGATCCGGCGAAGAACTGCCGGTTCTCGTCCACCAGGCTGACCGCCCCCATCGGCGTCCCGCAGATCCACGCCGCCAGCTCGGCAACGGCGCGCAGCGAGTCGAGCTCCTCGGTGTCGAGCAGCCCCGTCTCGCGCAGGATCGCGGTCCGGACGAGGGCCGCCGCAGACGCGGCCGCCGCTCCAGCCGGCTCGCTGCGTTCCACCACACGACGGTATCGGTGCCCCGGCCCGGCACTTGAGACCGCCGGCGGTCGCCTTGGTGCTGGCACTTCTCAGGTTGCCGGAGAATGATCGCCAGGACCGCGGGGCAGGGTCCTCCCGAGGTGCGACCGGGCGCCTCCCGCGCCGGCACCGGAGGACCGTGACCAGCACCGCCAGCCCTCCGCTGCAGGAGGGTGTCGCGCCGTCACCCCGCACCCCGGTGCGCCCGCACCGCGGTCGGCGCGCCCGCGCGGGCAGCGGGCGGGTGGTGGAGTCGGCCCTGCTGGCCTACGACGGGGAGCACGGTTCCCGGCCGTGCGCCCCGGTCACGGTGGTCATCGCCGCGCTCGACGAGGCCGCCAACCTGCCGGCGGTGCTCGCGGAGATCCCCCGGCGGATCGCCGGCAGCCGCGTCGACATGCTGGTAGTCGACGACGGGTCCGGCGACGGCACCGAGGCCGCTGCGCGTGCCGCCGGTGCCCTGGTGCTGCGCCTGGCCGTCAACTGCGGGCACGGGACGGCGCTGCGCGCGGGCTACCGGCTGGCCGGCGAGCGCGGGACAGAGGTCGTGGCGACCCTGGACGGCGACGGGCAGTGGGACCCCGCCGACCTCGACGCGATGGTGCGCCTGGTGCTCGACGGCGACGCCGACATGGTCATCGGCTCGCGCGTGCTGGGCGCGACCGAGGACGCCGGCTCGGTGCGCAACGCCGGAGTGCAGGTCTTCGGCCGGCTGGCCAGGGTGCTCACCGGCACCGGGGTCACCGACACGTCGTCGGGCCTGCGCGCCATCCGCACGCCGGTGCTGACTACCGTGCGCCAGCTGCAGCCGCAGTATCAGACTTCGGAGCTGCTCGTTGGTGCCGCGCTCGCCGGCTGGCGGCTGGCGGAGGTCCCGACCACCATGCGGCGCAGGCTCTCGGGGGAGTCGAAGAAGGGGCACAACGCGCTCTACGGCCTGCGCTACGCCCGCGTGCTGCTCGGCACGTGGGTGCGCGAGAGCCTGCGAGCCCCGCTGCCGGGCTCTCCGCGTGGAATGATGCCCGGGCTCCGGCCGCCGGCCGCCAGCCGGCTGCTGCGGTTCGGGCTGGTCAGCGCGCTCTGCCTGGGCGTCAGCGAGCTGGTGCTCCTCGCGCTGGTGTCCGGCGGCTGGCACGGCTGGACCGCGAGCCTGGCCGCCAGCGCCGCCGGCGTGGTCCCTGGATACCCCCTGCACCGTGGCTGGAGCTTCTCCCGGCGTGGCCGCGGCGACCCCAGGGCCGAGCTGCTCCCCTATCTCGTCACGTCGCTGAGCTCGGCCCTGGTGGCGGCGGTCGGCACCGGCGCCGCCGATGCGCTGCTTAGGAGTCGCGTCGGCACCGGGACCAGAGGGACCCTCGACGCGGCGGCGTTCCTCACCTGCTACGCCGCCGCCTGGCTCGGCCGCTTCACCGTGCTCGACCGCTGGCTGTTCCACCCGCACGCCGACGACGACGACCCCGACCCTGGCCCCGCTCCGCCCGACGCCCGTCCACTCACGAGGAGCGCCCCTTGAAGATCATGGTCCTGGGCGGTGACGGCTACCTCGGGTGGCCCACGGCGCTGCACCTGTCCGCCGAGGGCCACGACGTCGTCGTCGTCGACAACTTCGCCCGCCGCAAGATCGACAGCGAGCTCGGCACCTCATCGCTGGTGCCGATCGGCGACCTCGGCGAGCGGGTGGCGGCCTGGCGGGAGGTGAGCGGGCTCTCACTGGCGGCGGAGGAGGTCGACCTGACGGATCCCGAGGTGGCCCACGCCCTCATCCGCAGCCACCGACCACAGGCGGTGGTCCATTTCGCCGAGCAGCGGTCGGCGCCGTACTCGATGATCGACCGCCAGCACGCGGTCGACACCCAGGTCGGCAACATCGTGGGGACACTCAACCTGCTCTATGCCATCGCCGAGGTCGATCCCGACGTGCACCTGGTCAAGCTCGGGACGATGGGTGAATACGGCACGCCCGACATCGAGATCGAGGAGGGCTGGCTCGACGTCGAGCACAAGGGCCGGCGGGACCGGGTGCTCTTCCCGAAGCGGCCCGGCAGCTTTTACCACCTGTCCAAAGTCCACGACTCCCACAACATCGAGTTCGCCTGCCGGATATGGGGTCTGCGGGCCACCGACCTCAACCAGGGCGTCGTCTACGGTCAGGTAACGGACCAGACCGGGCTCGACCCGCGGCTGGCGACCCGGTTCGATTACGACGCGGTGTTTGGCACCGTGCTCAATCGCTTTATCGTGCAGGCCGTCCTCGGGCAGCCGCTCACCGTCTACGGCGCGGGCGGGCAGACGCGGGGGATGCTCGACATCCGCGACACCGTGCGCTGCGTGCAGCTGGCCTGCGAGCACCCGGCCGGAGCCGGTGAGTTCCGCGTCTTCAACCAGTTCACCGAGAGCTTCTCGGTGCGCGAGCTCGCCGACCTCGTCGAGCGGCTCTTTCCCGGCGAGGTGACCGTGCAGTCGGTCGACAATCCCCGGGTGGAGAAGGAGGAGCATTTCTACCGGGCGGCCCACACGGGCCTGCGGGACCTCGGGCTCCAGCCGCACCTGCTGGGAGAGACGCTGGTGACCAGCATGTTCGACCTGGTGCGCGAGCACGCCGGCCGGGCCGACCCGTCGGTGCTGCTCCCCCAGGTGCGGTGGCGCGGGGCCCGCTAGCCACGTTGACTCGAGCCGCCCCCTGTGCCGCCCACAGCGCCGCCCAGTGCGTGCAGATCGTGCACGCCCACGGTGCCTGACCCCTCCACCTGCACACGCACCCCGGTGGCCGTGGTGCCGGTGGGGGTGCTCACCATGACGTACGGCGAGGAGCCCCCCGGCCCGACGTACCCCGGCGTCGTCGCGACGTCGACCCAACCGCCGGCCTCGTGCAGCTGCACAGTGGTGCGCGTGACCAGCCCTGGGCCGGGTTCGCTGGGGCGCAGCGGATCTGCCGGCTCCGGGCTCACCACCCCGACGCTGACCTGGGACACCGGCTGGCTGCTCCCCCACTCCTGCGTCACCGTTGCGGGTGCGTCTCCCGGCACGACGACGGGGAACGCACCGGGATCCTCCCCCGCCTGCGCGGGCTCTGGCCGCACCGGGGCGACCTCGCCCCCGACCGTGGCAACCGTGCCGGCGGTCAGGTCGCGCAGGCCCGGGTGCGAGGTGCCCGGCCCGACCAGCTCGAACACCGCCGCGAGATCCGGCCCGGTGCGCAGCAACCGCACCGCCCACGGCGCGGTCGAGGCGACCCCCAGCAGGCAGGGGGCGCCGATCCCGGTGCTCGCGAACGCCCCGGACAGCAGCCACGCCGGCTGGTCGGACTCGACCGCCGCCCGCACGTCCGCCGCGCGGCAGTCCGGCGTGACCAGCGGGTTGAGCAGCGGGTTGAGGCTGGACACCTCCCCCGACGTGCGCAGCCCCGTCTCCAGCGCGACCGTCCAGACGTAGTCGGTCTCGACCAGGTCGCCGGGGGCAGCGACAGTGGACAGGAAGCCCAGATACGGCGAGCCGAGCGGCTGTGAGCTGTGCGCCCCGGCCGCAAATAGATAGTCCCGGTCGCCTTGCGCCACCAGCACTATCGCCGCCCACGCCGCCAGCCCCGCGACGCCGGCTGCCCGCAACGGGAGGGCGCGTCCCCGGCGTAGGCACGCCACCGCTCCCGCCACCACGAAGGCGAGCACGAGGGGCAGCACGAGCACCACGCGGCGTTCATTGACGAAGGGAAAGGCGAGCGTCTCCAGGGCGTAGACCCCGACGACCGCGACCACCGGACCGCCATGGCGGCGCTGCCAGACCACGGCGCCGACCACGGCCAACACGGTGACAGCGGTCGCGAGCACGTCGAGGGCCGCGCCGGCGCCGAGCAGCGGGCCGCCGGCCCAGCGCACCGGCACGACGGCGTCCGGGATCGCCTGCGCCGCATAGCTGTGCAACGTGTCCGGCAGCCCGGTGGTCAGCCGCCGCAGCAGGCCGCCCGCGAGCGGGCCGCCGATCTCGCTGCCGTAACGCGCGCCGAGCAGGGGGGTGTGCTGGGTCGACCGCGCCACCACCACGGGGGCGAGCAGGACGGCGACCCCGGCCGCCAGCAGAACCGCCCGCCTGGGGTGTCGGCGGAGCAGGAACCACAGGGCCAGGCCGGCGACCACGCCCAGCCCCGCCTGCTTGACGAGCACCAGACCGCCTGCGCCCAGGACGGTCACGACGCCAGCGACCCGGCCGTCCCCGGCATCCCACCGGTCGGCGGCCAGCAGCACGACGAGGAGCAGGACGAGGAAGGGGAGCTCGGCCATGACCATGACCGAGTACGTCGCAAGGACCGGGTCGAGCGCCATCAGCGCGAGCGCCGCCGCCGCGGGTGCGGTGCCCACCCCGCGGCGGCGCAGCAGCAGCCAGGTCAGCGGGAGGAGGGCGGCCAGCAGCACCAGGGAGAGCGACCGCTCGGGCACGAAGCTGCCACCGGCGAGCCGGACCAGCGGGGCCATGAGCGCGGGGTACCCGGGCGGGTAGGTCGCCGCCAGCGGCAGCCCGACCGGTAGGTGGTAGGTCAGCCCGTGACCGGCGGCGAGCGCGCGGGCGCTCAACAGGTAGCTCGCGTCGTCGTCGAAGGAGCCCACCGCATAGCGCGGCCAGACCAGCGCGGCATGCCAGAGGGCGGTGGCGGTGAGGGCCAGCACGAGCAGCGCCCGCCGTCTCACGCCGTCGATCTTCTCAGGCTGTGGACAGCCGGCCGCACCCTTCGGCGTCCGGCGGCATCCTGCCCTGGTGGCCAGCTACCTGCCGGACGGCGACACCGCCCGCGACGTCGCCGCCTCGACCCGCCGGGCAGCGGGCTGGCTCCACGACGGTCTCGCCGGCACCCGTGCCGAGCTGGCCGACGACCTGTCCGGTTGGCAGGGCCTCGGCCGCACGTCGTTCGACCAGGTCCTGCTCCCGCAGCTGGCAGCCGTGGCCGGTCTCGCCGATGCCCTCGACGCCCTCGCGGGTGACCTCGACCAGGTCGCTCGCGAACTCGACGACCGCTGGCGCGACATCCGCAAGCTGGCCGTGCTGGCCGCGGTCGGCGACGCGCTGGACGTCACCATGGTCGTCCAGCTCGGCCTGGACCCCCTCAACGACCTCGGCGCCGCGCTGGTGCGCGGAGGCCTCCACGGCGGCGAGACGTGGGCCCGCGAGAGCATCGCGGCGGTCGGTGCCCGCGTCGCCGCCGCCGTCGCCTCCCGCGCCGCCCTCACGACCACCGTGACCGGGCTCGGCCGCTTCGTCACCCCTCGCATCGCTCAGGCGGTCGCGGCCAACGCGCTGCTCGAAGAGGTCCTGCTCGGACACACCACCGCCAGCGGCGCCCAACTCGCCGCCGCCCTGGCCTTCTTCCCCACCGCCGGCCTCGGTGAGCGCTCCCGCCGCCTGCGCCAGCTCGCCGAGGTCTTCCCGCAGGGACTGCGCGGCGTCGACCACGAGGCGGTCGCCGGCGGTCACGCCCTCGCCCGCCACGCCGGCAAGGACGACGACTACCTGCGGCAGCGGGTGGAGCGCGAGGGCCGGCGGCTGGCGACCAGCTTCGACACTCCCGACGGCCTCGACGCCGCACTCCTGGAGACCCTGGTGCTGCGGGCCGACGAGGTGGCGGCGTTCGCTGCGGGCTCCGAAGTGGAGGAGTACTTCATGGCGGCACTGCCCGCCGGCGTCCGCGTCCGGGGGTGGCAGCGCGGCCCGGGTGGGACGGCGGTGCGGGTGCCCGCGGGGGCACTGACCACCGTGCGGGTGCGGCTGACGCGCGGCTCCGGCACCACCATCAGCGTCAACTCCGTCTTCATCGACCCCTGAGGAGCGTCCGTGCCCTACGAACCGCTCGACCCGACCCACCTGGTCGGTCTACTCGTCAACTGCGTCTACAGCCAGGATCCGTTGCGCCCGGCACCCGAGGGCGAATGGGTGGACGAGGTGGCCGACCTGCGGTATTTCGTGGCGGAAGAACACGTCGAGCGACTCGAGATCATGATCGACGAGCTGCGCCGCCTGCGTGCTCTGCCGCCCGAGCAGGCGGCCGCGCGGTTCCCGGTGAGCGCGGTCGGGGTGACCAGCATCGAGGAGCTGCCGCTGCCCGAGTGGCTGGACGTGCAGATCGAGCGGCTGGCAGGTGCGATCGAGGACAAGCGGGCCGGGCGACTGTTCCGCGTGCAGCCGTGACGGGGCAGCCGTGACGGGGCAGCCGTGAGGGTGGAGACAGCACGGCTGGCGCTGGCGGCGGTGTCCCTGCGCGGCCTGGCATCCGCGGTGGCGGAGGCGAGCGGGGAGCTCAACCGCACACTGTTTCGCGACAGCGCCATGCTGCACGCCCTGCCCGAGGTCGGGCAGGCGCTGGCCGCACCCGACCTGGCCCTGCAGACCCTCGTCGAGAACGCCTTCGCCCTGGCGGATGCACTCGACCAACTGCAATCGGCGCTGCGTGCACTCGACGGGCCACCTACCAGCCGCCGAGCGGTCTGACTCGTGGAGAGCCACTGAGCTCGGCGTCCCCGTCAGATCTCCTCCCTGCCCAGCATGCCGCGCAGCACGAACCACCCGGGCACCGCCGGCAGGTACGCCGTGGCCAGCTGGTCCAGCAGCACGATCCCCACCGCGGGCGCGGCGGGGATCCCGAGCGCCACCAGCGCCCCGGTGAGGCCGACGGAGCCGACGGCCGTGTTGCCCCCCGGGATCGGCACGACCATCGCCACCGTGGTCACGGCGATGTTGACAGCGAGCAGGGTGGCCAGCGGCAGGCTCTCGCCGTACGCCGACAGGCAGGCGGCCAGGCACAGCCCGAAGGAGAAGGCGACGCCGAGGTTGCCGACCACCTGCAGCGTCAGCAGCCGCGGCGAGCGGAGCACCTGCCACACCGTGGCGGCTGCACTGGAGGCCTCTCGGTGCACCCAGCGGCGCACCGGCCCGGCCGTCAGCACCACCACCGAGGCGACCATGAGCACCGCGGCCACGGCGAGCAGCAGCTCCGGGAGCAGTCCCCGCGGGAGCAGGTCCAGATGCAGCGGACGCGGTGACAGCAGGCTCGCGATGGCAAAGATGCCGACCTGGATGACGATGCCGAAGCCGGTGCTCACCACGCCGGTCGCGGCCACCGCGCTGGCCGCCGGGAGACCCTGCTGCTGAAGGAATCTCACCTGCAGCGCCTGCGCACCCACCGGCAGTGCGAGGTTGGCGAAGGGACCGGTGACCTGCAGCCGGAGGGTCGCCAGGAAGGGCAGCCGCTGCGGCACCGACCCGAGGAAGGCGACGGCGTAGGCGAGGCTCGACATCGCGGCGAACGCGAACGCCAGCACGACGGGGACCGGCCGCGCGTGCCGGGCGGCGTCGAGCAAGGCGGCGGGATCGCTGACCTGGCCGAGCACCCCGGCGACGCCGACGAGGGTGCCGAGGGCGAGCGCCAGGCTGCGCGTGCGCACCCGGCGCAGCTGCACGAGCGCCGGCTCCGCGACCCCCAGCCGACGGGCTGCATCCGCCCGCAGGGCCCCGATCCGATCCCGCTGCTCCCGCCGGCCGGCCCCCACGAGCGCCCTGCCCTCGCGGCTCATGGCAAGCGGCTGCAGGAGCGGCAAGGCCGCCTCGAGCGCGGCGACCGGGAGCACCCTGGTGACCGCGGCGACCGCCCGGGCCGGGCCGACGATGGCCGCGCTCGTTGCGAGCAGCTCCGCCAGGTCACCCGCCAGCTCGGTGCTGGACGCCCGGGTGCGCGCGAGCCCGAACCCGGTCAGGACCGGGCCGGTCGGGGCCACCACCACGTGGCGGGTCGTCAGCCGCCCGTGCGCGATCGCCGCGCTCCGCAGCCCGGCCACCTGGTGCCAGGTGGCGTCCAGCAGCGAGTCGTCCACCTGCGCGGGCGCCAGCTCGGCCAGCAGCGGGCCGTCCGGCACCCGCTCGGCGAGCACGGCGGCGGACGGCCCACCCATGCCCGCCCCGGCGACACGCGGCACCCGCGCCCCGCGGTCGGCCGCCAGCAGCAGCACATAGGCCTGGTGCTCGACCTGCTGGGCGCGGCTGAGGAACACCCGCGGTCCGGCGTCGCGGTAGACCAGGACATGCCAGATCTGCGCCAGCAGGCGGGCGTCGGTCTCGTCCCGGCCGACCACGGTGAGGTGCAGCGGCCCGGTGGCGTCTTCGGCCAGCATGAGCGTCGAGCCGGCCGGCTGCTCACCGGCGAGCCGCACGTTCCTGGCGCGGACGCCGAGGTCGGCCAGGCTCGTCTGCACCTGCTCCGCAGTGGGCCGACCACCGGGGGAGCCCAGCGCGAGGTGCACCGCCGCCGCGACGCCCCAGCCGACCAGCAGGCCGGCCACCAGGTCGCGGGGAAGGGCGAGCCCGAGATAGAGGTCGGCGGGCAGCAGCAGGAGCAGGAAGACCCGGCCAGTACGCCGGACGGCCCGTCCGACGTACGGCGAAGCCGTGCGCAGAACCGCAGTCACCAGGGCGATCGGCACCGTCGGGAAGCTCGGTGTCACCCGTTGGCGGAAGACCGCGCCGTAGTGGCCGCGCAGCTCGCCGCCCACCGCCAGGCCGAGGCCGCGGGCCACCAGCCAGGCCAGCGCCCCGGCCAGCAGCAGGTCGCGGGCCAGCCGCCACCTGCGGGCGCCGACCGCGGCGGCCACGAGCAACCCGGCGGCCCACAGCCCGGCCAGCCGCTCGACCGCCCTGGCGAGCCCGCCAAAGCCGGGCGGCAGCCCCCCGAAGGCGTCCAGCACCGCCCGCTGCAGTGCCGACACCTCGCCGACGTGCGCCGCGAGCTGCGCGAGTGCTGCCGCCGCCACGGCGAGGCGCAGGCCGTCGGTGGTGCGCCGTCGGTAGGGCTCCTCGGAGGCCGGGCCGAAGCGCCGGGCCCGGCGGTCCGAGACGCGCTCGGCCGGCGACCACTCGAGCGACGGCTCCGGCGCCGGCTGGAGGTCGGCGCTCACGCCCCGCTCCCTTCCGCCGGTTGAGCGGCGCCCCGGTCGGGGACGCCACCGTCATGGTGGACCTGATGGGGGACGATCTCGCCGAGGAGCTGGGGCGCGCCTTGGGCACCGACTTCGTCGGCATCGACAGCGACCTCGGCGAGGAGGAGCACGCGCTGCTCCGGCGTACCCGTGCCTTCGTCCGTGACGAGGTGCTGCCGGTGATCTCCGACTACTGGGAGCGCGGGGAGTTCCCCGTGCACCTGGCCAGGCGGATGGGCGAGCTGGGGCTGCTCGGGGACGGCGTCGACGCCCCGGGCGTGCCGCACATGACCTATGCCTCGGCGGGTCTGGTCAGCATGGAGCTGTCGCGGGGGGACGGCAGCCTCGCGACGTTCGCCGGCGTGCAAGGCGGTCTGGCCATGCGCACCATCGCCGAGCTGGGCTCCGCCGTGCAGCGCGAGCGCTGGCTCGGCCCGCTGGCCCGCGCCGAGGCGTTCGGGGCCTTCGCGCTGACCGAGCCCGACCACGGCTCGGACTCGCTGCTGCTGGAGACGACGGCGCGGCGCGAGGGTGACGCATTCGTGCTCGACGGACACAAGCGCTGGATCGGCAACGGCGCCATCGCCGACGTGGTGGTCGTGTGGGCCCGCGGGGAGGACGGCCAGGTCGGCGGCTATCTGGTCGAGGGCGGCACGCCGGGGTACGCCGCGACGCCGATCACCGGCAAGGGCGCGGTGCGCGCCGTGCAGCAGGCCGACATCGTGCTGACCGGCGTGCGGGTGCCGGCGGAGGCGAAACTGCCTGGGGCCAGGTCGTTCCGCGATGTCGGGGCAATCCTGGCGTCGACCCGCAGCCAGTGCGCCTTCAGCGCGCTCGGCCACGCGGTGGCGGCGTACGACGCGGCGCTGTCCTATGCGCACACGCGGCACCAGTTCGGCAAGCCGCTGGTGGAGTTCCAGATCGTGCAGCAGCGGCTGGTCGTCATGCTGCAGGAGCTGGTCGGGATGCAGCTCTACTGCCTGCGCCTGGCGCAGCTCGCCGAGCAGGGCAAGCTCACCGACACGATCGCCTCGCTCGCCAAGCTCAACAACACCAGCAAGGCCCGTGTGCTCATCGCCGATGCGCGAGACCTGCTGGGCGGCAACGGGATCCTGCTGGAGAACCATGTGATGCGCCACATGGCCGACATCGAGGCGATCCACACCTACGAAGGCACCGGCACCATCCAGACGCTGCTCGTCGGCCGCGAGATCACCGGAGTGGGGGCCTTCTCGTGACCGGGCTGCTGGCGGCGGCGCGGGCCGGCGCCGAGGTCTCGCGGGTGACGTCGGTCGGGCTGTCGCGGCGGCTGCACGCGCACCCCGAGCTCGGTTTCGAGGAGGAGCGGGCGGTCGGCTGGGTGGGCGACGTCCTCGCCACCGCCGGCTTCTCCGTCGACGCAGGGATCGCCGGGCTGCCCACCGCCCTGCGGGCCTCGGTCGGCAGCGGGCCACTCGTGCTCGCGCTGGTGGCGGAGTACGACGCGCTGCCCGGCGTCGGGCACGCCTGCGGTCACAACGTCATCGCCGCCGCCTCGGTCTGTGCCGGGCTCGCCCTCGCCCCGCTGGCGGACGACCTCGGGATCACCCTGCAGCTCGTGGGCACCCCGGCCGAGGAGGGTGGCGGTGGCAAGATCGTCATGCTTGAGCGCGGCGCCTTCGCCGGTGTCGGCGCCGCGATGATGGTGCACCCCACGCCGCGCGAGCACGCCGACCCCCCCACCCTCGCCGTCGCGCACCTCGACGTCACCTGGACCGGCCGCGAGGCGCACGCCAGCGCCTACCCCGAGGACGGCGTGAACGCCGCCGACGCCGCCACCGTCGCCCAGGTCGCCGTCGGGCTGCTGCGCCAGCACCTGCGCCCCGACGACCGGCTGCACGGCATCGTGACGCACGGCGGGGACGCTCCCAACATCGTCCCGGGACGCACCACCGCGTCGTTCTACGCCCGCTCCGCGACCCTCGCCCGGCTGGCGGAGCTGGAGCCGAAGCTGCTGCGCTGCTTCGAGGCCGGAGCGCTCGCGACCGGCTGCTCGATGGAGGTGACGGCGGGGTCGCCGGCGTATTCGGAGGCGGCCTACGACCCGGAGCTGGTCGCCGTGTATGCCTCCCACATGGGGGATCTCGGCCGCGCCGTGCCGGTGGAGGTGACACAGGAGGCCCTGCGCAGCGCCGGCTCCACCGACATGGCCAACGTGTCGCTCGCCCTGCCCTCGATCCAGCCGTTCGTCGCCATCGACAGCGGGGGTGTCGGCAACCACCACCCCGACTTCGCCGCGGCCTGCGCGACGGCGAGCGCCGACCGGGCGGTGCTCGACGGCGGCGTGGCGATGGCCTGGACCGCGATCACGGCCGCCACCCGCCCGGCGCTGCGCGAGCGGCTGCTCGCCGGCCAGGCCGCCCGCGGGACGGGGCGCACACCCGCCGGGGTCTGAGGCGCCGCTAGACCGGGTGGGTCGGCTCGGGGGGCCGGCGCTCGGCCGCGCTGCGCTCGACGCACAGCTCGTTGCCTTCCGGGTCGGCGAGCGCCACCCAACCGCTGCCGTCCGGGCGGGTCCGGTCGTGCAGCACCCGGGCGCCCAGGCCGCGCAGCCGCTCGCCCTCTTCGGCGCGGCTCGTCCCCGGCTGCAGGTCCAGGTGGACCCGGGTGCGCTCGCCCAGCTCCTCAACCGCCACGAACAGCAGCGGAATACCGACACCGTGCACGGAGGCTTCCGGGTCGCCGGGATCGTCGTCGTCAGCGAGCCGGCCGCCGAGCACCTGCGCCCAGAAGACGGCGAGCGTGTGGGGGTCGGGACAGGAGAACGTCACGGCGTGAACTCGGGAGACCATCCGAGCACGCTGCAGCAGGACGGGAGGGATCGGCAACAGCCTTTGACCGGCGCGTGGCCGCCGGCTCGACGGCGCGGGCGTGCGGCGCGCGCGTGCGACGCGGGGCGAAGATGAGCCCTGCGGGCGCGAGCAGCGTCCAGAACCCCGAGACCGGGCGTCGCTGACGCTGCCCAGCACCCGGTAGGCCACCCCGACCAGCAGGGTGCGGTGCTGCTCGAACACCCCGGCCGGGTCGCCGGCAGCACCGTCGCTCACGACCTCAAGACACCGCATCGGCTCCGGTCGTGACACCCGGTTGCTACGTCGACCGGGGCGTCACATCCTGGCAGCGGCTGGTGCCTGACCGGCATGACCACCGAGATGAAGGCGATCACTGTTGTCGGAGGCGGCCTGGCCGGGCTGGTGGCCGCGATCAGCGCGGCCGAGGCCGGGGTCCGGGTGCGGCTGCTGGAGAGCCACGATCGGCTGGGCGGCCGGGCCAGGTCGACCATCGGGCCCCATGTCGCGAACGACGGCCCGCACGTGCTCTACGCCGACGGCGCGCTGTGGCCCTGGCTGACCCGCCGCCACCTGTCGCGGCCGTACCGCCGGCTCCCGCTCGCCGCGGCCACCTCGATCCGGTTCCGCCGGGAGGGCCGGCTGCGCGCCGCCCCACCGGCGGCTCTGCTGCGGCTGCTGAGCTCCCGGCGGGCCAAGGCGCCCGTCGACAGGGACTTCCACAGCTGGGCCGCCGAGCGGTACGGCGAGCGCGCCGCCGACGCCGCTTCGGCGTTCGCCGGGGTGGCGACCTTCACCGACCCGGGACGGCTGTCGGCGGCGTTCGTGTGGGAACGGCTCCTGCGGGTCTCCAACCCGACCGGCGGCCCGCGCTACCTGGTCGGCGGCTGGAGCGCCTTGATCGATCGGCTCGCCGGGCACGCCCGCGGCCTGGGCGTCAACATTGTCACCGGCAGCCCGGTCACCACCATGCCGGACGGCCCGGTCGTGGTCGCGACGTCACTGGCCGCCGCGCGCACCCTGCTCGGTCGTCCGCTGCCCACCCCGGCCACGAGCAGCAGCACCGTGTTGCTGGACGCCGCGGTCGAACGCCGCCGCGGTGACCCGTTCATCGTCTCCGACCTCGACCACGCCGGCTGGCTGGAGGCGTTCTCCCGGGTGGACCGGACGCTGACCCCGCGCGGCAGCGTCCTGGTCCAGGCGCAGCGGCCGGTCGCGGACGGCGAGTCCCGGTCCGCCTCGCTGCAGGCACTCGAGGACCTGGTGGAGACCGGCACGCCGGGCTGGCACCATCGCGCGTTGTGGAGCCGCTCCAGCACGGCGCACCACCGCACGGGGGCGCTGGACCTGCCCGGGCACGGCTGGCAGGACCGGCCCCTGGTCGACCAGGGCGACGGGGTGTTTTTGGCCGGCGACGAGGTCGCAGCACCCGGTCTGCTCGCCGAGGTCTCCTTCCATAGCGCGCTGGCCGCCGCCGCTGGCGCGACCCGCGACCTCGGCCTGCGGCCGCCACCGGGTGACCGCCGGTGCCGCGCGGCGGGCCGGGATCCTCCTGTGGGTGCAGCACCGCGAGGCGCGGGTCTGCGGCGCGAACCGGTGCCGTCAACAGGTCAGTCGACCAGGGCGCTGTAGACGAGCTGGCGCAGCTGCGGGCGGATCGGGTAGGCGCTCGAGGGCAGCAGCTGGGTGAAGAAGTGCGCCGTGATGCCCTCGACCGGGTCCACCCAGAACGCCGTGGACGCCGCGCCTCCCCAGAAGAACTCGCCCGGCGTGGCGTGCGTGCGCAAGGCGAGCGGGTCCTGCACCACCGCGAAGCCCAGCCCGAACCCCACCCCCTCGAAGGTCGTCTCGGCGAAACCGCCGGTGGTCACAGCAGCGAGGTCCCGGCCTCCCGGCAGGGCGTTGCGTGCCATCAGGTCCACGGTCCTGCTGCCCAGCAGCCGCACCCCGTCCAGCTCCCCGCGGCCGAGCAGCATGCTGGTGAACCGCTGGTAGTCCGCTGCGGTGCCGACGAGGCCTCCCCCGCCGGACAGGAACGCCGGGCGGGCCAGCGCCACGTCGCCCATCGAGTCCAGCCGGCGGGCGCGGCCGGTCTGCGGGTCGGGGGTGTAGAGCCGGGCGAGCCGGCGGGCCCGGTCGGCGCCGTCGGCCCAGAAGGCCGTGTCGGGCATGCCGAGCGGGCCGAGCACACGGTCGCGGAGCACCGCGTCGAGCGGCGTACCGGTCACGACCTCCAGCAGTCGCCCCAGCACGTCGGTGGCGACCGAGTAGCCCCAGGCGCTGCCGGGCTGGAACAGCAGCGGCAGCGACGCCCAACCGTCGCAGGCGGCCGCGAGGTCGGCGCCGGGGGGCGCGCCCCACTCGTAACCGGCGGAACGGTAGAGCGCGTCGACCACGGAGGTGTGCAGAAACCCGTAGGTCAGCCCGGCGGTGTGGGTGAGCAGGTGCCACACCCGCACGGGTTCCACCGCCGGGACCGTGAACGGCCGCTGCGCCGACCCCTTCTCATAGACCCGCAGGTCGGCGAACGACGGGATCCACCCCGACACCGGGTCGGTGAGCTCGAAGGCGCCCTCCTCCCACAGGCTCATCGCGGCGACGGAGGTGACCGGCTTGGTCATGGAGTAGAGCCGCCACATCGTGTCTGGCTCGACCGGCAGCCCCGCCTCCGCGTCCCGCATCCCCCCGGTGGCGGCATGCACCGTCTCCCCGTGCCGCGCGACCGACAGCTGCCAGCCGGCGAGCCGGCCATCGTCGACATAGCGGGCGAAGTGCCGGTCCAGCCGACCGAGCCGGGTGACGTCGAAGCCCAGCCGGGCGGGGTCCACGGGCGGCCGCATGCGGCCAGGGTTGCACGCAATTGTCACCCCCCGGGGTGATGGCAGACAACGCGCGGCACCGCACGCTGGTGCTCGGATGGGAAGGGTGTGGTCGACAGTGACGGCGGAGTCGGCCACCCGGCTGCTGGCCGGCGACGAGGTGGACACCAGCCCCGTCGGCCTGGCCAGGGTGGCTCTCGACGGCCGCATCCTCGACGCGAACCACGCGCTCGCCCGGTTGACGGGCCGCTCGCGCGCCGACCTGGTGGGGCTGCCGGCGGAGCAGCTGAGCCACCCGGACGACCGGCCCCGCCACCGCGCGTTAGCCACCGATCTGGTCGGCGGCCGCCGGGACTCCGCGCAGCTCGACACCCGGCTGGTCGACGCGGCCGGCACGGTGAGCTGGATCTGGGTCGCGCTCGGCGTCGTGCGCGGTGCCGACGGGCGGGCCCGCCATCTCGTCGTCCACGTCGTCGATGCCAGCGACCGCCACGCCGAGGCCCAGTCGTGGCGCACGCTGGCCGCCACCGACCCGCTCACCGGCCTGACCAACCGGCGCGGCGCCGAGGAGGCGCTGCACCGGTTGCGCCTCGGCGATGCGGTGGTGCTGCTGGACCTGGACCACTTCAAGCGACTGAACGACCAGGAGGGGCACGCCGCCGGGGACGACGCCCTGCGCCGCTTCGCGGACGCCTTGCGCTCGGTGTGTCGGATGGGCGACACCGCGGTGCGCTGGGGCGGGGAGGAGTTCCTGCTCCTGCTGCCGTCCGCGGGCACCGTCGGAGCGCTGGCCTGGGTCGAGCGGCTGCGCCGGGAGTGGGCCGGGACGCGACAGGGCGCCCCCACGTTCAGCGCCGGGGTCTGCATCACCGGCGCAGGCGTGCGGGACCCGGTGGCGCTGGCCGACCGGGCCCTCTACACGGCCAAGGAGGCCGGCCGCGACACCACCCGGCTGCACGAGCACGGTGACCACGGCGCCGACATCGACTGGCCGGTCGTGCTGCGCGCGGCCCTCGACGACCTGGGGTGCCCGACGGTCGCCTTCCAGCCCGTGGTCGACCTGCAGCGCGGGGTGATCGCGGGCTACGAGGCGTTGGCCCGCTTCCCCCCCGACGTGCCGGCGACGACGCAGGCCTGGTTCGACGCGGCGGACCGCCAGTCGGTGGGGGTGACCCTGCAGCTGCGGGCAGTGCGGGCGGCCGTGGCCCGGCTGTCCGAGCTGCCGGACAACTGCTTCCTGGCGGTGAACATCGACCCCCGGGTGCTGGCAGCCCCTGGCGCTGTGGACGCCTTCGGCGGCGCGCAGGAGCGGCTCGACCGCATCGTCGTGGAGCTGACCGGGCCGGCGCCACCGGACGACGACGGCGCGCTGCTGACCGCACTGGCCCTGCTGCGCGATCGCGGCGCGCGGACCGCGCTCGACGAGGCCGGCTCCGGGGACGCGGGACTGGCCTACCTCGCCCGGCTGCGACCGGACCTGGTCAAGCTCGACCGGGCCCTCATCGTCGGCTGCGACACCGACCCGGCGCGGTTGGGGTTGGTCGAGCTGCTGGGTGCGCATGCCGGTCGCCTGGACGCCTGGCTGGTGGCGGAGGGCATCGAGACCGAGGGCGAGCTGGAGGCCCTGGTGCGGCTGGGGGTGCCGCTCGCCCAGGGGTACCTGCTGGGCAGGCCGACCGAGGACTGGCCTCTGCTGTCGGAGGTCGCGGCCGACCGGCTCCGCGCGCTGTCGCTGGAGCGCTCCTCCGGCGGTCGGCTCTTCAGGCTGCTGGAGCCGACGACCGTGTGCGCCGACGACGCCGCCGTGGCCGCGGTGCTGGCCGCCGCGGACGGCGGGACACCGGGCTGGATCGTCCGGCTCGACCCGGCCGGCCACGCCCACACGGTGCTCGCCCCCGACGGCCGCAGCACGCCGGTGACGCTGCAGGCGCACGACGACGAGGAGCCGGCCGCCGTGGCCTTGCGCGCGGTCGGGCGCGCGTTCGGCGCCAGGCTCGACCCGCTGGTCGTGAGTGGCCCTAACGGCGCGGTGCTGGGCGTGCTCTCCGCCGCCGGCCTGCTGGCGCATCTGGCGTCACCCGGTCGGGGGGCGACACAGGCGCTGCGAGGCGGCAAGATCGCTGGGGCGCCCCCCGACCCCGACGAGAGGAGCACCCCGTGAAGTCCTTTGCCTGCGGTGACATCGTCCCCGGCTGCACGGCCCGCTTCACCGCCGCCGACGACGAGGACCTGCTGCGTCAGGTCTCCGCGCACGCCGCCGCCGACCATGGCCTCGCGCAGCTCCCGCCGGGACTGGCCCAGCAGATCCTCGCCGCCGCGCACTGACCGGCCCGCCGCGCGGGCCCGCCCGCGTCGCCGGTCAGGCCACAGCTCCCGCCGCTCGCAACGCGGCGATCTCCGTCATCGACATGCCGAGACCCGCGAGCACCTCGTCGGTGTCGGTGCCGGGCGCGACCGGGGGGCGCGACACCTCGGCCCGGGTGCGCGAGAACCGGGGGGCCGGCGCCGGCTGCACGATGCCGTCCACCTCGGTGAAGGTGCCCCGGGCGGCGAGGTGCGGGTGGCCGGGCGCCTCGGCGAAGGACAGCACCGGGGCGACGCAGGCGTCGCTGTCGCGCAGCAGCTCGTCCCACTCGTCGCGGGTCCTGCTGGCGAACAGCGCGGCCCACCGGCGCTTGCGCTCCGGCCACGAGGCCGGGTCGTCCGGGCCACCCTCCGGCACCTCGTCGTCGAAGCCGGTGCGCTGCACCAGCTCGGCGTAGAACTGCGGCTCCAGGGCTCCCACGGCGACGAACTTCCCGTCGGCGCAGGCATACACCTCGTACTGCGGCAGCCCGGTATCGAGCAGGTTGCTGCCCCGCTCCTCCCCCCAGAGCCCCATCGCGCGCAGGGCATGGAACATGGTGGTGAGCACCGCCGCACCGTCCACCATGGCCGCGTCGACCACCTGCCCGCGGCCACTGCTGCGTGCCTCCAGCACGGCGGCGACCACGCCGAGCGCGAGGAACATCGAGCCGCCGGCGTAGTCGCCGATCAGGTTGAGCGCCGGGACCGGCCGGTCGGGCAGCCGCCCGGTGGCCCACAACGCACCGGTGAGCGCGGTGTAGGTGATGTCGTGGCCGGCCCGCGCCGCCAGCGGTCCCTGCTGCCCCCAGCCGGTCATCCGGCCGTAGACCAGCCGCGCGTTGACCGCGGCGCAGTCCGCCGGCCCGACGCCCAGCCGCTCGGCGACCCCGGGACGGAACCCCTCGATGAACACGTCGGCGGCGGCGGCCAGCCGCAGCACGACATCGCGGCCGGCGGCGGACTTGAGGTCCACGCCGATGGAACGGCGCCCCCGGTTGACGACGTCGTGCTGCGGACCCGCGCCGGCACCGAGCGGACCGACGGCACCGGCCCGCTCGACCCGCACGACGTCGGCTCCGAGGTCGGCAAGCAGCATCGCGGCGAATGGTCCCGGCCCGATGCCGGCCAGCTCGACCACGCGGACACCGGCGAGCGGTCCTGGCACGTCTGCCGTCCTCGATCAGCCGTGCGGGTCGGCGGCCGGGAACAGCACGCCAGGGTTGAGCAGCCCGACGGGGTCGAGCGCGGCCTTGACCGCGCGCATCACCGCGATCTCCGCCGGCGAGCGGGACAGCTGCAGCCAGGCGGCCTTGGCCCGCCCGACGCCGTGCTCGGAGCTGATGCTCCCCCCGAGCGCGCTCACCCGGCGCAGCACAACCTCGCTCACGGCCTCCGCTTCGGCGCCAGCGGACAGGACGTTGACGTGCAGGTTGCTCTCCGCGAGGTGGCCGAACAGCACCGTCCGGGCGCCCGACGCCACCCCGGCGACGAGCGCCGGCAGCTCCTCGACCAACCCGGCGAAGGCCGCCGCCGGCACGCTGACGTCGAGCTTGACCGGCACGCCGGCGGCGTTGATCGCCTCGGTGTGCCCCTCGCGGTAATCCCACAGCCGCCGCCGCTCCCCCGGCTCGACGCCGAGCACCGCGTCGACCGGGTCGGCGTCGCCGAGGGCAGCCAGCAGGTCCGGTGACGGATCGCGCCGGTCGGCGCACTCCAGCAGCACGTACGCCGGGTGCTCCTGCCCGAACGGCGCCCCGAGGCCCCCGTGCGCGCGGACCAGCCGCAGGCCGTCGGCGAGGAAGAACTCGGCGCTGGTGAGGCTGGGGAGGGTGCGGACCGCGGCCAACAGGTGCTGCGCTGCCGCGATCGACCCCACCGCGACCAGGGCCACCGCGCGGGCCGGCAGCGCCGGGACCAGGCGCAGGCGCACCCGCGTCACGACGGCGAGCGTCCCCTCGCTGCCCGCGAGCAGCCCGGTCAGGTCGTAGCCGGTGCCGTCCTTCGCCAGCCCCCCCAGCCGGGACACGACCGAGCCGTCGGCCAGCACCGCCTCCAGGCCGGCCAGCTGGTCGCGCATGCTGCCCCACCGCAGCACCTGCAGACCGCCGGCGTTGGTGGCGACGAGGCCACCGATCGTGGCGCTGTCGCGGGCGGCGAGGTCGGTGCCGACGTCGAGGCCCGCCGCGCGGGCATGCGCCTGCACGGCCGCCAGCCTGGTCCCGGCGCCCACCGTCACCTGCGCGGCCGTGCCGTCGACCGGCCCGAGGTCGGTGAGCCGGGTGAGCGAGAGCACGACCTCCCCGCCCAGCGGCACCGCGCCGGCGACGAGGCCCGTGTTGCCGCCCTGGGGCACCACCGCGACTCCAGCTGCGGCGCAGGCAATCAGGATCGCGGCAACCTCGGCCGTGCTCGCGGGGCGCACCACGGCGGCCGCCCGCCCGGTGTAGCGGCCGGTCCAGTCGGTCTCGTAGGACGCGGTCAGCGCCGGGTCGGTCAGCACGTGCGTCGGGCCGACCGCCGCGACCAGCTCGGCGACCAGCACGGTGTCCAGCACGGCGGCCAGCACGGTCACACCGTGCGCAGCCGGATGGTGGCCGGCAGCCGACGGATCTCTGCGGCGAGGTCGGGCGCCCGCTCGGTGGGGGTGTCGGTGATGACGTAGCCGACCTCGCCGGCGGTGCCGAGCAGCTGGCCCTCGATGTTGACCCCGTGCTCAGCCAGCAGGCTGTTGACAGCGGCCAGCACCCCGGGGGTGTTGCGGTGCAGCAGCAGCACCCGGCGGGTCCCCTCGGGGCGGGGCAAGGCGAGCGCCGGCAGGTTCACCGACAGCGTCGAGGCGCCGTCGTGGACGTAGTCGCGCAGCTTGCCGGCGACGAAGTGCCCGATGTCCTGCTGCGCCTCCTCGGTGCTGCCGCCGACGTGGGGCGTGAGGATGACGTTCTCCAGACCGCGGAGCTCGGAGACGAAGGGCTCGCCGCGGCCGGCCGGCTCGGTGGGGAAGACGTCGACGGCCGCACCTGCCAGCTGCCCGCTCAGGATGCACGCGTGCAGCGCCTCGTGGTCCACGACGAAGCCGCGGGACAGGTTGAGGAACAGCGTCCCGGGCTGCATCATCGCGAACTGCTCCGCCCCGAAGAAGCCGCTGTTGCCGACCCGCCCGTCCACGTGCAGCGACACGACGTCCGCGGTGGCGAGCAGCTCCTCCAAGGTGCCGCAGCGGCGGGCGTTGCCGAGGGCGAGCCGGTCGGCCGTGTCGTAGAAGAACACCGACATGCCCAGCGCCTCGGCGAGCACCGACAGCTGGGTCCCGATGTTGCCGTAGCCGACGATGCCCAGCCGCCGCCCGCGAACCTCATGGCTGCCGCCGGCCGACTTGTCCCAGACGCCGGCGTGCATGAGGTCGTCCTTGACGGTGAGCCGGCGGGTCAGCGCGATGATCTCGGCGATGGCCAGCTCGACCACGCTGCGCGTGTTGGAGAACGGCGCGTTGAACACGGCCACGCCGTTCGCGCTCGCGGCGGCCAGGTCGATCTGGTTGGTGCCGATGCAAAACGCACCGATCGCGAGCAGGTCCGGTGCGGCGGAAAGGACCCGCTCGGTGACCTGGGTGCGGGACCGGATGCCGAGGACGGCCACGTCTCGCACCAGCTCGACCAGGTCGTCCTCCCTGGGCGCGGTGGCGAGCGTGTGCACCTGCAGCCCGGCGCTCTCGAGCAGCCGGACGGCGTCGACGTGCACGTCCTCGACCAGCAGCGCCTTGCGGACGGGGGTGTCGGACACCACCCGAGCCTGCCAGACGGTCACCGGCGCCGGCCCGGCCGGGCCAGGCCAGGCCAGTACCTAGGGCGCGCTGGTGGCCAGCGTGGCGACGGCCCGGTCGATCGCGTCGCGGGCCGGCCCGAGCGACGTCCGGTCAACGAGGAAGGCGAACCATACGCGCTGCCCGGACAGGGTGCTGGTGAAGCCGGCGAGGTTGGCGGTGTGGTCCAGGGTGCCCGTCTTGGCCGACACGCGATGGCTCGCCACCCCGCAGAGCCGTCCGGCCAGGGTGCCGGTAGAGCACGAGACCGGCAGGGTACGGCGGAAGGCCTGCGCCACCGGCGTCGCGTCCATGGCCTGCAGGTAGGCCACCTCCGCCTGCGCGCTCTCGGCGTCCAGCGTGGACAGCCCGCTCCCGTCGACGACCCGCCCCAGCGTGACGCCCATGGCCGCGGCGGTGGTCACCACGACATGCGCGCCGGCGAGGGTGCTCCCCGAACCGGCGCCGGCCGCACCGACCGCCTTCAGCACCATCTCGGCGTAGCTGTTGTCGCTGCGCCGGTCCATGTCGGTCAGGATGTGGTCCAGCCGCGCGCTGGTGTGGGTCGCGACCACGCCGGTGACGGGGCCTGGCTGCCCCACCCGGCTCGGCCCAGCCACAGCCACCTTGTGCCGCAGCAGGTCTGCCCGGAAGAGCGCGAGATTCGACGGAGCCGGGTCGGCCCTGACGTCGGCGCCGCGCCGCCACAGGTTGTGGTCCACCATCAGCGCCGACAGGGGACCCGACTCGCTGCCGACGTAGTCCGCGTGCCATCCCCGCGCACCCCGCTGGCCGTCGAACAAGGTGTCGTCGAGCCACACCCGGCCGGTCACGCGCCGCACCCCCGCCGCCGCCACCGAGGCCGCGAGCCGGTCCAGGTCTGCGGAGGTCAGCGTGGGGTCACCGCCGCCGCGCAGGACGAGGTCGCCGTGCAGGGTGCCGCTGTCGTCGGCGGGCGCGGTGCCGGTGCCGGTGCGCCCGACGGTGGTGGGGAACACGTACGACGGGCCCAGGGTGAGCAAGGCGGCACCGGTCGTGAACAGCTTCTCGGTGCTGGCCGGCGGCTGCCGGGTGCCGGCGCGGCGGTCGACGACGACACCCAGGCCCTCGACCACGGCGTAGCCGGCGACGCTGCTGTGCCCGAGCCCCGCGAACGCGCGCCCGACGGCGGAGCCGAGCCCGGCCGCCGACGCCGGGTCGGCCGGCGCCGCCCCGGCGGCCTGCGCAGACGGCAGCGCGAGGGCAACGGCGGCCGCGACGACGAGCGCGGCGCGCGAGACGCACGGGAAGGAGCGGGGCACGTCGCGACGCTAACCGTCCGCCGGCCGGAGCGGGTGCGGACCGACGGACTGCGCTGCCGGTCTCGCCGTACGACGTGGCGCCGTCGTCAGGAGGGGACGCTGCGGCGGCGGCGCGCCTGCCGGAGCTCGTCGCCGAGGATGGCGCGGCTATCGGGGCCGGCCGGGGCGGCGAGGTCCATCAGCAGCGTCAGCGGGATGCCGGCCGCCAGCATCGAGAGCACCGTGGACGGGCAGCCGTGGGGGCCCCCCTGCACGGGGATCGCCCCCGCCCGCACCGTCGGCACCGTCCGCTGCGCCGCCGCAAGGAGGGTCATGTCCGGCCCTCCCGTCGCCGCCGTGCGGCGCGGGGTGCGCCGACACAGGAGGGATCGGGCCTACCCGCGACGGTCAGGAGGGCCAGCAGGGTGACAGGTGGCCGCCGACCGGTCGCGCCGACCAGTCGCGCCGACCGGTCACGCCGACCGGTCACTCTGGCGGCTGCAGCCCCCAGGCGTGCAGCACCGGGCGTTCCCGCTCGTGGCCCAGCACCGACAGCGTGCCGGCATCCAGGAGCAGCAGCGCCCCGGCAGCTGGCTCGAGGCCCAGCCAGCGCGCGGCGAGGATGCGCAGCAGATGGCCGTGGGCCACGAGCATGACGTCGCCAGCTGCCAGTGGGCCGGCCACCCGGGCGAGCACCAGGTCGGCCCGGTCACCGACGTGGGCGAGCGTCTCCCCGCCGGCGCCGACGCCGTCGGCCCAGATGTCCCAACCCGGCCGCTCCGCGCGCAGCTCGGCTGTCGTGCGGCCCTCGACGGCGCCGTAGTCCCACTCCGCCAAGTCCCCGTCGACGGCCGTGACCCGCAGGCCGGCGAGCTCGGCGGTGCGGCGCGCGCGCCGCCGGGGCGAGCAGAGCACCGCCCGAAACTGCCTGCCGCGCAGCACGGGTGCCCAGCGCGCCGCGAGGCGCTCGCCCTCCGGGGTCAGCGGGATGTCCGTGTGCCCCGTGTGCCGGCCGGACTCGCTCCACTCGGTCTGCCCGTGCCGCAGCAGCAGCAGCTCGCCGCTCACCACCCCCACGTGCCCGGCGCACCCTTGAACGGGCCGACCACCCTCGACGTCACCCACCCGCCGTAGAAGTCGCCCTCCTGGGCCTGCACCCGTTCGTCGTCGACCCAGCAGGCATCGACCCGGCCGGGATAGACCGCGATGAAGTCGCGGAGGGCCGCGAAGCCGGGGGTCGGGTCGGGATATGACCAGGCGGCGTCGACCTCCACGCGGTCGCCGCCGACCAACGTCCAGTACGCCGCCCGGCCCTTCCACTCACACCAGCTGTCCCGCTCGCTCTGCCGCAGCGAACCGGGCAGAAAGGACTGCGGGGGCAGGTAGTAGCCGGGTGGATGGCTGGTCTCCAGCACCCGCAACGCCCCGGTGGCGTCGGCTATCCGCGTGCCACCGAGCTCGACGACCAGATGGGACTGGACGGATTCGAGGCGGGGCGGCCGGGGATAGTCCCAGACCGACTCCTGGCCCGGCCCGGGCTCGATGCGGCCGGCGCGGCGCATCCGGGTCAGCCTTGTCGGGCGGTGAGCACGCGCTGCAGGTCGTCGAGCGCGACCTGCAGCTCCGCCGTGGTCCGCGCCGCCCGCTTCGCGGAGCGACCCTTCGCAGCCGCCGCGGGAGCCTGCCGCTCTGCGGCGTGGCCCTCCTTGGCGGCGAGTGCGGTCGCCGCGAGGGCGGCCTTCAACGCGGCCTTGCGGGGAGCGGCGGCTGCCCGCTTCTTCCCGCTGCGGCGCAGCAGGAGCAGCACAACGAGCGCGCCGGCGACCGCGCCGATGCGGTCCCAGCGCGGCGCGGGAGAGCCGCCGCCGGCCGGCACGGTGGTGAACGCGCCCTCGACCTTGTCCTTGGCCGCCGCCGCACCGCGGGCCGCGACCTTCTTCGGGCTCACCCGGTCGGCGATCTGCTCCACCGTGACGGCGAGCTCGGCGCGGGTGTCCTCGATCTGCCGCTGGATCTCGTCTGGGGTCTCGGCCATGGCGGTGATCCTTCCCTACCGGATCGGCCTGATGCCACCGGGGCGCGGGGGACCGCCCTGGCTTACCGTCGGAGCATGCCGCCAGCAGCAAAGAAGGTCCAGGCCTCGGCCGCCAACCGCACCCGCCGTTCGACCCAGCGGCCGGCGGGGACGGACAGCCAGCACGCCTCGCCCGACACGGTCGCGGTGCCCACCGGCCGGCTCACTGAGGGCGACGTCGCGCCGGACTTCCAGCTCGCTGACGCCGACGGTCAGAGCGTCGCGCTCAGCCAGTTCCGCGGGCGACACGTCATCCTCTACTTCTATCCCGCGGCCGCCACCCCCGGCTGCACCACCGAGGCCGGTGACTTCCGCGACAACCTCACCGGCCTCGAGGAGGCCGGCTATGCCGTGCTCGGGATCAGCCCGGACGCGCCGGCCAAGCTGCAGGCGTTCCGGGACGCCGAGGGGCTCACGTTCCCGCTGCTGTCGGACCCGACCCGGGCCGTGCTGCAGGCCTACGGCGCCTTCGGGACCAAGACGATGTACGGCAAGCAGGTGCAGGGGGTGATCCGCTCCACCTTCGTCATCGGCCCGAGCGGGGTCGTGGAGAAGGCGATGTACAACGTGCGCGCCACCGGCCACGTGGCCAAGCTCCTGCGCGAGCTGGACGCGTCGGTCTGACCGAACCGAGGGGCGCCCGGGCCACGTCGACGGCCGTGGCACCCTGGCCGGGGGCCGTAGCCCAACGGCAGCAGGCACACGGTTTAGGTCCGTGACAGTGCGGGTTCGACTCCCGTCGGCCCCACGCTTTTCCACCCTCAGCGCCGACTAGGCCCTGGCTGGCGTGACGCGCGCAGACTGTGCCGGTGACCGCCGTGGGGCACCGCCGCCACAGGGCGCTGCTGCTGGCGCTGGTCTACGCCGTACCCCTCGGTCTCGCGGTCGCCGGCCTCGTCGCGATCGGCGACGGCGCCATTGCGTTCGCCCTCGTGCTCGTGGAGATCGGGGTCGTCGGCTCGATCCGGCTGGTCGGCCGACGCGGTCGTTCCCCGGCCCGGCCGGTGCGCCAGCCTGGCGAGCCGGTGCTCGGTCTCCCAGGCGACCGGCGCACCGCGGGTGGCCGGGCCGGCGCCCTGGCCGCCCTGGCGCTGGTCGGGATCGTGGTCGTCCTCGGCATCGCGGTGGCCCTCGTCTCGACCGCCGGCTGAAGCCAGCCGCGACCTGCCGCTAGGGTCGGCCGGTGACCCGACCCCCCGGCCGAGGCCGCGTCGTCGTGACCGGGGGTGCCGGCTTCCTCGGCAGCCACCTCTGCGAGCGGCTGCTCGGCGACGGCGAATCCGTGGTCTGCCTGGACAATTTCCTCACCGGCACGCCGCGCAACGTCGAGCACCTGCTGAGCAGCCCCGACTTCACGCTCGTGCGCACCGACGTCACGGACTATATCCACGTGCCGGGACCGGTCTCCGCGGTGCTGCATTTCGCCTCCCCCGCCTCGCCGATCGACTACCTGCAGCTGCCCATCGAGACAATGAAGGTCGGCTCGCTCGGCACCCTGCATAGCCTCGGCCTGGCCAAGGAGAAGGGCGCGCGTTTCCTGCTGGCAAGCACCAGCGAGACCTACGGCGACCCGCAGGTGCACCCGCAGCCCGAGACCTACTGGGGCCACGTGAATCCCGTGGGCCCGCGCGGGGTCTACGACGAGGCGAAGCGCTTCGCCGAGGCGTTGACGATGGCCTACCGCCGCACCCACGGCGTCGACACCACCATCGTGCGTATTTTCAACACGCACGGGATTCGCATGCGGCCCAACGACGGCCGGGCCATTCCCGCCTTTGCCACCCAAGCCTTGTCCGGGCAGCCGATCACGGTCGCCGGGGACGGCAGCCAGACCCGGTCCATCATCTACGTCGATGACCTCATCGAGGGCATCGTGCGGCTGCTGCGCAGCGACCTCGCCGGGCCGGTGAACATCGGCAACCCGCATGAGGCGACGATCCTGCAACTCGCCGAGACCATCAAGCGGCTGACCGGGTCCGACTCGCCCATCACCTTCATCGAGCGGCCGGTCGACGACCCCACCGTGCGGCAGCCCGACATCACGGTGGCCCGCCGGGAGCTCGGCTGGGAGCCCGTCGTCGGCTACGAGCAGGGGCTGGAGCGCACCCTCACGTGGTTCCGCGATCATCCCGAGGTTTTGCGGTGACGGGAGCCCCGCAGGCCGCGGGCGACCTCGACGCCCGGCTCGACCGGGTGCTCGTCGGTGATCGGCGGCGGGCCAGCGTCGTCCTCGTCGAGCCGGACCCGGCGTGGCCGGCTCGCTTCGAGGCCGAGCGGGCGACCATCGGGGCGGCCCTCGGTGGCCGGGCCCTCGCCGTACACCACATCGGTTCGACCGCCGTGCCCGGCCTGCTCGCCAAGGACCGGGTGGACGTCTGCGTCGAGGTCGCCGACCCCGGTGACGAGCCGGACTGGCTGCCCGACCTGCTCGCGGCCGGCTACGTCGTGCGGGTCGTCGAGCCGGGTCACCGCTGCCTGGTGCACGAGGATCCGGCCACCAACGTGCACGTCTACGCCGCCGGCGCGCCCGAGGTCGCTGCCTATCTGACCCTGCGGGATCGCCTGCGCCAGCCACAGTGACCGCGAGCTCTACGCGCGGGTCAAGCGCGACCTGGCCGCGCGGGGCGAGTGGGCCGACGTCAACCACTACGCCGAGGCCAAGGGCGACGTGATCCGCGAGATCCTCTCCCGCGCCTGACCCGGTCGCCGTGGGCGCCCGGGTCGGAGTGCGCGGTGGTGGGCTCGGTCAGAGGATCGGGCCGTACCCGCGGTAGCCGTAGGGGTCGACGGTGACGGTCTGGCCGAGGGGCTGGTCCCAGGTGATGGTGCCGTCGTCGGCGCGCTAGCCGACGCCAGGCCTTCCCGCAAGGTGCCCGTCGCGCACGAGCAGTGTGAGTAGCTCGGGCACGAGGGCCCGGAAGGCCAGCCCGCGGTGACTGATCGCGTCCTTGTCCCCCGCCGGCATCTGCGCGGTGGTCCGTGTTTCGCCCAGCGGCACGAAGACCGGGTCGTAGCCGAAGCCGCCGCTCCCCCGCGGGACGTCGGCGATCGTCCCGCGGAGCCACCCGAGCACGCTCACCGCCGCGCCGTCCGGCCGGGCCGCCGCCGCCGCGCAGAAGAACGCTGCTCCCCGGCGTTCGACCGGGGTGTCGCGCAGCTGGGCGAGCAGCAGCGACAGGTTCCCCGCGTCGTCGCCGTGCGTCCCTGACCAGCGGGCCGACAGCACGCCCGGCATGCCGCCGAGGGCGTCGACGCAGAGGCCACTGTCGTCGGCGACAGCGGGCAGACCCGTTGCGGCGGCGGCAGTTCTGGCCTTCTGCCAGGCGTTCTGCGTGAAGGTTGCCCCGGTCTCGGGCAGGTCGTCGTACGCCGGGGCCTCGGCGGTCCCGATCACCCGGAGGTCATGTGGCGCGAGGATGCGCCGGAGCTCGGTGATCTTGCCGGCGTTGCGGGTCGCCAGCAGCACGGTCGACACCCGCCGCTACCTGCCGACGGCGGCCAGCTGCGCGACGGTGAGCTGCGCGCAGCCGGAGACCGCGAGGTCGAGGAGCACGTCGAGCTCGGCGCGGCTGAACACCACGCCCTCCGCTGTCCCTTGCACCTCGACGAAGCTGCCGTCACCGGTGCAGACGACGTTCATGTCGGTGTCGGCCCGGCTGTCCTCGGCGTAGGGCAGGTCCAGCCGCGCCTCGCCGTCGACGTATCCCACGCTGACCGCGGCGATCGATCGGGGCAGCGGCTCGGCGCCGGCCTTGAGAGACCCGTTGCGCCGCAGCCACTCCACCGCGTCGTGCAAGGCCACCCAGGCGCCGGTGACCGCGGCGGTGCGGGTGCCGCCGTCGGCGACCAGCACGTCGCAGTCGAGCGCGATGGTGTTCTCACCCAGCGCGGACAGATCGATGCAGGCGCGCAGGCTGCGCCCGATGAGCCGGCTGATCTCGTGGGTGCGTCCGCCGACCTTGCCGCGCACCGACTCCCGGTCGTTGCGGGTGTTGGTGGCCCGCGGGAGCATCGCGTATTCGGCGGTCACCCAGCCGAGCCCGCTGCCCTTGCGCCAGCGCGGCACGCCGACGGTCACGCTCGCCGCGCACAGGACCCGGGTGCTGCCGAAGGAGACCAGGCAGCTCCCCTCGGCCGGCTCCTGCCAGCCCCGCGTCAAGGTCACCGGCCTGAGCTCGTCATTGGCACGTCCGTCGGGTCTCGGCACGGCCAGGACACTAGGCGGTCGCCTAGCGTGGCCGAAGTGGACCTCGCAGATCTCGTCTGGCTGGATGCGACCGACCTGGCGCGCCTGATTGCTCAGGGCGATGTCACGGCAGTCGAGGTCGTCCAGGTCCACCTGGGCCGCATCGAGGCCGTCGGCGAGCGCGTCAACGCCTTCGTCACGGTGCTCGGGGAGCAGGCCTTGCGGGCCGCCACTCGGGTCCGCAGCGGACCCCTCGCCGGCGTTCCCTTCACGGTCAAAGATTCCTTCGACACCGCCGGCACGCGCACGACCCGCGGCTCCTTGCTGTTCACCGACCACGTACCGGAGATCGATGCCACCGCGGTGTCGCGTCTTCGCAACGCGGGCGGCATCGTGCTCGGCAAGACGAACCTGCCCGAGATGTCGTACTGGACCGAAACCGACAACCGGGTGGCTGGGCGGTCGTCGAACCCGTACGACGCCGAACGCACTCCGGGTGGGTCCAGTGGCGGTGAGTCGGCCGCCATCGCCGCCGGCATGTCCCCGCTCGGGCTGGGCAGCGACGTCGCGATCTCGGTTCGGGGACCAGCGCACGACACCGGCATCGCCTCGATCAAGCCCACCCACGGCCGAGTGCCGTACACGGGCCACTTCCCCGACTCTCTCCGGCGCTGGTGGCACGTGGGGCCGATGGCGCGCAGCGTGCGCGACCTTCGGCTTGCGCTGCGCCTACTGGAAGGACCCGACGGGCTCGACCCGTACGCGGTCGCGCTGCCACGCCCCCCGCGCGCCGGGAGCCTGACCCGCGTCGGTTGGACCAGCTCAGCGTTCGGTCCGCTGGACCCTGACGTAGCGGCTACCGTCGCCGCCGCTGCTGCCGCACTGGCCGACCTCGGCCTGCAGGTGGAGCAGGTCGCCGTGCCGGAGCTCGCTGAGCACAACTACACCCGGACCTCCGCGACCCTGTTCACCGCGGAGCTGCTCCCATACCTGCGCCGGGTGACGGCCGGCCGGGAGCGCGATCTGCACCCGGTGATTGCACGAACGCTGCAACAGCCCGACGTTGGGCTGCCGGACTACCTGTCGGCCGAGCGCGAGGTGGAGCACTTGCGATCGGTGTTCGCCCGCTGGTTCCAGGCATACGACGTGCTCCTGTGTCCTGTCGTTGCCTTTCCCGCACCGCCGCATGCTCAGTCGCATTACGCCGTGAACGGGTTTCAGGTGCCAGCCCGCGACGTGATGAGGGCGACCGTGCCCTTCAACCTCGCGGGTCTGCCCGCGGTGGCATTGCCGTTCGGGGTCACCGCAGCCGGTCTCCCCGTCGGCATTCAGCTCGCCAGCCGCTGGTGGGCCGACGAGGACCTCCTCGAGCTCGCGCAGCGGCTTGAGGCGGTCAGTCCCGTCCTCGGCCGGCGCCCGAGGGCCTCGCTGACCTGACCGGACACGAGGAGTGGCACGCCGGCTCAGACCTCGTAGACGACGCCGCGGACGGCTACGTCGAGGGCCCCGCGAAAGGCCGGCGACGCCTCCTCGTAGCTGCGCTGCCGGTCACCCCACGGCGTGATGTGGGTGAGCAGCAGCCGCTCGGCCTGCGCGCGCGCCGCGTGCTCCCCCGCCTGGCGGCCGGTCAGGTGCACGCCGGGGGGATTCTCGTCCCCGTCGTACCAGCTCGCTTCCAGCAGCGCGAGGTCGGTGCCGCGGGCCAGCTCGACGAGCGCGTCGGACACGCCGGTGTCGCCGCTGTAGGTCAGCGAGCGGCCCCCGGCCGACCAGCGCGAGCCGTGGCAGCGCACCGGGTGGTTCATGCTCGCGAGGTCCACGGTGAACGGGCCGATCTCCAGCCGCCCGGCGGTCACGGTGCGGAAGTCGTAGACCTCCTCCAGCCTGTCCGCCGCCGGCCAACCCCCGGCCTCCGACAGCCGCGCCCTGGTGCCGGCGGGCCCGTAGACGGGCAGCACCGGTGGCGGCTCGCCGGGGCAGTAACGGCGCGCGTAGGTGTAGCCGACGAGGTCCAGGCAGTGGTCGGCGTGCAGGTGGGACAGGAAGACCGCGTCCACCCCGAACAGGTCCGCGTGGTGCTGCAGCTCCCCGACCGCGCCGCTGCCGACGTCGATGAGGACGGTGAACCCCTCGTGCTGCAGCAGGTACGCCGAGCAGCCGGTGTCGGGCCCCGGGAAGGTGCCGGAGCAGCCGAGGACGGTGAGCTTCACGCCGGTACGCCGGCGGCGGTGCCGGCGACGGCCTCCACCAGCGCCACCTCCGGTCCCAGGAAGCGCCGACCCAGCCGGGCGAACGGCTCCGGGTCACCGGTCGCGAGGAACCTGTGCACCGGCGGCGGCAGCGCCGGGTCGCGTTCCAGGCCGCGGGTCAGCAGCACCCGGACGACGTCCTGCGCGGTCTGCTCGGCGCTGCTGACCAGTGTCACGCCCTCGCCCATCGCCAGCGCGATCACCCCCGACAGCAGCGGGTAGTGCGTGCAGCCCAGCACCAGCGTGTCCACGCCGGCATCCTGCAACGGCGCGAGACTGGCCTGCACCACCTGCAGCACCTGCCGTCCGCTGGTCACCCCGCGCTCGACGAACCCCACGAACGCGGGGCACGCCGTGCTCGTCAACGTGACCGCCGGCGCGGCGGCGAAGGCATCCTCGTAGGCCCCACTCGTGACCGTCGCCACCGTGCCGATGACGCCGACCCGCCCGCTGCGGGTCGCGGCCACCGCCCGGCGGACGGCGGGCCGCACCACGTCCAGGACCGGCACCGGATAGCGCTCCCTGGCGTCGGCCAACGCCGCAGAAGTCCCGCTGTTGCAGGCGATGACGAGCAGCTTCGCACCCTCGTCGACCAGCCGGTCGAGGCAGGCCAGCGTGTAGGCACGCACTTGGGCGAGCGGGAGCGGGCCGTAGGGTCCGTGCGCGGTGTCACCGAGATAGAGCAGCCGCTCGTGGGGCAGCTGGTCCAGCACCGCGCGCGCGACCGTCAGACCGCCGACACCGCTGTCGACCAGGCCGATCGGGCCATCGGCGGTACGGCAGGTCAGGCCCACAGCTGCCCCTCGAGGGCCGCCTCGGCCTCCTCCAGCGTCCCGGCGTACGCCCCGGTCGACAGGTACTTCCACCCGCCGTCGCAGACGACGAAGGCGATGTCGGCGCGCTCACCCGCCGCCTCGGCGCGCCCGCCCACCGCGAGCGCGGCGTGCAGGATCGCCCCGGTGGAGATCCCGGCGAAGATCCCCTCGACCTGCACCAGCTCGCGCACCCGACGTAGCGCAGAGCCGTGGTCGACGGAAAAGCGGGTGGTGAGCACCGAGGCGTCGTAGAGCTCCGGCACGAAACCCATGTCGATGTTGCGCAGGCCGTAGACGACGTCGCCGTAACGCGGCTCCGCGGCGACGATCTGCACGCCGGGGACCTTCTCGCGCAGATAGCGCCCGGCGCCCATCAGCGTGCCGGTGGTGCCCAGGCCGGCGACGAAATGGGTGATGGTCGGCAGGTCCGACAGCAGCTCCGGCCCGGTCGTCTGATAATGCGCCAGCGAGTTCGCCGGATTGCCGTACTGGTAGAGCATCACCCAGTCGGGGTGCTCGGCGGCCATCTCCTTCGCCAGCCGGACGGCCTCGTTGGAGCCGCCGGCCGCCGGCGACGACACGATCTGGGCGCCCCACATCTGCAGCAGCTGGCGCCGCTCGACCGAGGTGTTCTCCGGCATCACGCACACCAGCGAATAGCCCCGCTGCGCGCATACCATCGCCAGCGAGATGCCGGTGTTGCCGCTGGTCGGCTCCAGCACGGTCGCCCCTGGCCCCAGCCGACCGGTCGCCTCCGCGTCGAGCACCATCGCCAGCGCCGCACGGTCCTTCACCGAGCCGGTCGGATTGTCCTGCTCCAGCTTCGCCCACAGCCGCACCCGCAGGGATGGCGAGAGCCGGGGCAGCCCCACGAGGGGGGTGCCACCCACGGCGTCGAGCAGGGAGTCGAAGCGCACCGCTCAGCCGCCCGCGACCGCCGGCAGGATCGTCACGGTCTGACCATCCCGGACGGGGGTCTGCAGGCCGCCGAGGAAGCGGACGTCCTCGTCGTCGACGTAGACATTGACGAAGCGGTGCAGCCCGCCGTCGTCGGCGACCAGCCGGGCCCGCAGCCCCGCGTGGTGGGAGTCGAGGTCGGTGATGACGGCGTCGAGCGTGTCGCCCGACGCCTCGACGGCCTTCTCACCCCCGGTGTAGGTGCGCAGGATCGTCGGCACGCGGACGGAGGCGGTCACGTCGGGAGTCAACCATCGACGAGCGTGACCTCTTCCTCGCTCACCGTCCCGTCGGGGTCGATGGTGAACGAGCGCAGCTCCTCGACGTCGGGCTCGCGGGTGGACACCAGCAGCCAGTGCGTGCCCGGGATGTTGGCCGACCACAGCACGTCGGTGCGCGAGGGGTAGGCCTCGGTCATCGTGTGCGAGTGGTAGACGACGACCAGCTCCTCATCGGCGTCGTCCATCTCCCGGTTGACCCGCAGCCACTCCCCCGAGTCGAAGGTGAAGCCGGTCGGAGAGCGCTCGGCATTGGTCAGCGGCACGACCCGCTCGACCCGCCCGTCCCGGCCGGTCATCACCCCGCAGCACTCGTCGGGATGGTCGCGCCGCGCGTGCGCCAGGACGCTCTCGCGGGCACTGCCCGGCAGCTTGAGCACGGTCAGGACCCTAAGCGCGGTACGGCGGCGGCCGCCGCGCGTCGATGGCGTCGAGGGCCTCCACCAGCAGGCTCTGCACGTGCCCGAAGGACGCCTGCACTTGCAGGGCCACCGCGACAGGGGAGCCGGCCGGCGCGTCCGCCATCAGCCGCTCGGCGTCATGGTCGCTGCGCAGGCCCAGCCGGGCCCCGAGGGCGAGCCGCAGGTCGTTGACGGCGAGCAGCCAGGCTTGCGCGTCGGCGCCGGACAGGCGCTCCTCGCCGGCGGTCGCGGCCAGCCGGTGGGCCCGCTCCAGCACCCCCGCGCGCAAGTCCCCCTCGGTGAGCCGGCGGAACTCCCCGGCCGCCTCCGCCTCCGTCTCGTCGTAGGCGCTGGGAAACAGCCGCGCCAGCACCTCGTCCTGCGGCGGGGCGGGGGCGCGCTCGGGGGGCAGCAGGCCGGCGAACGGATCGTCCGGGTCTGCGGCGGCAGCGCCGGCGGCAGCGCCGGGGGCTCCGCCACCCACCAGCTCGGCGAGCTGACCGGCCTGGCTGGCGAGCAGCTCACGCACCCACCCGGGCAGCCGGACGGCGACACCATCGCTGCCGGCACCCTCCGGCCGCACGCTCCAGCGCGCCACGCGAGTCAGCCCCGCCTAGTCCTGCTGCAGGGTCGCCCAGAGGCCGTGCGCGTGCAGGGCCTGCACGTGCGCCTCGACCTGCTCGCGGGTGCCGCTCGCGACGGCGGAGCGCCCCTCCTCGTGCACCTGCAGCATCAGCTTGTCGGCCTTTTCGAAGGAGTAGCCGAACAACTGCTGGAAGACCCGCCGGACATAGGTCATCAGGTTGACCGGGTCATTCCACACGATCGCCACCCACGGCCGATCCGGGTCGGTCGTCGGCTGTGGCACGTCGGTGCGCTCGGGTGTGATGACGGGTGCCGTCATGTCCCCGATCGTAGGGTCCGCGGGGTGACCACCGCGCTGCTGACCGACCACTACGAGCTGACCATGCTGCGCGCCGCGCTCGCCAGCGGCGTCGCCGGCCGGTCCTGCGTGTTCGAGGTGTTCGCCCGCCAGCTGCCCGCCGGTCGTCGCTACGGTGTGGTCGCCGGCACCGCCAGGGTGCTCGCCGCCGTGCGCGACTTTCACTTCGGCGCCGACGAGCTCGGGCGGCTACTCGCCGACGGGGTGGTCGACGCCGGCACCGCGGACTGGCTCTCGGCGTACTCCTTCTCCGGCGATCTGGACGGCCACGCCGAGGGGGAGACCTGGTTCCCCGGGACCCCGGTGCTCACCGTGCGGGGCAGCTTCGGCGAGTGTGTGTTGCTCGAGACGGTCGTGCTGTCGGTGCTCAACCATGACTGCGCCGTCGCCGCCGCGGCGTCGCGCATGGTGACCGCCGCCAACGGGCGGCCCTGCGTGGAGATGGGCGGCCGGCGCACGCACGAGTGGGCGGCGGTGGCGGCCGCGCGGGCGGCGTACGTCGCGGGGTTCGCCGGCTCGTCCAACCTCGAGGCAGGGCGCACGTGGGGGGTGCCCACGAGTGGCACCAGCGCGCACGCCTTCACGTTGGTGCACGACACGGAACACGCGGCGTTCACGGCACAGGTCGCCGCGCTGGGGGTGGGGACGACGCTGCTGGTCGACACCTACGACGTTGAGCAGGGGGTGCGCACCGCCGTCGCGGCCGCCGGGACCGGCCTCGGCGCGGTGCGCATCGACTCGGGCGACCTGGGTGCGCTCGCCCACGAGGTGCGCGCCCAGCTCGACGGGCTCGGCGCGACCGGGACCAGGATCGTGGTCACGGGAGACCTCGACGAGCACGCCATCGCGGGACTCGGGGCGGCCCCGGTCGACTCCTACGGCGTGGGCACCTCGGTCGTCACCGGCTCCGGCGCCCCCACGGCCGGCTTCGTCTACAAGCTCGTCGAGGTCGACGGACGCCCGGTGCACAAGACCTCGACCGGCAAGGCCACCCGGGGTGGACCCGCCGACGTGCTGCGCCACAGCGGATCGGACGGGGTGGCCATCGCCGACGTGCTGCGACCAGCGGGGTCCCGGCCGGCCCGGCTGGAGGAGCGGCCGCTGCACGTGCCGTTGATGCGCGGTGGAGTGGTGGTGGGCGACGACGAGCTGGCGGCAGCCAGGGCGCGCTGCGCGCGGTCGCGTGCCGGCCTCCCGCGGTCGGCGCTGCAGTTGCTCCGCGGCGAGCCGGCGCTGGCCACCGTGCTGGCGGACTGGCCCGGCTGACGGGTGCCGCCGCGCCGCAGCACGAGGACGACGAGCACGGCCACCAGCACTGCGAGCAGCACCAGCGCGGTCGCGGCGACCAGGGTGGCCGGCCCCCGCCAGCGGGCGGGCGGTGGTCCGGGGGCCAGCAGCTCCAGCTCGACCGCCTCCCCAGCCGCCGGGGCGGCGACCGTGCCGGCCGACAGCGCGCCCACGTCCGCCGCCGCGTCCGTGGCCGCGTCCGCTGGTGGCGGCAGCGGCAATGCCCGCGGGGCGACGTAGCTCCGGTCGCCGAGCTCGAAGGGCCGCGGCTCGGCGGGACCCTCGGCAGCCGATGCCAGCTCCGCTGGCGGTCGCGGCTGCGGCGACGTGACGCGCGCGGTCGGGATCGCCGCGGCCAACGCGAGCGCCGCCTGCCGCGCGCTGGGTAGCCCGCGAGCCGGTCCGACCAGGCGCAGCACCAGCTGCCAGGCCTCGCCGGGGAGGCCCGCCGGCGGCCGCCCCGGCACCGGCTCTCCGACCACGCCCAGCAGCCGGGCAGTCAGCAGTCCGAGGTCCAGGACATCCTGCGCCGCAGCCACTTCGGGACCGGTCAGCCCGGTCAGGCCGCCGCCGGACAGCCGCGCCACCAGCCGCCCGTCCCGCGCAGCGCCGTCCAGGTGCACGGCCGCCGTCGAGACCGCGCCGTGCCTGAGCCCTGCGGCATGCAGGGCGGTCAGGCCGAACCCGACGTCGGCGGCCAGCCGGAGCACCTCCGCCCAGGAGAGGGTCGCCCTGGCACCCGGCACCACGAGTGGGGTCTGCGCGGGTCCGGCGCGCAGCACCGCGGGCCGCCCGGGCGCCGCCGGCAGGAACTCCCGCCAGGGGACCAGGTGGTGGTAGCGCAGGGCCAGCAGCACCGAGGCCCGGTGCCGCGCGACCCCCGCGGCCACCCCCGGCAGCTCCACCTCGAGCCCGAGCGGGGAGGCGGTGGGCGACCGGCCCGTCCCGGCGCTCAGGATGCCGGCGCGCGTGCCAACCACAGCGCCGCCCGCTTCACCGCCAACCTCTCGGCCACCGCCTCGGCGAGCACGGATCCGTCGGCCAGGGCGGGCACCAGGTGATCCTGACAGGTCGTCAGCCCGCCATCCGGCCAGCCCGCCCCAGCGGGCCGCCGCGGGTCAGGCCGCGAGCACCTCGGCCGCCGTGGTGGCCGGCTCGAGCGCGAGCGCCAGCACCTCGCGCACGTCGGCCACCGGGTGGACGGTCAGCTGCTCGAGCACCGACGCGGGGACGTCGTCGAGGTCGGGCTCGTTGCGGGCCGGGATGAGCACCGTCGTGATGCCCATCCGGTGCGCCGCCAGCAACTTCTGCTTCAGGCCGCCGATGGGCAGCACCCGCCCGGTCAGCGACACCTCGCCGGTCATGGCCACGTCCGAGCGCACCGGCCGCCCGGACAGCAGCGACGCGAGCGCCGTCGTCATCGTCACCCCGGCCGACGGCCCGTCCTTGGGGACCGCCCCCGCCGGCACGTGGATGTGCACCCCGCGCTCGCGCAGGTCACCTACCGGCAGCTCCAGCTCCGCGCCGTGGGAGCGCAGGAACGACAGCGCGATCTGCGCCGACTCCTTCATCACGTCGCCCAACTGGCCGGTCAGCGTGACGCCGGACCCGCCCGTCTCCGGGTCGGCGAGCGACGCCTCGACGAACAGCACGTCGCCACCGGCACCGGTCACCGCGAGACCGGTGGCCACGCCGGGCACCGAGGTGCGCTCGGCCGCCTCGTCGGTGAACCTCGGTCGCCCGACCAGCCCGCGCAGCGCGGCCTCGTCCACCACCACCGGCTCCACCACCACCGGCTCCTGCGCGATCGGCTCCTGCGCGACCGGCCCGCCGGCGACCGCCAGCCGCGAGGTGACCTTCCGCAGCGCCCGCGCGATCAGCCGCTCGAGCTCGCGCACGCCGGCCTCCCGGGTGTACGACGCGGCCAGCACGTGCAACGCGGAGTCCTCGACCACGACCTCGTCGGGGGTGAGACCGGCCCGCTCGAGCTGCCGCGGCAGCAGGTGGTCGCGCACGATGGTCACCTTCTCGTCCTCGGTGTAACCGTCCAGACGCACCAGCTCCATCCGGTCCAGCAGCGGACCGGGAATGGAATCCAGCACGTTGGCGGTGGCCAGGAAGATGACGTCGGACAGGTCCAGCTCGACCTCGAGGTAATGGTCGCGGAAGGTGTGGTTCTGCGCCGGGTCCAGCACCTCCAGCAGCGCCGCCGTCGGGTCGCCCCGATAGTCGCTGCCCACCTTGTCGACCTCGTCGAGCAGCACGACGGGGTTCATCGAGCCGGCGTCGGTCAGCGCCCGCACGATGCGCCCGGGCGCCGCCCCGACGTAGGTCCTGCGGTGCCCGCGGATCTCGGCCTCGTCACGGACGCCGCCGAGGGCGACCCGCACGAACTCGCGGCCCATCGCCCGGGCAACCGACTCGCCGAGCGAGGTCTTGCCGACACCGGGAGGGCCGACGAGGGCCAGCACGGCGCCGGACCGGCGGCCGCCGACCACGCCGAGCCCCTTGTCCTCGCGCCGCTTGCGCACGGCGAGGTATTCGGTGATCCGGTCCTTTACGTCGTCCAGGCCGGCGTGGTCGGCGTCGAGCACCGCCCGCGCACCGACGACGTCGTAGCTGTCCGCGGTCCGAGTGCCCCACGGCAGCGCAAGCACCGTGTCGAGCCAGGTGCGGATCCAGCCGCCCTCGGGCGACGCGTCCGACGTCCGCTCCAGCTTGTCGACCTCCTTGATGGCCGCCGCGCGCACGGCCTCCGGCAGGTCCGCCTCGGTCACCCGCACGCGGTAGTCGGCCTCCTGCTCGCCCTCCGCGGAGCCGCCGTCGAGCTCACGCAGCTCCTTCTTCACGGCCGCGAGCTGCTGGCGCAGCAGGAACTCCCGCTGCTGGCGCTCCATCCCCTCCTGCACGTCCTTGCGGATGGTCTCCGCGACGTCCATCTCGGCCAGGTGCGCCCGGGCCAGGCCGACGACCAGCGTCAGCCGCTCATGCACGTCGACGGTCTCCAGCACGCGCAGCTTCTGCTCGTCGGACAGGTACGGCGCGTAGCCGGCGGTGTCGGCCAGCAGGGACGGGTCGCTGATCCTCGTCACGCTGTCCACGACCTGGAACGCGCCGCGCTGCTGCAGGATCGTGGTGACCAGGCCCTTGTACTCCCTGCCCAGCTCGAGCGTCTCCTCGGCATGGGTCTCCGGGTCGGCGACGACGGTCGCCTCCACCCACAATGCGGCACCCGGGCCGGTGGTCCCGGTGCCGATGCGCGCCCGGGCCGTGCCGCGTACGACGGCGGCCGGCTGGCCGCCCGGCAGCCGCCCGACCTGCTCCAGGGTGGCGACGGTGCCGACGGCGGAGTAGCGCCCGTCGGGGCGGGGGACCAGCAGCACCCGCGGCTGCTTGTCGCCGCCGGCCTGGGCGGCGTCGACGGCGGCCCGGACGTCGGGCTCGTCGAGCTCGAGCGGCACCACCATGCCCGGCAGCACCACGGAGTCGGTCAGCGGCAGGACGGGGAGGGTGAGGATCTGCGGCGTAGGCGTGCTCTCGGTCATGCCGAGCACAACGCGGCTCGACCGGTGCGATTCCTTGAGCCCTGTCCGCTCAAGGCATAGCCGGGTGCAGGCTGGCGGCATGGGACGCGTCACCACCCGCCGCCCGGTCACCAGACTCAGCGTCGCCGCCGACGGCGCCGCAAGCAGGACCCGTCCCGACACGCTCGTGGTCGAGGAGCCGCTGGAGATCCGCGTCGGCGGCCGCGCCCTGGCGGTGACCATGCGCACGCCCGGCCACGACATCGACCTGGCGCACGGCTTCCTCGTCAGCGAGGGCGTCGTGCACGCTGCCGGCGAGGTGCTGACCGCCCGCTACTGCGCCGGTGCCACCGACGAGGGCATCAACACCTACAACGTGCTCGACCTGGCGCTGGCCCACGGCGTGGCCGCCCCGGACCCCAGCCTGGAGCGCAGCTTCTACACGACCAGCTCCTGCGGCCTGTGCGGCAAGGCCAGCGTCGACGCCGTCCGCACCAGCTCGGCGTTCGAGGTGTCCGGCGACCAGCTGCGCGTGGCCGCTGAGCTGCTCACCCGCCTGCCAGACGCCCTGCGCGGCGCCCAGGCGGCCTTCGCCACCACGGGAGGGCTGCACGCCGCTGGCCTGTTCGACCGCGACGGCGCACTGCTCGTCGCCCGCGAGGACGTCGGGCGGCACAACGCGGTCGACAAGGTGGTCGGCTGGGCGCTGCAGCAGGGGCTGCTTCCCCTGCGCGAGACCATCCTGATGGTCAGCGGTCGGGCCAGCTTCGAGCTCACGCAGAAGGCGCTGATGGCTGGGATCCCTTTGCTGGCAGCGGTATCCGCTCCCTCCTCGCTGGCCGTGGACCTCGCTGCCGACAGCGGGATGACCCTCGTCGGCTTCCTGCGCGGCCCGTCGATGAACCTCTACGCCGGAGCCGAGCGGGTGGTGGTCGCCGCGCAGCAGGTGAGCACCGCCCGCTGAGGGGGTAGCCCGCGCGCATGACACCGTCGTCCACCTCCGTCCAGGGCTTCTCAACCCCCGCCCAGGTCGCGGTGCTCGCCAGCGACGCCGGCGTGGCGAAGGCGAACCTGCCGCTGGCGAAGATGCTGGTGGGCGGCTTCCTCGCCGGCGCCTACATCGCCTTCGCCAGCCTGCTGGCGGTCACCACCACCGCCGGCCTGGACCCCGCCCGGTGGGGCACGCTGCCGACCCTGATCACCGGCCTGGTCTTCAGCCTCGGGCTGGTGCTGGTCATCGTCGCCGGCGCCGAGCTGCTGACCGGCAACATGGCGTTGCTGCCGCTGGCGCTGCTGCAGCGGCGGATCACCCTCGGGCGGTTGGGGCTCAACGTGGCCGTACTGTTCCTGGCCAACCTGGCCGGCTCGCTGTTCGTCGCCTATCTGCTCGCGGTCAAGTCCGGCGTGATCGGGGCCCCCGGGACCGGGGAGCAGGCGCACCTGATCGGCACCCGGCTCGGCGCGCTGGCCAAGGCCAAGGCGTCCACCGAGAGCGACCTGCAGATCTTCCTGCGGGCGGTCGGCTGCAACTGGCTGGTCTGCCTTGCGGTGTGGATGGCGTTGGCGGCCAAGGACATCGGCGGCAAGATCCTCGCCATCGTCTTCCCCATCACCGCCTTCGTCGCGATGGGCTTCGACCACGTGGTGGCCAACATGTTCTTCCTGCCCGCGGCCGTGTTCGACCACGCCGGTGGCGTCACCTTCGTGCAGACGGTCAACAACCTGGTCTTCGCCTTTGTCGGCAACCTGGTCGGGGCCAGTGTCTTCGTCGCCGGCGCCTACTGGTTCCTCTACCTGCGCGAGGATGCCCCGGCCCGGTGACCGGTCAGGCGACCGGTTGGGCGACCGGTCAGGCGACAGCGCCCACCAGGTGCCTCGCGAGCGCCGCCCGCAGCTCCTCCAGGCCGAGCGGCTTGGCGAGGAAGGCGTCCATCCCGGAGTCCAGACAACGGCGCCGGTCCTCGGCGAACGCGGCCGCCGACAACGCGACCACCGTCGTGCGCTCCGTGCCCTCGGCGACCTCCCGTGCCCGCAACCGCTGGGTCGTGCCGGGTCCGTCCAGGCCCGGCATCTGCATATCCATCAGCACCAGGTCGATGCCGCCGTCCGCGATCAGCGCCAGCGCCTCGAAGCCGTCGGTGGCCGTGCGCACCTCGACACCCAGGCGCTGCAGCATCAGCGAGGCGATCCGACGGTTGACCGGCTCGTCCTCCACCACCAGCACCGTCCCGGCGGGCAGGGCCGCCGGCACCGGGCGCTCCACAGTCTCCTCGTCGGGCGCGGGCGCCCCCGTCCGAGCGCGACCGTGGCCGCGTCGTTGCAGTCGATGATGCGGCCGTCGCTGTCCTGCAGGGTGACCCCGACGATGTTCTCCAGCAGGGCGGCGCGCAGCAGGGCAGCGGCGTCGCGCTCGCGCACCGCCGCCCGCAGCTCGAACTGTGTCATCATCATGTGGGCCAGATCGGCCAGCCGCGCCAGCGTCTCCGGCTCCAGCGCCCGCGGCCGGTCGTCCAGGACGCACAGCGCTCCGATGGCGAGCCCGTCGCTGGTCAGCAGCGGCGCCCCGGCGTACATCCGCAGCTCGCCGCCCCGGCCCTCCACAGCGGGGTGGCCGGCGAAGCGGGCGTCCACCGACAGGTCGGGCACGTGCAGCACGGACCTCCCCCGCACGGTGGTGTCGCAGAGCGTCTCCGCCCGGGGAACGACTACGGGCGATACGCCGGCGGTGGCCGCCTGCCACAGCCGGTCGGCGTCGACGAGGTTGACCGCCGCCACGGGGGCATCGCAGACCTGCGCGGTCAGCCGGACCAGCGCGTCGAGGTCGGCGCGGACCCCCGGGTCGATGTCCTCGGCGCCCTCCGGCGCGTGCAGGCCGAGGCGGGCCAGCGCGGCCGCGCGCGCACCCTCCAGCGTCTCCACGGCACCCTCCTCCAGCTGGGGGCAGCACCTGCCCCGCTGCCACATCGGCAATGCCACCGGGCCGCTTGACACCGGCTCACGGGCCAGGAGAGACGTGCTAATCCTGCGGGCGGCGGAGCATGCTGGCCAGCTCGGCGCAGATCTCCTCCACCGCCTCCGCGGCGGCCGGCGAGAGCAGCCCGAAGCCGAAGAAGCCGTGCACCATCGCGTCATAGCGGCGCAGCACGACGGGCACCCCGGCCTTCTCCAGCGCGCCGGCGTAGGCCTCACCCTCGTCGCGCAGCGGGTCGAACTCCGCGGTGGCGATGATGGCGGGAGCCACCCCGGTGAGGTCGGCGTACGCCGGTGAGAAGCTCGGGTCGGCGGGGTCGCCCCCCTCGGGCAGGTAGTGACCGGCGAACCACAGCATGTCCTCCGCGGTGAGGAAGTAGCCGTCGCCGTTGTCGGTCCGCGAGGGGTAGTCGGCGTCGGGGTTGAAGTCCACGCTGGGGTAGAGCAGCAGCTGCGCGGCCAGGGCCACCCCGGCGTCGCGCGCCGCGATGGCCACCAGCGCGGCCAGGTTCCCCCCGGCGCTGTCCCCACCGACCGCGACCCGCGCGGGGTCGCCCCCGAGCTCTGCCACGTGCTCGACGGCCCACTGCGTCGCCGCCCAGCAGTCCCGCGCCGCGGCGGGGGCCTTGGCCTCCGGAGCGAGCCGGTAGTCCACCGACAGCACGACCACATCCGCCCGCGCACACAGCAGCCTGGCCTGGTCGTCGTGGCTGTCGATATCACCGATGACGAAGCCTCCCCCGTGGAAGAAGACCAGGGTGGGCAGCGCCTGCGGGCGTCCCTCCGGCCGATACACCCTGGCACGCACGGGAGCCGCCGCACCCGGGACCGCGATGTCCTCGGTGGACGCGACCCGCGCCATCGTCGCCGGGTCGCGCAGCCCGGTCGTCATGAACGAGAACCGCTGCCGGGCGCCGGCGACGTCGCCGGTCGCGAGCGAGGGTGCGCCCATGTCCGCGAGGGCCTGCAGCATGGAACCGATGGCGGGGTCGACGGGCACGGGGCGCTCCTCGGGTTGGGCTGGTGACGACGGTCACCGTACGGCGACGGCCGCCGGCTCCCGGTCCGGCACCGGGCGCGCCACCCCGGCGAGGACAGCTCCGCCGACGAGCGCGACCGCGACCCGCCGAGGAAGGCGGAGTAGCCGATGGTGCTCACCACCCGACCCGGGGTGCAGCCGCCTGCGGGTCGTCGGCCGCGGCGCTCATCCCGACGGGGAACCCGAGGGCCGCGCCGGACCCCCAGAGCGCGGCGCCGGCGACGGCCCACGGCAGCCCAGGCCCGAAGACCACCAGCAGCAGTCCGGCAGCAGCACCCACCGCGCTCCCCCGCAACACCGGTGGCCGGCCGAACCGCTGCAGCAGAGCACCTCCTGCGGTCCGCATCACCGTCATGGCGGCGACGAACGCGCCGAACACGCCAGCACCGACGGCGTCACTGGTGCGGTGGCCGTCGCGCACCGCCAACGCCAGCCAGTCGTTGGCGACCCCCTCAGTCAGGGCGAAGGTCAGCACCAGCAGCCCGATAGCCAGCGTGCGCGGTTCCCGCCACACCGCCCGGGCACGGGCGGCCGTTGACTCACCCAGCGCAGGCGCGACCGCCGGCAGATAGGCCCGGACGGCGCAGCCGACGGCGGCCAGCAGCAGCGGGCCGGTCACGACGAGCTGGGTCGAGACCGGCACCGCGAGGGCCGCGCCCCCCGCACCGACCGCGGCACCGGCCACCGTCCCGACGCTGAAGCCGGCGTGCAGCCGTGGCATCAGCACCCGCCCCAGGTGCCGCTCGACCGCGGCGCCCTCGACGTTCATCGCGACGTCCCACAGGGCGTTCCCGACACCCAGCACGAGCAGCCCCGATCCCGTCACCGTTGCGCTATCCAGACCGAGGCCCACTCCGGCGCAAGAGATCCCGGCCGCCACGAGGGCGCTGCCTGCCAGCACTGCGCGGGCTGGCGACAGCCGCTGCACCAGCGCGCCGCTCACCGGCAGCGTCACGGTCGCGCCAGCCGTCAGGCAGAGCAGCAGCAGGCCCAGCCGGCCGGGACCGAGGCCCAGCCGGTCACGGGCCGCCGGCACCCGTGCCACCCAGGAGGCAAAGGCGAAACCGTTGAGGGCGAACGACGACGCGACCGCGAGGCGTGCGCGCTCCGCCTGCACGGCACCAGGTTAGGTGCGGTTAGGTGGCCTCCCGCGGGCTACCACCCACCGCGACCGGCACCACCCGCCGCTCGACCGCCGAAACGCGGGCCGCGTCGAGGACCCGCAGCGTCGCGACAGCGTCCGCCGGGTCGACCGGGACCGGTCCGCGGCCGAGCAGCGCGTCGCGCCACCCGACGTAGAGCGAGCGATAGTCGCCCGGCAGCCCGCGCTCGCGCACCGCACGGTCGTCGGTGCCGACGGTGGCCCACGAGCCAGGAGCGGCCGACCGCCACGCCTCGTCCAGCGGTGACACCCCGTCCCGCAGCGCGGCTTCCTGACTGTCGAGCTCGGCCACCACGAGCGCCCCGCCGCTGCCGAGCACGCGCAGCCGCGGCCCGCGGGCGGCCGTCAGCGCCCCTGCCCACAGGTGCGACCGGACGCCGCTCTCGTGCGTGACGGCGAGGAAGACGTCGTCGTCGGCGTCCCCGCCCCGGCGCGCGTCCACTTCGGCGTAGACCTCGCGCACCGGTCCCCACAGCAGCAGCGCCTGGTCGACCAGGTGGCTGCCGAGGTCGAGCAGCACGCCACCGCCGTCGGCAGGGTCGCCGCTGGACCGCCAGCCTGCGGCGACCCGCGGGCGCCACCGCTCGAAGCGCGACTCGAAGCGGTGCACAGCACCCAGCTCGCCGGCGGCCAGCAGACGCTGGAGGGTCAGGACGTCGCTGTCCCACCGACGGTTCTGGAAGACCGAGAGCAGCTCGCCGCTCACCCGGGCCCGGTCCAGGATCCCTTGCGCCGCAGCGGTAGTGGGCGCGAGCGGCTTGTCGACCAGGACGGGGAGCCCCGCCTCCAGGGCGGCCAGGGCGAGCGGGCCGTGGCTGCGGTTCGGCGTGGCGACCACCGCGGTGTCGAAGCGGTCGGCTGCGCTCCAGACCTCCTCTGCGCTTGCGAGCACCTCGACACCCGGCAGCACGGCCCGGGCCCTGGCGGCCCTCCCGGCGTCGCGGGTGACCACGGCCGCGACCCGCAGCCCCGGCACCGAGGCGATCAGCGGAGCGTGCAGCGAGGCACCCGCCGCGCCGTAGCCGATCAGGGCGACCCGCAGATCCGTCACGTGGTCACCGTCACGGGATCGCCGTCCCGCCCGTGGCCAGCAGCGGCGAGGCCGAGGAGCAGGTCGGGCAGCACGGCCTCATGGTCCCGCGTGCGGGCCCAGTCGGGCGAGGTCGGTGGCCGGGTCCCGCGCCTGGGGCGGCACCGTGACCGCCGGCCATCGCACGATCGGGTTCTCGGGCGTGTACGGCGCCAGCCGACGGGCCAGCCGCTCTGCCACCCGGGACGCCTGCGCGCGGTCGTTCGTCACCACGGCGTCGTATCCATCCCCCCGGTCCGCGCGGACGGCGGTGAGCGCCCCGCCGGAGTGCGGACCGACCACCGCGACGACCCAGGCGCCGGCGAGCTCATCACCGGCGGCAAGCGGGCCGCCCTGCACGCCCGGCGCCGGACGCTCGGGCATCCCCAACCCGACGATGCCCACCAGCGCGGCATGCTCGGCTACGGCGGCGTAGCGGTCGACGACGCCCCGCGTCAGGACCGCGGCGTCCTCCACGGCGGCAAGCAGCACCGCGTGCTGGCCGAGCTGCCGGGCCTGCTCCTCCAGCTGGCGGCTCAGCAGCGACAGCATGAGTCGGCTGGCGGGTCTGGACGCGGGGGCCGGCGACTCGCTGTCGGGGACGCGCGGCACACCGGACCAGGGCAGCACCACGTCGGCCCGGCGGCGGGACGTGACGGCGGCGACGGGACCGGGCCGGCCGAAGAGGAATCCCTGGCCCCAGGTGGCCCCGAGGGCCAGCGCGCGGTCGCGGTGCTCCTCGGTCTCGATCCCCTCCGCGAGGACGACGGCGCCCCGGGCGTGCGCGTACTCCCACGCCGCAGCGGCCGTCGCCCCGGCCCGGGTCGAGCTGCCCTGGGTCACCGAGATGTCGAGCTTGAGGATGTCCGGCTGCAGCAGCGGCACCAGGGCCAGCGAATGCGGGTCCGCGCCGAGGTCGTCGATGGCGATGAGGTTGCCCCGATCGTGGATGCCGTCGGCGTAGCGCAGCAGGTTCGCCGCCCGGTGCGTCAGGGTCCGCTCGGTGAACTCCACCACGATCTGGAACGCCACGGAATGCAGGACGTCGAGCAGCTCCTGGCTCATCGACAGATCACGGCCGGATCCCGGCTCGACGTTGACGAAGACCAGCTGGAGGTCGCCTGGCGCGTCGCGGGCCCGCGACAGGCCAAGCACGCGGCAGACGATGTCGAGCTCGGTGAGCAGGCCGGCCGCCGCAGCAGCCGCGAACAGCGGTCCTGGAGCATGCAACGGCGAGCCGACCGGTCCCCGCGAGAGGATCTCGCAGCCGACCACGGCACCCGTGCGGAGCTCCACAATGGGCTGGTAGACCGAGATGATGTCGCGCTCGGCGACGATGCGCGCAATCTCCTCGCGCGCGGCGGGACCGGTCGGGGCAGCGTCGGTCTCGCCCATGCAGACCCGCCTTTCCCTCGTCGCCCCCCGGGGAAGCCCCCCCGCCAGCCCCTCGGGAGTCTCGACCACCCTCGCCCCGACCTGAACCGCGTGCCGGCTGCCCGTCGCTGGGCTCAGCCCGACCAGCGGCTCGTCAGCGGCCCGTTAGCGGCTGTGGTGTCCACCTCGGCCAGCGATCGGCACCGATTAGGACACCGGCGGCGAACAACGCCACGTCGACAGGACCGTCGTGCCCGGAGTTGTCCCACAACCCTGGCGGTGTCGGCACGACCGATGGCGTCGCCGACCAGCGGCCAGCTGCGCTGGTAGCGCTGCCGCGTCTTGTTTCCCCGGACCCGGTGGTCACGTATCCCGCAGCGACCGCGGCGTCGATGAGTTCCAGCTTGAGGGTGGGAGAAGACCATCTCGGTGCTGCACGTTCACGGCGTTCGAGCAGCCGATCGAGCGTCGCGGCCGCGATCTGAGCCGCCGCCGGCGGCGTGGGTGCGTGCAGAAGTGCATGCGTGAACGTATGCTTGCCCTGTGGCGACAACATTGCGGGTCTCCGAGGCGACGCGCGCGCGCGCCGCAGCGCTGGCGGCTCAGCGCGGCAGCTCGATCGGTGACGTGGTCAACGAAGCCCTGGAGGCGTTGGAGGCGGCGGAGTTCTGGCGTCAGACGCGGGAGGCCCTGGCCCGGCACCCGCGGGCACTGGAGGAGGACCCGGTCTGGGAGCGCACCCTGCGCGACGGCCTCGACCGTGACTGACGCCCGTCGCGGTGAGCTGTGGCTGCTCGACCTCGGAGAACCCCTGGGACGCGAGCAGGGCTGGGTGAGACCAGCCTTGGTTGTCTCGTCGGACGACTGGAACCGGCATGCGCCGACGGTCGCGGTGCTGCCTCTGACAAGAACGAGACACGATCTGCCGACCCGGGTGGAGATCGAGCCTGACCCGGACAACCGGCTGGACTTTCCGTCGTACGCACGATGCGAGGACATCCGTGGGGTCAGCCAGCACAGGCTGATGCACCGCATCGGCCGCGTCGACGGCATCGTGATGGCTCTGGTTTCCCGAACGATGGGGCGGTTCCTCGACCTCTGACCCCTCCGACGGCGCGCCCAGGCGAAGTCGTCAGCGGCGGGTTCGCCGAGGGCGACGTCGAGGAGGCGGCGCTCGAGTGGCACCGCCGCCCGGAAGGCAGGCGCAGCCCCGTCGGCTGGCCGCTCCCAGAACGGAGCGCTCGAGCGGGTACTCGGGTCCGTAGGCAGAGGTCAGCCGGCGGAACAATCGTTGCGGCGTCGGTGCACGACCAAGGAATCGGGCCCGACCTCGACGAAGTCGGCCGCGTCGAACGCTGCGGCGATCGCGTCGAGACGCAGCTCAAACAGCGAGAGCAACGCCGTGTTCGTGATGTTGCCGGTGGTGACCACCAGGAGCCGCTGCGGCGACCTCATCAGGAGGTGGTTGTCTCGAAAGTCTCGGTCCTTGGTGACGACGACGCGGTGTTCGTCATCGGCAAGCTCGGCGATCCTCCGGTCAGCGGTACGATTACCGTTCGGAAGGTTCGTCGTATGCAGCACATCGTGCCCGGCCGTACTGAGTAGCCGCGAGAGGCGTAACGGGAGCTGGGCGTCGACGAGGAATTTCATCCGCTGCCGAGCGGGACCACCCGACGATGACCCGCGGCGAGCGCGCCGAACTCCAGCGCGGCGAGCAGGTCGTCACGCTCGAGGTCCGGGTAGTCTTCTAGCACCTCCTCAATAGTCATGCCCCCGGACAACAGCTCCAGCAGGGTCTCCACGGAGTAACGCAGACCTCGTACGGTCGGCTGGCCGTGACAAACCTCTGGGTTCGACGTGATGCGATCCAGGCGGGACATGCTGGCAAGGTTACCTGGATGGGGGATCTGCAGGTGGTCACCGGCGACCACTGCTGGATCCCCACCGTCGGAACCCAGGTAGGGCACGACTGCTGCCCGCCGGCTGCTCACCCAGACCTTTTACGAGCGGCTCTGGATCGACGACGGAGACGTTGTCTCGGTGTCCCTTGCATCGCCCTTCGATGAGCTAAATGCGGCCGAGCAGAGCTGGGACATTGCCGACCTAACAGCCGCGCTGACAACCCCTGGAAAACAGAAGAGCCCCAGCAAGGCGCTGGGGCAGCCCCTCGACCAGCTCGGCGACATGCGGGCCGAGCCCGGTGGCCTGGCTGCGGCACCACACCGGGTTGCGGGACAGGAACGCGGATCTTCTCCGGCGGGTAGTCCGCGGTGTCGGTGCACCTGCCCTTCGCGACCCGCGGCCAGTCCTCACCAGCACCCCGCCCACGTGGATCGCGACCATCCGTTCGGTGACCTTCGTGTCGGTCCGGGCCCCGATGTGCTGCCAGGGCACCGAGTAGAGGACCTTGTCGACCTGCACGTGGCAGTCCGGGGCGACCTTCGGGCTGACCCACCGGGCCAGCCCGAACGGCCGGGACGGCAACGGCCGCAGCCCCGGTGCCTCCACCGCGGTGAACACCGCCAGCGGCCGGGCACCATCGAGGCTGCGGTGCGCCCGCTGGCCGATGTCCACGCACCAGGTCAGCGCGCG
>JAABUP010000796.1_pt1 | contig 67940 bp, 70 predicted proteins | sample 5559201 | NCBI WGS metagenome assembly JAABUP01 (sample SAMN10711887, study PRJNA513373) | rock metagenome | isolation source: Antarctica rocks | place: Antarctica
CTAAAACGCTGAGGAGTCTGCGTACCTCGAACTTTCAGCGAAGCCCTCCTTGCTACCGTCAATGGCAGGTGCCGGTGGTCGAACCCGACAGAGCCATACAAAGTCAAGAAAGGGTTGCAAGACCTGCAAAAGAAGACATATCCGATGTGATGAGAACTTTCCGCAGTGGTGAGCAGAAGCTCTCTCTCCTTTAGCATCCCTCTGGAAGTGAGCTCAGCAGGTTTTGCAGTCGGAATTGTACGAAACACAGTTGCAGGTGCGACTACATGGACAGCCCCGGATCTGCCGACGAGCCTCTAAGAAGTCCCAGAGGACCAGACCTTCAGTACACAGCCGACGCCGAGCAGGACATCGATGACTGGCAACGTACCGGACTTTTCCCATTCCCGAAATTGAGGCTTCGCCCGGAACCGCAATGGCGTATCTTCTCCGCTACGGACCTCCGCCTAATCCATCACGTCGCCAGTGTGTCCATGGAAATGCAGCTCAAAGGCTACAGCCGTTGCACCATCTGGACGGCGAAAATGCCAACGTAAGTTATCTCTGTAAATTCCATTCTTGCGTCATGTTATTGTGGCACCGCATTTGCTTATAAATTCCTGTAGATTTCTGAGCATTGCTTCCTCGCACGAGTTTGTGATGAGCTCCATACTTGCCTTCTCAGCCACTCACCTAGCTTGGATGACTGGGTCTTCTGAGACAAATAACCTGGCCTACCATCATCGGGGAGTCGCTTTGAAGGGTCTCCATGAAGCAATCGGAAGCTTCTCCCGACGAAGTTCTGATGCAGTTCTGGCATCATCAATCCTGTTGTCCTGGCAGGCAACCGAGTGGTGAGTTTAATTAAACAAACATAAAGCAGAGGACCCTTGCTCAGATAGTTCTGTAGGCGCGGCTGGGCATCACTGATGCAAGGAACGTTCACGGTACGGGTTGCGACACCACAAGATCCGTTGTCAAACAGAGCTAAAACTAGATTAGGTGATCAACGCGATGCAGTCATGGAAAGAGGAGTCGAGCTTCTTGGACTTCATAGACGAACACTTGACCCTTCCTAGCTCCCAAATCTCATCGCTTGCGCCCACGACCACAGTCCACACCGAGGACTTCCTATTACTGGAACGAGCGTACGACGCCATAGGAAAGATCCAACCGTACACCACTACGAAAGAGGACGACTCAAGGCGTACAGAAGAACTCATGGCTTTCCTACAGCACTTGCGTGGCGTTCTCGCACCTACTAGCGAACAGCTGTTCGAGATGCTCCAGCCGTTGCGGGCATGGCTATTCTGGCTTCCTACGAAAATGCTTCAAAGCCGTCAACCTGGCTCTATCGCGATGGCTATCCTGGCTCAATTCTATGCTACTGCCCTGGCTGTGGATCCGCTCTTTCCCGTACTTGGAGGAGCCTATCTAGGAAGCCTGTCAACTGCACCCATTGAAGAGATGGACCGGATTCTGAGCAGCAGACAAGCAGATGACCCATATGACGAGGACATACAAGTCGCTATGACAGTGATGGGATTCCCACGGGAGATGGTGTTGACTTTCCGCGACCGGCTGGGTTACCCAGGACAACGATTCGAAGCGACAACAGCTCAGAATAGCCCCTACCAATTCCATGGTCTCAGCCTCGAATCCAAGTCCACTACACCAGGGCCTAGCAATGACCCTTCGTCGGTTTATCAGCACAGCTTGGAGGACCTCAGTATCACGGCTCCACGTTCACACCCACAGTATCTGGAACCGTCCCCACGCCCGAGCATTCGAGGGCTTGAGGAGAGGGCGTTTGCAGGCTTTGGAATGGCAGCGGACTCACCGGTCTACTCGCCCGGGTTCGTCGATGAAGAACACTGCGGTTCATTTGATAATCCGACATGGAGCTACAACGGAGGGTTCGTGGCTCCAACCCTGTGGACGTGACCCACAGAGCTGAGCTTCATCTCCAGAGAACTGCACTACGACGAATCTTCTTCTAAAAATAAGCAACGACATGTGAATGATCTATAGAGGGCGCGTTCCTATACTCCACCACTCTACGGCGAAGTTGCGCTTCCTTTTCCTCCTGTCGGAATTTACTTTCACTTCTGTACGACGTCAATGAATTATGAAGGAACGAATACATGGCATTTATGCTGGCAGGGTTGTGACTCGAGCTGTTGAAAACTAACCATACATGCGTCTGTTTTAGCGGGTCTTTTTGCAGTGGTTGAAAGCATGAAGTTGCGGGATGTTGCCGCATGTTGTTAGGGTTGCCTCCGGTAGTCTCGTATCCTGTCATAAATAGGACTATAGAGAGTGTGACACCGATCAAAGACATTGATCTGTGCTCTACCGATTGGAAGTGTTCAGATTAATGGCCCGCTGTGACACAAATACATTTCTTAAAAATAACCTCTGCACCACGTGGAATAAAACATTGAGCCCTACCACGGAACTAGCCGCTTTCCGTCGACCTAGCTTCCTGCCGTTCGCCATCGCTCAAATCGTCCACAGACATAGTCTTGAATTTGTACGTCGATTCGAGATGTCGGCAGGATGGAACACGATTGAATCGGACGCGGTACGGAGCTTCTCTCGTGGTCCACTCCGTAAAGCAAAGCTCGGCCTGATAACCTGCCTCGATCGTCCAGGGTGTGTTCACGTATCTGGTTGACAATCTGGGCGTCCAAGATGTACAATTTGAAGAAATGATCGCTTTGGATGCCGATTATCTGAGACAGCAGAGGTTTGTGTTGCCGGTGTGCTAAATAAAACGCAGCCCCGGCACTTGTATGTACGAGCACTGACGGATCGACAGCCCGGTGTACGGTGTGATATTTCTGTTCAAATACCCTACCGGCGAAAAGCGAACAGATGTGCCCAAAGACGGTTCATTCGATTTCGAAGCCGCCGAGAACCTCTTCTTCGCTGCACAGACCATTCAGAACGCGTGCGGGACGCAAGCGCTGTTGTCTGTTCTTCTAAACAAAGACGGACAAGTTGATATTGGGTCACAGCTTCGGGATTTCAAAGATTTTACCGGAGCGTTTCCGTCAGAGGTGTGACAACCCACGGAAGGCCCCATCTCTAAGTGAATACATTGCTGACGGCTTATGCTTGGGGGCCAGTTGCGCGGTGAAGCGCTCTCGAACTCCGAGCTCATCCGCGACGTCCACAACTCCTTTGCACGTTCGTCCCCTTTCATCGATGAGACGCAACGAACCGCTACCGAAGACGACGATGTTTATCACTTCATTGCGTACACGCCGATTAACGGCAAGCTTTACGAACTGGACGGGCTACAACCCGCACCGATCTCCCATGGTGACTGCACGTTTGAGGAGTTCCCGGAAAAGGTGATACCAGTCCTCCAACGCCGCATTGAGCGGTACCCGGCGCATGAAATCCGGTTTAATCTGCTTGCCATGGTTCAGGACCTTCGTATTCGAGCGAGGGAGATTGGGGATCAGGATTGGTTGTATAGAGAGCAGCAGAAGAGGAATGCGTGGCAGTGGGAGAATGCACTTAGGAGACATAATTTTGTAGGGTTTCTGAGCGAGGTGCTTAAAGGCGTTGCGCGGTCGAAACTAAAGGAAGCCCCGGATGCATACGATAAGTGGATCGATGATGCTAAGAGCAAGACGAAGGCGCGGATGGAAGAGAAGTCTAAGAAGGGAGCTGCTGCTGATGAGATCGATGTTTAAGTTGCGTCCGGGCGAAGTTGACAGTTGTTCCTGGGGGTTGCCTTGTACCATACAGCCAGTCCATCGCTGGACGCCGGCGCATGACTTATTGAGCAGCAAATTCTTTGGATCTATCAAACTCTAGAAGAAAACCACGGTCTTGATCGGATCTGCTCCGTCTGATGCATACAGTGGAGCACAAGAATTGAAGATCAACCTTCATGTCTGTTCAACTCTCATCCAAGATACTAGCCTAGACTTATCTTATTAGGTATGCTGTACATTTCCGACATCTGTAATCAGTGAGCATGGAGAGGGCTGGGTTTCGATTGTCTGCTGGCCTGAACAATGACCCCGCTGATCTGTTGGAAATCTGCGAGGCTGGACCATTCCTCTGGGTGGTCCCGAGTACTTCACTGAATTCATAACCCATCTGTCAAGTGAGAGGGGATACGGGTATTCATTTGTAGATGTTTCCGTCAGTATTTGATTCATTTGTCGCCTAAATTCGTCGCCACCTTTTCTCGGATGTTGCCGTAGGTAGCTGAGAAGCCCCCACATCAACTACAACATCACTTTGTAGGAATGAAAGGCTCTTCTGCACCTATGACCATATCCAACCCCGTCCAGCTGGCTCCATCGTGAGCAGACCTACGTGACACCGATTATGAAGGACGATGCAGGCTTCTCGTTCTCCACCACCTTGGCAACGTCGTTCCGCTCATCACCAACACCACGAACATCGACGGAGAGCAAGACTCTATGGCGGGCCAGACCTCATGAACGGACCAATATCATCATAAACATCAGTGGCAATGACGGGTCTACGGGAAAGGGTATTCTCATTGGAATGCTCTCGGCGTTTGGTTCGGCGGCTGTGGTAGCGCTCATCTTTGCGTTTGTCTATTTCTTCCGGTATACGAATCGAGGGCGAATCATCTTGGATAGGATCGGAAGGCCTGGGGAATATGATGATGAGCAGGCTTTGGCGAGGGAAGAGGTGGATGCGCTGGAGGAGATGGATGAGTTACAGAGGGCGGAATATCTGAGGGCGAAAGGTACGCTGTTATCTCCTTGTCGTGTATCGGCCTTAAGAACTAGGACATGCTGCCTGTTGAATCTTTGTTTGCTGACTTCGTGTATGAGCATAGCGTTCGTTCAAGCCAATCCGCCAGAGACTATGCAGACCGACATCTCTCTTTCACAATTCTTAGCGATACAAGAAAAAGGTGTTTCGGCATGGGAGTTTGAGCCAGAACTGGAGATTGCGAATTGTTTTGTGGAAGCTCGGACAGAGATTGAATTCTTCGATTCCGAGTGCAGTGTGCAGAGTAACCTCCCAATACCGAAGCAAAACGAGGTATATTACTGGGAAGCAAAAATCTACGACAAACCGGAACCGACACTCATTAGCATCGGTTTGACCACCAAACCGTACCCGCTGTTCAGATTACCAGGTAAGATCTATGATCGTTCAAAAGTTCGAATGACTAATATATATTGTCTCAGGATGGCACAAATCTTCTGTGGCATATACATCAAGCGGATACAGACGCTTTAACCAACCTTTCGCAGCCACCAATTACGGACCTCAATATGTTCAAGGAGATGTCATAGGAGTTGGATATCGACCGCGAATGGGTACTGTGTTCTTCACACGAAATGGCAAGAAGTTGGACGACGTCGCACATGGGTTGAAGACGCAGAACTTCTTCCCCACTGTTGGCGCCAACGGTCCATGCACAATCCATGTCAATTTCGGCCAGATGGGTTTTGTTTTCATCGAAGCAAACGTGAAAAAGTGGGGTTTGGCGCCTATGACAGGCAGTCTCGCGCCTCCACCGCCATATGGGAGTGAGCAGGGAAGCATACTACTCGAATCAGGAAGAGAGGGCGCTCAGAACAGTCAAGGAGGCGGATATCTCGCGGTGGGTCATTCGAGATCACGCAGCGGAGGTTTCAGAATAGGTCTGCCCACCAGCTCCGGTCCAGTACGATCACCTACCGATATATCATTAGCTCAATTAGCGCACATTCCATCCAACGAAGATATTGGTGAAGGTACCAGTGGAGCCGCTGCTGTTGCGCCAGCTTCAATCAATCAGGGCTTGGGGCTTTCCGAGCGCGATTACGACCACTATCACGACGACGAGCACGCACAATCCCCTCCTGAGTATACAAGTCCTGAAAACTCAAGTGCAGGCAGTCGAAAGAGTAGTGACAGTGATAACGATCAAACCCCCATGCTGCGTTCGAGCTCGCCACGACCACCGATCCCGTCTTACGATGCCGCTATCGGAAACGATACCAGGACTAGGAATACCCGAGGTTTAGGGTAGGGTTCTATTTTCTTGCCTCCACTCGGTCTCTGCGAATCACCATTTGGCGATCTCGGCGTATGGAGTTTGCTCTTGTTTGTAGGAGTGTTGGATGCAGGGCAGGGTAGGCTTTCTGGCAACTTATAGTCTGGATGGGGGACGACGGAACTGAAAGGAGGCGTAATTCGAAACCTCCTCTTTAGGTATTTGTATATATCTAACAATGAGCGCTCTCTATACTATGAACTACAATGGCCGTTGTCGATCGACCAAACCAAGTACAGAGTAATGAGGGACGGAACCAGAACCATGCCCACTTCAAGAAATTTTGTTTACTACCTTACTTAAAGTGTGTATGTGTATGTTTAGTAATTATTGAAAATCAGTGTTAGGGTATCATGTGACTCACTAATAATAGTAATCTTCTTAGTTCTCACACATTATTAGAACAACAACAATGTCAATATTTAACAATAATGATTGTGTGAACTGAATTCTCAATTCATGTGTGATTGATGCAGTGAAGAATGTCAATAATGCACAAAAATCTTTTTGTGAGCTCAAAGAGGGCCCACTTAAGATGAAGAGCTACACTAGGTGCCTGTTATAGTTGCATTGTGGCTCTTATCATACACTGTTTCGTTCTAGATACGTATTTTTCAGAACCCTAACTCACAGAAGCTGGCTTCACCACTCGCGACGGCATAGCTTTGAAATCATCTCTCATTCACCACTTGAGATTGATGATCAATGTCATTGCTAAATCATAAAACACTCAACTCCTCAATTTCAAGGAAGAAACCATGCAGCAGCATGAGCTGTATGATCACAGTACAACTCAACCCAATGATATGTGGATGAGGCTGAGATTGACAAGGCTGGCTGAGGCTTAGAGCTGTTGACAACGATCGTTGTAGCCGGATATGCATGATTCTACATGTAACTTGAGCCGCCTCACTCAAGGGTCAATTCAATACTTTTTGGGTTTCTTTCTTGACACAATGTTCCTGTCTGATGATATATGAATGCTGTCTCACAGACATGTGGCATATGAAGACCCTCACTTTGACACTCACTGAATAGCTGTCTGAATCTTGAGATGTTTCACTGTGTCACTGTAAGCAGCACATTCTCAACACTACACATGACTTTGCAGATCTTCTGAATACCACTTTTGTCATGATTGACCCAATAAACCACATGGTCATGATAACTGAGATTGTCAAAACATTATGTGACATTTAAAGCAGTTATAAAGACTCAAGCTGAACACTGGCCTTGATTGAGGCTCAATGCAAAATATTCAAAAAAGGAATCCAACACGTCCATGATTGGATAGACCAAACTGCCGCAGAGTCGACAAATAAGGATGAGATCCTCAAAGGCCTTGAAGAAGCACTTGACCTCATTCAAGGGTCATTGATGCGCTTGAATGCGGACGTTGAGAAAGTCGTTGCAAGGGCTGGTGGTGCTTTCAGGGGCATGGGCGTGACCATGGCCGGCCGCTGGGTCATAGCAAGATATGTGTTCAACGAAAGCGCCATGAAGAAGCATCTTATGCAACTCCAGGAATGTGCCGCTCTACTTCACCTTACTCTTTCGGTGTCTCAACTGTAAGAGGACTACTACGCTCTCCCACTTCAACAGAATATCAGATACTGACGGATCTGCAGGTGTACACCCGAAGAGACAGGCCGACGCCTACAAGAGGTGGCTGCGGGAGTATTCACAATTCGACGTGCGCATACGAGTGCAGTGCGACATCCGCTCAGTGACCAAGTAGGTCTCCTCCGGTGCGCGAACATGGACATGTCTCACAAGTATTAGCGTGAATGCCACAATGTATCACCAGCATTCATGGATTTCCTCAACTATCTGAACGCCATGGCCGAGGACGATGATATTTTAGAAAGCAATGCGCAAGCCTTGCTTCCAGCAGCTGAAGATGATTCTGATGGATTGCTGGAGCAAGCGCTACCTGACAACACATTTCACATAGGCAACGTATATGGTGTGACAGATAAAACAATGCCGCAGAACCAAGACCTTCGCCACTTCCCCAGACGATAGATATCCAGAGGGATTTGGGCAACAAGACACCAATAGTGTAGACGCGAGTCAATCTTTCGTATCCAAGGAAGGACCCGAGCACTCGACATCGACCAGACCCACCCCAAGCGTATTCAGTACGTCTTCAACCATGATCGGCGATGCTGTTCTCTCAGATATCATTGTGACAACAGCTCCAGTAAGGCCCATTCAAGCGAAAGACACTGCCTTTCAAGGCATGATTCCGCTCTCGCCCTCGAACAGTACAACAACGTCAATAAGACGGAAGCCTCTGGACTCTGAAAGGTCGTCCAGCACTCTGCCTTCGCCATCACAAGACAGCTCACCGGTCTAGCTATATCAGCCTAATCAGAACACATCCAACTTCAGAACACCACTTACACTATCTCCGATCACTACCGAGATTGCTGAAAGCTCTACGAAGTCAGAATCATATGGTCAATTGGCCGATCAATTTGTTAGAGCTAGGCGACCAAGCTGGACTGCAAGAAAAACATCGCGAAACTCACAAGCTCAGGGCCTTCTCGTAAGTCCTTTTACGCCGACCGAAGTATCTCATAACCCAATGGACTGTGATATAAACAAGCCTGATGGGGAATGCTTTCCGCTAATCGTTAGAGCTGCACGGGACGGTCTTGAAGACATGGTCCGGAAACTCCTCGTGAGTAATGCAAACATTGAAGCCTGTCAGACCGAAACGAAACGCAATGCTTTATCTGAGGCAAGCAAACTGGGTCACGACAAGATCGTCGATCTTCTCATTCGACGTGGATGTTCTCTAGATCATATCGATGCAGATTCTATGACCGCATTACATCATGCTACTGTTGAAGCACACCTGGGAGTTACAAAACACCTTTCGGCCAATAAAGCTTCCATCGACATGAAAGGCCCAGCCCAGACGATCAGACTCCCATGCATCTCGCTGTCGGGGTACCTCACGCAAATATGGTCATGCTCTTAGTTCAACGGCAGGCGGACGTCAACACGAGAGATGCACTCCAGCGCACTGCTCAGCATATCAGTGCGGCCCACGGATATGTTACGATCTGCGATCTGCTTCTGGACAATGGAGCTCAGCTGGAGAGCAGGGGGTCGCAATCTAAGACGGCTTTACAACTGACTGCCGAAGCAGGCCATTTCGAAGTTGTGGAGCGGTTGCTGAAGCGCTCCAACCTCAAACCAAATGATGCAGGCTTCCTCACAGCATTTTACGCTGCCGTTGAGGCTGGTCAGGTCCGTATAGCTGAGAGCTTCCTTAGTAAGGGGGTTTCGCTCAAAGGTCTCAAGAACGACTCACACAGACCTGTCACCTTGGCCGCGAAAAGTGGCAATTTGGAAATGCTCGACATTATGATCACCAGAAAATGTCGCATCAAGGAGAAGGATGCTAATGGCTCGACAGCATTACATTTTGCGGCCCACCATGGGCACCCACAAGTTATTATAAAGGCCGTAACAGCAAAAAAGGAAACGCCACTCCATCTCTCAGTCAAAGGCAGGCACTTTGCAGCAACCGAGATCCTACTAAGAAGCAAATGTGCACCCATCAGTCTCAAAGACTCGCAAGGCCAAGAACCATTACACTTTGCTGTCCGTGACGGTCTCGTGGATATCGTCAACCTCCTTCTCTCAAGCAACGCTAGCATCGCCACCGAAAACACATACGGATGGCGACCAGTACACATCGCGATAGCGTATGGGCACACCGGCCTTGTAGAACAGCTATTCTCTCGAGGCGCCAGCATTGAAGAGAAGTTAGGCGCGACATCTTATACCAAAGCACAGGCTCACACCACGGTCGAAAGCAGGTATCGGGCCGAAGCCCGATGGCCTTACCCTGGCAGCCGGCTTTTGCACCTCTCCATCGAATACGACCGAGACGACATCACGCGCTTCCTTATCAACAAGGGCGCTAAGGTCAAGTCGTCCTGCTCGGAAGGCTGGCGCCCTCTTCACCACGCCGCTTTCAACGGTAACGCAGCTATAGTGGAGCTGCTGCTCGAGATGGACGCGTACGTCCACGCTGTCACAGACGAAGGTACAACGCCGCTGGGGCTCGTGTTCCGCACGAGTGGAGACGAGATCGTAGGGGCAAATAAGCTGAGGGTACAGGAGCTACTGCATGTTGCTATGGCCGCGACGCAGAAGCAGGTCATGGATCAGCTGAAGGGCGTCTGGCAGTTCAAGGCGAAGACGGTGGAGGATAAGGATAGTGCACTGAGAGCGGCGGCGCTGGCTGTAGCTATGATTGAGGGACGAGAGACCTAAATCGGTAGCGATTCGTAACTAAGCGTGGCACAATCTCGCGGGCACACCTACCCAGTGTCCAGAATGGAAGGCTTTGGTGAGATGGAGGAGGATCAGGGTTGGATGAGCGTTCCTACTCAGCCTGGATGGGACCGTCACCGCCGCTTTGACGACAACAAACCGGTGCTGGTGCTGGCGCTGTGACTTAAATGGCGTTGCCTCTAACAACGCAATTCGAAGTCGCTGACGCCTGGGGAAACGAGAGACAAACGAAACAAGGGTTTGGGGTAAGAGGAAGATGACCACAGTATGTAATGGTTAAGGGAGAACAATAGTCTTTCGGAAGGAGGTTCGGGTGAGAGAGCGAGAGAGAGCGCGAGAGGGAGAGCGAGAGAGCCTAGCAATACAACACACTTATCACACATCAAAAGACCCTGATCTCGGAGAGACCAATGTAGCCGTACACAAGAATCCTAAAAGAAGGACATGGCGCCAGACCAGAGGAGATCAAGAAGCCATCTCGGTCTCAAAACACAACAGAATAAAGCACCTCGAAGACCTCACATGTCGGAAAGGATGATGCGGAATATACACGGAGCCTGTCAGCTGGCATGCATGGAACGCAAGAACTTAGCTTGCCAATTGCGATATGTAGGCGATACATCCAGAATCATTCGCCTGCCGTGCGTCGAGCGCTTCCACCGGGTGGCTGGCCCGGACGTCTCCTTGTACTCGTACTCTACATGGCTCGCCGCTTGTAGAGTACTCGCAGTTGAAGAGCGGCACCAGCAACCAAACCAGAGGGCCGTCGATGACGGCACGGCCCCGCTTGGGGTGTTCACGGGATGGTAGCAACCACGCGTCGCACTCCCGTCTTCTGGCAAACACGCCGCCAGCACTTCTACCCACGTCAAACATACAGCAAGCTCGGCCGAACCACTACCAGCGCCCACCCGGATCCATTATGGGGTGGACAATACCAAAGCGCGTGCCCGCCTTTCCCGACTCTTCGTCCCTCGAGTCCGGACCCCTGTCCCTCCGCTCGACAGGCTGCCTCAACCCATTCGGAAGCGGCCCCCCGGCCATCACGATTTGACAAGTCATGATCCAACGCCGAATACTCCACCATCCAGCCGTTGGGACACCTCAGCTGCAGCGGTGCGGTCGAAATCGGCTGTGGGTAACAGCCACAGCTGGCGCGAACCCCTTCGGTGCAGAATCGGTGCAGGTTGGACCAGGGCGAGGGGTAACCTAGGCGCGAGAGAGGGGCTGAGGAGGCTGGGTGGTTGTGGACTCCGGACGTGTTTGGTGGGAGCAGGGCGTTGCCGTCATCGTGTAAGAACTGTTGAAGTAGTCAGAAGATGATGACTGCGGGACAAGGAGCGAGCGGAGGAGTGGGGGCAGGTACGGTGCTTGGATGGAAATCTTCTGAGCGTGCGATGCCGGAAGGTCAGGCCAGGCCAGGCCAGGCCAGGCTAGGCGGAGGTGGAGGTGGTGGTGGAGGTGGAGGTGGCGGTGGAGGTGGGGTTAAGCAAGATGGTCGCAAGAAGTGTCATCACCAGGGAGGGAGAAAATATGCGGCGTTGATGCAGTCATATGAGCGTTTTCAAACCCATGGTGATATGGGTTTGACGAACCTTGCGCATAGATTTTCTAGATCATGTACTTGTACTCTACGTGATGGGAAGTATTCAGGATCAAACATTTCAATTCCACTGACATAGACGCGGGACTGAATTTTCCTTTCAGCGTTATTGATAGTTTCAAGCCGCCGGAGGATATTGCCGGACTCTATAGAAAGCTGGCCGTCTGCCTTGTAGGGCGTCTCGTCGTGGTTCAGTAGTACATACGTCCCTCGGAGCCCAATTTTCCGCCGGCCGAGCTCTCACAGACGGTCACCAACTTCACCCTACTACCTATACCCCACAAACGCACATCAGAGCTCTCATCCCCGCTAGTCGAACACCGCAAACAACTAACACCCCCATGAGACACAAGGTACCTACCTACCCAAGGAGCTGGGCGTATCTCCCTCCCTTCCCACCCATCTCTGCCGATCCAATCCCCACACGTCCTCACCGCCGTCGTCCAATCTACCACCGTACGTGTAAAACGTAGGTCGCTAATCGTGGTTAGACGCTGATCCGTGCTCCGTCGTCGACGAAAAGCCCCTGGTCTTCATGTATTGATTAACATGCTGCTTTTTCGGCCGACTCGCGACAACCGGCTCATATGTAGAGTACACCAACGTCTTCGAGGTGGTTGGTTCCCTCGCCGCTAGAGTGGCCTGTGACCGTCCTCTGGCATTTCCCCTCCACCAAGTTTCGTCTTGCGTCTTGTTCGCTGTGCGCGGAGGGGACTCGGCCTCGAGAAGTGCTGCTCCTTCATGTCCTCGTTGTTGCAGGGATGTCTGTGTCGCCTGGTGTGCAGCTAAGGGCCACTGGGTTCGTGATGATTGTAGCATGTGGCGTCCACGTAGCTCGTGCGAACGAACGCAAGCTCCGCCGTGGGCCCACTCATGTTAATAAACTTTGGAGTTGGACTTGGTTGAAGGCGTCGGTTGGTCTAGAGGGTGTTGCCCGATCTTGGGAAGGTCACCAATGGAGTGGAATGTCTGGAGAGTGGAGGCGGTTAGTCGTAGTTTTCGGTAATGGGAGGAGGAGGGTAAGTATACGTACAGAACTGGGTTACTAGATGCGTGAAGGGGAGTCAGAGCGTGGCAGCGCGTAGCGTGGTTGTAAGGAGGACCGATAGCTATGGATGGATAGGAGGAATAGAAGTAGCAGGCTGACGGTATGATGTTTGGGCGATGACAGTGACGACTGGGGAGAGACGAGGCGAAGGATGGGAAGAGTTGTCGGCTTGTGGAGGCGCCTCTGGACACTGAGTGAGGTGTTTAATAGTGGCAGTGCGTGAGCTTCCACACAATGTCGGTACGAATTATCTAATCCAAACCCAGAAGCAACAGAGTTGTGTGAAGCTGTCTTGAGGCAGTGGCTTGAGTCTCAATGGGTACCAAACTTTGACTGCTTTTCCATTCCATGTCAGATGAAGAAGTGTTGCATCTCAGCGCACACATTGCCGACCTGCGCTGCTGAAGTGGTGCACAGAGATTGTGACTATGTTCTTCAGATACAGTCTTTTACTGAGATTCCCCTTCAATACAATCGATCTTCTCCTTTACCACCCTTTCGACCGCCTCCCCTACGTCTTCGTCCCCACTGAGTAGATCATACCAACCCCTCGTGTCTTTCCTCTCCAGCAATCTTCCGGCCACATCCGCTACATCCGCCCTGCTAACCTTTCCTCTCGCAATTGTTCTTCCCAGACTCACCTTCCCAGTTGCCGCATCATCAGTCAAGCTCCCGGGCCTCAGAGAAATAGCTTGAAATCCGTCGTCCCGCTTCTTCGCCAGCGCTGCCAAGTGCTCGTCGGCTTCCACCTTGGCAGCATAATAGTGGGGTAGAACTTCGGTGTTGACTTTTTGACTCGACGCCCACTCATCGTCACTCCACCATGAAGGACGGTTGCGGCGGCTGCCGAGGTAGGATATCATAAGGAACTTAGAGATGGATGGGGTTGCGATGGCGGTGCTGATGAAATGCTTTGCAGCGTCCCGGTCGATAGCGTATGTACGTTCTGAGCCGCCTCTACCTCCGGCACCTATTATAAAGTCGTGAGCACTAAGAGTCGACGTCTGGTGGCCGGCACAGAAGTAATACCTGCGGAGAAGACAACGAAGTCCGGCTTCACCTCGTCCAGCACCTTCTGTGCGTCGCGATCACTTCTAACCTCCTCAAGACTTCGAACAAGAACGTTAACTTTGCCTGGGTGACCTTTTCCTTTGGACAGAATCTCTTCGGACTGAGAGGGATCCCTGATTAGGCTCGTGACGTTCCACGACCTTGCTAGAAGCATAGGTGTCAGCAGAAGAGAGACTTTGCCATGACCTCCAATCAGAAGTACACGTGGAGTCATCTTGAGAGTCTGTGTCTGCAGCCAATTGATTTGTTTGATCCAAAACGCTATATGAAAGTGAGATATCGCCTGTTGAAGTTCAACAGAGCGTAGGTAAGGTTGACGCAATCGGACCTCGGAGCGGCAGACTCGGCGAACGCAGGCAGGGGACGCTGCGTTATCCTGATCTCTTATGCATATTTGGTCGTCGTCAATATAATATGGGCAATCCAAGAAGGGCTATTCTACGTCACCCATAGCTACATGTAGATATTCCATGTTCCTTTGCCTTCGTTAAGATAACAAGTTCAGAGATTCAGTGATCAGCTGACTTTCGCGTCACTTTCGCGAAGTTCATGACGTCGCTTCTACCCACTTTACTTCTCCGTACTTCGTACCTTTGGAAATGGAACGATCTTCTCCTGAACGCCATGATAACCGATCCTTCACACAGTTTGTACAATTGACTTTCAGATGTATCAACCCCTGAACAAAGTAACAGCGGGAAGAGATTGGCGAGTCGATAGGCTTGCAGGAGGCTGACTTAGATGGTTGCTAAAGTCTTTTGCCTTATATCTACAAGCATCCGGACTGCCGCTTACCTCACCTCATCTGCACTTCTTCCACGGTCAAGCTGGGTGTAGTTGTGCCAGGAGGATCTTGGGCGTATTCAGCTATTGATGATGTAGTTTTGGAAGCTTCACATCCTGCATCATGGCCCCGCTCAAATCGCGTGTCCTTCAGAAGCGGACGTTGCTCCGCACAGTATCCCATGTCTTATCGGGCAATAATCAATCTTCGATTGGAATGACTCATCCCCGTTTGAATGCTGCCCTGGATAGCGTTTGACGAGAAGAGCAAAGATCACAGTCATGCAACGCCATGAGTGGCCATGGCAAAACCCCTGATGCTTGCTTCTAGGCAACAGGCATGTGGAGAATTCACTCACCGGCTGCCTACATCCTTCATACCATTTACCCCTCTCTTCCCTCTTCTTGAAGTCTATGAATTAACCTCCATCACCCGCATCTTTCATCGGAACTCAACAGCACTGAGAATTCCCATCACTACAAACCACTACCGTCTACCAAACCTACGCAAAACATCTATTACCATGTCGAACCCAGGAAACGTCATTGGAGGCCACAAGGCCAACCTCAACAACCCAAGTCAGTATATCTTTCTTCATCTCGGGTTGCACGAGCTAAATCTGTTCAGACACTTCTGACGAGTCCAAGCAACACTCCAAGGAGATTCTCAATCAAGAGGGAGTCGACACTGGAGGCAGCACTGGAGGTAGCATGGGAGACATTGATGACAGTGGCAAGAACCCCAACAATGTTGCTGGCGGTCTTAAGGCGTATGTACATTCGATCGTTGGACTTCACCACCTTGCTGACAGCTTCTCTAGTACCACCAAGAACCCCAACGTCTCCCAAGAAGCCAAGGAATCTGCGGAGCAGCGCCTCAAGGAAATGGGCCAGTAAGGGATAACCATGCGTGGCACGTCTCAGGCGTTTGATGTGAAAGGATGTGTGATGGACGGAATTTAGCGACTTGGCTCAATTCAATCACTCCTTTAAGGCTATTGTGGATTCTCTATGACAAGCTGTTGTGACGTGGGCTAGCTACTAGCCGCTACGCAAGGCACGTTCGTCCCAATCTAAATCGTGTTTGTATATATCCTCCGTTTAGGCATCCAAATTCTAGGATATCATGACTATGTTCTATAACATGTCAGCAATTAGACGTAGATTACACCAATTACTATAAATCGGATATGAGAATGAATGTTGTATTCATTGAGAGCTGCAGAGGATTTTGACTTGTATGTCTCGATCTCGGTTCTGCGGGTTTCGATTAGAGACACCAGACAATTACTTGAGAGCATTTTGGATAAATACTCCGATATATACCTCATACTCAGATGATGACTCCGCTATATCTCTTTACTACTAGACAACTACTATAACTACAACAGTGTTAAATAATAATGAAGTCAAAGAAGACTTATTACTCTAAGTGAAGCTACAATCACAAATAAGATCTGCATGATAGTAAGATCAAGAACATTCCTGAATGTTAAGACTTTCAGTTAAGATTTTGTTGTTTAGATAAGAATGAACGTGTGTTGAATTAGTCTCTTTTCTAGTATCATAGTTAAGATCATTCACATTAATTTAGCAATTCAGTTGTCTTCATTCAACATCTTTTAAACATGATAATGACGTCTAAGATGTGACTGTGATGTTCTCAGTCACTCTGTAATAGTTGTATAGTAGTGAAGGAATATAGCGGAGTCATATCTGAGTATGAGGTATATATCAAACTTAGAATCAAGTGTAGAGGTATACCGTGGGTATTCGCCGTAAATATTCGACTGCTGCCTTGAGTTGAACTATGCACTGGATACAGCGATGCTTGGTGCCTATTCCTACGCGCACAAGGCGCTGTCCGCAGCTGCAAGGTTGGATGGCAATCGATCCTTTGCAGAGATGGGCTGCTTATCTTGAGTTACACAAGTCAATTATTCACCATATATATCCGTTGAGGATACCTCCACGGACAACCCCACCCACTTGCAAGAATTAGGGACCGTCCCTAATCACCCGAGGTAGGTGACCGCTTCCGGTGTCGAGCTTACATCCAACGAACAGCGGCAATCAATGCCAGGGCAATCCTACCCTGACGTCCATGGCGCCTCCTAGCGGGAGACCATAGCGGGGCATAGCGGGGCCTCTTGTTCAGGGCAACTCAAACTCTGGCCTAATACGGCAGCCTCATTGGCGATCATCCTTTTTGACTCAAGAGCTGTGATATCACATCGATAGAAAGTTACTGATGAGCCACCCTAAGCCCGTCCCAAGCTTTACTAAGACGATGTGGCACATAGATCGGAGCTCTATTATGCCCTCCGTTTGTGCGGCTGTTGGGAGCCTGGCCTTACAAGAACGACTCGTTCCCTGAAATATGCTCATTACCTGAGGACAATGAGATTGACCTCTGTTCTATTGCTTGCTTTTGATTGAACTTCATTGACAGGCATTTAACACCACTACAGAGCAACCTGATAGCTTGACGGCGGCAAGACTTGAAATATAGACCGCTGCCTCCTACAGGCTTTGCGGTTCCGAAGATGTCGACTAAACCCGTCTTTGTTGCAACCCATCCCCGGGCATGCTCTACGGCATTCGAAAGGGTACGTCGCATTCCTACTCTTCCCCCTCGAACGCGGCTGATATGTTCTCCATGTTGTAGGTCTTTATGACTCGCCGCGATACTCTAACCTGCGTCCACGAACCGTTCGGAGACGCCTTCTACTTCGGCCCTGAGAGGCTGAGCGAAAGATATGAGAAACATGAGAAAGACAGAGTTGATAGTGGATTCGGTAATTCCACGTACAAAACAATTCTGGACAGGATTGAGAGAGAAGGTTCCGAGGTCCGAATCTTCCCACCCCGTGTGATGGTGCTTGAAGAATAGCCCTCCACATATCCTTTTGCCGTTGTCTTTTGCTATAATCGAGATACCATTTAGATCATGCATGCATTTCTACAATTTAAAGAAGTCAACTCTTTTCACATTCTTCTGTGCTTTCGCCGCCGTCTTTGCTCTCGCACTTCGCCAGACCATCGTACTTTTCCTTGACCGACAACAACAACAAGCCGAGACTATCACACATGGCGCCTCCTCTGCGCCTCCACCGAAGCTTAGCGACCACCCGCCATTGTGATGACCGATATCATCTTTCGTTCGCTCTAGTCTCTTTTGCAGAACGAAAGACAATCTGCTCCTCATTGTCCATGCAATGTTGCGAGTTCAGACCATCGTTTTTCATTTCCGTACGACGTTACTTACCCACCACCAGGGCAAACGCCTCTTCATCAAAGACATAACCCACTACCTCGTCCCTCCCAACGGCAAACCCGCCTCCATCGCCCCGTCCTTCCTCCGCACCAAGAAAGGCGTGGGCACAGAAGCCAGCTCAGTCCTCACAACCGCGGCATCGCCCTCCCCCGACGCCACCGCCGTCGAGACAAACGGGAGCGCGAACGGTACAGCACTCAAACCGCCGTACCCCTACCCCACGGCCGCCGAGCCACACAACCCCACCGTGCTCCCAGCCGCAATCCTCAAGCAGTTCCACTTCACCTTCCTGATCCGCCACCCGCGATCCAGCATCCCGTCGTATTACCGCTGCACGATTCCCCCGCTTGACGAGGTTACAGGCTTCTACGACTTCATGCCCTCCGAAGCCGGCTACGACGAAGTCCGTCGCGTCTTCGACTACCTCCGCAGCATCGGCCAGATCGGGCCCAACGTCGCCGGGCAAGCCGATAGCAACGGAGCCAACCAGCACGACACACACGACAAGCACAATGCCACCAACGGCACCCCCGACGCCACCACCGCAACGACCAACGGCACCACCCCCTCCTCCTCCACCTCGAACCCCGAAATCTGCGTCATCGACGCCGACGACCTCCTCGCAAACCCGTCCGGCATGATCGCCGCCTACTGCAAGACCGTCGGTCTCGACTACGACCCCCGCATGCTAAAATGGGACACGGAAGCCGACCACTTACAGGCAAAAGCCGCGTTCGAGAAGTGGACGGGCTTCCATGATGACGCTATTCAGAGTTGCGAGTTGAAGGCTAGGGGGTGTGTATGTTTTGCCTTTTCCTCTGCTTTTGTCGTCTTCTTTTGTTGTCGTTTGTGTTTTGGTTTTGTTTTGCCCGGGGGGTGGGGCGTGGAGGTGCTGCTACTGGTGAATTGAAACGGGATTGGAAGCGGAGTGGATTCGAACAATCGAAACTGACATCCCCTCCTACCACAAGACAAAAACCCCCAAAACACCACACGACGAAGACGAGGAGTGGAGAGTGAAATACGGCGACGAGGGCGCTAGGGTTATTCGTGAGACGGTCGATGCGAACGTTAAAGATTACGAGTATTTGAAGGGGTTTGCGTTGAGGGTTTAGAGTGGAAAGGGCGTGGGTGGAGGGGTTGGTTAGATGGTTGAGGCGTGGACGGTGATGATGGATTGGATTGGAATGGAATGGATTAAATTGGACTAAATTGAATACTTGAAGGGGAGGGAAATTGCCCACTTTCTAACGGCCTCGACGATATTCTCCTCTCGCTCTCACTCTCACTCTCACTTCATAGCTAGCTAGCTTCTTTAGTACACGCGTCTCAAAGCTGCATCCGTCTAACGCGACGATTATATGTAACATGCCATCTCGAACTAAAACCACGCGCGTCATGATCGTCGTCAAACAGCACTATACCCACCCCTCGAACCCCCGCCCTGCACCGTATTCACGACCCTCCTCATCCAGTCCTTGAGCAGGTAGGGGATATCGCGGATGGTGTCTCCGTGCGGGAGGAGGTCCCAGCCGCGGGCGCCGTAGCGGTTGTAGTTCAGCCAGGAGCCGAAGATGAGGTATGTTGCTGTTGCGAGGAAGGCGCTGTTGGGGTTAAATCGGGTGTTAGTGTAGTTTTTGGGGAAGCTGGAAAACGAGAATAGGGGTTGGAGGGATGGGGGGGTAGAGGGACGGACACGATGATGAACCAAGTAAAGAAACCCCAATGCCGACTCCGGTTTTCGTCACCACCGCCGCCGTCCTTCGCGTCCTCGCACGCGTGTTTTGTGAGCCATTCTAATCGCAACACATCGATCTCGTCGACAGGGCCGTAGCCGATGAACCTCAGACTCCTCTCGTCCTCATCTTCCGTCTCCCTTACATCCCTCCTCCTTTCCTCTTCCCCGTCCTCCTCGCCCTCCAACCCCGTCCTGTGCGGATCACAGATAAATTCAATGACAGCCTCCTGCTTCCGCCCCTTCTTCCGGTCGTCGAACGGATACATGCCCCCGTGCATCTCTAGCCTCACGCCCTCTTTCTCCGAATCGGCGTGTGACGAGGACGTTTTTAGTCGCGTCCATTGAGGATCCAAGTTCCGCCCGGACTCGGTGGGATAGTTGCCGGCGACGGGGATGACGCCGGAGATGGTGTCCGTGTCATCTGCGGTGTTGTAGGTGTGTTCGATGCCGCATACTAGAGTGATCACATGTTAGAAGCTACCGGCAACCCCACAGAATACGCTCCTGGTTCACACCCCCCGGGGATGGGTATTTGATGCGCGCGAAACGTACCTTGTGTCCCACTCCTACACTCGTCATCTTTCGGCACGCCTTTTGTCCGTTTGAGAGGTTTGCACACGTCGACGGTGAAGGTGGTGTTGACGACGCTGGGTGGGTGTTGCCGGCTCCAGGTCACGGAATGTGGGCCGTCGAGGGCGCTGATGTCGAAAGAGACGCCGTCGACGCGGACGTGTTTGCAGTCGATGGAGACTGTGGAGGAGAGTTGTGGGAGGAGGAGGAGGAGGAGGGTTGGGAGGAGTGAGGGTTCTCGGTGTAATCGCATGGTAGTTGGTTGGCGGGTTGTGGGGGGACGGAGGAGGAAGGTAGGTTGTAGGCCAATAGGTATCAAAGGAGTGACAAGAATAGGAATCAGTCTCGTAGAAGTGGTAGCGAGGTTCGCGGATTCGTTGATGGATGGCAGTGATTATGGCTAAGGTTGATGACGGATCTTGCGAGCTGTACTCGTATGAGTAACTTACCTGGAGAAGCTACTCACGGAAGCGGTTAGCTTTGATTTTTGTCCCAATAGCAGATGAGCATCCACATCTCGACCATGTATCAAATGCCCGTGCACGTCGACTCTCACCCATCATGAGGGACGAAGTAGCCAGCATGAGACCATTATTGAGAACCAAGACATCTACAAGACATCCATTCAGGTGTGCACAGTAAACACGATGAGAGCAGCTTCAACGACAGTATCTCAAGCTCCAATAATCCACCGGCTTTCTGTCGCCATCTACATGTTATCTCTGCGAAACTTTCTAAGACACCTACGAACTTCACTTCGGATTCAGGTGGACAACCTGGGTGAGGTGAAGAATGTGAAACTATCACTCAAGCAAAATGACTGCGTTGCAATATATGTCCGCAACGCATCTCTCCAAATATCCATTCATATTGCTGGATTCTGCCGCGCGCTCTCGGCAAATATTCTCAACTGGGGCCTTTGAGCAATGGTGCTACTGGTTTTAACCCTTCTCTTCAGGTGGCAGGGGCCCAGCCCTGAACTTGGCGAATGGTGGATTCGTTCGTCCTCTGGTTGTTGCATCTCTTTTCCTCCAAGACAAGCTCAGCGCCTTGAGCGGCATCGCAGCATTAAGAGGAGTATATCTACCCTCAAAGCTACTCCGCCTTAATGCGATTTCGATAAACAAGCTGCTCTTGATGATACCTCTGTTTCAAGGAAGCTCTCAGCTTCGGAACGATTTCGAAGAGAGTTTCATGTGGAGAATGCCTTTTCGCCAGTGTCGAAGAACTCTTCTGCGTTCGTCCGTTCATCCGCTTCCTATGGGGTCGTCCCAATCTCATCATGTTTGCTCTTTGCATCGTCGTCCATACTTCATGTTCCAGCGTGGGATCTTGGTTTTGGCTTATCCTCCAGACTTGCCATATCACCTACAGCGCGGCTTTATCGCTTCTGATAGAACTAAAACCCACTTCCACAAATATGTGCATCTCTCCGCAAAGACCCTAATTACGCGCCCTGTCCGGTAGAGTCTCATCAGCAGTGCTGTTCTCCAACCTTTCCCAGCGCCAAACAAGCGATGGGTACGCATACTACTCAGTATTTAACAACAGGCACAGAGGCAGAGAGGCAGAGAAGACAGAGCTGAGGAGAGATACCCTGGTGGAAAGCCTGCGCTGACTCATGATGATGCGAATATGGAAAAACACCGAGCGCGGAATAGTACAAAACAATTGCTGTAGGTATGGATTTGGGGAGTGGGGAGTATGCTGAAGCCGAAGTTCGGAACAATAGTGCAGGGAGGATATGTAAGGGGCTATGTTCCGTTACTCCAGTGTCTGATGCTGTAGCCTTGGATGAAGTGCAAAGCGGTTAGGGCAATTGGCCTTGGGAGTGCGTTGGTATTAGACGACATTGCAGATGGCCGAGGCTGATGGGACTGCAATCTTCCCGTCGTTGATAGGGGTGATAGATAACACTCACCATCAGGTAGTCAATCCAGCTTGTAAAGACGTTGATTCTACGAGCAATGCCCATCTTAAGTGTCTGACCGTACTGATGTCTTATCCTAACACGAACCCAACAAATCACAGAACCAGTAGCCTCCATACCCCTCTGAATGTGAACAACACCTCTCCGTATAGTCCTGCAAGGGGAGATGGAAGTAGAGTACAAAAGCAGCAGTCAGCCACCCCCTGAACAACTGTAATAGAAAATGCCGAAACAGAAGCTACCACGCAAGCACACCGGAGGCAGTCAAGAATGAGATCAAGACATCAGTTGTATATAAAGCTAAGAGCTGAATCATATCACAATATAAATATCTGCAACGACCATCTCGTGGTGTATGTATATATTTGAGATCATCCAGGACACTCCCCTGCACGCGGATCACCGAACATCCAGAATGTCGCTCATCGCCGTCGAGGTCATCTTGGGTACAATGACCCAAAACCCTCATCAACCGCAATCAGAAAGCATAACCACCATCACCACCATCACCACCACCATCACCAACCTCATATACTATACCCATAAACCCAACACTCACATCCCCGCTCGTCGCCGTCGCCCCAAGGCCCCTCAACCCTGAACCAGTGAGCAAGAAAACCTGAACGTACGCAGACCGGCGTTGGTCTAGCTAGCAGTACGATACGTCCTCCACAACGCCAGTAAAGTACATCCCTCCTGCTGGTGTGGATAGCTGAAGCTTCCTGTGTTGAAAGGCACTGTCACATTGCAGAGTGTGGGGCTTTGTATCGACGCACTCCGCAGTTGAAGTAAAGTATCTGCTCGGAAGCTGTCTGTTTGATTGGTTGAGTCAGGGGAGAGGTCAGACGTAACTGTAGAGTACGTCGCGGACCCGGGATTTTATCCTTGGCCGATTCAGGTTTTGTTCCTTCATCGCGCTCTTGCTTGGCTTTGATCCAAGAGTTATGGACCAGGAACTCGGAAACTATGGCAGGTCGTAGAAGATTGAAAGAAGACGCTTGCGAGGCGCTACGATCTTAAGGGTCATGCCGCGTATGTTTACTCCCTTCCCATTCGACCGTTTACCGGATCAGCTGCATGTGCCGATCGATGCATCTACTTGTACAAGTAAGGTGGTGCGTGTCCTTTGCCTTTGCCTACGCCATCTGTAGGTTCAACACGGTAGAAACTGGGAAGTGAGCGAATCGTAATTCGATCAGGCGCACGCAGTAGCACTACTCTGACGCTGTCCTCATGACGACCATAAAACGCTACTCCTGAATTCTCCGTACTGCAACATCGACTCTGGAATGTCCATGTACTCAATGTAGCGTTCGTACCGGTGCGTCCTCCAGTTTGATCAAGTCCTTCCTCACAGACATAAGCCTTATTCAGATCTCTGACTGGACCCCTTAGCATCGATCGCTTCCAGAACGTTTAATTGACTTTCGTTTATCGGTGTCAACACGTAACGCACCCTCTGCACGGCCACACTTGTCAACGTAGTCCATATTCCACCAGCGTACCTTCACAAAGAACCTCCACTTCGCAATGGACACCTTCAACATGACCGTGACGAAGATCCCTCATCCTTTCTACCCAATAGAAACCGAGATTGTGGGATATCTGGCGAATGAGTGGTCTGTTCCTACATTGCTCGGCGTCTTCGCTGCAGGCTGGGCAGTGATCCTCGCGGCCACGTTGGCAGTCGTGAAGCGCCATAACCCGACCTTGCCATCTGGGGAGAAGGCGGTCATACTGTGGTTCATTTTGTGTAAGTTGAACCAGTCCCATCTTTCACACGGTCATTGCTGACGCCCCATACTAGCTGGCACCATCCATCTTTTCTTCGAAGGTGTGAAGCAGCCAAAGTACCCTTGTTGGTGGGAGCCAGTAATTTGATTGTTGCAGGATACTTTGCCCTTAACCACACGCGCATGGGAGGAGCGCAGGATCTCTTTGGACAGCTATGGAAAGAATACTCGCTCTCCGACTCCCGATACCTGACCTCTGATCCTTTCGTCCTGTGCATGGAAACTGTCACCGCTGTAAGATCTTCTTCTCCCATAGAACTCCTTCATTACTAGGCTATAGAAGCGTAGACTGACCGACCTATCTCACTCTAGGTGTGCTGGGGTCCTCTCTCCTTCGTCGTTGCCTGGTTCATCACCAAGCAACACCCTCTTCGATACCCGCTTCAGGCACTGGTCTCGCTAGGACAGATATACGGCGACATTCTATACTATGCGACAAGCATGTTCGATCACTACCACAAGGGATTGACTTACTGCAGGCCCGAGGGTTACTACTTTTGGTGCTACTACTTCTTCATGAACTTCATCTGGATTGTCATTCCTGGAAGTAAGTCATTGTTTACAATGTTGACACGGCTTGGCCACGCTTTGCTATCAAATCAGAGACTAATGCGACGGTTCCGACCAGCCCTGCTATACCAGAGCATCGATGCTACCGGAAGAGCTTTCAAGGCGCTAGACAAGATGTCTAAGAGCCTGCAAGGAAACGGCCACGTCAAGAAATCAAACTAAACTCAAAGACATAGACTGCAAAATCGGTGGTATCGACGGACATTTGATATACCCTGCCGCAGCGGCCTTGTGCGATTTCTATTCTTTCCTTCCGCTGGCTCACAAATCATGTTATGCGTCCAATTGCGAGTCGTTCAGCGTGTAATGTCATAGACCATAGAGACCACTAACTCTAGAATCAGCCTTGATGCTTTAGGCAGTTTATGCATTCGCCGTTACGGACAGGCCGCCTGAGAAGATGTAGAGTCCCGTGACGCCTCAATGGTGCTGTCATAGCGGGCAAAGTGGCCATGCGATGATGACATCAAATGGACTAACGTATGGCCAGATCCTCAACTTTTTCAACAGTCAACAGTCAACAATCACATCAACAACTTATAATTAATAATATCTTAAGATTCTGTTTATAACGATTTTGTATAAACTAGATTTTCCCATGAGATTTAGTAGTTTTTTGAGGCGTGAAGTTGTGTATATGCAAATGGTTATATATCTCTCTATTTATCTCCTCATCAAACAGCTTCAAAACAGAAAAATTGTTGCACATCAAGACAAAATCTGTGTACACTTATGTAACTCATGAAAGACATTTAACACATTGATATCAGTTAATCTGTAAACTTTCCTTGAACAGAATACACATTTTCTGTAGAGATTGTTGAATGTTGAAAACATTGAAATTGTCTGACCTGAGAAACAGTCAAATACATTACTCTTTTACTTTTACTTTGACCATTGAGTTCTTCAGACTTTCAACACTCTTTAAGTTCTTCCTAGCGCGATAGATCTGAATCTCTAGCTCTATTTTAGGGATCATGCACCACCAAAGTTTGGTGATGTGCATGTGAATCATCGGGTGTGTTGCTATGGGCGATCCAAAAACAAGCTTCTCTGACTGGTCCACGATTACAGATCTCCAGTAGTCCTGGAATTCCTCAACGCCAAAGCAATCTAATCCATTGACGGTTTTCATTGCTTGTCGCATCTTTCAAATATCCCATATGCTATCTACAGAACTGAGTAACACATCGCAGGCACTGATGTGGTCTGCGGACGGTGCGTAAACACAAACTTCCCGGATGCCGTCGGAGGCTATTCTTCTTCCTTCCAGATTCTTTCATCTTCAGGTCCACAAACTTGTGGACTCCCCTCTAACATCATGTGAACCTGCTGACCATGGTAAAGAAGGTGATGCCCGCCCCCTCCGCGCCTCGGCGCTCCTCTCAACGTCGCGATAACAACAACACACCCACAAAGCCGAAGTCGGTCGATGTTGGCACAGCTCTAGGCCCCTACGATACTAACTCTATTCGTGATCGCGTTCGCCAATGGCAAGCGCAAGGTGGAGGCGTGATTACTGCATCCGGCATCCTAGTGGACGATGAGGATGAGGAGCCGAATTCCGCGACGATCAGGAAGCGAGAGGACCCTGAAAAGCGGACGCCGGTAAAGTCAGCGGATGTTGACACGGATGGGAATGAGGCTAGCACATCGAAGAACAGAAGTGGCCGGCCAAAAAGCAGGATTGAGGATGAGGAGCAGGACAGAGATAGGAGCGGTACTGCGCCGAGGAAGAGAGTTGTGAGTGACGGGCATTGGCGAAAGAAGAGGAGTCCGCCGAGAAGAGTAGCTACCGGTGGGCCAGGGGTGAAGTCCGCTTCTTCAACACCAAGAGGTACGCTACCTGATGACGGCATCCGTGCAAGAGCTATACCCGAGGAAGAGCCGGAGAGAAAACCCGTAAGTAAAAGCGCTACGAAAGCACAGGAGAAGAGGGGGAATATGGGGGACGATGGCATCAGGGTATATGTAACGCCACCTGGATCGAGGAGGGAATCTGAGCACCTGAGGCCGCCAGAGGATGGCGACTCGGGAAGCAAAAGTGAGGACAACAATGATGCCGAGAGAGCAGGCTCTAATACGACACCGTCTCCGTCAGGCAAGACTGAACCTTCTACGCGGGAAAAGGAGAAGTCACCCAAGTTTAGCTCTTCTGCAGCTAGGGAAGAGTCGAAGAGGCGGAAAAGCAGTCATCGGAAGGACGCTACCCTGGAGCGATCGCCGAAAGCCGCTCAGGGTGCCTTTTCGGCAGGGAGGAATAGCGCTAAGTCGCACAGAGTGAGCATACTAAGTCAGGTATTCGATGAGTCGAAGAAAATCTTCTCAAAGCCGGAACTTGTACCCATCCAGCCGCCTAGAATACCGAGCATTGAGGCCTGGCTCAAAGAAACGCCTGATCCTTTTATTGATGGTCAGGACCCGCCAATTGAGATTCCTGCACCATTAAGTACTGGCTCCAGAGGAAAGAAGGTCTTACCGGAAGAGGCTATCCCTGAAGATCCGAACAAAATATGGGACGCTTTGGACAATGATGAACCTGGCAAGTTAAGCGTTAATGGAAGCGGTAGCAGGAGGCGAAGGCGTGTGCGAAGCTCAGCGCTATACGAGGACAATCCATTCTCAACGGATCTAGGAACAGCATTGCCTTTGGATAGCTCGAAGACTACCTCGGCCGCGAAGTTAGTAGACATGGTACAGGAAAAAACTGATCTCTCAGCGCAGTCTTTGAAGAGGAGAGGGCCGAGACGTGGTACAAATTCACCTACAAACGACGGACAAATACTAGCACCACGGAAAAAGTCATTCACTAGAGACGAAGACCTCTCGACCATCACTTCCTCACGCACTGCATCATCTGTCGAGCCTTGTAATCTCAAGTCCTCATTACGACCTCCAGGACTCAACCTCAAACGGCCGTTTCCATCAACTGGCGTGCACAGATTGTCGACCATTGCATCTGTAGAGACCTTCCAGACAAGAGCCGACAACGCCGTGGGAGCCTCCGAAGTTTCACGAGTCCCTCCGTTACCGACAGAGGCGGGTGATGATATTCCAGATTCTGAGGCAGGTGATACTTTTGATCCAGATTCACTGCCGGGAAGGCACACCAGCCTCAAGCGACGCCTTACCACACACGCTGATCTGATATCCGTTCTGTCGCTTCCCAGACGAGGTAGCAAGAGCATTCAGTCCGCGAGGAGCATACGAACGAACCGTAGTAGACTGGCCACAGCTACTATTGGCGATCTGATGAAGGAGCTGTCGTCAGATGAGACCAAGTATATGCGCGAACTCCGAACACTGGTAGACGGTGTCATACCAGTCTTACTGACATGCGTTCTCTCAAAATCCGACTCCGCTGTGGCGGCTGGTCTCTTCAGTCCCGCGGCCAATTCGAGCAATGATCCTAATTTTACTCGACCAATCGTGGACATGGGCATTGCGCTTGAGCGTCTCAAGGCACTACATAACCGCATTCCGCAGCAAGATCCGGGTTCCTTGCTTACTTGGGCACAAGGAGCTCAAAGGGTGTATGCCGAATACATGAAGGCATGGCGGCTGGGATTTCAAGACGTTGTTGTCAATCTCGCGCCTGCCGTTGAGGGGGATCCGGCTCACCTAACAAAGACGAGCGCCCAAGAGGATAGCTTGGATGATGGACTGCAACGAAACAAGGACGGAGATGTGGTCAATGGTGATGGCGAGAGGGTGGATGTCGCTTTCTTGCTAAAACGACCGATGGTCAGGCTGAAATACTTGGCAAAGACGCTGAAAGGCATTAACTTCATCATGCCCTCCGCTGAAGCTGACACTCTGGCAACGAAATATCAGAACATGGTTGTTGATGCTCGACATCGCTTAAATGAAGAGCGAGCTAGACTCGAAGACCAAGCAGCGGCCAATATTGATCCTACACGAGCCCGAGATCCTCGGACTCTTGCACCCTTGATAGGCGTTATTATCGACCACACACGGCGCGTACGGGCTCGGGACTACTTCAACTTGGCTTTGCAACACTCGAGCGGGCAGCGTGTGGATTGCAGAGTCGAGTTATTGCTTCGAGACGACGCTCCTGAGAAAGGGAACAGCGGAGACTTGCTCATCTGCGAAGTCGACAGTACTGGTCGATGGCTGCTCTTTCCTCCTGTTCAATGTGGACGCGTATCCGCACGGAATGGAGACTTGAAGGGCGAGATCGTGACGATGGTGAGGGGTCTACACAGCCAAGGACAAGAGTGGCAGGAATTGATGGTGCTTCGAACGGACGAAGAGGCGGTAGGCTTTGAATGGGTGCAGATGTTGGGTCTAACGCCAGTGCCACCCAAGATTACGAGGACGCAAAGCTTCGTCGATCGACAGGAGAGACGCAAGTCGACCGTTGCATCTGCTTCACTTGGTCTTGTGCCAATTGCGCCTGCAACGCCTGGGAAGAGCAGAACGCCAAGTCCGAGGGAGATGGAAATACCAATCGGGGAGCAGGCCGGGAGAGCATCCAAAGCATGGACACCGACGCACGAGAAGTCGGAACGTGAGGAGCCGATGTCGCCTGTGTCAGTCCACTCAAAGCAACGAGCGAGATTACAGAAGAGCCAGAAAAATGTCTCAGCTTCTCCCCCGTCTACCCTCGTGTCATCTCCTCAGAAGGGACAAGCAGATCTAAGGACACCGTCAAGCCAGCCTTCGGAGCTACCTGAGGGGCTCTCAGATCCACTATCCACACCAAGAAGCATCGATGAAGCCCCAAAATTCGCTAGCTCAGGGCCAGGCTCCGGGTTGAGGAGAGCAAAGGATAAGAGACAGTCACGGCACGCTGATGACTTCTTAGCAAGTCCGCATTCAGCGAGGGTTTCATGCCTTGACGATGCGCCGAAGAGCCCGTCGCATTCAGCCCAGAAGATGAGCGGGGCTGATATAGGCTCAAGAGTAAGGAGGACAAGCCCTGAGACTAGCGGATCCAGAAGTCCTGAGTTCCCATCTGCCGATCGATCTGCGAATGCCAGGTCGGATTCAAGAGATGGTCATAAAAAGAAGCGCCCGTCGTACCATCGTCGTCATTCGTCTGTGCCATCACTAGAGCTGCCAAATATTCCCAAAATTCGAAAGGATAGCCCCCCAACGACACAAATCAGTTCTCCATTCGATGAGCCGGAATGGCCGGCTCCCTCGGCTGCAAGTGAGACAACTGCCCATAGCCCTTCAAAACTAGGAGAGAAGCGTCCAGAAAGGCAAGAGAACGAGCTTAAACCAACTACACGCGAAGAGCCGCCGTCTCCTCCTGCTCACCGGTCGCCAGGTCCTGTGCAGCTTAAACAATCGAATACACCAAACCTGGGATCCCCAAACTCAGCGCAGAAGGGTAAACGGCGGCCGTCATCGCCTTTGAAGCACGAGTATGAGCCATCAACGGCCTCGGAGTCGTCCTCGGATTCTGACGCTTCCACCGTAGAACGTCATGAGGCAACATCGGTCTCAGACTCTTCATCAGAGGAAGAGCTAGAAGATGGCGATGCTCCAACTCCACTACTTCCGATGGGCGCTCTTCATCGTGATACCAAGATATCTCCTCAAGGATCGCTGTACTCATTGCCCAATGGCACCCTTACTCCATCGCAATCAGCCTCGCAAGCTCCATACAAGACAGTACCCGCACAACCAGCCAAAGCAACAAAGACCATTGCGTCAATCTTCTCCTGGTCAGATAAAGGGACATGGGAAAGTCTTCACCCGGACGAGTGTAGCATCGTAATCACCCCAGGCCTCGTCGAGGCCTTCGAAATGAGTGCCGCACATTCCAAGCCAATCACTACCACTGATCGATCGGAGACCGACTCGGAACTCTCATCGGTATCACAAGAATGTGAGAGACCTTTAATAGCTCTTGAGTTGACTCCACTAGTCCCTCTTCGCCGAGGTACTGCACTGGACATCAGCGTGCGCTCACCACCAACACCGAGCTCAAAGATTACCTCAAGCAACAACATCATGTTCCGGTCTCGAAACCCTGAAGAATGTGAAGCTCTATACGCTCTCTTCAATCACTCCCGTATCAACAATCCCACCTACATTGCCCTCCAAAACGCAAGAGGACCTTACAGCGAGTCATACAGCTCCATCCTGAGTCGTCAATTGAGTGGGCGTGGAAATAGGGGCAGCAGCTGGTTTGGATGGGGAGCAAGCAAGTCAAGCTACCGTGCATCTAGCGCTCCCACACCCAGCATCGCTCCGTCCGAAAGCAGCATCGGGACCAGGACGTCAGCTTTCTCTGCACTCAAGCGCTTCAGCTCCAGCGGTAGATTGTTCAACATTCCCCGGTCAACCATCACCTCCAGAAACGGCAGTCGCTCGAATAGCATCTACTCCACCTCTTCCGGCTCCGGCACCAGCTCTCCGGTGGCATCGTTAGATCTAGCAAAGGGATCGCCTATAGGTATCAGCAATGCTAAGATCCGCCTTTATCAGCGCGAAACAGCGTCAAAATGGCGAGACATGGGTTCCGCGCGTCTGACCATCATGCGGCCCGTCAACGTCTCCCATCCGCCCAGTTCACCGTCCGGATTGTCCAAAGCCCACGGATATACCGGCCAAGAGAAGCGTATCCTCATCAACGGCAAGACCAAAGGCGAGGTTCTCTTGGATGCGTGTCTGGGCGAAAGCTGCTTCGAGCGGATCGCGAGGACGGGCATCGCGTTGAGCGTGTGGGAAGAGGTCATGGGGCCTAATGGGGAGGTTGGTATGGTGGGTGCTGTTGGTGGGGTCGGGGGTACGAGAGCGAGGGTTTATATGATTCAGGTGAGTTACTCAACCTGTACTGGATGGCTACGGAATGAGAATGAGAATGAGGATGGGGATTTTGGCAAGTACTGACGTGATGCTGCCGATAGATGAAATCGGAGGCCGAGACTGCATATACTTTCTCCATTGTGGGGAAGTTGAGATATTAATCCACCTCGACTTCAATATCTGACACGATCAATCAACACTGTCTTACCTCTTACGAGGCAGTACGTACGAACGATCAATCTTCTGTATTGCTATTTGTACCATGAGCTCCTCTACAACATCTCCTACTCGCAATCTCTGCCCGTCTCCAATTTTCTTCACAACACACATACGGTGCATAGCGTTCACATCTCCAGAATTCTTGAACTAGATACATACGGGCGTCCCGTTCCGTTTCTCTGTCTTTAGTTCCATGTTCGTCATGTCATATCTTGTCAGGTAGGTAGGTAGCCTGGGAATCGACCACCTCACATCCCGCAGTTACAGCATACAGCACGGACGGTATACCATGTTAAACGGAGTAAACAAGCTGGTGGCATGTCGAGCTCTCTCTTGTCCAAAAAGCGAAGTGCTGTAGATAGGACACGACGGCGGGTTGTCAATCGACATAGATTTCCGCTATTGTGTTTGTGTCTGTGTCACATGTCTGCGCGAAGTAAGATTACACTAGTAGAAGTCCATTGTTCAACATTCTAGCAGAGAATATTCCGCGCGACAATGATTCCAGGCCTTGTTGCGACAACAGCTCGTAAAGAGCCCACGTTTCGAGGGAGCCCAAGCATGCCCTATTGCAGACGCGACTGGGCCCCACGTCGTTGGGAAAAATTGAAATTCCATTCATCTTCTAACCCCGGGAGTACTGGACTGTCAGTGTTGTGATCACCACTCAGAGAGCGTTGAGTAGCGGGGACGTATGATTGAGAAGATGTGAGCCGCTACACTGGGATTTCATGGTGGGACGGCCGTATCTTTTTTGCGATTGCAGAGGTCGTTGGAGCGTAGACTCTCTCTTGAGTCGTTGACACACGATGGGCTTGCTTGAGTCATGTTGGAGGACGACGTGTCTGGTTGAGGAGAAAGATGTCTCGAAGCTGATGTCGGCTTACAAGTACTTTCGAGAGTGAACTCTTTGTTCAAAGAGACGGTTCAATTGATATATGTTATCGATTATATGAGTATATGGCGTTTCAGTCTTGGCTGAGAAGAGCTTAAGTCTGCGAATACGTTTGAAAAGCTGCGACGTAGTGGAAAAAACTCGCCTTGTACCGTCTTTCCTGCGTTGTGAAGTTTACATACTGTAACCCGAATTTGACGGTGTACCCCTGGCTCCACTCCAGATTATCCACGATGCTCCACGCGAGACAGCCCACGACATTGACTCCCTCGCTGATAGCAATGAGGATGGCGCGCATGTAGTCGTCGTAGTACATGGACCGGATCGGATCGAAGAGAATGTCGGCTTTAAGTTGCTTGAGCTCCTCAAATGGCTCCGCGAAGCCGAATTCGGAGACGGAAATGCCCCCCGCGGGCTTCCATGTGTCTTGGATGTAGTGCAGCAAGGCCGGGACCCAGTCGGTGGCCTTGTGCAGCCATGGCGAGCCAGGGTCGGCAGCGGGGCCGATGTCCCAGCCACCATCGTTGGATGTGTACGTGTATGTACTGTTGACACAAGCTGGGTAGAGCTTATTGCTGGCGTTACTGGTGCAGGCAGCGATACCACCGTCGGGAGCCGAGTAGAAATTGCTTGTGTAGGCGTCGTGGGCGAAGACGTCGCCGGTTCCGTTGATCGAGGATTTCTCTTCACTGGTGAGGTTTCGGAGGAACGTTGAAACATACCCCTTGAGGTAGCTCGGATAGTCGCCACCAAGCCAAATGGGATTCGCAAACCAGCCTTCGTTGAAGTCCCACGCCCTTTGGACGGCAATGGCGTCGTCTGAGGAATTAGTAAGAGGAATCTTATAGCCGCCGTTGGTCTTGAAGCTGATTGTACCGTTTAAGCCCATGGACTTGCCGAGATGGTAGGCTTGGGCGTGGGCGAGAAGAACGCTTTGGCCGCAGACGTAAGGTTGTTGCTTTGGCGGGATTGTTGTGGCTTTGAAGTAGTTTTCCGGTAAAGGGTAAAAAGAGCTTATTGGTACATTAGTCCTGTGAGCTTGAGCTGTACATGATCTTACCAAAAGACGATGGGTTCGTTAACGGTGAACCAGTGTTGCACTTTGTTTCCGTAGCGGCCAAAAACAACCCTTGCATACTCCACGAAATCGGAGACAATCTCCTCGCTCAGCCAGCCACCTTCAAGAGCATTACTCTCAGGACGCGAGATTAGATTCTTGATCAGAGCTCACCATAAAGGTTTTGCAAGTAAAGGGGTGTATCCCAATGATACCTGGATAACGCCTCGAGATCAGGGTCCGGCCGCACGGAGTTTGATCACGCAGGACTGACTCACAAAGTCACCACCGGTTGCACATTATACTGGAGACATGTATCGATCAAATCCTCATAATGCGCAAGCGCTTGTTCGTTGACCGGGCCGCGGCCGAACTGAAGGTGTCAGTTTGACATCAGAACGTCAATGTGCATCGATTACTCACTGGCATAATGCGGGACCAAGAAATGGAGAACGAGTAGTATGGTACACCAAGTGCTGCAATGCGTGCAATATCTGGCCAAGCGACGCTCTGTCAGGGAAAACCATCACATATTCTTGAGTTATAGCCAAAAAGAGGGCACAATGATAGTAGGCAAAAGGATATTCAGTGGGTTGTTCACACCACGAAAAGATCCAGCACCAATTGATGGCCGCCATCAAGACATGTTTCGGCCGCGGGGTAAAGGGCAAAAGCTCTGTATTAAAAAGTGATGTATTCTTCCTATACGCGTACCTTGCTTATAGAGGTAGTATTGATCATCAGCAATGTCTCCTGTCTGGTTTGCGACCGTGTATCCAGTTACTCGGTGTGTCAATACATCCCAGATACTCGGACCTCTGCCTTCGTCTTTTGCTGCACCCTCCACTTGGTAAGCAGCGCTTGCAACGCCCCACCAAAAGCCTTTGGGAAAACTCCAGCTTTCATTCTTAGCGTACATCGGCTGCTGCTGGCCAGTCGGGAAAGGCGAGTAATAGAGCGGCGGAGGCGGAATCAGCTCGTTCGTCGGCACCGGCGTTGGTGAGACAGTTGTATTTATTGACGCTACTTCAACGGGGCCAACGTACAGATCCCACATGTCTGGGATTCTGCTGTGAGCAACTCAGTCCGCAACGGAGATATGGAAGCATACCTTCGACGCTGATATCCACGGTGGTCGCGTAGAGAAGGGCATTAGCAGTTTGCGTTGCATTCACCAGGGTAGCCGTTGGCGCAGAGCCGTTGGCATACATCACACCATTGCTTGTTTGAGCAACAGCTGCGCCAGCACGCAACAGGAGAAGGACAAATACCAAGTCCATATTGACTTGAGGAGAATGAGAAAATCGAGGACAGTCTCGAAAAGCAGGACCTGCGGGCAAGAACAAGTGCTTTGTACGAGCTCACTCACTCAAGAAGCTTGCCATCCTAAAGTAACAGCTCCATCCTACGCACAGGCGGGGTACCTTGCTACGATCAATCGCAAGCTTCCAAGAAGAAATGTAACGTTAACGCTGTAAGACCCCTCTTTTCGAATAAGTCCGAAGAGTCGGTCGATGTACATGTAATTTCAAGCTTCATTACTGAATAGCGCCGAGGAAAAGTACAGTACGTTTGACCGGAGGCTTTCCCGAAAGTACCTGGCAATGCGGGGTTTAGTGGATGGTCTAGTGACCGCAGAACTAGGTACCTTACCTGGTATTTCCCTCAAAAGCTGGACTGTTCAAAGAATGATTGAGTCCCTGCAATTGATGGATTTGGCCTCATGCAGTCTTGGTTGGGACTGAAAGCACTTGAACAACTTTGTCATTCACTAAGCTCACATGCATGAAGTAATAAGCCACGAAGTGTACAGTTCTACGTCAAAAGTCTTTGTGAGCGGGGTTACCCCACCACAACTCCCATTGTTATATCATGTATAACTTTTCAACGAATTACCGGAGAGTCTTGTAGTTTTGTATGGTAATTAGTATTGTATAGTACTTAAAATCCCCAATCTCAGTTTCTAACTAATACTGAGTGTATCATCCCTCTGCCTCGATAACTGCATTTACCCTCGATTTCATGCTCTTTATTAACGTAGTTAATAACTCATCACTAAGCCTTGGCCAGGCTTCCTTCAAGGCCTCAAACAAGACCTTTCAAACCTTCTCATTGTTGCCACATACTTGCTCTATGTCGGGATGGACTTCATAGACCATTTTCTTTAGGTGAAACTAAAGGTGTTCAATAGAGTTTAGGTCAGGGCTGTAAGGAGGCCATTTCATAAGAGAAATGTCATGCTCTTCAAGCCACAGCTTCATGGTGTCAGCATTATGAATTGAGGCATTGTCATGCATGAAAATCAGGCTGAGGGTCCAGATTTCAAGCAGATTATCCTTCAAAATCTTGACATAGAACTGCACTGAGTACCCATTCTTCTTAGTCAATGGATCTCTTTTCATTTTGTTCAATTTTGACCTTTCTTTGCCCCAGAAAGCCTCTTACACCATCACAGACATGTCTTTGCCCTTAGGAACGGCCTGAATATTCTCTCTCTTTCACTTATCTGCTGAAGTTCAAAACACCCACTTCCTACTCTTGCCTGTGTCTCACTTCACTGAACACTTGTCTGTTCAAATCACTTTTACTCAGTTGTCATTGGTTCAATCCTTTCGTTTCTTCACTCAGGCAAGCCTTTTGACTGCATTCTTCTTCTGCAGAAGTGGACGCTTCTTCACAAGCCAATTGGTGAGTTCATACTTCTTGAGTATTCAATATACTGTCAACTTTGAGCAATTGACCCCCGTCAGCTTAATGAGCTCTTGATAGATGATCTTGGGCTTGACCTGAGCTGTGTGTATAATATGTCATTGTTCACAAAGAGAACAACACTTTGAACGGCCACTTCGGGGCTTGCTGACACTGTGGTTGAGTAGGGGGGCCTGTGAAATTGTTGACCTAATGGTTGATTCAGGCACTAAAAACTCCTTCTGAATTTCCGCAGTACTCGCACCCCTGAAACTGCGACCCACAATTAGTCCTCGCTCATATGGGGTCAATTCCTTACGACAAGAGGAATTGCCCGATATGGGCGTCAACGGGGTGCATGACATGGTTGTGGATGGGGGGTAAAGACAGTCACTTCATAATTGATCACGTCGCGAAAGGGTAATTTTGGCTAATTCGCGAAGACTTTTGACGTGTAACTGTACTAAGACGGAGCCTCATAAGATATTCGGCTAGTTCCGATCAAGTTGATAAGCTTCACATCTCAATGACATCAGATACTTACACCAACCAATTATAAACTCAAACGTGGGTGAAGCACGTGGATACCATAAGAAGTCGGAAGAACCTGCCAGCAGCTGCCATCAGAGAGCCAGTGCAACCTCCAACATTACGGAGTACTTTGGAGGACGCCTTGATATAATACAACATCTAAAATCTTATCCAACTTCGACTAATGTAATGCACAAACATTGAGGCTTGCGCAATACCATTATAGAGACGTATCGTCGTCGTCGTTTCATCGATTAGCCTACCAAACGCACTACCCGTCTCTACTGAGTAGTTACACATATAGAGATTCCAACAATGACTTCTGGCATGCAATTTACAGACCGAGCGCAGAAGGCGCTCGGCGACGCTCACGAACTAGCACAACAATATGCTCACTCTCAAATACTTCCCCTCCACCTCGCCGTCTCTCTACTTGACCCGCCGATTGACGAATCCAAAGATCAGCAGACAAAAGTCAACGCCTCGCACGCGCAGAGCTCAGCTCCTCTCTTCCGCCAAGTCGTGGATCGCGCTCATGGAGACCCTCAACTGCTCGACCGTGCTATGAAGAAGGCTTTGGTTCGGTTGCCGAGTCAGGACCCACCCCCGGAGCACGTTTCCATATCCCCTCCATTCTCGAAGGTGCTGAGGTCAGCAAACGAGTTGCAAAAGACGCAGAAGGATAGTTACATAGCTGTGGACCACTTGATCACAGCATTGGCGCAGGACTCAAGCATCCAACGGTGTCTCGCCGATGCGAATATACCAAATATCAAGCTGATCGATAATGCCATCCAGCAGATTCGGGGTACGAAGAGGGTTGATTCCAAAACCGCGGATGCGGAAGAAGAAAACGAAAATCTGAAGAAGTTCACCATTGACATGACTTCGCTTGCAAGAGAAGGCAAGATCGATCCAGTCATCGGACGAGAGGAGGAGATTAGACGAGTCATTCGGATCTTGTCACGGCGGACAAAGAACAATCCTGTACTCATTGGAGAGCCTGGTGTAGGAAAGACCACAGTGGTTGAAGGTCTTGCAGCGCGGATAGTCAACGCGGACGTCCCAGCAAACCTTGCAGCATGCAAGCTTTTATCACTCGACGTCGGTTCGCTCGTTGCAGGCAGCAAGTATCGTGGAGAGTTTGAGGAGCGCATGAAGGGCGTGTTGAAAGAGATTGAGGACTCGAAAGAGATGATTGTACTCTTTGTCGACGAAATCCATTTACTCATGGGAGCCGGATCAAGCGGCGAAGGAGGTATGGACGCAGCTAACTTGCTGAAGCCGATGCTGGCAAGAGGACAATTACACTGTATTGGTGCCACAACTCTGGCTGAGTATCGGAAATATATCGAGAAAGATCAGGCATTCGAGCGCCGATTTCAGCAAATCCTGGTCAAGGAGCCTTCAATACCTGAAACAATCTCCATCCTGCGGGGCCTGAAGGAAAAATACGAGGTTCATCACGGAGTGAATATCCTCGACGGAGCCATCGTCGCGGCAGCCACACTTGCGGCGCGCTATCTCACAGCACGAAGATTGCCTGACTCGGCTGTTGACTTGATCGACGAAGCTGCGGCGGCGGTTAGAGTTACCCGAGAATCTCAGCCAGAGGCACTCGACACGATGGAACGCAAGTTACGACAGCTACAGATTGAGATTCATGCGCTTGAGAGAGAAAAGGATGAAGCCTCACAGGCCCGTCTCGCTACAGCTCGTGCCGAGGCTGCGAACGTTGAAGAGGAGCTGAAGCCTATGCGCGAAAAGTATGAAAGCGAAAAGGAGCGTAGTAAGGAGATTCAAGAGGCTAGAATGAAACTCGACTCACTCAAGATTAAGCAAGAAGAGGCAGAACGGAACAAGGATATCCAAACAGCATCGGATCTTTTGTATTACGCTATCCCCGACGTCAAGGCCCGAATCGAACAACTTGAGTCTGAGAGAGCTCGGATTGATGCAGACTCGTATGCACGGGGAGGCGCTGAAGGTGGAGAAGCACTGCTTACAGATGCAGTGGGACCAGACCAGATCAATGAGATTGTTGCTCGCTGGACTGGCATTCCAGTAACCAGGCTGAGGACATCGGAGAAAGACAAACTCCTGACGATGGAAAGCCATCTTAGTAAGATTGTCGTCGGTCAGAAGGAAGCTGTGACTTCTGTGTCAAACGCTATTCGGCTACAACGTTCTGGCCTCAGCAACCCCAACCAACCACCCAGTTTCCTTTTCTGTGGTCCTTCAGGCACTGGAAAGACACTGCTCACCAAAGCGCTGGCAGAATTTCTGTTCGATGATCCCAATTCAATGATTCGATTCGACATGTCAGAGTACCAAGAGCGGCATTCTTTGAGCAGGATGATTGGAGCACCTCCAGGATATGTTGGTCATGACGCCGGTGGGCAACTAACGGAGGCTCTTCGGAGAAGACCATTCTCCATCTTGCTCTTTGATGAGGTAGAGAAAGCGGCTAAGGAAGTCCTGACTGTATTGTTGCAGTTGATGGATGACGGTCGAATCACGGATGGTCAAGGTAGGGTCATCGATGCAAGAAACTGCATTGTGGTCTTGACATCCAACCTTGGCGCGGAGTATCTGGCAAAAGATAACGCTCGAGACGGGCGCATTGACCCCACAACGAGGGAGATGGTCATGACGACACTCCGCAACTATTTCCTTCCCGAATTCCTGAACCGGATTTCGAGCATCGTCATCTTCAATCGTCTTACACGAAAAGAGATCCGTAAGATTGTTGACGTTCGTCTGGACGAGATACAAAAACGTCTTGCCCAGAACGACCGCAAAGTTAAGATCTATTGTACCGACGAAGTCAAGGATTACCTTGGCAGTGCCGGATACTCACCAGCTTATGGTGCTCGGCCATTGGCACGGCTCATCGAAAAGGAGGTCTTGAACCGTCTTGCTGTGCTCATCTTGAGGGGTAGTGTCAAAGATGGCGAGACCGCCCGGGTTGTAATGGAGGATGGCAGGATCACAGTGCTGCCTAATCACTACGATAGTGAATTGGAAGATGATGACGATATGGCCGACGAGGACGATGCGGTGGCGGAATTGGAGGATGGTAATGGAGATATGGATCTCTATGATTAGGAGTACCATAATGGAGCACCATAATGATAAGATGAATTTACTCTGGTTGTGGGATCAAAGCGAACGAGCATACCGAACTAGAGTAGCTGTTGTACATACACTCGTGTTCTCAAAAGATACACTACCTATCGTGAAAAATACAAAGTCCTGAAACTTATACATGACGTAAATTACTTGTATGCGCTGAAGCATAATTGTTCCCTAGCCAATGAAGATTCAAAACCAAAGAATACTCTTTAAGGAGGTATCTTGGATTGTCAGGTGACCACGTGTGCTTCTGCTCGCGTATACGGCGCGTCCGCAATTCCTTAAACGCCACATTGAGTGGACTGTTCCTTACAAAATCGCCACTTTCTAGGTCTTTCAATAATCCCTCCGGACAGTATGTTCGGATCATCCTTTAGATCACCCTTGCTCAAGCAGACCCCTGCTTCTTCGAAAACGAAGCACGATGCGATCTGCGCAGCTCCTCCCTTCAAAAGAAGACGAATTGGCAGCAGTGACGAAACAAAGATAGCTGGGCAGTATGAGCCTACCATGACGTCGCCGGAAAGCCATGGCGTACCTCGCAAGCCACTGCTAGCGGTGAAGAATCCAGCTGCAGCTACCACTGACATAGCAAAGCCTCAAGACGGGGGCATGGAGGGGTACTACACTGTGCTTTGGTGCTTTCATTCAGCCTTCGGATTCACTGACAAACTTTTCGCTGACTTCGTCTGTCTAGGCGTAAGTTCACTACCAAGAAACACAAGACATGGGACGGTGATGGCGTTCTTTCTGTCACCGCCGGCTATGCCTACCTCCAGGACGTCTCTGGTCGAGAGATGGGTAGAACCAAGTGCAACTCACCTCTCCTGCCCGGATCAGCGCTGTCAATTGGTGGAAAGGATGTTGAGGTCGACTCCGTGATCACTAGGCAGGAATTCCTGGCTGGAAGACCGTCCATACAAGCAGGCACAATCAGGAGGACACCGAGTAGCGAGGAGAAGATTGTGAAGCACAGATCGATCTCAAAAACGCGCATGGAGGCAGATACACAGGATGCGAAGAAGAAACTCAATGTAGCAGCTCCCAGAAGTACAGCTTCGAAGGTAGGATACAAAAATCCTATGCTCTCAAGCACAGTCATGACAAAGAAACAAGGCAATGAGCCAACGCCTCGTCACGATCCCAGTGCGCCAGGTGCACTGGTCATGAAGCGACCCAAGAGTGCTCCGAAAGGCAAGGAGATTCTCGATGTAGTGTTGGATCCATTCCTTGGACAACATCTTCGCGAGCATCAGCGAGAGGGGGTCAAGTTCATGTATGAGTGCGTCATGGGCATGCGGAACTTCGATGGCCAAGGCGCTATCTTGGCTGACGAGATGGGCTTGGGAAAGACATTGCAGACGATTGCCTTACTTTGGACGCTACTGAAGCAAAATCCTATCTACGAGGAGGCCCCAGTGATCAAGAAGGCTTTGATTGTATGTCCCGTCACACTTATCAACAACTGGCGTAAGGAGTTTCGCAAGTGGCTAGGGAACGAAAGGATTGGGGTCTTCATCGCAGATGGGACGAAGACACGATTGACGGACTTTACAATGGGCAAGAGCTACAGCGTGATGATCATAGGGTATGAGAAGTTGAGGACTGTACAAGAAGAGCTGAAGAGAGGGGGCGGAATCGATATAGTGATTGCGGATGAAGGACACCGTCTGAAAACAGCCCAAAACAAGAGCGCGCAGGCAATCAGGGCGCTGAATACTCCTAGAAGGGTAATTCTATCGGGAACGCCGATACAGAATGACCTTAGTGAATTCTTCGTCATGGTGGACTTTGTCAACCCAGGTTTACTGGGGACCTTCAAGACCTTCATGAAAGAGTTTGAGGGACCAATCGTGAGAAGCAGGCAGCCTGAAGCCCTTCGGAAGGATGTCGAGAAGGGTGAGGCACGAAGTGGGGAGCTAGCTGAGTTGACAGCGCTGTTCATACTTCGACGGACCGCTGAGGTTTTGTCGAAATATCTGCCGTCAAAGACCGAATATGTCCTCTTCTGCAGGCCTACTGATGTTCAAGCTTCCGTCTATCGACATGTTCTGGCTTCTCCTGCCTTTCAGTCAGCTCTTGGGAACGCAGAATCGTCTCTGCAGCTCATCACCGTGCTCAAAAAGGTTTGCAATAGCCCTTCACTGTTGAATCCCAAGGTCCCAGGGGAACCAACGAAGAATCCTACGATCGCGACTCTTCTTTCAGCCATACCACCATCACTACTCCGATCCGCAGGTGGAAGTGGCAAACTTCGTGTCCTCGACCAACTTTTGCACAATCTCCGTACAACTACATCGGAGAAGGTCATTCTCGTCTCGAACTACACATCCACCCTCGATCTGATGGCAACCTTGCTGTCTTCACTTTCCTATCCTTTCCTGCGCCTCGATGGCTCTACTCCCTCCTCGAAACGCCAAGATCTCGTTGACGAATTTAATCGTACCCCTGCCAGCACCTGCTTTGCTTTCCTGCTTTCGGCGAAATCCGGCGGTACGGGTTTGAATCTGATCGGCGCAAGCAGACTCGTACTGTTCGATGTCGACTGGAACCCTAGCACCGACCTGCAAGCTATGGCAAGAATTCACCGCGATGGACAGAGAAGAGAATGCAAGATTTACAGACTACTCACGCAAGGAGCGTTAGATGAGAAAATCTTCCAAAGACAGGTAACGAAATTGGGACTCGCAGATAGTGTTATGGAAAGCAAAGCATCAGTGGCAAGCTTCACGAAGGAGGAGCTGAAGGATTTGTTTAGGTTAGATGAAGAGGTAAGATGTCAGACGCATGAGCTGCTAGGCTGTATATGCGATGGGCGAGGCCTGCCGGTTGTGGATACAACGACAGCGCCTCTGCAAGCCGGTGACAGTGAGGGCGAGGATGACCTGCCGGACCTACCAGCTTTGGTCAAGGCTTCGAAGGTCAATATGGACGAACAAGAACGTCAGATCAGGGAGGGCGCTCAAGCTACGAGGAAGAAGACGGACAGCTCGAAGATGCAGTCGCTCATGCGGTATATGCATATCAATACTTCGAAATTTACGGCCGAGGGTAATGATGAGTTAGATGCGTTGATAGACGACGACGTGTTGCTGAGTGTGGTAAAGGACGAAGATAAGAGAGTCTCTTTCATCTTCTCGAAGACGTCTTCCTAACCATCTACCTTACAAGTCGCATTTTTGCATTGCTGGCGTTGCACAGAGTAGATGAGAGCTCTTCTGGGAGATTTGTTTTGCATTGCTGGCGTTATAGATACGAAACGAGAGCCCCGTGAGCTTCTTTTGCATAATGGGGGACGAAGGTTGCATCGCATTTGGCGCAGATATACAAAGCTTTCAATGATAACTCCAGTTTGCTATTTATCGACTTGCCCTTTGCCAGGTAAACGAGTAACAGCCCCCCAGATTACTAGCTATTGCGGACGCAGGTGAGAGATTGTGCCACTTTCACATTCCATTCAGAGCAAAGATGTCTCTCGATTTCGTCAGTGAAAAGCCCTAAATACGCAGGCTACAGCTGGGCTGAGCTCCCAGACTGTAAGTAGAGATCTGGTGCGTGATACCCTGACGCCACCACGGACATAAGATTGCAAATGGTGCTATGATGGACGTGCGCATCAAGCTGTGTGATACGCGCAGGAGGATGAGGGACCATTGTTGCCTAGATACAATTTGTTTGGACGCGAGGGAGAACAATACGTATATTATTCGATAAGGCGATATCGTGATTACTTCGATCCATCCCATCGCGAAATTATTGGAAGATGCTACAAATGACTAATGTAGACTGTGGTAAAACTTTGGAATGGAAAAAAGATTGAGACAGTAGTTCGGACTCGGACACAGGTGATTTTTGGACATTAGGGCAAGCAAAAAAAGCGAAGGGTTGAAACGCAGGGAGCAAGCCTGGTAGGCCACAGGGAGCAAGCCTGAGTAGATCGCAGAGAGCAAGCCTGGGAAGATCGGAGCTAGTCTGGGAAGACCACAGTGAGCTGCAACTGCAATTTCAATGGGTTTGAGCTAGGTTCGCTGATGACCCAATTTGCTTTAGAAATATAAAGTCCCCATTTTTACAAGCACGCAGTGGGGGACTGAACTGGAAGATGGGTAAGCCAAGAATCAAGAGTGAGAAGGATGACCGATCAAACGAATATTATCGGACCATAGGGGCTCAGAATAAGTTTGACCTCTTATACAGTAATGAACTGCACTAAACTGATCATCACCTTTCACCGCTATTTATATCATCCTGCATATCGATAGCCAGCCCTCCAGACTCCCTCTTAGAAGCTCTCGCCCTCCGCTCATCGTACGCCTCAAACGCATCTTCGAGATCCATATGCACTCTCAGCTCCTTTTCTCCAAGCACATAATAGATCTTTCGAAGTTCATCAAACGACAACACATCCCTCAAATGCGTGAATGCAAGCATGTAAACCTCCTTCGCCCATGGACAGCCCCTCATTCCGCGGTAAAAGACGTTCTTCGCGCGTTGCAGCTCGCCTTGGCGATGCTCGAAAAGCAGGTACAGCTTCCACAGCGCGGCGTTGGATTTCCCGCTTTGGCTCTCGACAGCCTTTTCGAAAGTGGCCCGCACGGAATGAGAGTTTGATCCCATATCGATGCCTCTGTGGAGCTCGGTCCAGATTGAGAAATACCAGCCTATGATGGTATCTTGCTTGTCCTGGAGGACAACGTCTCGCATGATGGAGCGCACACGGTCGTCGATGCGGAAGCGTGCTTCGTTCCAGGCGTAAAGCGAGAGGAAGATAGTGTTGTTGGGAAAGAGCCGAATGCTCTCGGTGAGCTCCGACCGCATAAGGGCGGGCTTGAAGTAACTGATGTGTGTCACATGGTGGTGAAGAAGCTTTGCTTTGGCTTGGTGCAGGAGCTCGTTGGGGGAGGAGGTGGCGAGGTTGCGAGCAACTAGAGACGACGACGTTTGCCGGAAGACCTCCAATGCAGCCGAGATATCTATATGTTGTGAGAGATATGCCAAGAGAGCTAGGCATTCCGCATATAGCACCGCATAATTATTACGGCCTGATGATAGCATGTATTCACGGCCATCCGTAAGCGCCTGGTAGATCGTGAGCACATTTCAGTAGGAGATTAGGCACGCTTACCCTGTGCGCTTTGAGCAAAGCTGCAGCACTGCGCTCGAAAGGGGCAATTGCAGGCGGATGGTCAGATAGGGTTGGATCCTGAGATATCGTACTTTCTGGTATGGCGAGCAGATGCTTCAGAGCTGACTCATATTCACCCATTGCGAGACATTCCCACAACCATGTCCGCCAAAGCAACACAGTATCATGCTGTGCGGTTTCGGCAAATGTTCTACTCATATTGATAGCAGTACTGAGGACGTGGTCTGCAGCGGTTTTGTTGCCGGCCCTAGCTTCAATGAGAGCATAAGCATTGTAAAGTCGGAGGCTTGTTGGATGCTTCTTCAGAAGGCTTTTAGCGGTTTTCCTTGCGCTTCCGGAACCGTTTACCCATTCAAATGCAAGATAGTACTCCGCCAAATGGTCCTCACCAGCTCCCACATCGACAAGCATTCGTAGAACACGTCGTGTCCATGTTTCCTCAATCGGCCCATTGTCGCCTTCATAGCTGGACGCCCATGCATCAAACACTGAGAACCATTTATCCTTCTCTGAGAACAGACTATCCGGTGATATCAAGAAATAACGCACTGGGAAATCAAAGGGAGTTTTTCTGTGAACATCGTCGTTCTGCACCGGCTCGGCGCCCTGATCTCCGGTACCAAGCCGCTCAAGATCATTTGCACGAAAAGTGTCTAAGTACCAGCGGCTGATGAAGCTATCAGATTGCTCCAGAGGGTCGTTCATGATAAGAGAATCCTTTCGCGAGTCTAGTACCTGGCTCCCTGCATTCTCTGATGAGAGAGAGGGTAAGCGACAGAAAGCTAGAAATGCATTCAATAAATAGAACTGGAGTCTTGCTTTCGCTGTATAGAATAGGCAATCGCGTATGTCGGGAAATAGTATCACCCTGAAAGGATCATTGTCTTCGACTTCGTCGATAGTACGTGCTGTATTGCGCGATTGGAGTGCTCGGCGCCGTTCACAGCGCACCCAGGCTGCAAAAATGTGATCTTCGTTGACAAGAACGTTCGAAGCGTCGGTTCTAGGTGCTGCTGTAATACCTCCTTTCTTTGTCCACGTTTCCCAGCCTTCGGCGCCCTCCTCTCCGATACGAGGCACTTCGCTCTCCCAGAACTCCTCAAAGGAAGACAGACAGTCTTTGTTGTTTGTTATGTCTCGAGAGTTGTCCGGCAGCAAGCCGAACTTCTTTGGCTTAAAGAAGTTGAATTCGAGGAACGCTTGCCACAACCCCACTGCATGCTCCACGTAACCGGACTCCCGCATAAATAGTGTTAGACGAAGTAGGACGTAAATCCGAACCCTGTCTATGTCGTCCAGGGAGATAGACGATGAAACATTTGACGAAGACGCCGAACTTAGATCGTTTAAGCAGCGCATGAAGATAGTCCGACATTCCTCGTATTGGAACGTGATGAAGTTGGTTTGCTGGAAGTCAAGATACTTCGTCCACAGTCGGATGAAGCCAGGATACTCTTCCAGTACGCTCCGCCATCTGCTGTCAAGCTTTTTGGTGTCCCAAATCTTAGACCCTTCTTCCATCATGCCAAGTACCACAATTTCTACCCGTCCATCTCTATCAAGCTTCGACAAGGCCTTTTCATACATTGATAGCTTGACGTCCGCAATGCTCCTCTTCTCTGCATTCGTAACAGTCCGTCGTACTCCACCAGTACTGAGACCAAGCAGATCATCTTGATGACTGATAAGATCAAGCCAAGCATCGACGTTTGTAGGTTGAGTATCCACACGACGCGACAGCTCAATGCTCCGCTGTTTGGTGGCTTCATCAGGGGACATCATTCGACGCCGTCCGTCATCCGAGGCAGCCGAATCCGTGGCATATTCCAAGTCTCTATCTGCAGGCCCTTCCCTACATTTGGCTTTTCCCTCGATTGATCTATAGTGATCCCCATTCTCTTCATCTGACGATCCGGACATCGACGATACGTAGCTGTTACCTCCAAGCTTTCGTTTTCTTTTTCGTGAATGAACCAGAGCAATGAAATCTTTCCCACTCTCAACGGCTGGATCAAAAGTTTCAGCTGTCTGTATCCGCAGCTGCTTCTGACCACTCCGCTCGTTCTTGGAGAAAACATACTTCTCACGTCTGCCGGTCCGGTTCATGTTGCGGTTAGTTATGATCAAACCTTTGTCGCTGCTAGTTGTCCTATCGATCTTGTCGTCTATGGAGAGCCCAACAATGCTACCAGAGCCAAACCGAAAATACGGGGGGATAACATATCGATGAATAGTTCCGTATGTGAGGTTGTTCGGGTCACCCTGTCTATCAGTAAAGAATAATTCTGGCGCCTCATCCCATGCCGTCAATGTTGGCACAAGCGACTCTAGCTCCACGGGTCTGGCCTGTCTATGCTCTCTACTTCGTGAACTGTGATGGCGGGGACGTTGTGCACGCTCTTCGCTTCGTCGTCGCTCATGGTGATGGCTGATCTTTCCTCGCTGCTTCCCGGGTCTTTCAGGCGCCAGTAAGATCTCAAGGTCGTTATGATCCTGAGGGACCTCATTCTTCCGGGGTAAGCGGTTGCTTTCCCGGGGTGTTTGCTGTTTAGGTCGGAAGCTTGCAAATTTAGGCACTGGGTTCTTCGTTTGCTGGACACAGTGATTCAGTCAGAGGGTCATGTTGGGCGCGGACGACCTTTGATTCGCCTACCTGTAAACCTCCTGCTTCTTCCATATCCTCTCCGCTCCCTGGTAGTAGTGCACAAGAGACGTAATCAAAAGATTGATCAAAGCTTGGATCTGTGAGCGTCCATGGGTATTGTAAGTCGAGCCGAGATCACTCGCGAAAAATACCGTTCCCAAATTTGTGTGAATCTCTACCTCACCAAAGAGGATTCAAATTTCATCGCCTTGCCGCCGTACGTCTGAGGAAGTACGATGACCTAATGACAGGATCAAGTCCTCTGGACGTCCCTCACAATGTCTACCTCTCTCGCAGCGCAACTTCACCAAATTGCCGCGAAGTCTACAAATTCCCTCAACCTCAAGGCGCAAAGAACAGCGCATTCCCAGTCTTTGATCTTTGAGCCAAAGCTTGCGGCGACACAAGATTTCGATACAATATTTCAAATATGTCAGGAAGGGTTTCAGGAATTATGCCTGCTGGATCCAAGGTTCATGGGGTTCGGGCGAAGCATCTTCAGCGAGCATAGCAAGACTCAAGAAAGAACACAGATGACTGCCGGCGAAAATGAGGTCCTCGATAGAGCACTCGAGAATTTCATTGGGTTAGTAGGGGGAAGGCTGCTGCTGAAGCCTGCACTGAAAGCGCTGGAATGGCTGGTCAGAAGATTTAGGTGAAGCACCTCGTACCGCTTACTGTGTTTGGAGCGAACGTCGATGTTGAAGCCTGACCTATGCTGATATCTGAATCATCTACAGGGTTCAAGAATACAACATATCGTGTCTCTTGCTCACGTTTCTGCCCTACCATACAGCTCCGATGTTTCCCACACTTCTTTCGATTCTACCCACGAATATTCCTTTGGCCTTCAAATTTCTTCATCCATACATCAAATCTTTGGTCAGTCCACCTCGGCATACGATAGTCTACTCTGCGATAAATAACATAGGACTCTTTGCTGCGCTGAATGCACATGTGTTGCGGATGAGCAAAGCCCGCTTTCACTATCGCGCTCTCTTATCTTTTTGGGCTGGGATCACGACGGAAGCTGTTGCAGGTATGCTTGATAAAACGCGATCAGGAAGAAGCTCCGTGCAAATGCAGAGTCAGCAGGACGTTCTGTTACGCATACTGCCATTCCTCAACGAAGCATTGGCCGTCGAGAAGGCCCCTGACCTAAGAGTTGGGTGTTATATGCTTATGACCATACTTGCTTCAAAGAGTAACTTGGAAGATAATGTCTTGATAAAAATGATGGAGGCTGTTGCGGCAGGATGGACGCATGATACAGCAAAGGCCGCTTTAGTCTGTCTGTCCATAATGGCCCAGGAAAGAGAAGCCATGAAGTTACCCAAAGCTGTTTTCAAAGCGATCCTGACAATCGACAATCTCGAGGATGAACTCCTCGTTCTCGGTCAGCAATGCAGAGTGGACAGACTTACGCTTGGATTGGTGCTAGGCTGCATAAACCAGCTAGGGAGGACGCAACAGACTCGTGGACTATGTTTCGTCAAGAAAATGTTAGACCGTTCAATTCTGGACGACTCACAGGCTTCCACTGCCGTTGAAGCATTTCTGAAAGTAGCGCAAAACTTTGATATTACTTCAGAGTACGGAACCGAACTGCAAAGCCAGCTTGCAGATCTGCTCGTAGGGCTGACTGACTCCACAGCCATTGGTGGTGTTACACAGAAGGTCATCAAGGATTCATGTCTGGACGTTGAGAAATTAGAGGCTAGGTTGCAAATCGTTATAAGAGCTCCTGACCGGCCTGCCGCTGAGCCTGTGGTGGATAATGGAGTGCCTGACTCTGGATCCAATCCAAGGGGAGAGACCTTTGAGATGGCCATCAAAAGCATTCCCACGCGAACTGCGTACGAAGTTTCTTTTCTGTCTCCTTCTCAATCTTACGTCCTCGGTAGTTTGTCTCATGCGTTCGTTATGTCGGCCACGTCTGCATCAAATGCCGAGACTTTTACAGAGCTTCCCGTGCTACGCAAGGGACTTGCATTGAGTGAGCCGTTATACTTTACGTTCTTGGTGCGAATATGGTGTGGCGATTACCCAGTGCTTGCGCGCACTGCCGCATTGCAGGCTGTCACGAGATACTTTTCCAGTGCAGATAATTCTTTGGCGGATGTGCAAGCCTTGATTCCCTACATCCTTGCTGCTTTGGCAGACTCCTCCACCAAAGTGAGGCGCGCTGCGTCAGAGCTCCTGGTGGAGTTGGGGCAATTGTACAGGACGATAGGAGAAAAGAATCGTAGAGAAATGAAGATATGGGGCATCGAGAACATCTACGGCCAAGGAGAGGAAACTAAGAGCATCAAGTGGCTTTCCATCGAGGAGACAGCAAAGATTATCGAGAAGGTGCTTCTTCCAGGCTTAGAAGAATTCGTCCTTGACAGCGAACATGTTGCGCGTTCCGTTGAGTATGCTTTGGGAGGCACACCGCACTCAAGACAATCTGGGCCAAAGATTCCGACAGCAGAGATCAAGACTTCCTTGCGAGTCGCCTTTCTGTCGTTCCTTAGCAGCCACATTATCAACACACCCCTATATGCTGTCAAACTCCGGCTCTTGACATTCTTGAAACGAGTGGAAAAGGTTGGAACGAGCTCTCGAACGAAGGCGTTGCTGCCGCTGTTGCATCTTTGGGTTTCTGGGAACGACAACAATCGGGATCAAAGTTGCAAAACCGAAGGCATCGATCGCGCAAAAGTCGATAGCGCTATCGTCGCGATTGTGTCGCCATCTGACAGAGAGGGCGTACACGCATTGCAGTCTATCATCAAGGGGGAGATTGAATCAACTTCGTCTAGTATCGTTAAGGCGGCGTCCGCACGCATCCGTACAGTCTGGCCGATGATGAAAGCAGACCTTCAACTGGCGTGCGCGGAAACCTTACTGGAGCTGTCCTTAGATTCTTCTTCTGATGTGGCCTCCCAGTATCGTCAAAACATTGCAGCGGATACATTACGAAATGTCCCCCTTCCAACCGCTGTATTTGTCTCAATGGTTGATAAGCTGCCCTCAGCAGCAGCAAATGCCGGAGATAAGCCTCCAGCGGCGAAGCGCCGCCGTACCAGCAATGGCGAAATCGCAGCTATGAATCCCCACGATTCTAAGGAGCTCGCGGCTGCTATTCGAAAGATAACCTTCGTTCTTGAACTGATAGACAGCTCGAAGCCTGAAAAACATCCCCAGCTGCTGCAAGGCCTTTTTCACGTTCTTGGCGAGCTTCAACTTATGAAGTCCCAGATGATCTCGGAATTGGCTTATCTTCACAGCCTGGTCCTAGGAAGCTTACTTGCTGTAGTGGACAGCTTCAAGGTAGGTGATCTTTTCGTCTTGGCCATCATTTCTGAAATGCGTCATTATCTGACATCACGGACAGCACGGAGCCGTCCACAAAATTGACCGGACGGCTGTTCGAGTTGATCTACTTGTAGACTGTGTACGGGCCACTGCAAATCCACAAGTACAGAAGGCGGCTTTACTGCTGGTCGGAAGTCTTGCCACTGTGGCACCTGAGCTGGTACTCCATAGTATTATGCCAATATTCACCTTTATGGGTGCCAGTGTGCTGCGTCAAGGCGACGAATATTCTGCATATGTTATAGATCAGGTACAAGATTCGAATTACCAAGAGGGAGGTCTTGCTGACCACGACATTCCAGACAATCGATCAAGTGGTTCCATCTCTTGTAGAAGCCATGAAAAAACAAAACAGAGATGTGTTATCGGGATCCTCTGAGCTTCTTCTCAGCTTCGTGGCTGCGTTCGAGCACATACCATGGCATCGTCGACTAACCTTGTTCGACTCTCTCGTGAACAAACTCGGCCCGGAGGACTTCCTTTTTGCGCTGCTGGCGATGCTGGCGGATAAGTACGCCGCCAACAAGATTGTCCAGGATTTTGCCGTCGATCTCATAGCACGCTTCAATCCTGAGATACAGCTTGTGGTATGACGAATGCTGTGCAAACTTAGTCTTAGCCCTACTGACTTTCGTAGACCGCAAGCAAGTATCTCGATCTGGTCTTTGACGCACTAAGACCAAAACGAACTCTCTCTGAGCTCCTCCTTAGCATTGGTGCAGATGGAGAAAGGTCCGCTTCAGAAGTAGTACACGATCTGCTGAAACTACTACCACGCCTATTGGACACAAGGCGTCTCTCTTCCGGAATCTCTAAGATTCTCCACCAAGATGACATGGCTGCGGCTAGGTTACGAGACAACTACTCAAGCTTACTGGAGCAGACATTGAACCTTGCTCAGCACTTTCAGAATCAGAAGCAACGTAAGAACAGGGATTCTTGCTACAAAACTGGGCTGCAACATGCTGACCAATGTAGTGTCCTTGACTTGTAGTCACCTTTTGGACACGCTGCTGGCCCTTCTCTCCACGACCGAATACATCGCTTCTATCGACAACCTGCTCCACAGTCCTGACGCTGAGGTTCGTCCATATTCATAGAATTATAAGCTTTTAGAGATTGACTAGTGTTAGCTTCGCCGCAAAATTCTCAGGTCGCTGGAAGTACGGATCCGAAGTCACAGGGCAGGAGACCGAGCATCACGAGATGCCTTGTTGAGATTCCTTCCGAAGTTGACTGCAATCCTTAGAGAATCTTCTGATGTACTACTCAAGCTCGCAGCCCTTGATTGCGTGGACCAAATCTCGGAGAAATTTGGCAAGAACGATAAGATAGCCATCGCCAACGCCGCAGAGGTTGTCTCGAGTGTCCAGTGCTTGGGAAATGCTGATAATCGCTTGTGTGCTCTTGCGTTGTTATGTCTTGCTTCGATGGTTGAGGTTCTGAACCAGAGCATCATACCCGTCCTCCCGGAAGCACTTCAAAGGGCGTTTGAGCACTTGCAGAAAAGCATCGAGGAAGATACTGAGAGCGAACGATTACACAACGCTGTGTACTCATTCGTTGGCGCACTGCTGATGCATGTGCCGTGGATGCTGACAGGTGGCTATTTGGACAGCATCCTCAAGCTCTCACACGAGTCGTCCAATGCCGATATGGGAGAATCATGCGATCATAACCGGGAAGAGACTTTGCAGCTTCTTGCTAAGCAGATCAATGTCAAAGACCTGTTTGTGTCTCTGGAAAGGAACTGGTCTAGTGCCGTCACTGAAGGCCCTCAGGTTCGTACACCATGATTCTTTCCAGAAAATGATAGAGTGTTGACGCACGTACAGGCGGTGAAGGAACATCTCAGCGTTCTCAGCGGCGCCATTGAGAAGCAACCGAAGTCTGTAATAGTCAACAATTCGTCAACCTTGACCGGCATATTTCTCAGAGCTTTCGACTTACGCCGGATCCAGTTCTCGCCGCGCACAGAAGAGAGCTACGATGACGACGAAGTCGAGGTAGCGGAGACCGCGGTCAATGGGGTAGCGATCAAGATGATATATAAGATGAATGATACTACGTTCCGACCTCTGTTTACAAGATTACTTCAGTGGGCATCAACAAGTTTACCCAAGAGTGATAAGAAGGGCCGAAGGTTACGCTTGACCACTCTTTTCACGTTCTTGGAGGCATTTTTCGATACTCTCAAGGTTCGTCCATAGCAAGTCGGCCAACTCTTATTGCATTCTCACTGACACTCCGCGTAGTCAATTGTTACAGGCTATGCTAGCTATATCATCGAACTGACGGCGGATGCCCTAGACAGCGTTGACCTGAAGGATCCGGATTCAGTAACTTTAACGAAGACTGTCCTACGTACTCTCCATACAGCCTTCGAACATGATCAAGATGGTAAAGTCACCAATCCAGAAATTTTGGAAGTTGTTACTGATCTTGATTTGATTTCAGAGTTTTGGCAGTCACCCTCGCATTTCAGAGCGATCTCCCGCCCCCTCCTTTCCCAGCTTCGTCATGCATCCACCGTCTCCATGGGATCAGAGGTCATTCCGGCCATAACTGAGCTCGCCGTCGTAGCTGACTCGGCAGAAAACCACAAGGAGATGAATGCCGCGATAATGAAATATATGCGTTCTGATGAAGTGCAAGTGAGGTTAGCAGCCGTGAAGTGCGAGCAAAGCTTGACAGTTCGGCTGGGTGAAGAGTGGTTGGCATTACTGCCGGAGATGCTACCGTTCATCAGTGAACTGCAAGAGGATGACGATGAAGTGGTGGAGAGGGAAACGCATAGGTGGATTGTGGAGATAGAGGACGTCCTGGGGGAGAGTCTAGATCTGATGTTACAGTAGATATGGCTGTGCATTGCAGGCGCTTCTCAACTTTGCATAGGGCGGCGTAAGAGCGTTTCAATTAATCGTAGAGCTTAATTATTCATTCGATTGATATTGCTCGGGTCGAGGTAGACTTCACACACCCTTTTCTCAAGTACGAAGTACAGTGCTCTACGTAGACTCCACATTAGATCTTCCCGTAGCTTGCCGACGTACCCCACGAGGATCCCCACGAAGATCCCGGAGAACCAACTTCGGCTATGTAACTACCTGGTGTACACTCTTACAGTACATGGCCCCAAGCAAAGCTAAAGCCGCCCATATGCTTCGCAAAGTGCGATGACCACACGGAACATGTCACCAGCAAGGGAAAGGGGCCAATCATTGAGGATTGAGTTGCCAGAGGGCGCTGCGCAAGATCGACCACGGATAGCGGCTGCATTCCTCATCTACTTCGATGTCAAGGCTGGGTATGCTCGATTGAAACGCAAAGAGTGACCATACTTGCTCACAGGAGGGGACCACAGATATACGATAACATGGAAGCGATCCATAACAGGTGGTCAGTTAGAACCAGGTGTGCTGAAGGCTACCAGTTCGTGGCGTTAATGAACGCGCAGTTGAGCTCGAGGGGGTAGTGGAGTTCAAGTCTTTACCTTCGGGACTGCACAACGTTAAGGAAGACCTAGTGTAAGCCTTGACATACATGTATCATAGGAAAGATTGAATACTGACGTTGTAGCACAGATACTTCGTACATGGCCAATATGCTGGCATCAGTGCCTTCGTGAACGAGCCAGCCGCCGTGTCCGAGCGCAATGCGCTAATGCTGGCTGTCGGTGTTCTAGTACCCCTCAGCTATGGAAGACTAGGGAGGAGCTGGCTACATGCGCAAGGCCTGAAGGATCTGGCGAAGTACGCAATGGGAGATTGCAAGAGGAGATACGCTTAGCTGACATTCTCCTCGGCCAAAGAATACTTGCCGAAGACACCACCAAGACTCAGCCTCTCGAAGACTTCTGGGAAACGCATCGCCTCCGTGACAACGACGTTTCAATACACCCAGAGTCACCGGCAGATTCACCTTCAAGTCTCAGGTTCAAGCCTGTTCGGGGACAATTCACCAACGGGCATGGGCGTAATCGCAACATTTCGGATGCAACTGCTCTGGAACCACCGGGCCAGACATTGTCGCCCTTTCATCCAGCGCTGTCACTCCCTAACTTTATAGACACCTTTGGGCCTCTAGTATTTCCACTCTATAAGGCGGCGTTACTGAGAAAGCGGATCCTTCTCATATGTCAAGCGCCGGTCGAGCTAACCTGTAATTACGGTGAGTTGCACGTCGTTCGGGAAGACCTCACTGTCTCGGAGGTTAGTTATTGAACTCGTGGTAGTCTACGATCTATCGATCATATCGAACATCCCTATATCGGTCCATAATCTGCTTTCAGTAGAGGCTTATCCTGCACGGCTACGTCCCCTATTTGCTGTTGGAGTTCATGACATTCCACTTCTAGAGCATGAGGCGCGAGGGCATGTCGATACTCACCCAACAAACTGGGTAATTGACGACGAAGGATCAGAGAATGAGGAGAATGGGTGGATAGCGTGTTCAACAGATGACGTCTTGGCCATGAAATCGAGGCTGTATGACGTGCTAGTAACGATGCCCCCAGCATACTCGAAGCAAGCGAAGGAAAAGGTATGGCCTAAGGTGGAAAGCCCACGAGGGACGGATGTCAAGGCTACTCAGAGGGACTTGCGGCGATATAGGACGTTACGGAGACGCCTCCGGCGTTGCCAGGCTGACGGCGTTCACGTTCCATATGACGCTGACAACGACGATGAGGAAGCTACTTTACTAGCGCAAATTACGCAAGAAACCTACGACGATATCTCATCTACAAGCGACGCGAACTTGGTGGAACCAACGTCATGGCCAGCTCTAGCCTATTCCTCGTTCATGTGGTGGGCGTCAGCAGGCGAGAAGCGCGCGGATTTGGATGAAGAGATTGAGCGAGACGCTTCATTGCTGGATGACCTCTGGGGTATCGATCCTAGCCCCTCTGAGCGATCCCGTTCGAGGGGTAAGTCAAACGACGGCCTGAATCCTGAGACCACCAGGAATGTTGTGTCCGAAATGGCGGTGATTGCATATTTCCACCACTTAACGACTCTGATATTCTCCACATTAGCAGACGTCGTCGACTCGAGTAACGAGGACGAACGGACTGGTGTTGAAGAGGAAGTCCTCACGGTAAGCATTGAGGATATGGCAAGGATGGGGCTGGATATCTGGAGTGATGGAGATCGCAAGTTTGTCGAGGATTTGATGGACATGTACTTTGGGAGGAAAGTCGACGTACAAGTGGCAAAAATTGAATGCTGTGGTGTACGATTATGCTGAAGACAATGCAAGCTAAAAGCTTCGAGGTTATCAGCTGTAATAAAGGGGCGTTCTGGTTGGATCCTGGCATCTAGGTGGCGCTCTGACCGTACAATGTTGTATACCTAGATTATTCGAAGTGTGCAGATACCATACAACGAAGCCTCCCACAGCGTTTGCAGTCTGAGGTTTATAAGGCGTCCTCAATTCGCGTGTGCCTTGTGGATAAAAATAACTTATCATGGGTGATGTGCAACCATTCCGTTCTCGGTTACTGTAGTTTCCGTCCGGCGCGGGTTTCTGCCAAATGTCCTCTATTTAGGGATGCTGAAATGCCAAGGAAACGTTTTAAACGTGCACTGTTTTAAAACTGTCCTTTATTTTCAAAACAAACATGACTAAGCTTGATGTTAGTGATCTTGCTAAGAATAGTAGTAGTATGACGTAGCACAGACAGCTGTCTAACAATATGTCTCAACTGCTGTGCTTACTAAGGCACTGATCTTACTAAGGTAGGTAACTCCCTTCATGTTGAGCCTCATTTGTTTAAAACACTGACTAAAAGGTTTAAAATTGTTTTTTATATAAAAAACAATTTTTTTAAACATCCCTACCTCTATTAGAGCTCCAAGCACCACTGAGATTTCTCGTGGGAAAGCGGGACTCTCCAACTTCGCCAATCTGTCCTTTTCGATGTTTTGATATTCTCTGACCTCCGGCCTTGCCGCTTATTTACCTTTGCCCAGCTTATCTACTGTGTTAAGCTGCCCAAACCTCGACTATTGTTCTTCTCCCTCCACTTCACAAAGCATAGAATGGCACCTCCAGGTCGACGGCGTCTCACGACCCTCACCGTTTTCCTTGCCCTACTTTTTCTTTTCACAACCACGGCATCCGCCGCCTCAGCGGTTTTGGGCATAGATCTCGGCACGGAGTATTTGAAAGCTGTGCTAGTCAAACCTGGCATCCCCCTCGAGATCGTGCTCACAAAGGACTCGAAACGAAAAGAAACCGCCGCGCTTGCTTTCAAGCCTCTCAAGTCAACATCATCGGATCCTGATGCGTTCCCGGAGAGGGTCTACGGAGGCGATGCGATTGCGCTGGCCGCAAGATTTCCGGGTGATGTATATTCCAATCTAAAACCGCTGCTGGGGATATCAGCGAAGGACTCGGAAGTGGTAAATCAGTTCAAGTCAAGACATCCTGGGCAGAGAGTCATACAGGACAAGTCACGAGGCACGGTGGCTTTTAGGAGTGGGAGTTTCGGAGAGGAGGTGGATGCGTTTTTAGTGGAGGAACTGTTAGCGATGGAGCTACAAAATATAAGAAGTAATGCGGAAGCGCTGGCCGGAAAAGGTTCTGTCGTCCAGGATGCTGTCATCACGGTTCCGCTCTTCTATACGGCTGAAGAAAAGAGGGCTGTGGAACTTGCAGCGGACTTGGCTGGGCTAAGGGTGCTGGCGCTAATTAGCGATGGGCTGGCAGTTGGGCTGAATTATGCGACTTCGAGAACGTTCCCAAGCGTGAGTGACGGAGGAAGCCCCGAGTATCATCTCGTGTATGATATGGGCGCGGGATCTGCACGCACTACGATCTTGAGATTCCAGGGAAGGACAGTAAAAGACGTGGGCAAGTTCAATAAAACCATTCAAGAAGTGCATGTTATGGGCACCGGCTGGGACAGACAACTCGGTGGCGATACGCTCAACTCAATTATTGTGGATGATATGGTAAGCCAGTTCATCGAAACGAAAAAGATGAAGGCGCTGGGCACTGCGTCGGAGCATGTCAAAGAGCATGGAAGGACGATGCCGAAGCTGTGGAAAGAAGCCGAGAGGATACGGCAGGTTCTTAGCGCCAATTCTGAGACTTCTGCCAGCTTTGAGGGTCTATTCTACGAAGACGCCAACTTCAAATACAAGCTTTCGAGGACTGACTTTGAGAGGCTCGCAAGTCCCTATGCTGAGCGTGTTCGAGGACCAGTAACGCAAGCCCTCGCAGCCGCTAAGCTGACAATAGCTGATCTTGAGTCCGTGATCTTGCATGGCGGAGCCGTCCGAACGCCTTTTGTGCAGAAACAGTTGGAGGCTGTGGTTGGAGACGCTGGTAAGATCAGGACCAATGTAAATGCGGACGAAGCATCTGTGTTCGGAGCAGCTTTCAAAGCAGCCGGCCTCAGCCCTAGCTTTAGGGTCAAGGACATCAGGGCAGGAGATTCGGCAGGTTACACAGTCGGATGGGCCATTGATGGCAAGGACCGAAATCAGATGTTGTTCACCCCAGTGTCACAAATTGGGACTGACAAGCAAGTTTCGTTCAACAATATTGAAGACTTTTCGTTCAGCTTGTACCAGCAAATACCCCAGCAAGGCTCGAACGATAGTGTCAAAAGCTCCGTCCTAAAGGTTCAAACACAGAATCTCACAGCCTCTGTTTCGCAACTCTCTGAGAAGTTTGGGTGCGCAGCTGCTGATGTCAGTACTAAGTTCTCCATCAGACTTAGCCCAAGTAACGGCTTGCCAGAAGTCACTGATGGATCTGTCAGCTGTGAAACTGATGGTTTGGAGAAAAAAGGAGGAGTCGTAGATGGCGTCAAAGGGCTCTTCGGCTTCGGCTCAAAGAAGGGCGATCAGGAACCGTTGCAGGAGGAAAGCGAAACAGATTCTGCCATTCCTGTTCCGAACGTGAAGTCCTCCATGACATCATCTCCTGCTGAAAGCGAGACGCCGAATCCTGATGCAAAGCCCGATGATAAAACCAAGGAGCCTAGCAAGAGGACGGAGACAATTCATTTGAAGTTTACGACTCAAGTCCAGGGCATGCCTCAAGTTTCTAAGCAGGAGCTTAAACGCATAAAGGATCGGCTTGCTGCATTTGATGCCTCGGACAGATCCCGTCTGGTACGCGAAGAAGCACTAAACACACTCGAATCTTATACATACCGTGCGCGCGACTTGTTGAGCGATCCATCATTCATCGGCGCCTCGACTGAGCAGCTGCGGAAGGAGATAGAAGAGAGGTTCCGCTCGGCCAGTGAATGGCTATACGGAGAAGGGGCTGACGCAAGTCGTGACGCACTGAAAGCTCGATTGAAGGAGCTCAGGGATTTGGTAGACCCAGTGCAGAAGAGGAAGGAAGAAGCTATGAAGCGACCAGAGCAGATCCGCTTGCTGAAAGAAGCACTTGATCAAACGAAGACACTGGTAGGGGTAGTGAAAGAGCAAGCTGAGAAGTCCGCCTCGGCGGCATCCTCTGCATCGGCATCATCATTATCATCAGCAGACGCTCATACCACGACTGCACCATCATCATCATCCGCTGGCGATGACTTCGCAGAGCTCGAGGACGAGCCAGCAACGACTAGCACCACTACCACAGCATCTAAAATGCCCGAGATGCCAGTCTACACTCCCGAAGACCTGACAGCCATCACAACAGCCTATGAGTCAATAGAGCACTGGCTAAAGACCAAGCTTGCGGAGCAAGAGAAGCTTGCACCGTACGAAGATCCGGTCATGCTATCTACAGATTTGGAAGCGAAAGCTAAAGAGCTGAACAAAGTCGTTATGGATCTCCTACTGAAGAAGACGCGCGTACCGCCGAAGCCAAAGGCCGGCAGTAAGCCCAAGACGTCGAAGAAAGGCAAGAAGAGCAAGACCACCTCGGCACGTAAGGAGATGCCGACAGGGTCTGAAGACATTCCTACGGTGAAGGTTGGAAAGGATGGAGAGATGCCGAGTGAGGAAGAGTTCTTGAAGATGATTGAGAAGTCGAAGAAGTCGAAAGACAAAGGGGAGGTGCACGATGAGCTGTAGATTATTTCTAGCCCGATTGCAGTAGCTTAGACTTCCACAAAATCTTCAAATTCCTGGCTCGCAGACATTGCACCGTTGAACTTCAGACCGCCTATGCTTCAGTAGCAAACAGTCGGCCGAATGTGCGATGGTTTAGGAGGGAGAGGTGCTGTGCTACGTAGCCAAAATTGATCTAACCGTATTGATATGTGTTTTTGTGGTTGCGTGCATTGAAGAGACGTTGTTCAACGTGGAGGTATTCAACGTACTTCTGTCATCTCAGACCCTGGGGATTATGCAGAGGAACTCACCGCCCGCTACTTTGGGTAACGCGCCTCATTTTAGCCAACAGCGGTCATCCGAATGGAAAAATCGAACAGAAGATGCTTTATGGCGCTGATGTTCATATTGCTCTTGTCCAGGGTACTACCGGAACGTATAGTTCTAGGTCATAAATGATTGCCGATCCCAAGTATCTGGCGGACTCCATACATATAGAGCACATCTGTTGTATTCACTGTTGTAGATCTCAATAATGATATGAGATTCTTCTATATATTGTTGATGTGATCATCTGTCTAAATGATTGCTGTTCTCAACTAATCTGGTGAACTCCACAGACACAGAGCACACTAACACCGTGTACACAAGCTATAACTATTGAATGCAGAGAATAGTTCGACTTATTACTGATGATTAATAAGCATATAATCTATTGGATTCCATTGATAGACCTTGATAACATGATGTTGTGGAGTCCTTCATACATATTGGTGTCATCTCTTGAGTGTCATCTGTTGACATCGGCAATCATTTACGACCTGGAACCATAGCTCGTGTTGCTAGTACTGAAGACAGCGTTAATCTCAATCGCTTGGCGCCCAGAGATAAGATGTCAATTGGTGATGTTGCGTCATCCAACCTAGGCTTAGTGTTTACAAATTGGCGGTACCGTACTTAAGGGAAATTGAAGTTGCCGGCATTCTCTCTCTCGGATAACCACCCACCTACTTCCTAATGTTCAAAAAGCGTCCTTTCACATCAGCAGCCTCTTCAATGACTACAAAGCCTCAAAGATCGACGCCATGGACGTGCCCGTTGCAGCAAATGTTTTTGGTGTTATTGGTGCGGTATGTAGCAGCACCAGTCGCCGTCGAAGAGCACGCTGATCAACGATTTATGTAGATATGCTGGTCGGTTCAGGTTCGATCACCGTTTGCCTCGTGCTAAAACCTGTCTGTTTTCTCAGTGTCGCTAGCTCATCCCTCAAATCGTCATCAACTATCGCCGGCACGATACAGAAGGCTTGCAATCATCTATGATGATGCTATGGGCGGTTGCAGGTGCACCTCTGGCAGTGTATAATGTCGTCGAGAAATTCAACATCGCTCTTCAAATACAGCCGCAAAATCTGACATCGTTGAGTCTGGTAACCTGGGCGCAGTGTTGTCATTACGGGAAGGTGATACCACATTTGGCCGAGCAATTTCCTTAGCATACGGTTCTAACGTTTGATTGCTTACCAGAAATGGCCGATTATGAAATCCCTCGCATTCATCGTGCCTATCGTGGTAGTGATGGCCGGCGCCGAGGTTGCGCTAATCATAGCTCTACGATTAGCTAAAGATCGGTCCATCACCTGGCCCAGTACGGTGATGGCTGTTCTTGCTGCGGGGCTGTTGGCTGCAGGCGTCCTTCGCCACTATGTAGACATCTACAAACATCGTACAGTCCGCGGCATCAGCTTCATTTTCGTCGGAATCGATGCCGCCGGCGATCTGTTCTCCTTGATCTCCATTGGTATGTTGGCTATTTTCTGCAATGCGGATGCTATGTTATGATGTTGAGTTCACGAATTGCAGTTTTCGGGCCCTCCTTGCAGGTTTTGGCCATGATCATCTATGGCCTGGAGCTTGTCCTATGGATGGGCATATTTGCGTGCGGTGGGTATTACAATTTGAGACCCTGGTGGAAAAGGAGATCAGAAAATCGCGGCCAAGCCTCCAACACGGAACCAGGAGAGCAGGCTCATGGAACCGGAGTGTCTGTGCGGCCCTCTACCAGCAGTGCTCAGGAGGCGCAATACTTAAGTATTGCACTTCAGAGATTGCCCTCGTCGACGTCGGTTTTCAGTGCCCTATCTGTTGACACGGCTGTCAGACGGGCACCTGCAAATGCTCAAAGTCACGCCATACCAGTTTAGATTCAAGCTGTGAGGGATCTGTCATAGTATCATTGCAAGATTGTAAACATTGATGTGAGGTATTCAATTGATGACTGAGAAGCATTATACTACGGAGTAGTATATGAATATAATGAGTTACTATACAAAATTGATGACATGACTAGGTGTGATGCAGTTGTGTTTTGTTTACTACCCTATGTACGCCCCTTACAAATTGAGCATAGGGCATGACGCCATACTATTTCTTAGGTGCAGATGCTAGCGTGGTCCGACTAAATGCGGCCCGTTACGGGCACTCAAGCGAGAAAAACCACTTGACGCGACAATTGCAGGAAAGCTGGCGTTTTGTGACGCGCTCGGTCGGTATCAGATTCCATCGATATCACAACGAATGAAACGGCCTAGACAGTCTTCAGAATCAACCAAATAGCATCTCAGAGTATAATACATTGCCGCAACGCCTTAAAAGAGCCCCAGTCTGCTATCACTCGTGTGCAATATACTGCGCTTGATAGGGGCTTGCTCATTCATGGCCACCGCACCACGGCGGACGAAACGGCCATTTCAACCAAGCATAACATCCTACTTCGGTCGAGCTGATCGTGGCGGTCCGTACACTTCGCACTCAACATCGCGGTCCTCGCCTTTGTCACCTCCACTACCTGCGACAATCCAATCATCCCTCATCAATGTCGGCATGCGCGTGCGGAAATCAGTACCAGAAGGCTACATGACCACATCTTGCAGCGCATCTGGACAGTCAATCCAACAGGGTAGATCGAGCACAGCACATCTGGCCGGTGGAGTTTTCAACAATAGCAGTGGTGGCTTCGTGGAGTTGAGCCCCTACTGCGGCATTCTCAAAATCGGCGGACACACATCACAGCCTCTACCTCCTACCGAGGGGGACATTCCACCTCTAGAGTTTGAAGCCGATGACTACCCCTTTCCGTCAAGCCAAGAATCGGCCACATCAACCCTCTCAAGAGACACCATGCCCGCAGCGTCCCTCCAATCCGCGTCTATAGGCAAGAAGCGCCCCTTTGAAGACAGAGACGTCTTCGCCGACATCTCCGTGTGGGAGGACGACGACAGTTTACCTGTATCAGCACGTTTCACGGCGGTCCCGAAAACGAGACGAAGGTGGCATGTTGCGACGCCGCGGAAGGGTGAGGCCGGAGAGGGGCAGGAGAATATCATGAACGATTTCGAAGAGGCAGAATTCTTGAGAGCGCGGGAATGGGATGAGGGGGAGGTGGAGATGGATGGGGTTTGAATCTAATCACTATGATGTTGTCGTACGTTTCGTTCGTGCTCTTCAAGTACCCATGCTTGAGGGCTTGCTTGCATGTTTTATGCCTGCAGCGTACTTTAGCAGGTCTGTGAGAGAGGACTTTAGATGGACGATATCATATTCTAGCATCTATATCGGAGCTTGCTGCATACTGATTGCTTGTGGCAGTATCGATGAACCATTACTTGTTACAGGGGTGCCATACATGACAATGAAGTCCTTCCAAGCGAACTGCGAGGAGCGCAATTCAATCTCTACATGTTTGGCTAGTCAATTGGTCAGGCTCTAAAAAGTCCTCTAAGACGCAAGTCGTTGAGTTTAGAATCAGGAGGAGCGACTCGCCGTCTGTTGCCTGTGCGACAAAAACTCGCCTATCCTTGCGCGTAGTGTAAACATCTCCGGCCTTCTAACCACAGACACATTTTTCTGCACCACGAGTGACCATCCCACCTTACATTCTCAATACCTCATCCATCCCTCACATACGATTACGAACACAATTCATGGACCCTGTCTTCAAATTCCCCGCCTCCCCGGGCACGCCTCTCCTCCCGATCTCCCCCGAACGCGCCAACCGGCAACCACAACACCACCCCTCCACCATTCCCTCATCACCCTCCCTCCCCTCCGATCTCACCAATCTAGCACACCAGCACACCCGCACGACCTCCTGCTCTGATGTACAGGGTAAAGTAGCGCAGTTCAACAATCTAAGTAAAGAGGCATTGCAGCGACGACGGGATAATGAGGCTGCATTGAAGAGGGCGGTGCTCGGGAGGGAGGAGGCGGAGAGTGAGACTAGAAGGTCTAGAGAGGAGGGGAGCGGTTTGAGGAGAGAGGTTGAGGAGGGGAGGGAGAGGGAGAGGAGGGTTGGGGAGAGGTTGGAGGGGGTTATGGTATGGCCACCTGATAAATGATGATTATGCGCCGAAGAACAGCGGTAGTAGGTGTGTTGGTGTTTGGTTGAGTCTTGACCGCTGACGAGGGGATGTGTGTATAGGAGGAAATGCATCGTGCGAAGGAGACACATACTCACTCGCAAGCATTGTATGAGAAGGAAATTAGGAGGGCAAGAAAGGAGGCGTTCAAGTCATCAAGTGCGCTGGTCAAATTACAGGAGGAGTTGAAGGGAACGAGGAGTTTGTTGAATGTAACGAGGTCAGATCTCGATTTGCAAAGAATCAAGGTTGGCAAGCGCGAGCAAGAAGCGTTTGCGGCGGAATATCAGCTTGTGGGCGTACAGGAAGAGCTGGAAAGGACGAGGCAGCAGGTTAAGATTGTTGAAGAGGAGAGGGATGCGTTGAAGACGAGTCTGAAAGAGGAGGAGGTTGCGAGGATTGCGGCAGAGGGCAGGATTGCGTTGCCGGTTTCGAAGGTTCATGATGAGTTTTCGTCGCCGAAGAAGAGGATGTCGCCGAGGAAACAGCAGGTTCGGACGTCGATGAAGGAAAATGTCGATCCGAAAGAAGAATGTGTTGAGGGGGATGAGCTCAGGGCGATGAAGGAGGAGTTAAGAAGGGAGAAGAGGAGAAGAGAAAATGCGAACGACCAGATTGAATTTATGAAGATGGAGTGCCAGTTTCGCTGCTGTTCATGCAGAGTCGCGGAATGGCAAGGCGTGGATTATGTGCACGATGCAAGCTTGTCAGAGACGGTGCAGAACAAGAAGCAAGAGAGAGCTCCAGTGATCGAAGACGTACACGAGACAGAGCCAGAAGCACTGGCTAGTGGAATCTCGTCATCAGATACTGGACACAGGGCAAATATCCAAGACCACCCGGCGCCGCGGCAGCAATCAATAACGCAGACTTCTCCAGCAGCAGAACCTCCTGTCATCTTCTCTCCAACCACCGGCACCTTCAAAACTGTAAAGCCCGAAGCACACGTGCAGCACAAAATTCCCTCGAGACCAGACGATCCTTCCTCAACCATCACAGACGCTCGTCCGGTTGTAGAACACTCCATCTCCGCACCCCTCCCCGAGGACCTCTCCCTCCTCTCCCTCCTCCACGCGCCCCTCTACTGCGAGCCCTCCACAGAACCCGCCTCCCTGCCGCCGACACCACAGCAACACCCCCTCCCACCTTCTCGCGAGGTCTCCGCCACTTCTGCCCTACCAATTCGACCATCGCAGCTTCGAATCGTCAGCACAACAACCACAATCCCCTTAGCCTTAGCCGGTACGGACGTTTTCAGTCCAAGCACCATGAGCCGTGAACAAGCGCTGGAGCAGATCAGGCAGCGCAGAGGCAGGGCGAGGAGTTTTGCGGCAGGGAATTTGACGCCTATGAAGCAGATGGTGGAAAGTGGAGTGAGGAGGGATATTAGTGCGCCTGCTATTGGGGGTTTGAAGGGGAAGGGTAGGGTGTGAGAAGTAAGACGAGGGTTTTAGCAGACGGTTTTCTTTCTCATATTCTCAGAAGGGGAGGGGTGATGGGGATGATGATGGGAGGAGAGTGCGTACATATCTCAGGAGTAGGGAGGAGTGGAAGTTCCTAGAGTGAGGGTTGTATGTTATTCTCAGCGTTGTGCCATTGTACATGTTTACCGCTGGTGCAGTCATAGGGGCTAAGAGCTTCAGCGACTACAGCTATTCTACCCCACAAAGGCGTTATCCCATACATCTTCTCTCAGCGTCCGACACTGCGAGAACAGGCTGTGTCTGTATTCTAGCAACATGAAGAATTACCTGTATCACTGTTACGTTACTGTTTCTCCCCATTCCTATCCACACACCCGAGTGTAGCGGAGTCCGGGCGCTGCAACGCAAAATGCAGTGGACGGCGCAGAAAGTAGGACTTGAGTTGGTGAAAGTCTCCTGGGAAGCTAGTTGAGGTTGTATCGTGTTTTGCCCGAAGAAAGGACATCTAAAGGAGCACTTGGTACTCAGCCTTTTTTTTTGATAAGGAGTCACAGATGTCCTAAAAATCAAACCCTGATAACCACCACACTAAATTTCTTGCAAAGATTAACTTACCCCAGCTCTCAGGTTTGGCTTCAGAGATAGAACACTTTCAGATCTTTTAGTTTCTTCAACACTCTCTGCAGGACTTGCTGGATCTGTTGACTTTCCCCATCTAGTACGATAAACGCCTTTCACATAGCCAAAATTCCGAGCAAGGCAATCCAATCACGACCCGGACGAACCTAGCGGGCTCGCTGTTTCAGTTCCAAACAAATCGTCGTCAACGCCAAACCTTCTAGCTCGGATTGTCTGTATGGGGACCTTCTTCAACCATGAGCTATTCCTTATATCAAAGACGCCATCGTATAACGGCGAAATCTTACGATCTATGCGCCCTCTCACTTCTGCGCCAGCGCAACCCACGCAACCATCTTGATCCCAACCATCCCCTCCTCCTCCCTAAGAAACCTCTCCCTCTGCTCCTCCAAAACCCATCTAATCGCCGCTTCCGACCCGCTCTCCTCCTGCGTGCTCCGCGCCTCCCCCATCAACGATCCCACCAACTCCTTCAAAACCCACACCACATCCTCCGCATCCTTGCCTCCAAACATCGCCTCCCTCTCCCCAATCTCCACATGCTGGAACGCCCCTTCCCGCATCCACTCCTCCAGCACCGGCATCGAGAACGGCGCACTCCCCGGCTTGACAATCTTCTGCACCTCGTGCACGAACGGCAACCACCCCACCCGTCGCCCAGACGTCACGAGCGCTGTTTCCCCCCTTCGCGCCCCGGTTTCAGCGTGCGGTAAAGCTCCGCCCCGCCCTTCACCAGGTCCGGCAAGAAGAAGATCCCAAAATTCGTAAAACCCGCATCGAACGTCGCGTCTCGGAATTTCAGGTCTCGACCATCCATAACCGCCGTCTCCACGCTTCCTTCCCATCCCCTTCGCGGGATCAAATCGCGCACGAGATCGACCGTCCCCGGCGCGGCGTCGACGTGGATGGCCGGCGAGACTTTCAGCATCTCGTCCGTCAGGACCGCGGTGCCGCGCGCGTTGTCGGGGACGTGGGAGCCCGGTGCGAGGGGTGGGTGTGAGGGAGGTGAGATGCTGGGCGATGGCGCGGTTGTAGCCGCGTGTCCTGCGCTCGTAGGTGCTGGGGCAGTTTGATGTCAGATGGATTGATTGGATTGAGGGATATGCAGATGGGTGGACTTACTGGGCGGTATCGTCGGAGCCGAGCTCTTTTCGAGGTCGTCTACTAACCCAGGTCTTGGGGTTAGACATGATGATGGTTGGATGAAGTGAATGGTTTGTTTGATGAAGTGGGAATAGGGAGCGGGTAATGGAT